>ERZ650311.1076-NODE-1076-length-14359-cov-4.992170_pt1 | contig 14359 bp, 18 predicted proteins | sample MGYA00376247_ERZ650311 | MGnify/ENA primary metagenome ERZ650311 (study PRJEB26733, sample SAMN07839324) | wastewater metagenome | biome: small river; feature: stream; material: water | place: USA: North Carolina | collected 2016-07-28 ... | reverse complement strand
AGAGCGTGGTGCGTCCCCCGCCGAGATGCAGGACCTCTCGCGGAACTACTGGCAGGCGTTCGCCCCCGAGCGGGTGCCAGTGTTCTATTCGCTGGGCGGCGCTGCCGCCGCCCTGGAGGGCGCTGGCGCCGCCAGCGCGGCCGGTGCCGGCGCCCTGTCGACGGCGATCCTCCTTGTCGGTGCCGCCGTGGCCGGCGCAACTGGCGCCGCTTCGCTGTCCACTGGCATCAATCTGGCCGGCGCGAGCGCGACGGTTTCGGCCACCGGCACGGGCGCTCTGACGGCGACCATCCGCCTGGCCGGCGATGCCGTGGTGGCGGCCCTGGCTGCGGGTGGTTTGGTGACCGGGATCCCGCTGGCCGGCGCCGGTTCGGGTGGCGCTACCGGGACCGGAGCGCTCACGGCCGGCTCCGGTCTGGCTGGTGCGGGCCAGGCCGCGGCGCAAGGCGTCGGCGCGATCACGACCTCGATCACGCTGTCCGGTGCGGCGCTGGCGGCCGCGCTCGGCACTGGTAGCCTCACGACCTCACCGGCCGGCCTGGCCGGTGGTGCGGTGGCTGGCGGTCAGGGCGCGGGGACGCTGACCACCGCCATCCGCCTCGCCGGTGCAGCCGCTGCATCGGTGGTCGGCGCTGGCGGCCTGGTGACCGCGATTCCGCTGGCGGGCGCCGCGACCGCGGCGGTCAGTGCCACCGGCGACCTGGTCGTCTCGTTCAGCCTGTCCGGCGCGGCCCTGGTGTCGGCGATCAGCGGCGGCGCTCTGCTGACCTCAATCTCGCTGAGTGGTGCAGCAGTCGCGCGCGCCGTGGGCACTGGCATGTTGACCGGTGCAGCGATCCACGCGAGCTCGTGGCGCACCCGGGATGCTGGTGCGCGGGTGCGTTCACTCCGCGCCTCCGCGCGCGTGCGGCGGGCCCTGGCGGGGGCGTCATGAGCGCATTCGACCCAAAGCGCCCCGGCGAATCGGAGCCGTTCGCGTTCGCGTTCAGCCGGCGCATGGTCACCGGCGACACCATCACCTCCGCATCGGTGGCAGTGGTCCTGGCCAGCGATGTCGCCGAGGCCGACATCCCGACGATGCGCGTCGGGTCGGCCGCGATCGACACGGGGTCGCACACGGTCACCCAGGTGATCACCGGTGGAGCGGACGGGGAGACCTACACCCTGATCTGTTCGGCGACCACGGCGGCCGGCTACGTGCTGCAGGAATGCCGAGATCTGCCAGTGGTGAGGGATCTCACGTGACCAGCAAGGCCGAAGCGATCACCCAGGCGGTCGTGGCCGCACTCACCGTGCCGGCCATGGCCAGCGTGCCGGCCGCGCGCGTGTACCGCGACCTGCACGGCGCGATGCAGGCCGATGACCTGCCTGCGATCGCGGTCGAGACGGGCGATGAGGACACGCCGGAGCGCCGCACGACCCGCCACAAGCTGCGGTGGCTGGACCTGCAGGTGACCGTCGTCGCGCGCGGGACGAGCCCCTACACCGTGGCCGACGCGGCGCTGGTGGAGGCCTTCTCCCGGGTGTTCGCGGACCGCACGCTGGGCGGCCTTGCGATGGAAGTGCTCGAGGGCCCCACGCGGCGCGAACGCAGCCCTGCCGAGCAGCAGATCGGCGCGGTCACGAAGAGCTACCGCATCCAGTACACCACCCTCGAAGAGAGCCTCGAATGAGCGTCGATCAAGACCCACAGCAGGGCGGCAGCTACCTGCGCGACCCGGACACCGGCGAGCTGGTGCCCGCCATCCCCCAAGAAACCGCCGACGACGGCGACAAGGAGTAAGGCATGCCGTTCGGCCGCATCTATCGAAACGTCTTCCTGCTGGGCAAGATCGAGACCACCAGCGGCACCGATTCGGTGCCCACTGGCGGCGCGAACGCCATCCTGCCCGCGGGCGGTGACGTCAAGATCACCCCCATCGAGGCCAGCCAGGTGCCGCGCAATGTGGTCCGTGGCTACTTCGGCAGTTCGGGCTCGTTCGTCGGCTCGACCTGGATGAAGGCCGAGTTCTCCGTCGAGAAGCAAGGCTCTGGCGCGGCCGGTACGGCGCCGCCGTGGGGCGTGTTCCTGCGTGCGGCCGGCTTCGCCGAGACGGTGACCGCCGCGACGCGTGTGGACTACACGCCGGTGTCGAGCTCGATCGAGACCATGAGCCTGTACGCCTACACCGACGGGCTGCAGTTCAAGTTCATCGGCGGCGTGGTCGACTTTGGTGGTTCGACGCTGGTCAATAACGTCCCGGCCTACAAGATCACCGTCTACGCCCCATACCTGGCGCCGACGGCGGTTTCGAACCCGACCCCGACGCTCACGGCCTGGAAGGAGCCGCTGCTGGTCAACGACGCCAACACCTCCGACCTGGTGCTGGGCGGCACGTACTCGGCCGGCGCGATGAGCGGCGGCACCAGCTACGTGTCGGGCGGCATCGAGTACTCCATGGGCAACCAGATCACGCGGACCGAGATGATCGGCGCCAAGCGGGTGGTGCTCACAGACCGAAAAGTGGCCGGCATGCTGAAATCGCTGGACCTCACCGCATCGCAGGAGATCTCGCTGCTGGCGATGATCCCGGCGAGCGCGGCCACGTCGATCGGCATCCTGCACGGCACCGCTGCCGGCTACAAGGTGCTGGAGTTCTTCGCGCAGGCGAAGCTGCTCTCGCAATCGTACGTGATCGTCGACGGGATCGTGATGAGCGACTTCTCCTTCGAAGCTCCGCCATCTGCTGGCAACGACGACATGCGCATCGTCGTGCTGTAAGGGGAGCGCATGTTCAAGCTGAAAGCCAACCCCACCTTCGTGCGCGCCGTCGTCCTGCGATCGCTGGACGGCGAGGAATGCACGCTGCGCCTGGTCATGCGGCACCGCCGCCGGACTGAGCTGAAGGCGTTCATCGAAGGGCTGCCCGGGCGGCCGGACGAGGACGTCGTCGCCGACATCGTGGCTGGCTGGGAGGACGTCGATACGCCGTTCAGTGCCGAGGCGCTGCGCGAGCTTCTCGAGGAGTGGGCCTGCACCCCGGCGCGGGTGTGGGAGGAGTACCAGGCCGCCTACCAGGAGGCCGCGCGAAAAAACTGATGGAGATCGCGAGGCGGATGGTGCACCCCGGCCGAAGTGCAGCAGACGTCGCCGCGATCCGCCGAAACGCCGCCCGAGCTGGTGTGCTCGTCCAGGTGGCTCCAGATCCGGACACAGAGGTGTGGCCGGACCACTGGGCGCCGATGAAGGTCATGAACGCGATGGCCACCCAGTGGAATGTGAGCCAGACCGGGGTGGCGATCGGACTGCGGTACGAGGCGCTGCCGGTGGTGCTTGACCTGCTCGAGGTGCCCAAGGATGAGCGCCGTGCGCTGTTCGGCGACCTGCAGGTACTGGAAGCCGAGATGCGCAAGGCGATGAAAGAGAGGGGTCCGAATGGCTGAGATCGAATCGAAGGTAGTCATCACCGCCCAGAACAACACGGGCGGAGCCTTCGCGGCGATGACGGGCGGCCTGGACGGGATGATCGGCAAGCTCGCGGCGGTTGCGACCGTCGCAGCAGCGACCGGCGCCGTTGTGGCTGGCGCAAAGTGGCTGACCGACATCACCTCGAAGTCGATCGAGGCAGCTGGCCACCTGAACGATCTGTCGCAATCGACTGGCGTCAGCGGCGAGACGCTGTCGCGCTACGCGCTCTCGGCCAAGCAGGCAGGCACCGACATCGACGGCCTGGCCGGCGGCCTGCAGAAGCTGTCGGTCAAGATCGACGACGCCGCTGGCGGCGGCAAAGAGGCGGCCGCGTCGTTCAGCCGGCTCGGTGTCGACATCAAGGATGCCTCCGGCGAGATCCGCAGCACCGAGGACATCCTGGGCGATGTGGCTGAGCAATTCAGCGGCATGGAGGACGGCGCGAGCAAGACAGCGCTGGCCATCGACATCTTCGGCAAGAGCGGCGCCGCGCTGCTGCCGTTCCTGAATCAGGGCAAGGAAGGCCTGGCCGAGGCCGCAAAGGCGGCCGACGCGCTCGGGCTAACTCTATCGAGCGACACCATCGCGGCGGCGGACATGACGGGCGACGCGCTGGACACGATGGGCGCGATCAGTACCGGCCTGGGCAACAAGATCATGGCGCAGGTGGTTCCTACCGTCCTGCAGCTGACGCAAAGCTTCACGTCGTTCATCGTCGAGACCGGTGCGCTCGATGTCGCAGCGCAGGTGGTGGCTGGCGCCTTCAAGCTTATCGTCAACGCAGGGCAGGTGGTCGTCGGGTGGTTCCAGGTCATGACCAACCAGATCTCGATGACGGCCAAGGCCCTGATGCTCTTTGTCCAGGGGGAATACAAGGCGTCATGGGAAGAGCTGAAGTCCGGATTCTCGCGCTCCGGCACGATCATCGAAGAAACGGGCGCCAGCATCGCGAAGGTCTGGACGACGTCGGTCTCCGATGTCGTCAAGGCCAACGGCAAGGCCGAGCCCAGCCTGAAGAAGGTCGCGGCGGCCAAGAAAGAAGTGAAAGCCGAGGCCGACAAGGCCGCCGAGGCCATGGCCAAGTTCTTCACGACGATCGAGGACAAGATCGTCGAGGTCGAGCGTGAGATCCGCACCGGCGAGAAGGCGACGGAAGTCGACAAGGAGCGGACCAAGTTCCTGGCCGAGCTCGAGCGCGGCTCGATCAAGGCGACCGAGTCGGAGAAGGCGGCCGCGCTGGCGATGCTCGACCGCTGGTCGGCGGGCGTGAAGACGCTCGAGAACGAGAAGGATCGGCTGAAACTGGCCGGCGAGACGGCCAAGGCGACGCAGGAGTACGCCGTCGCGCTGGGCAAGGAGATCTCCGAGGTCGAGAAGTCGATCGACAAGCAGAAGGAGGAGACGGCGGCGATCGGACTCTCGAAGGCCGAGGTCGCAGAGCTGACCGCCAAGCGTTACGACAACCTGGCGGCGATGACCAGCCAGCGCATCGAGCAGAACGGCGTGATCGTCGCGACCGGGGAGGAGTTCGACGCCCTGGTGGCGCTCGCAGGCAAGTATCGGGAGCTGGCCGCCGAGGTGCGGACCGGTGCGACCCGCCAGGCCATGGTCGATGCGGCCAATGAGGCTAAAAAGGCCTGGCAGGAAACGTCGAAGACGATCGAATCGAGCCTGACCGATGCGCTCATGCGCGGATTCGAGGACGGCAAGGGGTTCCTGCAGAACCTGATCAGCACCACGAAGAACCTGTTCAACACGCTGGTTCTCCGGCCGATCATCCAGGCGGTCGTCAATCCGGTAGCGGGCGGCATCACGGGCGCGCTTGGGCTCACCAGCACTGCGAACGCTGCGAGTGGAGCAGGCGGCGGCGCAGGGCTCCTGGGCAGCCTGGCGGGCGGGATTGGCGGGATCGGCAGCTTCTTTGCCACGGGAGCACTGAATACCGTTCTCGGCACCGGAACGATCTCGGGGCTGACCGCGGCCGGCAGCCTGATTTCTGGCGGGTCCACGTTGTCGGGACTGGCAATGGGCGCGGGTGCTCTTGCTCCGTGGGTTCTCGGCGCGATCGCCCTGAACTCGATCTTCGGCAAGAAGCGTGGCGGCCCCAAGCTGGGCGGTAGCTTCAGCACCACCGGTGAGCGGCTGTTCACGCCGTCGGGTGCTGACGCCGAGGCCGGCCAGCTCGGCCAGTCCGCCCTCGGCTCGATCGCCGAGCTCGCCGGCGCCCTGGGTGGCAGCTCGAGCGGTCTGAACCTGGGCATCGGCTTCGACAGCGACCCCCAGGGTACCGCCGGCAACCGCATCAGCAGCTTCCTGCGCGACGCGAGCGGTCGCACGATCTTCGACAACATCTCGGGCCGTGACGTCGGCCGCGAGGATGCCGACTTGAAGTCCGGGCTGGGTGACGAGACGGCCCGGCTCATCATCGCCGGCCTGAAGGCCTCCGACCTGCCGTCGGCGGTCGCCGAGTTCCTGGGCACGATCGACGCCTCGACGTTCACCGCGGCGCAGCTGGACAGCGTCATCGCCAGGGCGAAACAGCTGGCCCCCGAGGTGGCCAAGCCCGAGCAGTCGCTGCTCGACCGCGCTCTCGAGGATCCCGGCACCTACGCTGCGGTCTCGACCGAGGTGCGCGAGCTGGTGACGCTGCAGCAGTCGCACATCGACATCGCGACCGAGGCGCGCGACCAGGCCGCTGCGTACTACCAGGCCGCGACCGCCGCCTACACGCGGATGATCGAGCTGGCCGACTCGATGAAGGGCAACCTGCAGAAGGTCGCCGATGCAGGCACGCTCGCGAGCGCTCGGCCGTCATGATCTACGTCGCCAAGATCAGCTATCGGGATTCGGGCGGAACCTCGCAGACGGCGTGGTTCACGAACGCCAAAGGCTGGCGCACCAGGTCGACCGACACGCCCGCGTCCACTCTGATCGAGGGGCGCCTGCGCAACCCTGGGAGCGTTCAGCGGGCGATGTTCCGCGACGCCGCGGTCTTCGGGGCGGTCGAGCAGGGTTTCGGCGTCGCCGAGTTCGTGAACGCGGACGGCGGCCTGGATGGCTGGCGGACGTACTTCGTGGCCGGCGGCGAGTACGAGGTCTTCGCGCTCACCTCGGAGGGTGAGCCGTCGTCGTCCTGGACCAGCGTGCTGAAGCTTCGGATGCTCTGGGTGCGGCTGGAGATGGGCCGCATGGTGATCGCGCTGCGCGACCGGCTGCAGGAGCTCGACGTACCTCTGGCCAAGAACTTCTTCGCGGGCACTGGCGGCCTCCAAGGTGAGAGTTTTGTCGCAGGTGTGCGAGTTCCCTGGGGGTGTGGCGACTGCTACAACGTGTCGCCGGTGCTGATCAACGACGACGCGGCGAATTCGATCTACGTCGTCCACGATGGCGCGTTCGACGCCGCAACGATCGGCCGCTACGAGAAGGTGGCCGGGACGATTCTCACCCGCGAGGCCAACTACACGAGCCAGGCGCAGCTCTTCTCGACGGCGCCGTCGAGCGGGGCGACCAGGCGCTGGCCGACGGGCGGCGCATTCCGGCTCGGCAACCAGTGGTCGTACGAGATCACGACGGACATCAGCTTCGGCGGCACCACCGACAAGCTGGTGCACCGCTGCTTGGAGGCAATGGCTCTGCGAGCGGGGATCTCGTCGGGAGACATCTCATCAGCCGACCTAACCTCGCTGGACGCGGCGCCGACGATCAATGCTGGGTACCACGTCACCGATGCGGAGACGGCGCTGTCGGCGATGGGCAAGCTGGCGCTGGGCGGTGGCGTCTGGTTCGGGTTCGATCGGACTGGCGTGCTGCGGTTCGGCAAGGTCGACACCTACAGCGGCTCGGCCAGCTTCGCCTTCACCGAGCACAACACGCTGGAGATCGTTCGCGACGTGTCCGGCGGGCTTCAGGCGCCGATCTGGTCGATCACCATGCGCTGGAAGCGGCGGTGGCGCACGACCAAGGGCGCGGCCCTGGCGTGGTCCGGGCTGGTGATCGATGCGGATGTCGGGCGCGAGTGGGACGAGTACGTCACCACCGACACGACGACCCTGACGAACAACCCGTACGCCCGCGCCATCGTGCGCGACACCTACTGCCTGAACCTGGACAGCGTGGCGGCGCCCTCGGCGGAGGCGTCCCGCCAGCTCACCCTCTTCAAGACGCTGCGGGCCGTCTACAAGGTGCGTGCGCGCATCAGCTCGAGCTTGCTCACGATCGATCTGGGCTCGACCGTGAGCCTGCAGCACCCGCGGTTCGGGCTGACGTCCGCGACCAATTTTAAGGTGATCGCCACCGAGTGGGACTTCGGGAGCGATGCCGTGACCTTCCATCTGTGGGGATGACGTGGGGAACTGCCTCCTGGCCTATCCGAACCGCATCGACGCCGCGACCTTCTCGGGCGGCTCCTGGGTCGACCGCACGCGGCTGGCTTCGCGCTCGCTCGCCGATGTGGCCGAGACGATCGACGCGAGCACTGGCGCGACGCAGTGCATCATCGATCTCGGCGCCAGCTACACCGTTCGCCTCGTCGCGTTGCTCAACCACAACTGCACGAGCGCGGCGACGATCAAGTGGGACTTCGGCTCGACGAGCGGCGGCACCCAGCTCGGGACCAGCGGCACCGTGAACGTCTGGCGGACGGCATTCGACGGCGTGACCCGGAACTTTCCGAGCGCCTATGACTCGGTGATCGGCTATCCCTACTGGGCGCCCTACGTGCTGCCGGCCGACGTCTCGTGCCGCTACATCCAATTCGCGCTCACCGACACCGGGCACCCGCTCGCGAAGTTGCGAATCGGGCGCATCTTCGTCGGCGCCGGCCTGGTGCCGACTTGGAACTTCGACATCGGCGCCGGCATCCAGCCGCGCGACCTCACTGAAGTCGAGCGTGCCCAGGGTGGGGCGATCTACTGGCAGAAGCGCCGGCGCATGCTCACCGCCAAGATCCCGCTGTCGCACTTCGATGCGACCGAGCGCAGCAAGCTCATGGCGATCATGCGGGGAGCTGGCGCGCACGACGAGATCGGCTTCGTGCCCGACATCTCGGACATGGCGGACGCCCAGGAGTATGGGTGTGTAGCCCGGCTCGCCACACCGCCGGATCTCCCCTGGTCGATGCCGCTGAAGTGGTCGACCGAGCTCGAGCTCGAGGAGCTGCTGTGACCGTCTGGGCGCACGTGCGGTCCGGCCTGGTCGTCGCGATGTCCGAGGGGCTCACGCCGCCCCCGGACGAGCTTTCGACGCTGGTCACCGTGCCGCCCGGTGTGGTGGTGCTGCCCGGCTTCGCGTACGACGGCGCAGCGTTCACGCCGGCGGGCCCGGAGGCCGACGAGGCGGCGGCGCGTGAGCGGCACTGGACCGCGATCAAGGCCGAGCGCGACCGGCGGCGCGCCGAGGGCGGCTTCTACGTCGCCAGCGCCGACAAGTGGTTCCACTCGGACGACACCAGCCGAATCCAGCAGATCGGCCTGGTGCTGATGGGGGCATCGGTGCCGCCGGTCCAGTGGAAGACCATGGACGGATCGTTCGCGACGATGAGCCAGGCGCTGGCCGCGGCGATCTTCGCGACCGCGGCGGCCAGTGACCAGGCGCTGTTCGCGGCGGCGGAGGCCGCCCGTGCCGTCATGGCCGAGGCGCCGCTGGGGTGGTCCATCGCCAGCGTGGCCTGGCCGCCGATCTACGAGGAGGCGTGATGGGAGCGGTCGACGTCATCTTTGCCCGCTCGCATTCGATCGGCTCGATCGGGATCCGCGCGGTCACCTGGTCGCGCTGGTCGCACTGCGCGATCGTGCTGCCCGGCTGCGAGGCCGTCATCGAGGCAACGTGGCCACATGGGGTCCGGGACTCGAGCCTGTCCGGTCTGATCCAGCGCTCATCGCGCCACGAGTTCATCGAGGTCGATGTGCCCAATCCAGACGCGACCTACCGGTTCCTGCGCCTGCAGCTCGGGCGGCCCTACGACACCTGGGGAGTTCTCGGGCTGGGGCTGCATCGCGAATGGCAGGACCCGCAGGCCTGGTGGTGCTCCGAGCTCGTCGAGGCAGCGCTGGCCGCCGGTGGCCGCTGTCGCTTCCGTGCCGACGCGCAGCGAGTCACGCAACAGCATTCGTGGATGGTCAACTGAGGACAACGATGGAACCCTTCGACATCACCTGGCCAGGCAGTGCCGACCGCGTCACCGTGAGCGCCATCTCGCGCGCGGCCGACGACATCTACCCCGCCGGCGAGTTCCTGGCCGCCCGGTTCCAGGGGTACTGGCCGGCCGCTCAGCATGTGGCCGGGGGCCCGTTCCTCTCGGTCGACCAGGAGTCGAAGTGGCGCGCCAGGATCGGCGATGCGTTCATCGCAGGGGGCGTCGCCCTGGCCGCTCGGCATACGTCGAGCAATGGCCGCATCATCGCCGTCGCGATCGCCGAGCCGGTGCAGGGCGAGCAGGTCTCGCGCCTGGTCATCCAGTCCCTCGGCGGATATGAGGCGGCCACGGTCGACGACGTGCTGCTGGCGGCCCTGAAGAAGGAGTGCGCGCTGAAGGGGCGGCCGCTCGCGCGGCCACGCACGGTCTGGGAGCTGATGTGAGCGTCAGCGACCACTCCGAGATCGCGGCGGCGCTGTCCGCCCTGCTGGCCAAACTTGGCCCCGGCGTGCTGGGCGCGGTGGTGAGCCTGCGCTTCATGCCCACTGGCACGAGCTGGTCGGCGCGGGCCATGTCGCTGCTGGGCGGCGTTGCCGCCGCAGCGTACGTCGCCCCGGCGATGGCTGAATGGCTCGGCGTGGCCGGCGCGCGGATCGAGGCCGGGATGGGGTTCCTGGTGGGCAGCCTGGCCATGGTGGTGCTGGGTGAGGCCACGCAGGCTGCGCACGATGCGCAGGTGGGCCAGGCGATCCGCGGCTGGTTGCGCAAGCGCGCGGGGCTGTCCGAATGAGCCCGATGGAGTGGGCATACGGCCTGGCCATCGGCGTGCTGGTGGTCGTTGCGATGACGGCCGCCCTGCATCCTGGCATCCCGACCGGCATTGTCGGGACCACGTTGATCGGCGGCATCGTGCTCTGCCAGCTGGCAGCGGTGGAGCGCTGGGGAGAGACGCCGAACTGGCGAGCGCTGCTCACGATCCTCGAGGCCGCCCTGGCGGCCTGGGCGATGCTGCGATGGGCCGGCCGGAGGTCGAGATGAGCCTGCTCGAGCGAGTCCGCGGCTGGCTTGGCCACCCGATCCGCCCGGCATCCCCGCCGGCCGCCCCTGCGGCGTCCGCGGCGAGCGAGCTTCCCGACGTGACCGAGGCGCCCCGCGAGCGCGGCCCCGTGCGCATGGACCGACTGCGTGCCCAGCTGGTGCTGCACGAGGGCAAGCGGCGCAAGGTCTACCCGGACACCGAGGGTCATCCGACCATTGGCATCGGCCGGAACCTCGATGCGAAGCCGCTGAGCGCCCGCGAGGTGGCGGCGATCCCCCTTGGCGACATAGCGGCAGGGCTGACGGACGAGCAGATCGACCTGCTGTTCTCGCGCGACGTGGCCGAGGCGGTGGCAGCGCTCGACCGGCATCTGCCCTGGTGGCGCCGGCTCGATGAGGTGCGCCGCCGCGTGCTGCTCGACATGATGTTCAACATGGGGCCGGGCGACGAGAAGAAGGGGCTGCTGTCGTTCCGCAACACCCTGGAGAACATCCGCACCGGGTTCTACACCGAGGCCGCCGAGGGCATGCTGGCCAGCAAGTGGGCCCGGCAGACCAAGACGCGCGCCGACCGGCTCGCCGCGATGATGCGCACCGGGCAGGACTGGACGATATGATTCCCGCCTTCGCAGGGATGCTGCCCGGCCTGCTGCAGTGGTGGCGCCCGATCGCCATTGCGCTCCTGGTGGCCGCCGCGCTGGCCGGCATCTACGCCAAGGGGCGCAACGACAGCACGCGCGCTTGGGAGGCCAAGGAGGCCGCGCGCCAGCTGGCCGAGGCGAAGCGCCGCGTGGCGCTGCAGCAGCAGGTCGACCAGCTGGGCGCCGAGCTCGAGACGGCCCGCGCGAAGCGCGAGGTCGTCACCCGCACCATCACCCGAGAGGTCCCCAGATATGTCCGTGAGCCTGCGCCGCAGTGCGCTGATTCTGGCGTGCACGCTCCTGGCTGGCGGGTGCTCCACGACGCCGCCGCCGGCGGCGTCCCTCCCGACCCCGCCCGCGTGGCTGATGCGGCCCCCGTTCCGGCCGCAGCCACTGCCGACACCGTCACCGCCAACTACGCCGGATGCAACGAGGCCGCCGACCAGGTGGTCGGCTGGCAGCGCTGGTGGTCCACGGTCACCAGCGGCAAATGAGTCTCCTCCCGGTCTCCTGGGGCCGGACTTGCCGGGGCTTCGGCCCCGGCTCTTTTCTTTGCAGGAGGGCGCCTCATGGCGACCATTGACGAGATGATCAAGCTGGCCATCGTCGAGGCGATGATGCCGTTGGCGCGCCGCGTGGCGGCCCTCGAGCAGGCGGCGGCGGCCGCGCCGGCCTCGACACCCGCTGAGCCCCCGCCGAGCGCCCCGGTGCCAACGCCTGCGCCCGCCCCTGCGCCCGCCCCTGCGCCCGCCCCTGCGCCCGCCCCTGCGCCGGCGCCAGTTCCTGCGCTGCCTGCCGGCGCGACATCGCCAGCCGTCGGCAACTCCGTCATCAGTATTCAGCTCGCCGAAGGCCCGCCCGACCGCATCAAACTCGCCGGCCTTCCGAAACTGCGCCCGTGGCGCGTGTACTCCGACCCCGCGAATCTGATCCTCGCGCCGTCGTGCGAGGGCCGGCGACCGGATCACGTCATCGCCATGCACGTGTACGGCTACCCGGGCAATCTGTACCAGGAGACACCGCTGGTGATCGATGGGCAGGTGCGCCATTGCCGCCCGTCGTACCAGACGCGGGCCGACAATGCTGCGGCGGCGCTCTCCGCGACCGACCTGGGGCGGCCTGCTGATCCTCGCGGCACGCGCGGCAACGGCATTGTGTCGCCGGCCACGACGTGGATCGGGCATCGCACGTTGCGCAAGGCCGGCGCGGCCGAGAACCCGTCGCCCGAAGGCGCGGTGACGAACCGGTTCATGCCGCTGTACATCGGCCTGCGGGTGGACGGCATGCTGATGTTCGCGCAGCGCAATGGGGACATCAGCTACGTCGGGCACGTCGAGGGGCTGGCACCGGGTGCGCAAGACCTGACGCTGTACCCTCCGAATGGCCTCATCCTGTTCATTGCTGACACGTTCGGCGGGCGGGTGGTGAAGCTTGACCGGCGCGATGCCAAAGCCGACATCCTGCCGATGCCGAGCGGGAAAATTGAGCCGGCGAGCAAGTGGCGGGTGTCAACGCTTGTGGGGAACCTCGGCAAACCGACCGGGCTGCGCTGTGCAGGGGACGGAACGCTGTTCATCGCCGACAACGCCAATGGCGTGATTCTGCGCACGGAAATCACCCCGGAGCTGGTCATGGCGCTGCCTCCAAAAGTGCTCTGCATGCTCCCCGGAGTGTTCGCACTCGACACCCGTTCCGACGGCTCGCTCGTGGCCGTCACCGACCGCTTCGCCGTTCACGTCATCGCGAAGGACGGCACCGTCGGCCCGAACCTGATGCCGGCATATTTCCACTCGCCAGGCGTGATCGATTTCGTGACGGTATCGGTCGACCGAGAGGGCACCATGGGGCCGCGTGACCAGTTCATCGTCAGCAAGGTCCAGGGCGAGTCGAATAACACGGTGTTGCTGTTCGAGCCCGACGGCACGTGCCGGGGATTCCCCTGGGGAACGAATGGCGGCCACGCGGTCTGCGGGCCGGCGGCCCAGGTGGAAGAGGCATTCGGTCATTACCCGTGGGTCGCGTCGTTTCACCCCGATCAAGCGGTCGTGATGACGCAAGGCCTGGCCAACGCCGCGCCGTTCATCCTCCGCTCGCCGTTGCCCGGCGATCCGCCCTACACCTATGATGCCTCGCTGTTCTGGCACGGCCGACAGGTGATCCTGGCCGGCGGGCGCGAGTACGGGAAATACCCGAGTTTCACCGCGCAGATCAGCGTCAGCGGTGGCGGGGCGATCGTGGACGCCGACGAGATCGCCGACATGCCCTGGCCTGACAGCGCGGCGTTCATCCGGCAGGGCATGCGCGGCTCTGTGCCTCGCGACGACCTGACCCCCTATGACGTGCTGGCGGTGCAGTATTGGGCGCTGCGGTCGTCGCAACGCTATCTGATCGAGGGCGAGGCGTGCGTGGACGCGCTGCGCAAGTGGGCCGGTCCAGTCGCGCCGGTGCCGTACCCGACTGGGTTCCGGGATTGGGAAGTGACCTACGCTGCCGTCCACCTGACCGCAGGCGATCATGGCATCACCGGGCGCACGGTCTACGATCAGCCGGCGCCGCTGCCCGCGTCGCTGGTCGTGCGCGTGACGCTCGACGCTGGCCTGCCATCGGCGCGGGTGCTAGGGGAGTTCGCATCGCCCTGGACCTACACGCTGCCGCCCGGTGTGTGGGGCGCTTCGTGCGAAGTGGTCAGCGGTGCCGACGGGCGGGCGTACCGGAATCGGTCGACCGTGGTCGGGGAATAGCCCCGCCAACGCGTCGGCGGGGTGTCAGGCTATGTCGGGTCGTCCTGGGGCACGGCGGCGCGCTGGCGGGCCTGGAACCAACGCGGAACGCCAGCGCACCTTCCGCGCCCGCAAGGCGGGCCAAACCACCACCGAGGTGCGCGGCCTGTTTGCCCACCCCGACGACCACCAGGCCGTGAAGGACTACGCCGCCAAGCTGGCCCGCAAGCGAGCCAAGGCGGCAAAGGCTGATGGGGCCTAACACTTCGCTGAAGGCGGGACGTGCCGCTGGCGCGTCACGCCCCTTAGCTCAAGCGTTAGGCACCAATGCCGCCTGCCTCTCGCGCTCAACATTCACGGCCGTTTGCGCGATTCCGAG
>ERZ650311.1075-NODE-1075-length-14389-cov-4.983536_pt1 | contig 14389 bp, 8 predicted proteins | sample MGYA00376247_ERZ650311 | MGnify/ENA primary metagenome ERZ650311 (study PRJEB26733, sample SAMN07839324) | wastewater metagenome | biome: small river; feature: stream; material: water | place: USA: North Carolina | collected 2016-07-28 ... | reverse complement strand
TCCAATGAAAATGCTGAAACTGCAGCATCCCCGGTTGTGACCAGAATTCAGCTCAACCGAATTCTGGGCAACGTTGCGAAGATTGCAGCGGTTGCTGACAAGGCAAATGACAAGTCGATTCTTGAATCTCGATTTACCGGACCGGCACTGGAAATTCGCAAAGCGCACTACACACTAATGAAGCGCTCAACAAAGGTCGCGGCGCTGCCTAACATCGTTGCAAGCCCGCTAACCTTCAGTCTTCCGGCTGCCACCGATAAATGGCCGCGAACCATCATGGCGGTCACTGACGAGCCAGGTGACGCAGCACTGCCTCAAATGCTTGTTTTGCAACAGCAAACTCCTCGTTCGAACTATTCCGTGTGGTACTACGTGCGACTAATGCCGGGTGCAAAGATTCCGGCAGTGCCCGCACCAGAGGTTGGTTCGATTCCAATCGATCGCAAGTCGCTCTTTTTGAAGTTGCAGCCCACCAAGTTGCCTGCGGCCTATGGTGATGTCATCAATAAGGGCCAGGGCTCTCTCAGTGCGTCACTCTTTGACCTTCAGGGCGATGAGTTTTTTAAGCAGGTTTCACAGAGTCAAAAAGACCAGGTGACCAACCTGAAAACGGCAAAAATCACCTTTATTCACCGATTAGGTGAACCAAATATTCAAGGATTGTCGACCGCTGGTGCCGGTGCTCTTGTGGCGGTATACATGACCGACATTTATCAGATCAAACCTAAAACCAACGGTTCTGCAGTTGCCGTCTCAGGTCAAGAGAAAATCTTGCTAGGAGCCGATGGTTCAACCAGGGGAGTTCGCTCGCAATACGGCGACATGCTGCTTTTCTATGTGCCGGCGCTGTCGGATAAAGCCAACATTCGACTGCTAGGTGCAACTCAAGGCCTAGTCAGTGTAAGGAGCCTCTAATGTCAGATTTTTCTTCGAGAGCCAGCTTGGCAGGTGCCGTAGACCTATCGTCGCTGAGAAACCGAGCTCAATCTGCAAGTTCGGCCACGGCAGGTAGTGATCCTGCTTCGGAGGTAGCCTCAGGTGCTGCTGTGCATGGAGCCAGTGCTCGTGTGGCAAACGCGGACAACGCCGACACTGCAGCATCGGCTAATCCGGTTGTCGAAGCACTGATTATTGAAGGAACCCAAGCAAACTTCAATAACCTGATTGGCTTTTCAAGCCGCGTGCCGCTAGTTGTTGAGTTTTATGCCTCGTGGAGCGAGCCAGGCAAGGCGCTTTCGTCAAAACTTGAGACACAAACAATCGCAGCGGCCGGCCGAATTCTGTTGGTTCGAGTTGACGTTCAGGCGCAACCAAAAATCGCGGCGGCTTTCAAAGTTGAAGGTGCTCCAACAGTTGTCGCAGTGATCAAGGGTCAACCTGTGCCGCTTTTTGCGGGCGACCAAGAGGCAGCCGCCATTGCAACCGTTTTTGAACGAATTCTTGAGGTGGCAACCGAGAACCAAATCACCGGCACCGCAATCGTCGATCCGGCCGCTGCGGCCGAGGCTGCCGCGCCGAAGCTCAGCCCTCGCCACCAGGCAGCATATGACGCTATTGATCGTGGCGACTATCAAGCTGCCGTGGCCGAGTATCAGGCGGCGCTAAATGAAATGCCTAGTGACGCTCTTGCAAAAGCTGGGTTGGCTCAAGCGAATTTGCTGGTTCGCACTGCGGCAATCGATGTCGACGAAATTTTGGCGTCACAGCCAACCGATCTGGCTGGAATTTTGCTGAAGGCCGACGTTCTAGTGGCTGTCGGTCATGCCCAGCAAGGTTTTCATCTTTTGCTAAGCGTATTTTCGTCTGCGCCAGCCGAAGATCGAGATGCCATTCGAAAGCACCTGCTAGAGCTTTTTGAAGTGATCGGCACAGACTCGCCTGAGGTTGTCGAAGCCCGCAAAAAGCTAGCCCTACTGCTTTATTAGCGCTTGCTTGGCTTGAACCAGATTGCACCAAGCGGAGGAACCGAGATGGTCGCCGAGTGCGGTTGCCCGTGAGTTCCATCGCCATTTGCGTGAATCTTGCCGAAGTTTCCAACGCCTGAGCCACCAAATTCTGCGGCATCTGAGTTCAAAATTTCATCCCATTCACCGGCAATTGGCAAACCAAGTTTGAAATTGTGGTGCGGGTGACCGGCAAAGTTGATCACCACTGCAAGTGGGTTTCCGCTTTCGTCATAACGCAAGAAGGTCAAAATGTTGGCATCTGCGTTTCCGCCGTCAATCCACACAAACCCCTGGTGAAAATGATCCAGCTGCCACAGGGCAGGGTTCTCAACATACAAGCGGTTCAGGGTCGCGACTAGGCTCTTGAGCCCCTGATGCATTGGCTGATCGAGCACCCACCACTCGAGGCCGTGTTCTTGACTCCACTCTGACTGCTGGCCAAATTCTGAGCCCATAAACAACAACTGTTTGCCAGGGTGTGACCACATGTATGTCAGGTAGGCACGAACGTTAGCTAGCTGTTGCCAGCGATCGCCCGGCATCTTGTTGAGCAGTGAGCCCTTGCCGTGCACCACTTCATCGTGACTGATCGGCAATATGAATTTTTCGTCGTAGGCATAGAGCATTGAGAATGTTAGCTCGCCATGGTGATAGCGACGATAAGCAGGATCTTTCTGAATGTATTCGAGTGTGTCATTCATCCAGCCCATGTTCCACTTGAAGCCATAGCCAAGGCCGCCACCGTCGGTCGGCGCCGACACGCCACCCCAGCTGGTTGATTCTTCAGCAATCATCATGATGCCTGGGTTGCGGCGATAGGCAGTCGCATTGACTTCTTGCATGAATTTGATTGCGTCGAGATTTTCGCGCCCACCAAACTCATTTGGCAGCCAATTTCCTCCCTCGCGCGAGTAGTCAAGATAGAGCATCGATGCAACCGCATCAACGCGAAGCCCGTCGATGTGGAATTCCTCTAACCAATAGAGAGCGTTAGCGACCAAAAAGTTCTTGACTTCAGTTCGACCGAAGTCAAAAATCATGGTGCCCCAGTCGGGGTGTTCACCACGGCGAGGGTCGGCGTGTTCATAAAGCGCTTCTCCGTCATAGCGAGCTAGTGCCCACTCGTCTTTAGGAAAATGCGCGGGAACCCAGTCAAGAATTACGCCGATTCCGGCGGCGTGCAGGCGGTCGATCAAATATTTGAAATCGTCAGGGGTGCCAAAGCGCGATGTCGGTGCGTAATAGCCGGTGACCTGATAGCCCCAAGAAGGTGCGTATGGGTGTTCGGCAATCGGCATGAATTCGACGTGAGTGAATCCAAGTTCTTGAACGTATGGAATCAGTTCGTCGGCAAGGCTGCGATAGTTCAAATCTTTTCGCCAAGAGCCAGCATGCAGCTCATAAATGCTCATCGGTGATTTCATGGCATCGCGTTTGGCACGAGCCTTCAGCCAAGCTGAGTCTTTCCATTTATATGAAGATTCGACAACAACCGATGCGGTGCTCGGGGGAGTCTCTGCAAAGCGTGCCAATGGGTCGATTTTCGAAATCCAGTGGCCAGCCTTAGTCAAGATTTCATACTTATATTTAGTTCCGGCTTCAATGCCAGGAATAAATAGTTCCCATACGCCGGTGCTGCCCATCACTCGCATGGCGTGGGCAGTGCCGTTCCAGTGATTGAAATCTCCGGTTACGCGAACTGCTTGTGCGTTTGGCGCCCAAACTGCAAAGCGCACGCCATAGCTTTCGCCCAGTGCACCTTTGACTGAAGTCAAGTGCGATCCAAGTGCACGCCAAAGTTCTTCGTGGCGACCCTCGCCGATCAGGTGCAGGTCGAGCTCGCCGAGAGTTGGCAGGTGTCGATAAGGGTCGTCAACGCGCCACTCGTGAGTGGTGCCTTCGTTTTCAAACTTGGCAATCACTCGATAGTCAGGGGTCTTCTTCGCAGCGACATAACCCTGCCAAATTCCGTGCTCAAGGTGCTCGAGCTCGACCAGCTCGCCCGCGCCAAGTTCGATTGAAACGCTGCGCGCCAGTGGCTTGAGGGTTCGAATGACCCATCCCTTTTCATGCGGATGAGCACCCAAGACCGAGTGCGGGTCGTGGTGACTTCCGGAGGCAATCCTCCAGAGCAGATCACTCGAAACTTCTGGAAGCACAACCTCTTTTGACTTGCGAATTGCCACCTGTTGCTCCTTAAGAGACGAGTTTCTTGACTTTTAGAATGTGGACCGGCTCAACACGCGGGTCGAGCCTGACATAGTTTGAAGAGCCCCAAACATAAGTCTCGTCGCTTATCAAATCGGTGACCTCAAAGCGAGAATCCTGCGGCATTCCGAGTTTCGCCAAGTCGAGGTGCACGGTGCTTTCTCGAACGGCGTGCGGGTCCAGATTTGCTACAACAATGATCGTGTCGCTCTTTTTGCTGCCAGTGTGCTTTGCGTCAAGGTGCTTTGAAAATACGAGCATCGAGCCATCGTCAACATGGTGCAGTTCAAGATTTCTTAACTGGCGAACAGCTGGGTGATCTTTGCGAATCTTGTTGAGTCTCTTGATGAACGGAGCAATCGAACGGCCCGATTTTTCTGCGGCAGACCAATCGCGAGCCTTGTATTCATATTTTTCGCTGTCGATGTGCTCTTCAGCGCCTGGTCGCGCAACCGACTCAATCAGTTCATAGCCGGCATACATGCCCCAGCTAGCGCCCGCAGTTGCTGCAATTGCTGCGCGAAGTTTGTGACCCGCCGGGCCGCCAAACTGCAAGAACTGAGTCAAAATGTCGGGCGTGCTAACCCAAAGGTTTGGCCTAAAGAAGTCGGCGGATTCTTTGGCCAACTCGGTCAGATAAGACTCAAGCTCTGCCTTAGTGTCTCGCCAAGTGAAATAGGTGTAGGACTGCTGAAAGCCGACCTTGCCTAGAGTGTGCATCATTGCCGGGCGAGTGAATGCTTCAGCTAAGAAGATAATCTCTGGGTTCTCGGAGTTCACGGCGCCAATCAGGCGCTCCCAGAATTCAACAGTTTTGGTGTGTGGGTTATCGACTCTGAAAATCTTGACCCCGCGAGAGATCCACAGGCGAACGATTCGCAAAACTTCGTTAAAAATGCCATCAAAGTCGTTATCGAAATTAATCGGATAAATGTCTTGGTATTTCTTCGGTGGGTTCTCGGCATAGGCAATGGTGCCGTCGGCGCGAGTGGTGAACCACTCTGGGTTGGTCTTGACCCACGGGTGATCGGGTGACGCCTGAAGCGCTAAGTCGAGAGCGATTTCAAGGCCGAGTTCATTGGCTTTCTTCACGAACGATGCAAAGTCTTTTTCGGTTCCTAAATCAGGATGAATGGCGTCGTGGCCGCCAGCCTCTGAGCCGATGGCCCACGGTGAACCCGGGTCGGCGCCAGTCGCATTCAGGGTGTTGTTCGGGCCTTTTCTAAACGCTCGACCAATTGGGTGAATAGGCGGCATGTAAAGAACGTCGAAACCCATGTCGGCAACCGCAGGCAGGCGTTTTGCGGCAGTTTTGAAATTGCCCGAAGTCCACTTTTTAGTCTTGGTGTCGAACTTGGCGCCTTCGCTTCGCGGAAAAAATTCATACCAAGCAGCTGAACCACTGGCTGTTCGCTCACAATTGATGGTGAATTCAGCCGAGTAGGTGACCAGCGAACGAATCGGTTGGTCGTGAACTGCATCGAGCAGCTCAGGGGTTTCAATGGCTGCGAATCGAGCCTGAGCCGAGCGTGTGCTGTCGCCAAGCACCTCGGCTGCAGCAACCAAAATAGCCGCATTCGATTTGCTTCGCGCTTTTTCGGCCGCAGCTCGAGTCAGCAGGGCAATTCCCTCAAGCATCATGAGCTCTTCGTCAACGCCAACAGCCAACTTAACCTGCGCGGTGTGGTGCCAGGTCTCAAAGTCGTCGCCAAATGCACGGATTACGAATTTCCAGTGCCCGGTTGAGTTCAGCTGTGCCTCAGCGTGCCAGCGATCAGAACCAGGCGCACCCGCGTGCATGCGAATGATTTGAGTTTTGCCTGCGGGGCTGGTCAGCAATACCTCAGCACCCAGGGCGTCATGACCCTCTCGAAACACTGTCGCAGCGAAAGGCAGCACTTCACCGTCGAACGCTTTGGCTGGCCAACGGCCGCCATCAACTGAAGGGCTAACCGAAAGAATTGGAATTCGACCGATCGGGTCGAAGTGCTGAGGAGTGTTCACTGATGATTTGGCCACAGTCGTAACCTAGTGAACTTTTGCATGGCGAACGGCTGAAACTGGAAGCCTTTACATAGATGTTAAGAAATTGACTCTAAAGATTTTCATCGAGGCGCCTGCGAGCTTGAATGCGCCTCCGGCGGAGATTGGGCTTCCCGGTTCTGCAGGCAGATCTAGAGCGCTATCCCAGAGCAGTTGATATTCGGCATTCTCAAATTCAGTCGGCAGTTTGGCTTCTGTCGCAGTTTCTGAGCCGTGAATCACCAATAGCATCGCACTAATCGAGCCATCTGGTTCTAAGTGTGCGCTGAAGCGCTGAAGGGTGCGATGTTCGGGGTCATCCCACTGCTCGCCGGGCATAATTTCGCCTTCGCGGTTGTACCAGCGAATTTGGTCTGAGTCTGCTGAAGCCTCATTGAAATTGCCAAAGCTGTTCGGGCGCAAAACTTTGTTCTCACGGCGCAACTTGGTCAAAAATGCCACGGTGTCTTCGAGGTTCTGCTGGTCTTCGTTTAGCTTCCAGTTGACCCAACTGATCACATTGTCTTGGCAATAGGCATTGTTGTTGCCCTGCTGTGATTTGGCGCGTTCATCGCCGGCAGTGATCATTGGAACGCCCGCTGAGAACAAAAGTGTTGCCATCAGGTTGCGCATTGCCTTAAAGCGCAGTTGCTTTACTCGCTTGTCGGCAAAATCACCTTCAGCTCCGTGATTGAAAGAACGGTTGTCATTGGTACCATCGCGGTTGCTCTCGCCGTTCACCTGATTGTGTTTCACATCGAAACTAACCAGGTCAGCGAGCGTGAAGCCATCATGCGCGGTGACAAAATTGACCACACCCATCGGGCCAGTCGAGCCGTCGATGATGTCTTTAGATCCGGCAAGTCGGGTTGCCAAATCCGCGACACCGTTCCAATGTTTTCCGCTAGTTCTTGCACTGGCAACGTCTGAGAGCCAAAATCGTCGAACGCTGTCTCTAAAGCGGTCGTTCCACTCGGCAAAGCGATCTGGAAAATTGCCAGTCTGCCATCCGCCTAGGCCGACATCCCAGGGCTCAGCAATCAATTTAGATTGGCTCAGAATCTCGTCTTCGGCCATTGCTTGAAGCAGCGGATGGTTCGGATCGAAGTGATTGATTTCGTTGCGAGCCAGCGTGGCCATCAGGTCAAATCTGAATCCATCTACTTGCATTTCGTCAGTCCAATAGCGAAGGCTATCCATGACCAGCTGAAGAACGTGCGGGTTAGCGAAATTCAAGGAGTTTCCGCATCCGGTGGTGTCGTGATAGTTGCCAAGATCGTCTTGGCGATAGTAGCTCGAGTTGTCGAGGCCGCGATATGAATAGGTAAGCCCGCCGGCGCCACCCTCAGCAGTGTGGTTGTAAACCACGTCGAGAATTACCTCGATGCCGGCGCGGTGAAGTTCGCGAATTGCGGTTTTCAACTCGTTCACGACTGCTTGCGGCCCAGCAGCCTGGGCGGCCATGCTCGCATAGCGGTGGTGCGGAGTGAAGAAGTTGATGCTGTTGTAGCCCCAGTAATTAATGAGGCCCATGTTCATCAGACGCGGCTCTGAAATGATTTGGTGAATCGGCAAAAGCTCAACCGCGGTCACGCCAATTTTTTGAAGGTGAGCAATCGTGCTTGGGTGGCCCAAGGCTGCATAGGTTCCGCGAATGTCGTCGGGCAAAGCTTCGTTGGCGCGAGTTAGACCTCGCGGATGTGCCTCATAAATAATGGTTTCATCCATCGGAATGTTGGGCTTCGAAACCCCTTGCCAGTCAAAATCATCGCTGATGTCAACGCTATAAAGCTCACGAGCACTCTCGCGAACAATGCCTCGTGCATATGGGTCAATTAGATTCAAACTCGGATTGAACTTGTGGCGCGGGCCGGTTGGACCGTCGGCGCGCAGTGCATATGTAATGCCCGGCTGAATAAACGCGCTGGTCGCTGACCAAATGTCGTTTTCGCCTTTTGAAAGATCGATTCGCTTTAGGGTTTCAGACCTTTTTTCAGGGTTCAGAATGTGTAGCTGAATTGAGCCAGCGCTGGCCGAATAGGCGCGAATTGTGCCCTTGCCGTTTTCGTGAGTGATTCCGAGCTTTGCAAAATATGGGCCGGCTGGTGAATGCATTCAGGCCCCTCATTTTTATCGAATCGAATTTCAAACAGCTAAAGATGTGCTGCCTGGCCGCTCATGCCCCCGCTTTGAGTGAGCAACCCTTGAATACTACCCAGCGTTACGTTTCAGATCTGTTAACGAGTGACCGCTGATTTAGGCTGTTCTCATGAATGCGTATCTCGACAATGCGGCAACGACGCCGCTGCGCCCCGAGTCACTCGAGGTTTATGTCGAGCACCTAAAAATCGTTGGCAATCCGTCTGCAATTCACAGTGCGGGTCAAATTGCTCGACGCGCTGTTGAAGAAGCTCGCGAAGAAATTGCCGAAGCAGTTGTCGCGAATCGCAACGAGGTCATTTTCACCTCGGGTGGCACTGAGTCAGACAACCTAGCTGTCAAAGGTCTCTATTGGCAGCGAAAAGCCGCCGACCCGGCAAAAAAGCTAATCATTTCTTCACTCGCTGAGCACCATGCGGTGCTAGACCCGATCGAATGGCTGGTCAAAAATCAAGGAGCCGAGGTCGAGTGGCTCGAAGCAGATGAGCGTGGCGTAATCAATCTCGAGCACCTTAGGCAAATTTTGAGCGAGCGCGGCAATGAGGTTGCGCTTATCAGCGTGATGTGGGCGAACAATGAAATCGGCGTGATCAACCCAATTCTCGAAATAACCGCAATTGCTGCCGAACACGGCATACCGGTTCACTCTGATGCGGTTGCGGCATTTGGTCACACTGAGGTCAACTTTGCGACTTCGGGTCTCGCCGCAATGTCAATCACCGCCCACAAAATTGGCGGCCCCGTCGGAGTCGGCGCTTTGTTAGTGGCACGCTCAGCCAAGCTAGTCTCGCTGGTTCACGGCGGCGGTCAAGAGCGCGGTATGCGCTCTGGAACATTGACAGCGGCCGCTGCAAAAGCCTTCGCCGTGGCCGCCAAAGCAGCAGTCGCCGAACTCGAACATGAAACCGAGCGCTTGTCTAAGCTTCGAGATCGATTAATTTCTGGCGTTCGCGCAGCGGTTCCAACCGCTCGTTTTTCAAGAGGAGACGCGCCAGGTTTGGCAAACAACGCCCACTTCACTTTTCCTGGTTGCCACGGTGACTCTTTGCTGTTCTTGCTAGACCAGGCTGGCGTTCAAGTCTCGACTGGCTCAGCTTGCCAGGCAGGGGTTAGTGGCGCATCGCACGTTTTGCTTGCTATCGGGCGAAGCAACGAAGAAGCCTGCGGGCCGATTCGCATTACTTTCGGATACCAGAGCACTGAACAAGATGTTGATGCCTTCTTACAGGCATTGCCAAAGGCTCACGAAGCAGCCCTGAAAGCTGGTTTGCCAACCTAAAATTGCCTAGAGAGATTTAGGAAAGCGGTCTGCGCATGAAGGTTCTAGCTGCAATGTCTGGTGGCGTTGATTCAGCAGTTGCCGCCGCTCGAGCTGTCGAGGCTGGCCACGAGGTTGTCGGCGTTCACCTCGCGCTTTCGCGAATGCCTGGCACTTTGCGCACCGGCTCACGTGGCTGCTGCACAATCGAAGATTCGATGGATGCACAGCGAGCTGCCAACATTCTTGGCATTCCCTACTATGTCTGGGATTTTAGCGAGCGATTCAAGATTGATGTCGTCGACGACTTTATTGCCGAATATCAAGCCGGTCGCACACCGAACCCCTGCATGCGCTGCAACGAGCGCATCAAGTTTTCAGCCCTTCTTGAAAAAGGATTGGCGCTTGGTTTCGACGCAGTTTGCACCGGCCACTATGCATCGCTATTGACCGATGCTGACGGCAACCTCGAGCTTCACCGCAGTGCGGCTATGTCAAAAGATCAAAGCTATGTTCTTGGTGTTTTGACTGCAGAGCAGCTCAAGCATTCAATGTTTCCGCTCGGTGCAACTGCCTCAAAAGATTTGATTCGTGCCGAGGCAGCTCAGCGCGGGCTCGCTGTTGCAAACAAGCCTGATTCATATGACATTTGCTTTATTCCAGAGGGAGACACTCAAGACTGGCTGGCCGAGCGAGTCGGCACGGCTGAGGGTGAGATCGTCGACCGCCAAGGCAATGTTCTCGGAAAACACGATGGCACCCATGGATTCACGGTCGGTCAGCGCAAGGGTCTGTCGATTGGTCGACCCGCCGCCGATGGTCGACCACGCTATGTTCTTGAGGTTCGGCCAAAAACCAACACCGTTGTGGTTGGCCCGCAGTCTGCTCTAGCGATCGCCGAACTGGCTGGTTCCAAATTCACCTGGTGCGGTCAGCCGCCCAAGAATCCGACCGAGTGGTTTGAAATCGAAGTTCAGGTGCGCGCTCACGGTGAGGCACTGCCGGCCGAGGCTGCTGTGGTTGGCGAAGAATTGGTCATTCGACTCAAAGAAGCACTCATCGGCGTTGCTCCAGGTCAAACCGCGGTTCTTTATGTTGGCACGCGTGTTCTTGGGCAAACCACAATCGATCGCACGGTCAGTGCCGTTCCGGTTGGCGCAAACGAATGAGTGATCTAACGCTCGATCAGGCGATCGCTCGCGTTGCGCAGCTCACTGACGAAATCAACGCACACCGCCGTGCCTACTACGAAGGCAACGCCTCGCTAATCAGCGATGCTGACTACGACTCGCTGATGCACGAGCTAGAGCTCATCGAATCTCAGCATCCAGAATTAATCACCGGCGACAGCCCGACTCAAACAGTCGGCGGCGCAGCAAATCAAACTTTTGCCCCGGTCGAGCACCTTGAGCGCATGATGAGCCTCGACAACGTTTTCAGCTTCGACGACCTGCGAAGTTGGTCAGAGCGAGCGGCCGGCCAAAAGTTTTTGTGTGAACTTAAGATCGATGGCCTCGCGGTCAATCTTCGCTATCGCCGCGGCGAGCTTGTCTCGGCGGCAACCCGTGGCGACGGCGTGGTCGGTGAAGATGTCACTGCCAACGTGCTAACCATCAAGTCGATTCCGAAGCGTTTGGCCGGCAGCAATCACCCTGAATTTGTTGAGGTTCGAGGCGAGATTTTCTTCGGCCTTGAAGATTTTGCCCGGCTCAACGAGGGTCTTATTGCCGAGGGCAAGGCGCCTTTTGCTAACCCGAGAAACTCAGCTTCTGGTTCGCTTCGCCAGAAAAATGCTGAGGTGACAGCAAGTCGCCCACTTCAAATGCTGGTTCACGGCGTTGGCGCCTGGCCAGACGCGCCTGTTGAAAATCAAAGCGACCTGTATGCCCTGTTGGCCGGTTGGGGCTTGCCGACTTCGAACCGAGTTCGGGTTGTTGACTCCGTTGACGATGTCATTTCATACATCGCCGAATTTGAAGCGCAGCGTCACAAGCTAGAGCACGAGATTGACGGTGTCGTGGTCAAGGTCGACAACCTCGCGGCTCAGCGCGAACTGGGATTCACCTCGCGCGCGCCTCGTTGGGCTATTGCCTATAAATATGCGCCTGAGCAGGTCAACACCAAGTTGCTCGAAATTAAGGTTTCAGTTGGCCGCACCGGTCGCGCCACGCCATATGCGGTGGTGAAGCCGGTCAAAGTTGCCGGATCAGAGGTTGAGTTTGCCACCCTGCACAACCAAGACGTGGTCAAAGCCAAGGGCATTTTGATCGGCGACACAATAGTGCTGCGCAAGGCCGGCGATGTGATTCCTGAAATTCTCGGGCCGGTCGTTGAGCTTCGCGACGGCACTGAGCGCGAATTCGTGATGCCGACAGCCTGCCCAGATTGCGGTGCGCCACTGGCACCGGCGAGCGAGGGTGATGTCGACCTTCGCTGCACCAACTCCCAGAGCTGCCCGGCTCAGTTGCGCGAACGAATTGCATACATCGGATCAAGGGGAGTGCTGGACATCGAAGCACTTGGTTATGTGGCTGCCGTAGCGCTCACTCAACCAGTCGAACCCGAAACTGCCCCGATTCACTCAGAGGCAGATTTGTTCAACCTGACTCTCGATCAACTTTTGCCAATTCGCGCCCGAGTTGTCGATGCTGACACCGGTTTGGCCAAGCTTGATGCTGACGGCAAAGAAAAGGTCGTTGATTTTTTCAAAAAGAAAGACGGCACACCAGCCGAAGTGGCAATTAAATTACTTCGCAATCTTGAAGAAGCCAAGACCAGGCCGCTGTGGCGAATTTTGGTTGCACTTTCTATCAGGCATGTTGGCCCGGTTGCGGCCAGATCATTGACCAGTCACTTTGGTTCGCTAGATCGAATCTTCGCTGCTAGCGAGTCAGAGCTGGCAGAGGTTGATGGTGTTGGCCCAACGCTCGCAAAGTCGATAGGCGAGTGGATTCAGGTTGATTGGCACCGCGAAGTTATCGAAGCCTGGCGCAAGGCAGGTGTGGTTCTTGAAATTGAGGGCCACATGGGCCCAGGCTTGCAGTCGGCCGCCGGTGAAGGCATTTTTGCTGGCTTAAGCATCGTTGCCACCGGCTCATTGAAAACTTTCACCCGCGAATCAATCGAAGAGGCAATAATTTCAAACGGCGGAAAAGCGGCCTCATCGGTATCAAAAAAGACCGCATTCGTTGTGGCTGGAGAAAATGCCGGTTCAAAACTCACCAAAGCTGAAGAACTCGGCATCGAAGTCATCGATGAGCAAGAGTTCGTGCGCCGCCTGCAGGGCTAGTCGGGCTCAAGGCCTAGCTTCGGCGACTAAACTTGACCAAAATACCCTCTGGTTTTGAGAGAGATTCATGTCTGAAATTACCCCCGACCTAGTTCGCCATTTGGCTGGGCTCTCGCGCATTTTGGTCACCGACCAAGAGGTCGAGCGTTTCGCCCAACAGTTGAACCTAATCGTCGACTCAGTCGCCACAGTCAAAAAGGCTGTTGAAGGCGATATTCCTGCCACTAGCCACCCGATTCCGATGGCTAACGTTTTTCGCGAAGACATCGTTGAGCCTTCGCTGACCCAAGAGCAGGCACTTTCAAGCGCACCAGACAGCGGCGACGGTCGCTTCAGGGTCGCAGCGATCTTGGATGAGGAGTAAGCCATGACTGATCTAATTCGCAAAAACGCATCTGAACTTGTCGAGCTTTTGAAGTCAGGTCAGGTTTCATCTGTCGAGTTGACCCAAGCGCACATTGATCGCACCAAGGCCGTCGACGCAGACGTTCACAGCTATTTGCACACCTCACCAGAGTCGGCGCTGGTCACAGCTGCTGAAATCGACCGCCGTCGCGCTGCGGGTGAGCGCCTGCACGAGCTTGCCGGTTTGCCAATCGCGGTCAAAGATAACTTGACCACCACCGATGCGCCAACCACCTCGGGTTCAAAGATTCTTGAAGGTTGGATTCCGCAGTATGACGCAACCGTCGTCACTAAATTGCGCAACGCCGGAATGCCTATTTTGGGCAAGACCAACCTTGATGAGTTCGCCATGGGTTCATCAACCGAGTTCTCGGCTTATGGCCCAAGTCACAACCCATGGGATCTAGATCGAATCCCTGGTGGTTCTGGCGGAGGCTCTAGCTCAGTAGTCGCTTCATTCCAGGCTCCACTGGCGATCGGTTCAGACACCGGTGGTTCAATCCGTTTTCCGGCTGCTGTCACCGGCACTGTCGGCACCAAGCCGACATACGGTGCAGTTTCTCGCTATGGCTTGATTGCCCTGGCTAGCTCACTAGACCAGATTGGCCCGGTTTCTCGAAACGTGCTCGACTCTGCGCTGCTTCAAGATTTGATTGCTGGTCACGACCCGCACGACAGCACCTCGTTGCCTGAATCGCTTGGTTCAATGGCAGAGGCTGCTCGCAAGCAAGACGTAAAGGGCATGCGAATCGGTGTTATCAAGCAGCTAACCGGCGCTGGTTTTCAGCCTGGTGTTTCTGCTCGTTTTCAAGAGAGTCTCGACCTGCTGGCCAACGCCGGTGCCGAAATTGTCGAGGTTGATTGCCCAAGCTTCGAATATGCAATCGCTGCCTACTATTTGATTTTGCCTGCTGAGGCTTCATCAAACCTGGCAAAGTTTGACTCAGTTCGTTTCGGAATGCGTGTTGCGCCTGAAGGCAACCCAACCATCGAACGCGTTATGGCTGCAACCCGCGAGGCTGGTTTTGGTCCTGAGGTGAAGCGCCGCATCATTCTTGGAACTTATGCACTCTCAAGCGGCTACTACGACGCATACTATGG
>ERZ650311.1074-NODE-1074-length-14390-cov-8.032299_pt1 | contig 14390 bp, 16 predicted proteins | sample MGYA00376247_ERZ650311 | MGnify/ENA primary metagenome ERZ650311 (study PRJEB26733, sample SAMN07839324) | wastewater metagenome | biome: small river; feature: stream; material: water | place: USA: North Carolina | collected 2016-07-28 ... | reverse complement strand
AGGATTTAACTACAAAGTTGCTACGCGTCCACTGTGTGGCTCTCGAGATACGGTCTCGAGATCCACGATCGATAAAAAGGTTTTGACCCCTTTTTATCTAGACCGAAAACTCAATAGCGTTTCGGCGACCATAGCGAGAGGGAAACACCCGGTCCCATTCCGAACCCGGAAGTTAAGCCTCTCAGCGTCGATGGTACTGCACGGGTGACCTTGTGGGAGAGTAGAACGTCGCCGGACTTCTTTTATAAAAAGGGGCGCTTTAACGAGCGCCCCTTTTTTATTTCCCTAGATTTAAAAGTAGCATTACAAAGATAATTAAAGAGCGTGAAGGAGAAAGTACCGATGGAGAATAGAGAACAACGCCCATCCCGTCCTTCACCACGCAAACCATCTGGACCAAACTCACAACGACGTCGTGAAGATCTTCCGGCACGTGGTGGTTCATCCAACCGTGCAGGAGCACCACGCCAAACTCGCGATGGATCCGATCCACGCGGTGCGCGTCCTGCACCAATGGAGCGAGATCAATCTCGTTTGCGTCCACGAATTTTTGAACCAGATATTCCAGATGATGTTACTGGTGAAGAGCTAGAGAAATCAGTTCGTGCCGAACTTTTATCCTTATCTGCGGAAAATGCAAAGGTTGTTGCTCGACATTTAGTCTGCATCAACTTGTATCAAGATACAGATCCGCAATTAGCGCACAAGCATGGAGTTGCCGCGGCTCATCACGCAGGACGTTTAGCTGTTGTTCGTGAATCTGCAGGCTACGCCGCTTATCGCGCAGGACATTTTGAAATCGCATTAAAGGAGTTGCGCGCGGCAAACAGAATTTCTGGAGATGTGTCATCTCTTCCGGTAATGGCAGATTGTGAGCGCGGGTTAGGAAACCCCCTAAAAGCATTGAATTTGGCTGGTTCTCCAGAGGTTAAGCGATTGGCTAAACCTGAAGAGATTGAAATGAGAATCGTTGCCGCTGGTGCTCGTCGCGATTTAGGCGAGTTCGATGCAGCTGTTGTTACCTTAACCTGCAAAGAGTTGAATAATGAAACTGATGAGTGGGCTCTTCGCCTTCGTTATGCATATGCCGACGCATTAGATGCAGCGGGAAGAAAAGAAGAGGCACGAGAATGGTTTGCAAAGTGTGCTGAACTTGATGTTGATGAGTTCACCGATGCTGCGGAAAGAGCAGCCGAGTAGTTACCCACATCTGCTCGGTTAGAGCTCGGTATTGTCAGAGCTTTAGATGAGTATCTGCCTCCATTCGACAAAGGAGGCAGAAATGGCTGTAAAGAAGAAGACAGATGCAACAGCTTATGAAGTGATTGAGGAGGATTACTCACTCAATGATGTTGTGTTGCGGGGCAGGGTTTCACAAGAGGCGGTTGAGAAAGAGTTGCCTAGTGGAGATAAGGTCGTAGAGTTTCGATTAATCGTTACACGTGAAAAACAATCCGGTGTCGATACATTGGATATCGCCTCATGGAGCGCAAAATCTCGTAGAACAGCGCTCTCTCTCACACCCGATGAATGGGTAGAGGTGTCAGGCTCAATTCACCGTCGTTTTTGGAGTTCACCGACAGGCCTTGCAAGTCGTTGGCAGGTTGAAGCGGTCGAGATTTCCCGAATTTAGGTAGGCTTATGGCATGAGCAAGAACAGTGATTTTCTTTCAACCCTTAAATCGATCGCTAACAATGTCCAGCTTGGAAATAAGTCTGCGACAGATGTTGCAGATTCCGTGAACGCTTGGATTAAGGAAAGCAGCGAAGCGTTAAAGGTAAAGATTGAGGACGAGGTTGAGCGTTCTGTTTCGAAGATGGGATTTGTTAAGCGCGGAGAGTTCGAAGCGCTAAAGCAGGAGGTTGCATCTTTGAAAAATGGCGGAAAGAGAACTACCTCAGGCACGAAGGGCTCAAAAAAGGCTCCCGTTAAAAAGAGCGCTGTTAGTAAGAGTGCCACGAAAAAGAGTGTCAAAAAGGTTGCTAAGAAATCTACTGCAAAGAAGGTAGCTAAATAATGGAGCAGATGAATCAATCGACACAGGATCAATTCAACGGAGAGTCACTCGTTGAAGAGCTTCGTAATGAACTGCAGGAGATTGATGCCATGGAGGTTGGAGATCACGCTCAACGTTTCGAAGCGCTTCACCAAAAGCTGAACCAAGCACTCTCATCAATCGATGGTCTATAAGTAATCTGCAAATGAAAACACGTTTGGATGCTGAGTTAGTTCGTAGAGAACTTGCGCGTTCGCGTGAACAGGCGGCTGATCTGATCGAAAAGCGTGCCGTTTTAGTAAATGGTATTCCTGCTTCCAAACCGGCAACTCAGGTTGATGCCGAAACCTCGATTGTGATTGCGGGAGATCGAGATGATTTTGTATCACGCGGTGGGCATAAACTCGACGGTGCACTCAACGCTTTCTCCGGAGTTGTTGTCGATGGGAAACGTTGTCTTGATGCTGGAGCGTCCACTGGAGGTTTCACCGATGTTTTGTTGCGCCGAAATGCAGGCCACGTGGTCGCGGTAGATGTTGGGTATGGACAATTGGCCTGGGAGCTTCGAACCGATGAGCGGGTAACTGTTTTGGATCGAACAAATATTAGACATCTAACCGGTGAGATGGTTGGTGAAGCGATAGATCTGGTTGTAGCGGATCTTTCATTTATCTCACTTACCTTGGTGTTACCTGCGCTAGCTGCTGTATCAAAACCTGAAGCTGATTTTGTTTTAATGGTGAAACCACAGTTTGAGGTGGGTAGAGAAAAACTAGGTGCGGGAGGAGTTGTACGTGACCCTGCGCTACGCAAAGCTGCAGTTATCGAAGTTGCAGAGTCTGCTTACGATGTAGGACTCGGCACATTAGGAATTACAGCTAGTCCACTTCCAGGTCCTGCTGGAAATGTCGAATATTTTTTGTGGCTGCGTAGAGGTGCGCCCGAAATCGATCACGCGATGCTCGATGAAGCTATAGCGATTGGACCTCAATAATGAGAAACCTATTAGTCGTTTGTAATCCAGGCCGTGTAGATGCTGTGGTTGCTGCAGTTGAGCTACAACAAAATCTTGCATCAACCTTTGGGATTTACACGATCTCAGATGTAGATATCCCCGGAATGATTAAATCCACTCTTGCCGATCTACCACCAATTGAGGTCGCCGTTGTTTTGGGTGGTGATGGAACGATGTTGCGTGCCGCAGAGGTTGCACAAGAGCACAACATTCCATTGCTTGGAGTTAACTTGGGCCATGTTGGATTTTTATCTGAAGTGGAACGGTCCAAGATTTCAGATGTGATCAACGCGTTAGTAAATAAGAGTTACGTCATTGATCCACGTATAACTTTGGGATATTCAGTAGAACGCGATGGGGAGGTAGTTACCTCTGGATGGGCGCTTAATGAGGTAACTGTAGAACGTGAAAAAGCGACGATGGTTGAACTTTTCCTAGAGATTGATAATCGTCCGATATCTCGATGGGGATGCGACGGTTTAATCTGTTCGACCCCAACAGGATCCACCGCTTATGCATTTTCAACAGGAGGCCCTGTTGTATGGCCACAGGTTGATGCGCTTGTTGTTCTTCCTATCTCGGCACACGCCTTATTCTCGCGTCCACTTGTAATCTCTCCAACCTCGCAAATAGCCGTCGGGATTGAATCTTCAGAGGCTTTGTTGTCGGCAGATGCGCTTCGTAAATTTCCACTGCGTGCAGGTGATCGTGTAACTGTTACCAAAAACTCGCGCATCATTCAGTTAGCACATTTAAAGAACACCTTATTTAGCGATCGGTTGGTAGCAAAGTTCAAACTTCCCGTCGAAGGATGGCGTGGTGAGTGATCGCACCTTTCTCGAAGAGATAACTATCCGTTCAATCGGAGTAATTGATCAATCTAATGTGGAGCTCTCAAAGGGATTAACAGTCTTAACCGGTGAAACAGGTGCGGGAAAGACGATGATTTTGACGGCTTTAAACCTTATTTTAGGTGGGAAAGCCGATAGCGCCTTAGTGAGAAAAGGCGCTGAGCGTTTAGTTGCAAGCGGAAAGTTTTCAATTCCACAATCACAGCAAGAGCTATTTGAAGATGTATTGGTTGAAGATGGCGAGTTGATTGTTACTCGAACAGTTGCTGCTGATGGGAAGAGTAAGGCAACAACTAATGGAGTCAGCACGACAGCGTCGGTACTTGCAACAGTTGGTGAACATTTGGTCGAGGTCCATGCTCAAGCAGCGAATCAAAACATCACCAAGGCCTCTCGGCAACGAGAGTTAGTCGATCGCTTCGGGGCTGTAGATATTTCCGATTACTCAAAAGCCCTTAGCAATTACCATGAGATGAAAGCTCGCATCTCTGCTCTCAAAAACAGTATTGCCCAAAAAGATAAAGAACTTGCAGAGCTTCGTGAGTTTGCACATGCATTCAAAAAACTTAATCCAACTGAGAATGAATTTTCTGAGATTGAAGGGGAGATTTCTCGACTTTCAAGTGTGGAGGAGTTTCGCTTAGCTACCGCTCAAGCTGTAGCGGCGATCGAGGATGAAGAGGCTGGCTCCTTAACTTCATTGGGAGTGGCCCGCCGCGCTTTGGATAGTTCTCGGGGAAAAGATCCTCAGTTGGAGGCGATTTACCAACAAATTAGCGAAAGCTTTTTTGTATTAGATGATGCATTGAGCGCTTTAAACTCGTATAACAGCAAACTTGAGGCAGATCCTGCACGCTTAGATTTTCTGCAATCCCGCAAAGCCGAGATAATTTCGTTGATAAAGAAGTTTGGTGGTTCTGCTGCGCAGGATCAAGAGTTAGCAGAGTTAGCGTTGCGTTTTAAAAACTCGTCAGATGCGATAGCAGATCTAGAAGGCGGTGATCAACGTTTGCACGAGTTAGAGGCAGAGCTTTCAGGAATCAAAAAGGTTTTACTAAAGGAGGCGAAGGCGCTATCGGCGCAAAGAGCTTCGTCGGCCAAAAAATTGTCAGAGGCTGTATCAATTGAGATTCAGCAGTTGTCTATGCCTCATGCATCATTTGTTGTAGAGGTAACATCGGCCAATTATGAATCACCTAAAGAATCTGATTTCACATCAAGTGGTTGCGATGAGATCGCTATGTACATTCAAGGTCATAAAGATGCCCCATTAGTCTCCTTAGCAAAGGGTGCATCAGGTGGTGAGATGTCACGTGTTATGTTGGCACTAGAGGTTGTAATTGCTACCTCGCACCCGATTGGTACATATGTTTTTGATGAGGTTGATGCAGGTGTAGGTGGAAAAGCCGCGATTGAAGTGGGAAAACGCTTGCACCAACTTGCTCAACATGCACAAGTAATTGTTGTTACCCATCTTCCGCAAGTTGCCGCTTGGGCCGACTCTCACTTTGTCGTTACAAAGAATAATGATGGCTCAGTAAGCCAGAGCGATGTGAAGAGGGTTGAGGGGGAGCAGCGGGTTGAAGAGATAGCCCGGATGTTGGCAGGTCTTGAAAACTCAAGCAGCGCCCGTGAACACGCCACGGAGCTGCTTTCCTTAAAGGTGTAACTGTCGACCTCGATTAAATGATAGGTTCGACTCCCATGGGCCAAGCACATGTGACTAAACATTTATTCGTAACCGGCGGAGTCGCCTCAAGTTTGGGCAAGGGACTTACCGCCTCAAGTCTTGGAAGATTGCTAGTCGCACGTGGAGTCCGCGTCACGATGCAGAAACTTGATCCCTATTTAAATGTGGATCCAGGCACGATGAACCCCTTTCAACACGGCGAGGTTTTCGTTACCGATGATGGCGCTGAGACAGATTTAGATATTGGACACTATGAGCGTTTTCTAGATAGAAATCTTCATGGTTCGGCGAATGTGACAACTGGTCAGGTTTACTCCCGTGTCATTGCCCGTGAGCGTCGAGGTGAGTACCTCGGAGAAACTGTTCAGGTAATTCCACACATCACTAATGAAATTAAAGAACGCATTATTGCGATGGCAGGTCCTGATATTGATTTAGTAATCACAGAAGTTGGTGGAACCGTTGGAGATATTGAATCTCAGCCATTTCTAGAAGCAATTAGACAAATTCGTCAGACAGTTGGTCGTGACAATGTCTTCTATCTCCATGTATCGCTAGTCCCATATATCGGACCATCTGGCGAGCTAAAGACCAAACCAACCCAACACTCTGTAGCAGCACTTCGTAGTATCGGTATCGCACCAGATGCAATTGTTTTGCGATCAGATCGCGAAATTCCAGAAGGCGTTAAGAAGAAGATTTCGTTGATGTGCGATGTTGATTCTGAAGCTGTAGTTGCGGCGGTCGATGCGCCTTCGATTTACGACATCCCAAAGGTTCTGCATGGTGAAGGCTTGGATTCTTATGTGGTTAAGCGACTTGGAATTGATTGTCACGATGTTGAATGGGGCGATTGGGATGCACTTCTCGAAAAAGTTCATCATCCAAAACATCACATCAAGGTAGGTCTTGTCGGAAAGTACATCGATCTACCTGATGCTTACCTTTCTGTATCTGAGGCGTTGCGCGCTGGTGGCTTTGCGAATCAAGCAAAGATTGAAATTGTGTGGATTGCAAGTGATGAGTGTGAAAACCCAGAAACAGCTAAGGCGCTGTTGCATGATGTGGATGCGATCTGTGTTCCAGGTGGATTCGGTATTCGAGGAATTGAAGGAAAAGTTGGCGCACTCAAATTCGCTCGTGAAAATAAGATTCCTACACTCGGTTTGTGCTTAGGATTGCAGTGCATGGTTATTGAGGCTGCACGTAATCTGGCTGGAATCAAGGATGCGATCTCGGCTGAATTTTCAGATGCAGGAACACCTGTGATTGCAACTATGGATGATCAATTAGATGTTGTATCTGGCAAGGGAGATCTTGGCGGAACCATGCGATTAGGCCTGTACAAATCAGATCTTTTGCCAGGTTCAGTTGTGGCAGATACCTATGGCTCGCGTGAAATTTCAGAGCGCCACCGACATCGTTACGAGGTCAATAACAAGTATCGTGATCAAATAGCGAGTGCTGGCCTTGTTTTCTCGGGTATTTTCAAAGAATTGGATCTTGTTGAGTTTGTAGAACTTCCAAAAGAGGTACATCCTTACTATGTAGGCACACAGGCTCACCCCGAGCTTCGTTCACGCCCTACGCGACCACACCCATTGTTTGTTGGGTTAATCGCAGCAGCAGTTGCGGCGAAAGGTTAAACGATGATTGTTGGTGTTCCTAAAGAGATTAAAGTCCATGAATCGCGAGTAGCGGTAACTCCTGAAGGTGTTTCAGAGTTTGTTCATGCAGGTCATACCGTAATCATTGAAGATGGCGCTGGAGTCGGCTCTGCAATTACAAATGAAGATTTTGTGGCTGCCGGTGCAACTATTGTTCCAAGCGCAGATAATGTCTGGGAAAAAGCTGATCTTGTATTGAAGGTCAAAGAGCCAATCGAGCCCGAGTATTCAAAAATGCGTAAAGGCCAGACACTGTTCACATACCTTCACTTGGCTGCTTCAAAGGCTTGCACCGATGCTTTGGTGAAGTCGGGAACGACTGCGATTGCCTATGAAACGGTAGAAGTAAATGGAACTTTGCCGCTCCTTGCTCCAATGAGCGAGGTAGCAGGTCGCCTTGCAACACAGGTTGGCGCAACAGCTTTACAGAAGCCACACGGTGGTCGCGGAGTATTGCTTGGGGGAGTACCGGGCGTCGCACCAGGACGCGTGGTTGTTATTGGTGGGGGTGTAGCCGGACTGAACTCTGCCGTTATTGCACTAGGAATGGGTGCAGATGTAACTGTTTTTGATCGCTCAATTTCACGTTTGCAGTACATCGACACCGTTTACGGTGGACGCATTAAGACTCTTGTTGCTTCAAAGCATGCGATCGAGCGTGAGGTTAAGCTGGCAGATCTCGTTGTTGGAGCGGTATTGGTCCACGGTGCAAAGGCTCCTAAGTTGGTTTCAAATGCATTAGTTTCTCAAATGAAGTCCGGTTCTGTTTTGGTTGATATCGCTATTGATCAGGGTGGATGCTTTGAAGATTCAAAGCCGACTACCCACGCGGAGCCAACCTACAAGGTTCACAACTCAATCTTTTACTGTGTAGCAAATATGCCTGGCGCGGTTCCTGTCGCATCAACATATGCACTTACAAATGCAACCCTTCCATTTGCTCTGTCCCTTGCAAACAACGGTTGGGAAGCTGCATGTGCGATGGATAAGAACCTAGCAAAGGGCTTAAACGTGCACGATGGAAAGATTTACTACTCCGCCGTGGCAGAAGCGCATGGCTACACAAGCACTCAGCTTTGATCTAGCTGCTTCATCTTTTCTCAATCATCTTCAGATTGAGAGAGGATTGGCGGCAAATTCAATCGCTGCCTATAAACGTGATTTAACAAAGTTCAATGCTTTTCTAAATGGAGCAGCCTTGAATGAGGTCACCCCAGATCTGATCAACTCTTTCGAATCCTCGCTGCGCGAAGCCAAACTTTCTGTCGCAAGTATTAATCGGATTGATTCAACATTGCGTTCATTTTTCAAACATTTGCAGCAGGAGTACGGTTTTGCAGATCCAACTTTGGAAATTGCACCAAGTAAATCCGCTCGTCGCTTACCTAAAGCGTTAACTATTAATCAAATAATTTCAATGATCGATGCTGCTTTTCGCGATGGCGACCCAATTACTTTAAGAGATCAAGCGATGTTAGAACTTCTATACAGTAGCGGGGCGCGTGTTAGTGAACTTATAGGAATTAATATCAATGACCTCAGTACTGTTCAAACCGACGATGGAGAGATTAGAACTCTCAAGCTTCGCGGTAAAGGCTCAAAGGAGAGAATAGTTCCGTTAGGAAGTTTTGCTTCAAAAGCTATCGATACTTATTGTGTTCGAATTCGTCCAGAATTAGTCTCTAAAAGCTCTAAACCATCTCCTGCACTTTTTTTAAACACACGGGGTGGACGGATTTCACGACAATCGGCGTGGCAAATGGTTTTGAACTCTGCAAAAGCCGCTGGGATCACCGAGCATGTATCGCCGCACGTTTTCAGGCACTCGTATGCAACACATCTTTTAGATGGTGGGGCAGATATTCGTGTTGTGCAGGAGTTACTTGGCCATGCATCAGTTACAACAACACAGATTTATACACTGATTACAATCGATAAGGTCCGTGAAACCTACTCAATGGCTCATCCAAGAGCCAGAGAATAGTTTTTACTGACCGCGTAGGCGACGAGCCAAGATGCTTTGATCGCCCTTAGCTTCAAGATCAGCAATAATCACTGCTATTGATTCGCGAACAATGCGACCGCGATCGACCGCTAATCCAAGATCTCCGCGAAGTTGTAAGCGGGCCTGATCAAGATCGAATAGTTCATCAGGTGATAGATAAACAGTGATTTTTTCATCATGGCGTTCGCGGCCAGATGGTGAACGGTCAACTGTTGTTACTCGACGACGGGCAATGGTGCGAACACCCTTCTTTGATGAAGGCGCTTTAGGTGTTGCGATCGCTGGAGGAACAAGGGGAGCTGCCGGCTCTTGTGCTGATTGAGTTGGAACAGCGCTCAATGCTGGAGCTGTTGAACGGAATAGTTCATCTGCACCTGGAAGATTGGCTCTGCGTGTCATCGTGCGCCTCCTCTGGCGATTAGTTCTCGGGCTAAGCGACGGTATGAAGCGGCACCACCCGAAGATGTGGCATACGTAGTAATTGGTTCACCAACAACGGTGGTTTCTGGAAAGCGAATCGTCTTAGCAATAATTGTTTCAAAGACATCATCAGGAAATTGCTCAAGAATTCTTTCAAGAACCTGACGATTGTGAGATGTTTTTTTATCATACATTGTTGCAAGAATTCCGATGAGACGAAGATCAGGGTTCAAGAAGTTCTTAACCTTGTCCAAATTGCCCTTCAATTCAATGAATCCATGCAATGCAAAGTACTCACACTGCATTGGAACAATTACCTCTTGAGATGCAACAAGTGCGTTGATAGTTAACTGACCCATAGTTGGTTGGCAGTCAATCAAAATAACATCGTAGTAATCGCGAAGTGGAGCAAGTGCACGCTTGAGATATTGCTGACCGCCAATTTCGGCACCTAATGTGGTCTCAGCTGTTCCCAAGTCACGGTTTGCTGGCAAAAAATCTAAACCTGGAACAGATGATTTCAAAACGATCTCATCAACATTTGCAGTAGGTGTCATTAAGGCGTAGTAAACGGTCTGTTCTAAAGGTAGAGAGTGTGCATTGACTCCAAGACCTAGAGATAAACCACCCTGAGGATCGAAGTCGACTAGTAGGACTCGACGACCCATTTCGGCAAGTGCGGCACCTAAGTTGATAGTGCTGGTTGTCTTACCTACGCCACCTTTTTGATTAAAGATTGAAATGATCTTTGCATTTCCGTGCTCGGTAAGTTGAGTTGGGGTCGGAAAGCTTTGTGCAGCCTTGCCCAGCAAGGTCGATGTAGTAGCTACATCCTCTGCAATTGTCGATTTAGCGTTCAATCTTCAAACCTCTTTCCTGATATACGCGGGAGCCTATGCGTTACACATAAAACAGGCAAGCGTGAAGTAAGGTGCCCTCATGGCTTTAGCTTCAGACTCCACCCTCGAGGAGAACACAGATGTGAACGCTGCTTCAGGCGGCTTCTCTGTGCACCTGGCTAACTTTGATGGCCCCTTTGATCTTTTGCTCCAGTTGATTTCTCGCCACAAGATGGATGTAACTGAGGTTTCGCTCAGCATTGTGACCGATGAGTTCATCTCCTTTATTCGCGCATTGGAAGCCTCTGGGGAGGGCTGGGAGTTAGAGCAGGCCACTGAATTTCTCGTAGTTGCTGCAACCCTTCTGGATCTCAAGGCGGCGCGTCTTCTTCCAAGTGGTGAGGTTGAGGATGAAGAGGATCTGGCGCTCCTTGAAGCTCGAGACCTCTTGTTTGCCCGTCTTCTTCAGTACCGAGCCTTTAAGGAGATCGCAGCGACCTTTAGCGAGCGCATTCTGGCCGCCGACAAATCATTCCCACGCGTGGTGGCCCTTGATCCAGCTCTGGCTAGCCTCCTGCCCGAGGTATTGATCGGTGTTGGAGCGCAGCGTTTTGCCGCCATTGCAGAGCGTGTATTGACCCCCAAGGTGGCACCTGTGGTTGCCGTTGAACACCTCCATATGCCTCTTGTGAGCGTTACAGAGGAGTCAAAGCGAGTGGTTGAGGCGCTACGTAACTCAAAATCTTTGAGCTTTAGAAACTTGATCTCAGATGCCGACAGCACTCTGGTAGTGGTAGCTCGCTTTCTAGCCTTACTTGACCTCTATCGCCAAGGTGTACTTCGCTTTGAACAGGTCATGGCTTTGGGAGAGCTTCACATCAGCTGGACTGGAAGCCTCGAGGGTGAGGTTGAGATCACCGATGAGTTTGATATTCCCGTGGTTTTAGAGATGGAAGACTCGACAGAAAGTGGCGAAAATGTCTAATGTAGAAGTTGAACGTTCTATCGAGGCGATCTTAATGGTCGTCGATGAACCCGTCACGGAGGTTGTGTTGGCACAGGTTCTTGAGCGCCCCGTCGAGGAGATTGAAGCGGCGCTTTCAATACTTGAGGGAAGTTATGAGGAGCGCGGCTTTGCACTCCGCAAGATCAACGGGGGATGGCGCTTCTATAGCCATCCAAACTATTCCGCAGTGGTCGAGAAGTTTGTTTTGGATGGCCAGCAATCTCGCCTGACCCAGGCAGCTCTTGAAACCCTTTCCGTTATCGCCTACCGCCAACCAGTTTCACGCGCACGCGTTTCGGCGATTCGAGGTGTGAATGTTGAGGCGGTTATGAAGACGCTGATCACCCGTGGTTTGGTCGAGGAGTCAGGTCTTGAACATGAAACGGGTGCGATCTTGTACAAGACAACCAGTTACTTCTTAGAGCGCCTGGGATTGAACTCCCTTGAGGATCTTCCAGCGCTGGCTCCGTACCTGCCGGATCTTGATGGTCTTGATGAGATCCTCGATTCGCTAACCGACTAACCTTTCCGCTACCCTTACCTCCTGACTGTCGGGAGGATAGCCATGGCCCAAATGAGGCTTAACAAGATAATCGCTGATGCCGGCATAACTAGCCGTCGCGGAGCTGATGAGTTAATTGAAGATGGTCGCGTTACCGTCAATGGAATCACCGTTCGTGAGATGGGTAGCAAGTTTGACCCTGACAAAGATCATGTAATGGTTGATGGTGAGACAATTACGCGTACTTTGACTAAGTCTTATCTCGCACTTCATAAACCAAAAGGCGTTTTGTCAACCATGTATGACCCAGAAGGTCGTCCAGCTTTGGATGATTTCATCGATCTTCGCAAGGAGCGTCTCTTCCATGTAGGTCGTTTGGATAAGGACTCCGAGGGTCTTATTTTGCTGACAAATGATGGAGATCTGACCTTCCGTGCCACCCACCCATCCTTTGGTTTGGAAAAGACCTACATCATCGAATTTGATGGCCCCTTGCCAACTGGTGTAGATAAGGTGCTTTTGAAGGGCGTGGAGCTCGAGGATGGAATGGGTCGCGTTTTGACCTTTAAGCAGCTCTCCCCAAAGTGGATCGAGGTCTCGATTCATGAAGGGCGTTACCACATTATTCGTCGTCTAATGGAGGCGGTTGGAGTTGATGTCCTCCGGCTCATTCGTACCAAGTTCGGTCCTATATCGCTGGGCGATACCCCCGAAGGACGATGGCGAGACCTCAATGAGACAGAGTTAATGAATCTACGTAAGGCTTTAGATATTTGACGTCTTTATGTTAAATCGACATTTATCCGAAATAACCTTTTATGGTTTTGTCGATATTCACGATCATCATTATCGATAAAACCATATTAACGGGCTCATTATGGGGCCTCAAAGATAGATTTATCGATATTGATGTTTGCCTAATCTTCACCGTTTGAGTACATGGAAATCAGTTGAAATGTAGTAATCATGCTTAAGGGTTTAACAGTTTTATCGACTTAACTAGTTTTAAATGCACACCAATTTCGGTGAGGAAAGGTACCCTTATCCCATGAGTTTGCGTGCAATCCGAGGGGCTATTCAAGTCCCAGCCAACACCTCAGCCGACATCGCTGCAGGTGTTCAAGAGCTGATTTCGGCGATATTGGAGGCCAATCATCTGACACCCTCGGATGTCATCTCAGTTTTCTTCACCTCCACGGTAGATCTCAACGCCGCCTTTCCAGCCGCTGCCTGTCGCGAAATGGGCTTTTCAAATGTCCCTCTGATCGGCTCAGTTGAAGTCGATGTTCCCGGAGCTTTAGACAAGACGGTTCGCGCCATGTTGCATGTCGAGACAAAGGCAACTCCAGAGGAAATTACCCACATCTACCTACACGGGGCAGCTGCTTTACGTAGAGATATCGCTCAATAATGCTCTCAAGGGTCCGAATCGTAGGCTCAGGCTTGATTGGAACATCGATCGGCTTGGGCTTAGTTCAGCGTGGAATCGCTGTCGAGATGGTGGACTCTGATCCTTCCTCACAAGCTTTAGCAATGGATCTAATTGGCGGAGGAGAGGTAACCGATCCCGAAGTTGTGATCTTTGCGCTTCCTACCTCCAAGCTCTCCATAGTCATTGATCATGAGATTGCTATAAACCCTAACTCGACATTTATGGATGTCGGTAGCGTTAAGAGTGAAGTTGTACGAAAGGTTGAGACATTTTCAGGGTTGTCGACAAGGTTTTTGCCTACCCATCCCATGGCAGGCCGGGAAATAGGTGGTGCAGGCTCTGCTAGGGCCGATCTATTTCAAGGTCGCAGTTGGATACTTACGCCTAGCGCCGATCTAGCAGAAAGTTCAAAGAAGTTAGTCCTGGAGCTCATTCAGGCGTTGGGTGCGACAGCTGTAGAGCTGCCCGCGCCGGACCATGATCGAGCGGTTGCAAAGATCTCTCACCTTCCTCAGATCGCCGCATCCCTTGTGGCAAAGCAGCTAACCGGCACCCCAGCTGAGTGGATGGAGCTTGCGGGGCAGGGGCTTCGGGATACCACTCGCATCGCGGGCTCTGATGAGTCGTTATGGAAAGAGATCATTTACTCCAACCGAATCGAACTTCGACAATTGCTAATAAATCTACAAAACGATCTTGATTCCATGATTAACGCACTTGATGATCCATCAAAGATCGCAGAGTTAATCGCCGCTGGACGTGAAGGAAAAGCGGCGATTCCTGGAAAGCATGGTGGGGTGGCTCGCGAATACTGGTATTTGCCAATTGTGATTGATGACAAGCCCGGTCAACTTGGTTCAATTTTTAATGAATGCGCAGCAATGGATGTCAACGTTGAAGATCTAATTATTGAACACTCACCAGGACAGTTGAGCGCATTGATTACATTAGCTCTATCGCAAACCG
>ERZ650311.1073-NODE-1073-length-14392-cov-6.522564_pt1 | contig 14392 bp, 15 predicted proteins | sample MGYA00376247_ERZ650311 | MGnify/ENA primary metagenome ERZ650311 (study PRJEB26733, sample SAMN07839324) | wastewater metagenome | biome: small river; feature: stream; material: water | place: USA: North Carolina | collected 2016-07-28 ... | reverse complement strand
GCAAGAATGGATCGACCGGAAAAGCAGGAGCCGTAGGTGCAACTGGAGCAACTGGTGCAACTGGCCCAGCTGGACCACAAGGAGTTCAAGGACCACAAGGATTACAGGGACCACAAGGTGTGCAAGGGCCACAAGGTGTGCAAGGTGCTAAAGGTGATACTGGTGCAACAGGACCACAAGGTCCGGCAGGACCTCCAGGACCCGCAGGTTCAAGTGGCGGTGGAGGAAATTCAAATTATCAATTAAATTCAAATGATTTATCTAAAGTATTAACGGCTGGAAATGTAACTTTTAATCAAAGTGGAACTGATGGATTTTTGAGAATAAATCCAATTGCTAATGTTTTAAGTGTTTCGATTGATCTTCCTTCTTCATTATTAGTAAATGCGGGCGCCGGTGTAAAAGGTCCAACGGGAGATAAAGGTCCAACGGGAGATAAAGGTCCAACCGGAGATCCAGGTTCTCCCGGAACAAAAGGCGCAATTGGCGACCCCGGAATAAAAGGCCCGACCGGAGACAAGGGAGCTACCGGAGACAAGGGAGCTACCGGAGATAAAGGCCCGACCGGAGATCCGGGACCAGCGGGTTCAGGAGGAATTTCACTTGGAGCCGCCACTTGTAACAATAATCAAAAAGTAACTTCAATTTCTTTAAGCGGTTCAACATTGAGCGTTGTTTGCAATGACAACGTAAATAGTGGTGGAAACAATTCGTCACAAGGTAATGGATTTAATTCTGCATCTCCTGTTACGGGTCCCCAAGGAATTCAGGGACCAATTGGCCCACAAGGACCTAAAGGCGATACTGGTGCTGCAGGTAAAGATGGAAGTAACGGCAAAGATGGTGTTGATGGTAAAGATGGAAAAAACGGTGCTGACGGCAAAGATGGCGCACAAGGAATTCAAGGACCGATAGGTCCTCAAGGTTTACAAGGACCGGCTGGCAAGGATGGTGCCAATGGCAAAGACGGCGCCAATGGTCGCGATGGAACTAACGGCCATGACGGAAAAGATGGAACCAACGGCAAAGATGGAGCCCAAGGCGCACAAGGACCAGCAGGACCAGCAGGTCCAGCAGGTCCAGCAGGTCCAGTAGGACCTAAAGGTGATCCTGGTCCAGCAGGTCCAGCAGGAGCGTCAGTTAGCGGTTCAGGATCATGTGGCGGAAACCAATTTGTAACTGGAATTTCAATTAGTGGTGGGGCTGTTTCTGTTTCTTGCGGAAGCGCTGGAGGAAATACAAAGGCACTTATGTCCAGCGGCAGTTTCAATTCCTCTGCATCACCAGTACCAGGTATTACAGAAATGATCGTGTGTGTAAAAAACAACGGATCAATGACGGTTGGGCAATGCAAGAAAAATGAAGGCTATTCGATGGCGCTCTTTGGAAGAAAGGCATAAATTGGCTACGGCAACTCCTGTAAAGAAAAAAGTTGTTAAGAAAGCGGCTAGTAAAACTGTTAAGAAAGTTGAAACAGTTGTAATACCGGATGTGCCAGTTCGTAAAGCAAGTACTAAGCCAAAATCTGTTCGCCCAAAACCGGTGACAATTGTGGAGAAAATTACGGAAATTCCAGCGCAACAAGTTTCCATTAAGAGTTTAGACGAAAAGAAACTTGCCGGCCTTCTAGCTCTAATAATTTTCATGACTGCGTTTATTACTTACGGTGTTACTCACAAACTAGATTCAGCAACAAATGCAACCTCGGCAACAAGTGCTACATCATTCATTGCAAAAATTTCTGGTGGCGTAGCATTAACTGAACCAGAACTACGTGATGTAGTAAGACAGTTAAAACGAACTGTTTTCTGGACAGGGCCACAGAAGAATGCTCGATATACCATCAACGCATTGACCGATGGCCAAACGTACTTACGTTATTTACCTGATGGAAAAGGTGTTTCAGATACCCAGCCTAATTATCGAACGGTCGGTACCTATGAGTCCCAAGATGCCTACACAGCAACATTGGCTGCAGGCAATGAAGCAAATGGAGTTTCGTTTACCACTACGGATGGCCGAGTAATTCACTACAACAAAGCATCTGAAGGCAATATTTACATGGCATTTAAAGGCAAGCCTTTCCAGATTGAAATATTCGATCCGAATTCTGGAGCAGCGTTAGATATTGCAAATACTAATAAGCTAGAAATTATTAAATAAATGGCTAAGCGCCGATCTAGCGATGGCAAAGAACTCGCTCAGTCACTTTCTGAATGGGGAATTTCCCATGGCGTTTCAGACGACCCATATTTAATAGGTGTCTCTGATGCTATTTATAAGAATCGCGATTTGAGTGTTTGGGCAGAGTTTGAACCACTTGAATATTTACCACAAGGAAATGTCTCTCAAGGTGCAAGAGCAATTAAATGGGGAAGAATTGTTGGAATTACCCGAAATATCTTGGTTTTTGCGCCAGTTGCTCTTACTTGGAAAGGCGTTGAAGAGGCAACCACCGCATTCTCAAATTTTGTCTCCCAAAACAGCGCCTCGACTGTCAACTTCCTAGAATTTTGGCAGAACGGATATGGAGTACTTCCTAATGCTTGGACTATCAGCTCTGTTGCCCGGATGGATTACATCATTGTTGGGATTGTCATTGTTCTAAGTTTCTTGGCAACATATTTAAACGAACACGGTAGGTCAAGACGTGCCATCGGCCAACGTTCTCTTGACCTAGATCGAACCTATCTAGCAATCGAAATTAAGAAATATTTGTCTACCAAGCGCGAAATTTCCAATTTAACTATTACTGATGGAATCTCTGATTTGATGCGCAACTTCGAAAATACCGCCAAAAGTCTTAATCAAACTGCGGCGGTATTGGAACAAGCATCTAAAAAGTTTCCATCTGATCTAACTTTCAGATCAGAATTTAAGGAATTCTTTAACCGCTTGAATAAAGCTCTTTCAAAGAAAGAGAAGTAATGCGGCGCATCGTAGAAGAAGATCTAATTGAAGACACTACTTCACAAGGTGGCTGGATGTACGCCGACCTATTTCTGGCGCTAATGGTTATCTTTTTGGCTACCGTGTCATTTGTACCTAGTTTCGGCAATGCACCCAAAGTTAATTTTGGAAATAGCCAGGGAAGTGGTCCATTACAAAGTTACTCAAAGGTATTTCCCGAGCGCTTGGATATTGTCTTTGAAGGATTCGATTACAAATTTCTGAAGAATTCCATCAAGGAATTCACAGATAGTAAAGGAATAACTGGTTCATCGACTATTTCTTTTGCTCAAATAATCGCTGGTTATGACCCAAAAAAGGAGGCAGCACCAATTGCAATTAAGCGCGCGTTGGCATTTAGTAACAATATTGACCGAAGTGACCATAAACTCCTTGATTACGCCTCGACTACTTTGAGTTCTAGTAGTTCACTAACTCCTAATAGAATAGTTCTACAGTTAACCTTTGCAACGCGTGTAGGTGTTACAGGCTAGGAGTTCAAATATGAAAAATCGTAATTTGATTGCAGTAGCAATTGCATCAGCTCTTGCATTTACTGCGATCGGTTTCTCTAACTCAAACGCTGCCGACCCTAAAGGCAATGCATATGGTTACTGGAATAAAGCACGTTTAGACTCTGCTCAGCCAATCGAATTAGTTGTAGATGAAAAAACTGGCGTAGGTAAAATTGTGAAGTTGGCACGTAATTCCTCCGGTGGTTCAACAACTTCAACAACAAGCGGTTCAAATTGGACTAAAGGCGGAGACCCTCTTAATTTAACTGGCAAGATCTTCTTTAATGCTGGTGGACTTACTTACGTATGTAGCGGAGCCTTTGTAAATGATTCGATTACAGGGAAAGCAATCGTGCAGACTGCAGGCCACTGTGCATGGGATCAAGCCGGTAAAGCTTTTGTGACCAATTTTGTTTTTATTCCTGCTTATCAGGCCAATCAAAATGTCTCTTGTGCAGTAACTCCGGATGCCTGCTTTATTGGCGAAACGATTTTTGTCCGTGATGATTTTGCAAATCAGACATCATTTAATTCTGTAGCACTTTCAAACGATTGGGCATATGTAGTAGTAAATAAAGATGCGCCAGGATCATTCCCAGTTTCTTTTAGTAATTCATATGCATCAGGAAACGTATCTTCCTTTGGCTATCCAGCTGCAACTCCATACACGGGTCAGTTGTTAATTAGTTGCTCAAATCCAATCTTCAAAGATTCTAAAAATGCTAATCGAACATGGGGCATGTCTTGCAACATGACTGGTGGGGCATCAGGCGGGCCTTGGCTATATCCATGGAATAGCACTCTAAATACAGGTACTCTCTTTTCGCTGAATTCATATAAATACAACACCGATAAGAGCAGAATGTATGGACCTATGTTTAATCAAGGAACTGCTGATACCTACAGTTCAGCAAATTCAGGGGTAGCACTAACTGGCGTACGCGCTGGCTAATAATTAGTGAGCAACGAGATATCCATATTGGTTATCTCTTGTTTTGCTTAGCTCTAACCTTGTTCTGTGTCTAGGAGAGTAGGTTAAAGACATGAGAACACGTAGAGCGCTAGCGATATTAATTTCAACTCTATTAGTTTTAAATGTAGCGCCGGCCAATGCAGATGAAGCTTCAGATAGAGCGGCAACAGTAGAAATTTTAAAAGCTAAATATGTGACCGTATTAGATGCGCAGCACGCCGAATTACTTGCGCTAAAAGTGAAAGCAAAGGCCGACCCAAGTATTTTGAAGCAGGTTAATACCGTTCTACGCGAATTTGATTCCAATTACGCGGCCATTGTCGAAGGTCTAAATAATCCAAATCAAGCGCTACAGCCACTTATTGATCTATGCGAAGAAGAGACCGAAGAGTTTGGTAATTACATCTACAACTTAAAAGAGATGATCAAAAAACTCAAAACCATTCAGTGCGTAAAGGGCAAAGTAACAAAGACCATTACTGCGTTGACACCGGTTTGCCCAAAGGGTTTCACCAAGAAAAAGAAGTAATTTTTAACTAGTCAATTAGGGCAAGCCCCCAGCGGAACCATTTAACGAGCAATCGGAGAGTGGAATACTTAAGTTAACTCTAGTTAGTTCAAGGAAGCGGAAATGCTGGCCCAAGGCAACGTCCTCTTAATAGTTGACGACGCGAAAGAATCAGAAGTCTTAAAGAGGCAACTGACATCAATGGATGCCTCGGTATTTGAGTGCGCTGATTCAGAGAGCGCAAAGAAAGCTGCTCTAGAAAGAGATTATCTCTGCTGCATTATCCATACGAAGAAGAACCCTATAAAAGGTTTGGAGATATGCAGTTGGATCAGATCTGAATCAATTGTTCCAATCTTGATGATTACATCTCGAGATGAAAATATAGACGAACACATGGCGCTTCGAGCCGGCGCTAACGATTACATGGTTAGCCCAGTTGAAAATCGAATTCTGGTATCCCGAGTTCATCAACAAGTTAATCGCTCGAAATCACATGAAAAAGAAGTACTTGAACCCCTTACATATGGTGAGTTCAAAATGGATTTCACTTCACACGAGGTTCTATTTAATGGAAGAGAAATTCCACTTACTAATACGGAATTTCAATTGGTAGGAGCGCTGCTAAGTTGCCCTACCAAAGTGCTTTCTCGAGATGAATTACTAAAAGCTGCAGGGTTATCTGATGGGATAGGTTCGGATCACTTATTAGATACCCATTTATCAAGGGCAAGAAAGAAGATAATCGAAGCTGGAGGACCGCACTATATTCATGCGGTTCGTGGAGTTGGATTTCGATTAATTGAAAACGGCCACAAATAAATCTTTTGTAAACAAGAAGATGCCTGAGGTTATTTAGACCTCAGACATCCCCTCTAGTTAGCTCTTTGCCGGAGCTTGGGTTAGATCTTTGGGTAGATGGTGATATCTACTCGACGATCTTCGGCACCTGTTGCGCCGATGGAACCCATGTATTCAGTTGTAACTCGGGCATCTGTCACACCGACATTGCCCAAGGCGCTTCGCAAGTAGCTCGCTGCAGCGTTCACACGCTTCTTTGAGATTGCAAAGTTGCCAGCATCGGTACCCACAGGATCAGCCTTACCAACTAAATACACTGCTGTTAAGTGTGTCTTTGCCATTTCTCGTGCAACTGCACGGAGGATTGATTTATCACCAGAATCCAGTGCTGCATCTGCGCTAGCAAAGTTGATATGTCCAACATTCATTGGACCACTTAGAACTACTGGAACCGGTTCAGATTCAGTTGGATCAACAAAGAACAAAGAGTAAATTTCTTTGTAAGTTACATCTCCAGAGATCATATTTCCGGCTGTTGTATCGATTGCGAATTCGGTACCAGCCTCATTCGTAATCATTGCCCCAGTCATATCAACGCCACCAAATGATTTCAATGTACTTACTACAGGGAAGAATTGGCCACCACCTACGCTAAGTGCAGGAGTAGCAGCTACATTTGATGAAATTTGAAAACTAGGGAATTGTGTGAAATCGAATGCACCGGCACTTACTGTCCCGCTCAAGAGAAGAGCGAGTGATGCGCCGGCCACGAGTGTCTTACGCATTTTGAGCCTCCTTAACTAGATTTCTGAAATCAATTTCCGCTAAATCTTCTTACTTTTAGCTTGATTGATTACGTAAGTAAGACTTGTCGCTTAGCGATTACGCTTCAACTGAAAACGGGCAAATTGACCCAACTGAGACTAAGAATTGCGTATCTCTTGATGTTCTCGCGAGAAGTAGACTTTAAGTATGAGCCAAAAAGTATTTATTGAGCCTAGAAGATTAGTTGGCATTCAAGCAACCGGTCCGTCGTCATTTAATCCAGTTGAAAATAGTGGCGCCAAATTTGGTGAGCAGCTCTGGCACGAATTTATCGAAAAGGTCGTCATCGCTGGAATTACCCTAGATCGCGATATGTATGGAGTTAGTTGGCCCGCCGATGAAAATGTTCCGCCAGAGAAAATCCATTACTTTTGCGGTTTCGAATCTGACCAGAATCTCGATAGCTTTAAAGAACTTAATTTAGATGGCGGTAATTACTTTGAATATTCATGTGAAGTTCTAGCCGTTGATTTAGATAAAGGCTTTCAAGAGGCATATATGAGTGCGCTGCCAGCATCTGGCCAAAAGGTGCGAGAAGGGCAGCACCTTGAAATATATGGAGATGAATATGATCCAGATTCTCCAGTAGCTAAATTTCGAATATTGATTCCGGTCATTTAAGTCATCGTTAATTCTTTGCAAGTTATTCGCAAGTAAGTATGTAGAAAGTCACTACCGTTCAGATTGCTCATTCCGGTGTGATAGTTGAAACTTCAACTATTGGCAAGCCATGCCAATCAATAAACACCCAAGGAGAAACATGAATAGGAAGATAGTTCGTATCGTTGCAATCGCAACTACGGCGCTTCTCTCTCTTGGTTTGACCTCAAACGCTCAAGCCTCGAAGAAGATAACGCTGTCGATTGCATATCAAGGTCCTCTGACAGGCACTGATGCCACAATTGGTCAAGATGAGCTTGGCGTAGTTAAGTATGTAGTAAATCAATTTAATAAGACAAACAAGAAGTACACCATCAAGGTTGTAGCAGTTGATGATCAAGGCGAGCCAAACCAAGCAGTAACTGTGGCTCCATCAGTTGGCCAGAATAAAAATATTGTTGGGCTAGTAGGTCCAGCATTTTCTGGAACCACAATCTCATCTCTGCCTTACTACAAGAGTTTCAAGTTGCCTTTAATTTCACCATCGGCAACACGAGTCTCACTTACGGATCCAACTTCAAAGACAGATTTCGGCGGACCAATTTTCCACCGTCTAGCTGCAATTGATAGCAAGCAAGGTCCAGCACTTTTGAAGCACGCAATCAAAGGTGTAACAAATCCAAAGGTATTTGTTTTCGATGATCAATCAGCTTATGCGGCGCCATTTGCCAAATATGTACTTGATGCGATGCCTTCACAGAAAGTTGCGAATGTAGGAACAGATTCTGTGCCTGCAGATACCAAGGATTACACCGCAACTATTGCAAAGATCAAATCTTCTGGTGCGAACGTAGTTATCTACACTGGATATTATTCAGCAGCTGCGCTATTTATTAAGCAGTTCCGTGCGGATGCATCAATGAAAAATGTAATTTTCGCTGGTGGTGACGGAGTTCTAAACAATGAATTCATTAACCTAGCAGGTGCTGCCACCGAAGGTTCACGTTTAACTGGCCAAGCTACTTTGGCTGATGCAAATCCTAAAGTTGCTGCCGCTTATAAGGCAGCAAATGGTAAAGATGCCGGTATTTATGCAGTTGAAACTTATGATGCAACATCTATTTTCCTTCAGGCAATTAATGCAGGAAACATCACAAGAGAATCAATTCTCAAATACATCAAGGCAAATACCTTTAAAGGTGTCGGCGGCGCTACATATGCATTCACAGCCAATGGCGACATTAAAGAAGGTGGCTTTACCGGCTTTGTAGTTACCTCTGGAAAGTTAGTTTCCAAAGGAACAATAAAGTAAATTATTAAGTAAATTCTCGGGAACAAAGGGCGTCTATTTTTAGGCGCCCTTTGTTATATTTTTATAAAGAAGTTGGCCCGATTTATAGGTAGCAAGTACTGAAATTGCGGCGACATCGCGAGGACGCTCTGTCAAAGGGTTTCGATTTAAGATCACTAAATCTGCCGCCATTCCAATTTCAATCTTTCCGGTTCGCTGCCCAGCAAATAACTGAAAGGCGACACCTTCGGTATAGAAAGCAAGGCTCTGCTCAACCGGGATGGATTCTTCAATGCTCCAAGGAGCGCTCTCTTTTAGAGGATCCATACGATGAGTTGGAACTGCAAGTGCCAGTAACGGTAGATAAGAAGTCACTGGCCAATCGCTGCCGTAGCTAATTCTCGCTCCTGATTTTTGTACTGAAGCTAACTGATATTGTCGATTATTTCTCTCCTCACCAATTCGAGGTGCAATCAAATCTTTATTCATTGGATCTAAGTAAGTCCAAAGGGGTTGAAAATTGGCAATCACTTCAAGTGCCGCAAATCTGGGCAAATCAATTGGGTCAATTAATTGTGCATGAACAATTACTGGCCTTCGGTCCCACTTTGGATTCATCTCTGTTACAAATTGAATAACATCTAGCGCTTGTCTAACAGCGGCATCGCCAATTCCATGAATATGCAGTTGATATCCGAGAGCATCGAAACGCAGCGCAGCTTCACGCATCTCTTCATCGCTCCAAATTAAAAGTCCAGATGATTCTGGATTATCTAAATATGGTTGCAGTAGGGCAGCAGTTCCGGCAGAGAGCGCGCCATCGCCAATCATTTTGATGGTCTTTGCATGAAGTCTTGAATCTTTACCAAGCGCTCCTATCTCTTTGCGAAGCACGTCAAAGTATTGAATATTTTCGCGCCAATTTTCTGGTTGAGCTAAGAAGCAGAGGTTCATATCTATAGTCAGTTGGCCAGATTTGGCGGCCGCAATGTAAGCCTCTGCCATTCCTGGCTCGACCCAAGCATCAACTGCGCTAGTTACGCCACTTTCTAAATATTGGTCACATGCCCACTTAATTGCTTGAACATCTTCATCAATTGTGCGAACTGGTGCATGTTGCAAGATCAGATTAATTGCTGAAGGTTCGCGAAGCGTTCCACGAGGTGTTCCATCTGAATTTCGCTCGATAGAACCACCTTCAGGATCAGAAGTTGATTTGCCGATCCCTGCAATTTCCAGCGCCTTACTATTAACCCAAATTGTGTGGTGGTCAGATGCATGCAAAACAACTGGACGATCACTTACGACTTCATCTAACCACTCGGCAAGAAAGTCACCACGATCGATAATTGCAGCTTCATATGCGCCACCAATAATCCATGAAACATTTAGATTGGAATCTGCAAATCTCTTAACTTCAGTCAAAATTTCCTTAACGCTCTGCAACCCGTTAACTAATGGTCCCTGTGCTTCACGTCCTGCAAATAGTGGATGCGCATGGCCATCCAAAAAAGCGGGGGCAAGAAATGCGCCGGCTAAATCAATAAGTTGATCACCTGGTTTTGCTTCGCTATCAATTTCAACAATTACGCCATCTTCAACGCGAATTGATTTTGCATAAGACCCAGCGCTGCGCCAGATCACGCCACCTGAAAAATGTAGAGCAGCCATGCAACACCCCCTTAAAAAGCAAACGACCCCGCTAATGCGAGGCCGCTTTGGTGGGTTGTGTAGGACTCGAACCTACGACCCAGTGATTAAGAGTCACTTGCTCTACCAACTGAGCTAACAACCCAAAGACTGAACGGGTCAGACCCTATCAACTCAGGCGTTAAGCGCAAAATCTATGGAAATCAACCTTTAATAGGTGTCGGAGATTTAATATCTCAGCATGAGAAAGCGGAGTATTTGGGCAGTTGCTTTGATCTGCGTTTTAAATATCTCAACTGCGGATGCCGCTACTTCCGCCGCCGAAACTCTATTGGATTCATTGGCAGTAAAAGGTCGCGCACCAAAAACTGGATATACCAGAGCTCAATTCGGACAGACTTGGGCTGATGTAAATCGAAATGGTTGTGATACCAGAAATGACATTCTTAAACGCGATTTAACTAATGTAATTTTTAGGACCGGGACTAGAGATTGCGTAGTTGAGAGCGGAACTTTAATTGACCCATATTCAGGTACGACTATTAATTTCGTAAAAGGCAATAAGAGCAGCATGGAAGTACAGATAGACCATGTAGTGGCGCTAAGTAATGCTTGGCAGACCGGCGCCTTTAAATTGACCTTGGCAAAGCGGACTGAATTTGCAAATGACCCTGAGAATTTACTTGCAGTCCAGGGGCGTTTAAATTCTCAAAAAGGCGATGGAGATGCAGCAACTTGGTTGCCACCTCTTAAAAGTTATCGATGTACATACATTTCAAAACAGATTGCAGTTAAAGCAAAGTATGGGCTTTGGGTAACTTCGCCAGAAAAAGCCGCGATGAAAACAATATTAGGGAAGTGCTAATTAACTCTTGTAGCGATCGAAAGAACTTTGGATTTCGCGCTCGGCCTCTGTGCGACCAACCCAAGTAGCTCCTTCAACTGATTTGCCTGGCTCGAGATCTTTATAAACTTCAAAGAAGTGTTGAATTTCTAAGCGATCGTATTCTGAGATATGGTGAATATCGCGAAGGTGTTCTTTGCGAACATCGCCGGCAGGTACACAGAGCAACTTGTCGTCTCCGCCTGCTTCATCTGTCATACGGAACATTCCGATTACGCGACATTTAACAACGCAACCTGGGAAAGTTGGTTCATCCAACATAACAAGTGCATCAATTGGGTCGCCATCTAGGCCAAGAGTATTTTCAACATAACCGTAATCCCATGGATAACGGGTTGAGGTAAAGAGCATGCGATCTAAACGAATCTTGCCTGTCTTCTTATCGACTTCGTATTTATTACGTGAGCCTGCAGGAATTTCGATTAAGACATCGAAAGTTAATTCATTCATTGCAAACTCCATTGTTTGTCATAACTTGTAATTGAAACAAGTACTGGGGTGAATGACGGGGCTCGAACCCGCGACATTCCGGACCACAACCGGATGCTCTACCAGCTGAGCTACATCCACCATGTCGTATTTCGGACTGGCGAAGTTTATCAGCCCTCTGAAGGAGTTGCGTCCCCGTTATTCGAGCCGTTAAAAGCGGCAGCAATCTGCTTGATATCAGCGCTTTGTGGACCTGGTTGATCTACGAAAACAGTCTTGCGATAGAAAGCTAACTCTGCAATCGAATCCTTAATATCGCCAAGCGCGCGGTGATTGCCGGTCTTTGCAGGGGAGTTGAAATAAACCTTAGGAAACCATCGGCGGGTAAGTTCTTTGATGGATGAAACATCGACGGTTCGGTAATGTAAATATTCAGAGAGCTTTGGCATATCGCGATTGATAAACATGCGATCTACATATACCGAGTTACCAGCAATCGGAGATTTACCAGCGACCACTCCCGCTGAATCTAAATACTTCAAAATTAACTCTTCGGCATCAGATACAGATACGCCATTTGGAATCTCGTGGATGAGGCCAGAATCGGTATGCATTTTGGTTACGAAATCATTCATTGACGCCAACTTTTCGGAAGTGGCTTTAATGACTAAATCGACGCCACCGCCGATGATATTTAAATCAGAGTCGGTTACTAAGACCGCAATCTCGACAAGGACATCATTTGCGGTATCTAATCCGGTCATCTCACAATCGACCCAGACCAGATTTGGATATTCGTTTGCCATACAGGGATAACCCTAAACCATCTCTCGAGAATGTAATTCTCGTAAGTTCATGCCTCGTTCACCTTCTGTTTACCTTGGAGTTGCAAGTAAAGGGGCGAAATAGCGCAGGATACCCACGTGGCAACGTTGAACTCAGCTCCCAAACAGAGGGAAATTACCACTGAACCTCGTAGGAGCGACAAGGTTTTCCGAAATGTCGTTTCAATAGTCGCCCTCTCTGCATTCGCAATTCTTGCGATGATCGGAACATTCTTAGCGATACGCGGTTTTGAAACATTTAAAACACAAGGTTTTCACTTTATAACAGGCTATGAATGGGAAGTAATCCAAGACGACGCTGGAAACATAACGGCTAAATTTGGAATCGGCGCGATGCTCGTCGGAACTGTATTAATTGCGATGGTTGCGCTCGCAGTTGGCGTACCACTCTCTGTGCTCACTGCGCTCTTTTTATCTTTCTACGCGCCTGAACGCATCAAGAAATTGTTAGTTGCAGTGGTTGATTTGATGGCAGCATTTCCATCAATTCTCTATGGACTTTGGGGCTATTTCGTACTGATGCCGATGGCGATTTATTGGGCAAAATTACTAAATAAATATTTAGGTTGGATTCCGATCTTTAAAGTTCAAGAACCATTTTTTGAACGATCACCTTTTATTGCAGGCTTAGTACTTGCAATCATGATTATCCCAATTGTGACTTCAGTTGCTCGCGAAATTTTCTCGCAAACTCCGCTTGATCGAATTCAGGCAGCATATGCGTTAGGCGCAACTCGTTGGGCAATGATCAAATCAGTGGCACTTCCATTTGGCTCTAGTGGAATTGTTGGCGGTGCGATGCTTGGTTTGGGGCGCGCATTTGGAGAAACAGTCGCAGTATTTACAGTTCTAAATATTGTATTTAAAGCGAATTTTGAAATCCTCTTTGGAATGGGCGGAAATATCGCTTCGATGATTGTTTTGAAGTGGGGAGAAGCATCGCCAATTGAAACTAAGGCGCTATTAGCATCAGGTTTTGTACTCTTCATTCTTACTCTGGCAGTTAACTTTGCAGCGGATTTCATCGTCAAGCGCACCATGAAATCAGGTAAATAATGAGCATTGACGCAAAACCACAGAAACCTTGGCAGCTCTCTCCGAAAGAGATGCTTTATCCAACATTTCTAGTATTAATCTCGGCTGTAGTTACAGTTATTACAGTTTTAACGACGCCGATGAATGGCAAGTTGGCATATGCCTTTCTATTCTTCTTCTTCACAACGCTCTCGCTATTTATGTATAAATATCGCATCCGTGGCAAACAAGCAGCGATTGATTCTTTAGCAGGATCTATTGCCCTAGCAGGTGCGCTAATAGTTTTCGCACCGGTTGTAAGTATTTTGATAACTACAATCGTTAAAGGAGCACCAGGTTTACATTGGTCTCTATTTACCGACACCATGTTTTCAGCTTCATACATGGATCCAATTGCAAATGGTGGTTTATTACATGCAATTGTCGGAACCATCTATCTAATAGTTTTATCCATCATCATCAGTGTTCCGATGGGAATCTTGACCGCGTTATATTTGACTGAAATTAAAGGTCCTGGATCTAAATTTATTCAATTTACCGTTCAAGCTATGTCAGGTGTTCCATCAGTTGTAGCTGGTTTATTTATCTTCGCGGCGGTAATCCTGGCAACGCCACTTAAGGCTTCCGGAATTGATGGCGCTTTTGCTTTATCAATCTTGATGGTTCCGACAGTGACTCGTACTGCTCAGGAAGTTCTTTTACTTGTGCCAAATGATTTGCGAGAAGCTGGACTTGCTATGGGCGCAACTCAATGGCGCACTGTTGCATCGATTGTGGTCCCGGCAGCTCGTAATGGCCTATTAACTGCAACCATCTTGGGTGTTGCACGTATTGCCGGCGAAACCGCGCCACTTATCTTCACAATTGGCGGATCAGATAAATTGAATTTAAATCCATTCCATGATTATCAGGGTGCGCTTCCATTTTATGTTTGGAAGGGTTTATTGCTCGGTACACCTGAATCCATTCAGCGTGCTTGGACTGGCATTTTGATTCTCCTTATTCTCGTATTAACGCTATTTACTTTGGCTCGCCGCTTTGGTTCACGAAAGGTTGGAAAATGAGTT
>ERZ650311.1072-NODE-1072-length-14404-cov-5.318907_pt1 | contig 14404 bp, 14 predicted proteins | sample MGYA00376247_ERZ650311 | MGnify/ENA primary metagenome ERZ650311 (study PRJEB26733, sample SAMN07839324) | wastewater metagenome | biome: small river; feature: stream; material: water | place: USA: North Carolina | collected 2016-07-28 ... | reverse complement strand
GAAACGCTTTACGATCTCAGAGATTAGTTCGACTTCGTCGATGGAGATAGCTGGTCGTTCGCCTTCTTTAAATTGGAAGAGGCCGCGCAGCGTCATCAAAGTCTTACTCTGATCGTTTACCTTGCCGGTGTAGCGCTTAAAGATGTCATAACGCTTATTGCGAGTTGAATGCTGCAATGCAAATACTGTTTCAGGATTGAACAAGTGTGGTTCGCCATCGCGACGCCACTGGTATTCGCCACCTACTGCAAGACGCTTTGCACCTGGAATTTCTCCGCCTACTGGGTAGGCAAAGTGATGGCGCTTAATAGTTTCTTCAGCGATCACGTCGAGATCGACGCCGCCAAGACGTGATGTAGTTCCGACAAAGAATTCGTCGACAACATCTTGCGCAAGACCAATTGCTTCAAATACTTGAGCACCTGTGTAAGAAGCGATAGTTGAGATACCCATCTTGGACATCACCTTAAGAACACCCTTACCGAGCGCCTTAATAACATTGCGAACTGCCTTTTCAGGGGCGATGCCTGTGATGATTCCTTGATTAACGAGATCTTCAGCTGTCTCCATAACTAGATATGGATTGACTGCAGCTGCACCGTAACCAATGAGAAGTGCAACGTGGTGAACTTCGCGAACATCGCCAGCTTCAACGACAAGACCAACCTTTGTACGTGTCTTCTCGCGAATGAGGTGGTGGTGGACTGCTGCTGTAAGAAGAAGTGATGGGATTGGGCAATCTTCTGCATCGCCATCACGATCAGAGAGAACGATGACGCGAGCACCGTTGGCGATTGCATCAGAGACTTCGCGCTTAATTTCTTCGAGACGAGTGCGCAAGGTATTTCCGTCGCCAGTGACTGGGAAGAGTCCGCGAACGACATATGCCTCAAGCTCTGGATAGTCATCATCGGCGTTGACGTGGATGATCTTTGCGAGTTCATCGTTATCAATGACAGGGAAGGCAAGAGAGATCTGCTTGCAGGATTCAGGTCCTGGATCGAGCAAGTTGTGCTCTGGGCCGATAGATCCACCAAGGCTTGTGACCAACTCTTCACGAATTGCGTCGAGTGGCGGGTTGGTTACTTGTGCAAAGAGTTGTGTGAAGTAATCAAAGAGAAGACGTGGCTTAGCAGACAACGCCGCAATAGGGGTATCGGTTCCCATTGAACCGAGCGCTTCTCCCCCACCCTTTGCCATCGGAGTGACGATGATTTTGATTTCTTCTTCTGTGTATCCAAATGCTTTTTGGCGGCGAATAACAGATTTGTGTGGGTAGACGATGTGTTCGCGTGATGGAAGGTCAGAGAGTTTGATCATTCCATCTTTGAGCCATGTTCCATATGGAGCGGCATCTGCAAGTGAATCCTTAATTTCATCATCTTCGATGATGCGGCCAGCTTCGATATCAACGAGGAACATCTTTCCTGGTTGCAAGCGACCCTTGCGAACAATCTTCTCTGCTGGGAAATCAAGTACGCCAACCTCTGAAGCTAAGACAACGAGTCCATCTTCAGTAACCCAGTAACGAGAAGGACGAAGTCCATTACGGTCGAGAACTGCACCGACTTGATGTCCATTGGTAAAGGTCACGCATGCCGGACCATCCCATGGCTCCATCATTGATGCATGGAAGGCGTAGAAGTCACGGCGCTTCTGTGACATCGTCGCATGGTTCTCCCACGCCTCTGGAATCATCATTAAAACAGAGTGCGGCAATGAACGTCCACCGAGATAGAGAAGTTCGAGAACTTCATCGAAGGATGCAGAGTCAGAGCCAGACATTTCGACGATTGGGAAGATGCGGTCGAGATCTTCGCCGAAGTAATCGCTCTTCAAGAGTGATTCGCGTGCACGCATCCAGTTGCGATTTCCCTTAACGGTATTGATTTCACCGTTATGTGCGATGTATCGGTATGGGTGTGCCAATGGCCATGATGGGAAGGTATTGGTTGAGAATCGTGAGTGCACGAGAGCAAGTGGAGATAGCACGCGCTCGTCGCTGAGATCAGGGAAGAACTCTTCGAGCTGACCGGTTGTCAACATTCCCTTGTAAACAATGGTCTGCGATGACAGTGATGGGAAGTAGAGATCGAGCGCATGCTCGGCACGCTTGCGGAGACAGAAAACCTTACGATCGAGTGCGAGTTCAGATTCGCCATTCTTGCCCGCAACGAAGAGCTGTTGGAAATCTGGCATCACTGAGAGCGCTGTCTTTCCGAGAGATGAAGAGTTGATTGGAAGTGCACGCCATCCAAGGACTACAAGTCCTTCTTCAGTAGCTAACTTTTCAATCTCTCCTTTGAGATCTTTTCCCCTGCCAGAAGCATCTCGACCGATGAACGCGATACCGGTCGCATACTTACCTTCATCAGGAAGTGGAAAATCGACAACCGCACGATAAAACGCATCAGGTACACGAATGAGAATTCCAGCACCATCACCGCTATCTGGTTCTGCACCAGATGCGCCACGGTGTTCGAGATTACGAAGTGCAGTGAGCGCCTTCTCTACGATCTCGTGAGTTGCAACTTTATTGAGAGTCGCCACCATTGCAACGCCGCATGCATCATGCTCGTTGGCAGGGTTATATAAACCCTGTGGGGCTGGGTAGTTAGATTGAAGCGCCATTCTCGTTCTCCGCACTCATCAATGAATCTGACAGCGGGGACAACGATGGCCCGTCTTAAGTCACGAAGGGTAGCAACCTCGGGGGCGCTATGACTACTTATTGCGCCTTATTGCCCTTTATTGGCCAGGCGATTACCGTGATTTAGGCGACTGTGGCGTGGAAGATCTGACCGATTGCAGCGGTGATGGCCATGCCGATGCAGCCACCGATGACAACGCGCAAGGTCGGGATGATCACGCGTGAGCCTGCAGTGCGTGCACTAACAATGCCTGCCACGGTGAGTCCCACAATTGTGAAGACAAGAATGGAGAGCGAAATCTTTCCGACTGTCGGTGCGAAGACCGCGAGGAATGGGATGAAGCCACCGACTGCGAAGGAGACTGCAGAAGCAATTGAGGCCTGTACTGGATGAGCCTTGCTATGTGGGTGGTGGCCGAGCTCATCGCGAAGGTGGGTGTTAAGCGCATCTTTCTCGGTGAGCTGCACCGCAACTTGGCGAGCGAGTGATTCATCGAGCCCGCGATCTTTATAAATCTCAACCAACTCTTCGAGTTCACCTTCTGGATCTGCGTTGAGGTGTTCGATTTCGAGGAGTCGGTCGGACTCTTCGATATCCGTTTGAGAGCTGACAGAGATGTACTCTCCCACCGCCATCGAGAGCGCACCTGCCGCGATTCCAGCAGCTCCAGTTGAAACCAGAATTGAGTGAGCGTTATCAAGCGACTTGCTTGCCACTGCAACACCGATCAAGAGTGATGCTGTCGAGACCAATCCATCATTAACGCCGAGAACTGCAGCGCGGAGCCATCCTGAACGGTGACCCTTATGCTCGAGATTGCGGATGCGAACTTCTTCTAGACCCATATTTCTACCTTACCGTGAAGCACGAGAAAATCTACGGAAGAGCGCAAGTGATGCCACTCCCACCACAACTGAAACAAAGACATTGAGGCGAATTCCGAAGATATGGTGCGCCTCATCGATGCGAATCAATTCGAAGACTAGGCGTCCCAGGCAATATGAGGCGATATAGAGCGGGAAGGTCGCTCCTGGGGCTAATCGGGAGCCGTACTTCAACAGGAGCAATCCGATCAGTGCACACCAGAGTGATTCGTAGAGAAAGGTGGGATGGAAAGTCGCGTAGTCGGCAAATCCTGCTGGACGTGCCCACCGTGGAATCTCTAACCCCCACGGCAACGAAGTTGGTCGACCGAAGAGCTCGGCATTAAACCAATTTCCCCAGCGACCAATTGCTTGGGCGAAGATAATTCCTGGCGCAACCGCATCAGCGAAATATCGAAATTGTGGAAGCTCTCGCGACTTCGCCATTACACGGTAGGCGAGAAATGCACCAACTCCCCCGAGAGTAATTGCACCCCAGATACCGAGACCGCCTTGCCAGATTTTGATGATGTCAGCGGGATGGCCATTGCTACCAAAGAATTTCTCTGGGGTCGTAATGACGTGATAGAGCCGACCGCCGATAACACCTGAAGGCACTGCAACGATTGCAATATCTCCGACAACACCACGAGCATGTGGGAAGGCGGCAACGAAGCGTTTATTACTCAACCAGATTGCAAGCGCAACACCTGTGATGATGCAGAGCGCGTAGAAGTGAACGGTAAAGGGGCCAATTTCAAGGACCGAGATACTCGGCGTTGGAATTGAGGTCTGCACCTTAGCCGCGCTCTACTGCAGCTTTGAACTTATCGGCGCTGAAGTACTCGCTCTTGCGATCAATCTCTTTTCCACCGACGAAGACAGTTGGTGTTGCATTGACGTTTGCCTTAGCACCAGCCTCGGCAACCTTGCCAACCCAACCTTCATACTTCATATCGTTGACGCAACTCTTGAAGGAATCAGATTTAATTCCGACTGAATCTCCGATAGCAATGAGGCGATCGTTGGACCATTCTCCAGAGTTTTCCGACGCTGGCTGATTTGCGTAGAGCGCATTGTGAAAGTCAACAAACTTGCCTTCATCGTTGGCACATGCAGATGCATTTGCGGCACGGACAGACTCAGGACCGATGAAGGAGAGAATGTGATACTTCACAGTTGCCTTCTTCTCTGTCACAAGTGAAGTGATGTACTTACCGTTCAGGCCTTCGAATTGCTGGCAGATCGGGCATTGGAAATCTTCATAGATATCGACTACCGGAAGATTTGGAAGATCAGCGTTGAAGACGACGGCATATCCATCTGCCGCAGAGACTGTGGAGGGAATTGCCTGCGAAACCGTCTTATTCTTAGAAAGGAATGTTGGTACGACCATAATGGCGAGAACGAGAACGACGACTCCAATGACGAGATATCGGGTGAAGTTATCCTTGCCTGCCTTTGGTGATGTTGCCATTTTCTCCTCTTTCGAATCGAACTGATGCCGATCTCTAATCTACGTATGGGGTAAATATATGGGTTACTGACCTCGTACGCCGAGCGCAAGCTCGCGCGCCAGAGCAGTAACCGCAGCTAAACCTGCATCAATTGTGGGTGCATCGAGAATCGCCTTCACAAAGGCCGAACCCACGATGACGCCATCGGCATAACGGGCGACATCTTTCGCCTGTTCGCGGGTCGAGACACCGAGACCGACCGCTACCGGAAGTTGAGAGACGGTACGAACACGAGCGACCAAATCTTCAGCGCCGCTGGAAACTGTGGTGCGGGCTCCGGTAACGCCCATGATGCTGGCGGCATAGACGAAGCCACCGGCCTGTGATGTCACTTTCTGAAGTCGATCATTTGAAGTACTTGGTGCAACGACGTAAATAGGATTGATTGCATGTGATTGCGCAGCGTTAAGCCACTGCGATGATTCTTCAATCGTAATATCAGGATGGATAACACCCGATCCACCATGCGACTTGATCGCCGCGGCGAACTTCTCGACACCGTACTTCTCAATCGGATTCCAATATGTCATGACCACAGATGGGACACCTGCCTTGCTGGCTACTTCGAGCGCATCGAGTACATCCTCGGCGCCTGTTCCATTGTTCAAGGCAGTAACTGCCGCAGCTTGAATCGTTGGTCCATCCATCACTGGATCGCTATATGGAAAACCGATTTCGATCGCATCGACTCCGCCATCGACAAAGGCTTGGATGACGCGGTGGCAATCAGACTTAGTAGGAAAGCCGGCAGGGATATAAGCGATAAGAGCGGCGCGATTCTCTGACTTAGTCCGCTTGAATAATTCATCGAGTGGAGTAGGTGTATTAATCATTCCAATGGAATCCCAAAATATTGAGCTGCTGTTTGAACATCTTTATCGCCGCGACCAGAGAGGTTGATCAAGAGAACTGCATCTGGTCCGAGCTCTTTACCTACCTTGATTGCGCCGGCAAGTGCATGAGCAGATTCAATGGCGGGAATGATTCCCTCGGTCTTACTTAAAAGCGCAAAGGCTTCCATCGCCTCTTTATCGGTGATTGCGCGATATTCGGCGCGACCGATGTCGTGGAGATATGCATGTTCTGGGCCGACACCTGGGTAATCGAGTCCGGCTGAAATTGAATGTGATTCAATCGTTTGACCATTGGCATCCTGCAGAACATATGAACGAGTTCCGTGGAGAACTCCTGGTGATCCACCTGTAATTGTCGCTGCGTGGCGACCAGTTTCAACACCGTCACCGCCAGCTTCGAGTCCAATCAAACGAACGCCCTCATCGCTAATGAATCGATGGAAGATTCCGATTGCATTGGAACCACCCCCGACACACGCAAGAACAGCATCCGGTAGTCGGCCGACAAGAGCAAGTACTTGTTCGCGAGCTTCTTCACCGATGATTTTGTGGAAATCACGGACCATTGTTGGGAATGGGTGCGGACCGGCAACTGTGCCCAGTAAATAATGTGTCGTCTCAACGTTGGTGACCCAATCGCGCATTGCCTCGTTGATTGCATCTTTGAGGGTACGAGAGCCTGATGTCACAGGAACAACTTCCGCACCGAGCAACTTCATGCGAGCAACATTGAGCGCCTGGCGACGAGTATCTTCTTCGCCCATATAGACAACGCACTCGAGTCCCATCAAAGCCGCTGCAGTTGCTGATGCAACTCCATGCTGACCTGCACCAGTTTCGGCGATGATGCGCTTCTTGCCCATCCGCTTTGTGAGCAATGCCTGTCCCAAGACATTGTTAATTTTATGGCTGCCGGTGTGATTGAGATCTTCGCGCTTCAAAAGAATGCGCGCTCCCCCAGCATGCTCCGCAAAACGCTTCGCTTCAGTAATAATCGAAGGACGTCCGGTGTATGTGCGGTGGAGTTCAGCTAATTCGCTTTGAAATGCAGGATCGTTGATTGCAGTGTTATGCGCTGCCTCTAACTCTTCGAGTGCACCAATCAGAGCTTCGGGAACAAATCGGCCACCGTACTGCCCAAAGTGACCGAGGATCTCTACTACTTCCGTTGGAGTCATAGTGGAAGGCTACCTTTAGAGCTCTACTTCGTGCGACCCAGAAGTTGGTCAATCGCTTGTCGTGGGTCACCAGATTTCACAAGTGTCTCGCCTACCAAGATTGCTTGCGCACCTGCGTTCTGAGCAATCTCTACCTCGCTGCGTTGTGAGATTCCGGATTCAGCGACGCGAATAACCTCTGCCGGAATCATCGGGATGAGGCGCGAAAACGCTGCCAGATCAATTTCGAGGGTTTTGAGATTGCGCGCATTAACTCCGATGATGCGTGGATTGATGACCATCGCATCTTCAATCTCTTGTTCGGTATGCGTTTCCACCAAGACCGCCATACCAAGTTCGGTGGCGAGATCGTAATAATCTTTCAACTGATTCTTGGAGAGAGCTGCCACAATCAAAAGAACTACATCTGCTCCGGCAGCGCGCGCTTCAAAGAATTGATATTCATCGACCATAAAATCTTTACGAAGTATCGGGGTCGAGATTGCCTTACGCACTGCTATGAGATCTTCAAGCGAACCACCGAAGCGACGTTTCTCTGTCAGAACGCTGACCACCGCTGCTCCAGCTTCTTCATATCGAGTGGCCAGTGATGCTGGACTCTCGATGGCAGCCAGTGCGCCCTTACTCGGTGAGGATCGCTTTACCTCAGCAATGATCGTCATGGGATCTGCAGTTAAACGTGGGTGAGCATCGATAACAGAAGGTGCTTGCGCAAGCTGTTCATGTAACCGCGATAGCGGAAGTCTGCGGGCTGCTAAATCTTCGCGCACGCCCTCGATAATCGAATCAAGGACGCTCATTTGCCATCCTTCTTAATGGTGGGATCGATACCTTTATCGAGCGCCTTCCAATCTGAAATATCGCGCGCCTTCTTATCATCGCGCTCATATCGGCCAGAGAGACGAAGCTTGCGACTAATAGAGATCGCTGCTGTCGCAACCAAAATGAGTGAGAGATTGAGTTTCCACATAGTTAGCCACGCATCGCATTCGCTGTGTTGATGGCAGTCAGAACGGCTGCCGCTTTATTAATAGTCTCTTGGTTCTCTGATTCTGGGTCGGAATCTGCCACAACACCGGCACCAGCTTGTACATATGCGCGGCCATCTTTAACCAGCGCGGTGCGAATTGCAATGCAGGTATCGATATTTCCCGTGAAGTCGAAGTAACCAATTGCGCCGCCATAGAGCCCACGTCGAGTTGGTTCGAGTCGTTCAATTATCTCCATCGCTCGTGGCTTTGGTGCGCCAGAGAGCGTTCCCGCAGGAAAGACTGAGAAAAGCGCATCAATCGGTGCTGCGTTCTCTGCGAGTTCACCAATCACGGTCGAGACAATATGCATCACATGTGAATACCGCTCGATATGCATGAAATCAATTACTTCTACCGAACCAGGTGTACAGACACGTCCAACGTCGTTACGTCCAAGATCTACCAACATCAGGTGCTCGGCCCGCTCTTTTGGATCAGCCAACAACTCTTCGCCGAGGCGAACATCTTCTTCAAGTGAGGCTGAACGTTTACGAGTTCCGGCAATGGGATGCACCATCACTTCACGCCCAGTTACCTTCACCAACGCCTCTGGGCTAGAGCCCACAACATCAAAACCACTTTCGAATCTGAAGATATACATATACGGACTTGGATTGCTTAATCGAAGTGCACGATAGATATCGAGCGCATCTGCTGTTGCCTCCGTGGAGAATCGTTGTGAAATCACGATTTGGAAAGCTTCGCCAGCGCGAATCTCTTCCTTTGCAATTTCAACCTTCGCCCGAAAATCGTCAGCTGTGATGTTGCGATCAAAGTGTGGCGGTGCAAACTCTGGAATTTCACTCACATCGCCGGGTAGCGCACTCTGAAGATCTGCATACATACGATCGAGTCGTGCAACTGCATCGGCATACGCTTCATCAACACGATCATCCGAGCCATCCCAGTTGATTGCATTTGCAATGAGCGTGACGGTGCCATTGCTGTGATCCATCACTGCCAGATCGCTCGTGAGCATGAAAGCAATCTCTGGTAAGTGCAGATCATCTTCTGCCAGATTAGGCAGAGTCTCCAAACGACGAACTGCGTCATAACCCATGTAGCCAACGAGGCCACCAGTCAGCGGTGAAAGGCCTTCAATAATCGGGGTCTTCAAATGCGCGACTGATTTCTTCAGCGCATCGAGTGGATTAATATCTCGTGGAACTCCAGCTGGTGGCGTGCCGAGCCAGGTCGCTACTCCGCCGGCTTCGGTCAGCGTTGTCTGGCTACGAACTCCGATAAATGAGTAACGCGACCAGGCTCCACCGTGTTCGGCAGATTCCAAGAGGAAAGTGCCGGCATTGTTCTTCGCTAACTTCTTATAGAGACCGAGTGGAGTTTCACCATCGGCGAGAACACGGCGATAGACCGGAATAACGTTATTGCTGCGAGCGTATTCGCGAAATTCTTCTAGCTTCATCTACTTCATCTCAATTGCGCGATGGAAGCAACTTCTATCTCCGGTATGACAGGCAGCACCGGTCTGTTCGACCTTTAATAAGAGCGCATCGCCGTCGCAATCAATATCGATGGAGATCACTTTTTGGGTGTGGCCTGAAGTCGCACCCTTCTCCCACAACTCGTTTCGACTTCTCGACCAATATGTTGCCCGACCGGTTTCAATCGTGATTGCAAGTGATTCTCTATTCATGTAGGCGAGCATCAAGACTTCACCGCTTGTTGCATCTTGGGCTACCGCCGGGATGAGCTCGACACCATCTTTGAGCAGCTCAGCGACTGCCGGTGAGAGTGCGATATCCATAGCCCTATTCTGCCTTAGCGAAGCTTGCTCGCGCGCACTGGATATCCATTAGCGCCGAGATACTTCTTAATATCTCCAATGCGATGCACGCCGAAGTGAAAGATGGAAGCTGCCAAGAGTGCATCTGCACCAGCATCGAGCGCTGCCGCGAAATCTTCTTGTGAGCCCGCACCTCCACTGGCAATCAATGGAACTCGCGAGACAGCACGAACGGCAGTAATCATTCCAATGTCATATCCGGCGCGAGTTCCATCGGCATCCATCGAATTGAGGAGAATCTCGCCGACGCCCAGTGCGCATGCCTTCTCAACCCAGGCCAGAGCATCGAGGCCTGCGCTCTGGCGACCGCCATGGGTTGTCACTTCAAAACCAGATTCGGTTCGAGCGCGTCGCGCATCAACTGAAAGCACCAGCACCTGGGAACCAAAACGATCTGCAATCTCGGCAATTAATTCTGGTCGCGCAATCGCTGCCGTATTAATCGAAACTTTATCGGCACCGGCACGGAGCAATCGATCGACATCATCGACGGTGCGAATTCCGCCGCCCACGGTGAGTGGAATAAATACCTGCTCAGCGGTTTTACGTACGACATCAAGAGTTGTTTCGCGCCCGGCAACGCTGGCAGAGATGTCGAGAAAAGTTAATTCATCTGCGCCTTCTGCGTTATAAAGGGAGGCCATTTCAACTGGATTACCAGCATCTACAAGATTAGTGAAGTTAACACCCTTTACTACTCGCCCATCGGTGACATCGAGGCAAGGAATGATGCGAACGGAGAGCGTCACTTCTTCGTTAACTCCAACGCTTCTTCTAATGTGAAGGCGCCGGCATAGAGAGCCTTGCCGACAATTGCTCCTTCGACGCCAATCTCACGGAGCGCACTCAGCGCTGCGATATCGGCGAGTGAGGAGATTCCACCACTAGCAATCACTGGCTTCTTGGTTGCAGCACAGACTTCGCGGAGTAACTCAAGGTTAGGTCCTTTGAGTGTTCCATCTTTCGTTACATCGGTTACGACATAACGAGCACATCCATCACGCTCTAATCGCTCAATTGTTTCGAAGAGGTCTCCGCCTTCTTCAGTCCAACCACGAGCTGCAAGGGTATGGCCACGGACATCGAGACCGACTGCAATGCGATCGCCATATTGAGCAATCACACGAGAGGTCCAGTCAGGATTTTCAAGTGCCGCGGTTCCTAGGTTGACGCGACGGCATCCGGTAGCAAGTGCGCGTGAAAGTGATTCATCATCGCGAATCCCACCGGAGAGTTCGACCTTAATATCAAGGCGGCCGACTACTTCTGCCAGAAGTGCGCTATTTTCACCGCGACCAAAGGCGGCATCGAGATCGACCAGGTGAATCCATTCGGCGCCAGAAGATTGAAAATCAAGTGCGGCATCAAGTGGTGAACCATATGCCGTCTCGGCATCGAGTTCGCCCTGCACCAAACGCACTGCACGTCCATCTTTAACGTCGACTGCCGGCAATAGTTCTAAGTAACTCATAGCATTGATACCCAATTCTTAATTAAGTGAAGTCCTGCATCGCCAGATTTCTCTGGGTGAAATTGAGTTGCAGATATGACGCCATCTTCAATAGCGGCGAGAAATCTGCTGTCGTAATCGGTAAAGGAGAGCTTTGCCGAACCTTGCGGTGGCTCGGTTACTGCATATGAGTGCACGAAGTAGAACGATTCACCTTCGACTCCCTGAAAGAGCGCGCTTCCCTCAGCGGCAGTGACGGTATTCCAACCCATATGCGGAAGTACCTTGGCCTCTAACTTCTCAACTGTTGCCGGCCAGATACCAACGCCGGCGTGATCACCATGCTCGACTCCGCGTGCGAAGAAGATCTGCATACCGACACAGATTCCAATCGTCGGGCGACCAAGTGCGGTGCGCTCCCGAACTAATTCATCACCGCGAACTGCTGAGAGGCCCCTCATGCAAGCACCGAACGCTCCAACTCCTGGAACGACGAGACCCTTTGCTTCTAGCGCAACTGAATAATCAGAGGTCAGCTGAACTTCTTCACCTGATTGTTCAAATGCACGGAGTGCAGAACGAAGGTTTCCGGAGCCGTAATCGAGAATTGCAATCAACTAGAGCGAGCCCTTGGTAGATGGAATTCCAGCGGTACGGCCATCGATTGCAACAGCGTCACGAAGCGCTCGTGCAACTGCCTTAAATTGCGCTTCAAAAACGTGGTGCGCATTGCGTCCTTCAAGTACTCGGACGTGTAGCGCGATACGCGCTTCTGCAACGATTGATTCCCAGATATGACGGCCAAGCGTTGTATCGAAAGTTCCGATGAGTTCAACGATCTCTGGTTGACGATGCACGAGATAAGGACGACCTGATAGATCTACCGCTGCCTGCACGAGTACCTCATCCAATGGCACCATCGCATCTCCAAAGCGGCGAATGCCCGCCTTATCGCCGAGCGCTTCGCGAAGCGCCTGACCAAATGCAAGTGAAGTATCTTCAACGGTGTGATGTGAATCGACATCGATATCACCGGTGGTCTTGATCGTGAGATTAAAGCCAGAGTGCTTTCCAAGCTGCGACATCATGTGATCGAAGAATGGGACTCCGGTATCGACTGAGATTTCGCCAGTGCCATCGAGGGTGAGGTCTACGAGAACGCTGGACTCTTTCGTTGTGCGCTCGACTCGTGCATTTCTCATTCTTGGCTCCTCTGGTGCTGGTGATTTACTTTTTTAGAATTGATGACAGTGCGGTGATAAAGAGTTTATTCTCGGCTTCATTGCCGATAGTCACTCGCAGATAGCCCGATAATCCCACATCGCGAATCAGGACACCGGCATCTAAGAGCAATTTCCATAGCTCAGGTGCTGGAATATCAAATCCTGAGAAGAGCAAGAAGTTTGATTTGCTCGGAACGACTGAAAGATTGAGCGCCTCAAGTTCCGCCTTAACCCATTCGCGCTGTGCAATCAGAGTCGAAACATTTCCCAGCAGCTCGCCTTGAAATTCGAGTGCAACTTCTGCGGCAGCCTGAGTAATGGCGCTCAAGTGATATGGCAATCGCACCAAGAAGAGCGCATCGATTACTGCCGGATCTGCCACGAGATAACCGAGTCGCACACCAGCGAATGAGAATGCTTTGCTCATCGTGCGGATAACAACAACCTGCGGATATTTTCCGATAAGGGTGACTGCTGATTGCTCATCAGAAAACTCAGCATACGCTTCATCGACAACGAGCAGCCCTGGAACTACCTTCGCAAGCGCTTCAATTTCGTCGATCGTGACGGTGCTTCCCGTTGGATTATTAGGCGTGGTGATGAAAGTCAGTGATGGCGCACTCTTCTTAATCTCTGATTGCGCAGTTTCAATATCAAGTGAGAAATCCGCGTGTCGTGTTCCATCTACCCAGGTGGTATTGGTGACGCGCGCAATCAACGGGTGCATTGAGTATGAAGGCGTAAATCCAAGTGCACCCTTATCGCCAAAGGCGAGGAAGAGCGATTGGATAATTTCATTGCTGCCATTTGCTGCCCAGATATGCGACTTCGTGAAGGCGGTCCCGGAGAGCGAATTGATAAAGGTGGCTAAGCCGGTGCGCAAGGTCTCGGCATCGCGATCTGGATAGCGATTGAGATTGGTGGCAACGCTCTTGACGCGATCTGCGATCGCGGTAGTGAGTTCGGGTGATAATGAGAATGGACTCTCGTTGGTATTGAGAACTGCGTTAGCGGGAAGCTGCGGCGCACCATAGGGAGATAGCGGACGAAGGCGATCGCTTAACGGTAACCACTCTGGCCACTGGCTCATAGCGACTCAAATCGGGCAGAGATCGCCTCACCGTGCGCTGGGAGATCTTCGGCATTTGCAAGAGTGATGACGGTCTGCGCAATGTCGGTAAATGCACTTTGACCATATTCGATGTAGTGAATTCCTTTGAGGAACGATTGCACGGAGAGACCGCTGCTGTGACATGCACAACCACCGGTAGGTAGTACGTGATTAGAACCAGCAGAGTAATCACCGAGTGAGACCGGTGAGAAGCGACCAATAAAGACAGCGCCTGCATTGCGGATCTGATCGGCATCACGACGTGCATTAATTGTTTGAATCTCGAGGTGCTCTGCTGCATACGCATTGACAACATCAAGCCCCTGCGAAATGTCATCGACGAGTACCGCGGCTGATTGGACTCCGGTGAGCGCGGTAGTGATGCGCTCAGAGTGCTTTGTTGCCGCAACACGAGTTGTTAACTCAGCGATGACTTTCTCGATCAACTCTTCTGAATCAGTAACCAGCACTGCGGCAGCGATGACATCGTGTTCTGCCTGTGAGATGAGATCGGTGGCAACATCAGCTGCTACCGCGCTCTTATCTGCAAGAACTGCAATCTCAGTTGGCCCCGCTTCGGAATCGATCCCGATGATTCCACGGAGTGCGCGCTTGGCGGCCGCAACATAGATATTTCCAGGACCGGTCACGAGATCACACTTTGCTGCAACGCCTTCCATGCCAAATGCAAAGAGCGCGACAGCTTGCGCACCACCGATGGC
>ERZ650311.1071-NODE-1071-length-14406-cov-10.055815_pt1 | contig 14406 bp, 24 predicted proteins | sample MGYA00376247_ERZ650311 | MGnify/ENA primary metagenome ERZ650311 (study PRJEB26733, sample SAMN07839324) | wastewater metagenome | biome: small river; feature: stream; material: water | place: USA: North Carolina | collected 2016-07-28 ... | reverse complement strand
CATGCTATCTTATTCATAGCGCCATCATGCTATCTTATTCATAGCGCCATCATGCAGCTTGTATATACAACCTGGAAAATCTAGTAAATACTCAGTTACCCACACGTTATCCACAGGTTATCCACAAAATAGTTATAAAAAAGTGCAAATATTTTTTTGTTATCCACATGTTATCCACAAAAAACGCTAGTAAAATATGCACCATGCACTAGGCAAGGTGTTTAGTGCAAATTTTGAAAGGAAGTATCATGTCTACCGCTCCCGCAGCTACCGCCCCCGCAGCTACCGCCCCCGCAGCTACCGCCCCCGCAGCTACCGCCCTGGCCCTTATCAATGGTCAGGACGCCGTGCTATCTTTCGACCGTCTTACCAAGAACGGCAAAACAGTAACCAAGTCATACCGGGATATTGGCCAGCTCTTAATAGGGCAAAAGGCTCATCGAGAGAGCACGGCCTTGACTCACTGGGCAAACCAATTGGCGAGTAACAATTACAGCCCCATCAATCGGATTCTTGAATTGTTCTCGGAATCGGTCCAAACATCCATTCAGCGGGATGCCCAGCACTTCCGCGCCGCATCAAAAGAGAGTGCAATTGCACTCTCCAGCGCGATTATCCGCGCCCATGGTGCGATGGTTGCCAAAGGCAAAGGCAAGGGCCTTACGCCTTATGCAACCATGCTGCAAGTATGGTTGACCCAAGTAAATCCGCCCATAACAGTGGATGCATAACCCTCCCTCCGTACCCTCACCCCGAGGGTACTGTACAAAACCCCAGTACTGGGGTTTTGTACAGTAGCGATCTCGCTACGGGAAAGCCCATTAGCGGCTAGTGACGTGGTACCACGTGAGTGCCGTACCCCACAGCCGCAAAAAGCGAGTACCGACGGACTAACCCCCGATTGTTCTTTCCTAGTGCATAGCACTAGGCGCGCTTTGATAGTCGCGTAATACTGGACAAGTGGCGCCCTTGCGTGAGGCAACGGTCAACCCACTATCGGCAGCTGCCAAATGTCGGCAGTTCTAGGCGTAGGGAAAAGCGCCTAGCGTGGAAAGTACAAAGTCCCACAAGCGAAAATAGAGCGAAGGGTAACACACATAAAACGCAAGTATCAGGCTAACGCTGGAGTTAGCTAAGCCTTGCGACAATAACGTGTAATCCCTGAGTAACTATCAAGCGGGTGGACAAGGTGGAGTACCGAAAACAGTGTTGTGTAGTCGTGGGATACGTACGCAGCATAGGCCGATAAAGTATTATCGCGGGTTGACGTATAAGCCTTAAAAATACGTTCCGATCAACTACACGGAGAAATGTAGGCGCATAGCTAACCCGCTAGTCTAGCGGTATGCTTAAACGGTACCTAGCAAATACCGGCGCGGAAATATAGCAAGTAGGAACCGACTTGCTGAGATAAATAAAGCCTGTTACCCAATCAGTAGGCGATAACTGACCCTCTTTGCGGGTTTAACGGGCGAATCACTCTCTACAGTGAACTATTCAAGCGGGCTACAAAATAGCCCGCTTGCCTGTTTTCACTGCGTGCCAGTGCGCCAGTGCGCCCTAGGAGCGCTTTTGCGGGGCGAGGTTACCACTATGGCAATGGGAGCCTTCATATGGATGGCGATGGGTACGAGCATGCTAACGGTAATGGCGGCTACTACAGCGGTAGGGGCTACATGGTGCTTTCTATAGGCTACCCTGATTATGCAATTCTGGAGAGCGCACATGATTAACCTACAGCGCCCATTGACCTGCCCTTTTTGGCGATTATTAGTAGTATGGGGAGGGCCGCATAGCTGCAATGGTTATGGCTATGAGGTTGGCAGTGGTAGTGGTTGGGGATATACGCACGGGAGTGGCTTCGGCTTGTACCCTCAATATGCAATTTTGGAGTTGAAGCATGTTGCTACCTAGCAGGCTTGAGGTTTACGAAATCCACGCTTGTGGTAGAGGGGATAGCTACTACTACGGAAATGGCTATGACAACTACAAAGGTTCCGGCTTTTTCCATACTGATGGCGGCAGTGGGCAACCTTGCTATCGTGTCATACACCCTAACTACATAATCGTGGAGACGCCCCGTGATACAGCTACATGATTCAACTGATCGAGGCTTCTACGTAGGTCGTGGTTACGGCTACTTGGGAGGTTCCGGCTCTGGTTTCAACTGTGGCTCAGGCACCTTATTCCAACTAGGCAACCAGTTTGGTCAGTTTCCTGACTACCCTTTTTATGCAGTTTTGCGGTAATCTGTACCCGCTTTAAAGTACAGAACTTTTCAATAGGAGCTTTATCATGAAAAAACCTACCATTCTCGTTGTCCAAGGTGGCTTTTACTACTTCGGTGACGAAGTAGCTTCTCCCCAACCAGGCTATGTGTGTATTACCGCAGGTTCCATGTTTGGCGGCTTCAGCGGGGGCAAGGGCTTGCCCGGTGTAGCCCGTGGCGATGCCTCTGCCAAGGTTACGTTGGATCGGTTTGAACCTAGCAGTGTGCTGACTTTCCCGGAATCTGCGGTTCTGGGTATCCTTCCTTGCATCGACTTGTATGAATTCAAGGGGACTACCCTGCGGTAGCCTATTTGAGAGGGGCCGCTACCTTGTCTTTATAGAGCTACCTGATGGTAGTGGCCGGTACCCACCCTTGCTAGGATTAACTTATGATAGAGCTACCTGATGGTAGTGGCCGGTACCCTTACACCCTCTTGCTAAGGGCTTAATCATGATAAAGCTACCTGATGGCAGTGGCTGTGGCGATGGCTGTGGCTATGGCTATGGCGATAGCTACGGCGATGGCTATGGCTATGGCGATGGCTATGGCAATGGCTATGGCAATGGCTATGGCTGTGGTAATGGCAATGGCTATGGCAATGGCTATGGCTATGGCGATGGCGATGGCTATGGTTATGGCTATGGCGATGGCGATGGCGACGGCTATGGTTACGGCTATGGTCAATACCCTCACACCCTCTTGCTAGGGCTAAATCATGATAGAGCTACCTGATGGCAGTGGCTATGGCAGTGGCCATGGCAATGGCTATGGCTATGGCTATGGCTATGGCTACGGTAGTGGGGATGGCGATCGGTATGGCTACGGCTATGGCGATGGCTATAGTCCCACCCATAGCTGTGGTAAAGGACGAGGGTACTACCCTTACAACCTCTTGCTAGGGGCTAAATCATGATAGCTCCGCCCTACCATTGTAATAACGCGGTTGCTCTGTGCCCGCCCAAAGCACAGAAACTTTAATAGGAACTTAATCATGCCCTCTATTCCAAAACTCTACGTTGGCCCTCCCGGTGTTGGCAAGACTGCTACCATCCTTGCATCTTACGATTTCTGCGAGGTCGCCCTTCTGTCTACGATGACAGAAGAAGACATTGCGGGCTTGCCCTACCACACTAAAAATGTAGAGCACCGCACTGAGCCGCCTCTCTTCCGCCGCCTTCGGGAAGCCGCTGCCGCTGGCAAGCGCACCGCCCTTTTCTTGGACGAGATTGACAAGGCACGGCGGGAAGTCGCCGACACCTTGCTGACTCTAGTGGCCTCTCGCCGGGTGGGTGAGTGGGTACTGCCGGGTTCTACGGACATTTGGGCAGCAGCTAACCCCCCGGAATGGGGCGGTGGGGACGGCGTATCCCAAGCGATGATGAGCCGCTTTTCGGTCATGGAGTACCGTCCTGACGTTGCTACATGGGCCGAGTGGGTGCAAAAAGAATTCCAGCACCCTATTGCCACCAAAGTGGCACAAGACGTGCTAGCGAACCGTGTCCCCCTGCTGGAATGCAATGGCGAGGGCTGGAAGTGGCGTTTGACCTGCCCCCGGACATGGGAGCTTGCCCTTCGTGGGGCTATTGCTGCTAAGTCAGAGGTAGAGAGGCAAGAAGTTGTAGGAGGCTTACTGACTCCGAACGCGGCCTCTTGCCTGCTTGCTCACTTCTCTCGTGCCGAAGCTGGAGAGGCTAAGGCTCGTGACGTGGGACAACGAGCATGGCGAGAGGCAGGGGGCAGCACCAAAAAGAGGTCTATCAAACCATATCGCCTCGCTTAATCAAGGAGAAATTGCCATGAGTGCAATACCAGTTATTGAGTTTCATGACCGGCGCATTAGCGTCGGTTATACAGACTACAGTGCAGTGTACATCAGCTCTGCAGTAGTAGGCGCTCAACGTGCAACGCTGCTGAAGCACGAGAAAGGCCATATCTGGCTCCAGCATCAATCCCGTAAGCTGGCGTTTACCAAAACGCTAGACAAGATTGACCACAAGTTGTGGAACCTGGCTGCTGATTTAGAGATTGCAAAGCATCTCTACACCACTAAAGACGAAGAAGCGATTAGCGAGCCGCGTTCACACCTTGCAGGCGGTATTACTAAACTCCACTGCGAGAAGTACCCCGAGGCTACCTACGCTGAAGAGTTCTATCATGCGTTGGTAAATGATGATAATGGAAAGCCGCTATCATCCCACGATGGCGAAATGAACGATCTAGCCTGCGAAGCGGGTGAAGGACAAGCTGGGCAAGCTGCCCAAGATGGGCAAGCGCCTGCCGACATACCTGAAGTGGTCAAAGAAGCGCTTAAGCAAGCGGCAAAAGATGCACTTGAGCAAGCTGCTGCTGCTGCTTTGGCACAGCAGCAGTATTCTGTGTCAGGCTTTACCCCGCCTAAGCCGTCACTGTCTAGCCTGCTTGATCGACATTTAGGTAGGTCTAAAGTGAAGCCTAAGCGGAGTTACGCTCGTCCTTCTCGCAGGCTGTCTACGTCAGACCTGATTCTGAAAGGTAGTAAGTGCCAGCCGATGGCACCTAAGCTAGCGGTCTATGTGGATCGGTCAGGGTCGTTCAGCCCTGATAAAACTGCAAGTTCCTTAACTGCGCTTAACGAGTGCCTTGTAAAGTACAGAGGGCGTGTAGAGCTTGATGTTGTCTACTTTGCAGATAACCTCATGGTCAAAGACCCTGGACGAGGAGCTGGCGGTACTAACTACCAACCTGTGGTAGATTTGATAGCTAAAGATCGCGCAGAAGTGTCGGTAATCATTACCGACGCAGACAGTGCAGAAGGGGTTAAAGTCCCGAAGGGCATGCCTGCGGTGGTGGTAGTGCCTATAGGTTGTGATGTGACAAGCATTGGCCAGGTGCTAAATGTACCTCACGCACAACGTAGCTAGCCGCTATTTTCAGTGTAGGGCTCGGGCTTAGTCCTGGGCCTGCCCATGAGTAACTACAGCCCTGCTATACAACAGCAGGGCTGTGCTTATTCCAAGCACAGCTTGCCTCATTTTTATAGGAGAAAATATATGCAAGTCAAATGTACCGTAGAGCAGGCAAATGCCCTTCTCAAAGCCCGCGATCTGGACAGCTACGGTCGCCGCCGCCGTCGCAAGGAGATTATGCGGGAAATCCACGCAGCTAACCCGTGGATCGGGCGTCGTCGCATTGTCGTCTTTGTGGAAGACCCGAGCAACCCGTTGTACTGCGTGCTGCGGGACGCTATCACACGCCTGCCTATTGATGATGGCATGCCGGAACCTGTAGCGGTTGAGCCGGTGGCGGTTGAGCCGGTGGCGGTTGAGCCGGTGGCGGTTGAGCCGGTGGCAAAGAAGGCTGCTGCTAAGGCAGTGGCGAAGAAGCCCGCTAAGGCGGTAGCGAAGAAGCCCGCTAAGGCGGTAGCGAAGAAGCCCGCTGCGAAGGCCGTAGCGAAGCCTGCTGCTAAGGCCGTAGCGAAGCCTGCTGCTAAGGCCGTAGCGAAGCCTGCTGCGAAGCCCGCTGCGAAGCCCGCTGCGAAGGCTGTGGCGAAGAAGCCTGCGAAGAAGTAAGTAGTGTGTTACTGAGGCGGCTAACTGCCGCCTCTTTTTTAAAGGAGAGCTTTATGCCTGAGTTAAAAGACCTACTAGCGGTTAAGAACTGCCCGCCTATCGACCATATTATACAGCCTGACATACACATTCAGTCACTACTGCGAAACGGTAAGGCGCTACCCTGGTGGCTGCAGCGTGAATATCTCAGGGAGCAGTACGGGGTGTATGCAAAGCCTACGGAAGTTTTGGAGAAAGTCCGTAGCCTTAACCCAATGCTCTTTGTGCATATATCCCAAGACGACCCCGAGCTTGTAGCCTACATCCCATCGGAAGCTGACGGTTTGCAAGATCGTCGTATCAAAATGACTTTGGGGCGCTTCATCAAGAAGTACTACCCTGCTACGTCAGATGACCACATTCAAGTCTTAGTGCATGCGCACCATGCCGAGCTTAAAGCTGTAATTGAGCTTATCCCCGGCAAGGACATTTCAAAGGTCTACGCAACATTCAAGCCAGGGCACCCACTTTCGGCCTGTATGAGTAAACCTGCGGATGAGTATTACCTTCCTAGCGGTATCCGCCCCACTGACGTTTATGACACCCCGGAAATATTTCTTGCGGTTACAAGGGACGATAAGGGCGAGATTAACGCCCGGTGCCTTGTAGTGCATCCTGCTGATGGCGGGCCTAAGCGCTATATTCGGGCGACATATGGGCCAGGCTTAAAGTCGAAGTTAGAGCGCCTTGGTTACGTCCCTGGTGGGTGGGAAGGGGTGAAGTTTAAGACTATAGCATTTGAAGATCGGGAGGTGCTGACTTCACCCTTGGTAGCTGGCGATGCCTACACTATTGTAGTGCCGTACCTTGACTCCTACAACGAGAGGGCGACGACTAAGGGGTCTAGAGTCGCCCTTGTAGGTGGTGTCTTGCGAGGTGTGGATGCTAAAGCTGCAGCTATCGTAGGAGGGACTCTGGCGGATGCTACTAAGGGCTACCTGTACTTATCCAACAAGAGCCCAGCTTTCTACACATGGACTGACGAAATAACAGGTCACGAGTGGTCGAAGCTAGACGGGCACTTTCCTATGCAGATATACACGCCTGAGGGCAAAATCTTGTGCGTGAAAGATTTGCCTGAAGGCTATTCGAGCAGTGAGTACCAAGTATACAACGCGGAGGAGCAGGAGTATGTTAGCGTATGCGCTTTACAAGGTACTCCTACTTTTAGCAGTTACTACATTGACAATGACGTAACACGGGCTCACCGTGGCTACGTAAGACTTGATGCTTCACGCTACCCAGGCCACGGTTGGGAGCGTTCACACAATGTATATCATATACTTGATGGTTGTGCAGTGTTAAGGTCTGACACGTTTACTATCTTCGATGGGCAGGAAACTAAGCGCGCTCTGAAGGTGGACGCTAAGACTTTGCGGGCTAACTACATCAAGCTGCATAATTCAGATGTGTATGTGCCTAAAGAGCACAAAGACATAGTGAAAGTGACAACTTCGGGCAAGAAGGTTCACCGACGATTCCATGAGATAGGCCAGCTTATTACAGGAGAGTGGGTGTTTACACGTGGGCACTCTATAAGAAGCTATGGCGCAGCTAGCTGCTGGGTAAAACAAGGTCAGCCCAGCTCTACAGTGATTGACAAGCTGCGTCAACGTGCGGTGGATATGGCTAGAGACGCCCTCAAAGTTGATCCAACTGATGTGGATGCGGTGATGCACCAATTAGCACGCAGTGCCTACAATGAGAACGCAGCTTCTTTTCAGTGGCGGACACCATACGAGTACAGGGCTGATTGGTCAAATGCTGCGTGGAGGCACTCATGGGGCTGTGGGGTTGTGTGGGGCTTTGTGCAAGAGGTGCTACTGCGTAAGCAGTTTCAATGCTGGGACTTCAGCCTCACGTATCAAGACCTGCTTGACACGTATGTCTGTGGGCCTGCAAAACCTGTAGAGCAGGTTGAAGAGGCTATCAACGAGCAGTCACTTATGGCTATGGAGAATTAATCATGGAATTGTTAAGCAAAATCTTGAGTACACGGCGCGCACATAACTCTGCGCAAGAGCTAGAATTCGTAGCTTGGCTACGAAAGCACTTGGCAGAGCTAGGTCACAAGGTGGAAGACCTGCCTGGGGGTTGCTTTGCGGTAACTACCGATACAGCAAGTCAGACTATGTTTTCGTGCCACGTAGACACGGTGCATATTCCATCGCCTGTGGGGCAGGCAGTGTTTTATGACGAGGCTATGGGGCATGTGTTTCTAGGGAAAGACAGTGCCTCTAACTGCTTGGGTGCTGATGATGGGGCAGGTATATGGCTCATGGTTAACATGATCGCCGCTAAAGTGCCAGGAACTTACGTCTTTCATAGGGGGGAGGAAGTAGGTTGCATAGGTAGTAAGGCGATTTTGACCGCGTTCCCTGCTTTCCTCAGCAAGTTCAAAGCATGTGTGGCCTTTGATCGACCTGATAATTACGAAGTGATTATCAAGCAGTCAGGCTTAGAGTGCGCGAGTGAAGTCTACGGTACAGCACTTGCTACTGCCCTGTCCCAGTTTGGTATGAAGTACGAAATTTCAGACCGAGGCGTCATTACTGACAGTAAGATATATCGTGAGAAAATTCGAGAGTGCGTCAATATCGGAGTGGGCTACTATTCACAGCACACGCCGAACGAGTACCTAGACTTCGACCACCTTGTTAACCTCTTGGAAGCAGTCAAGCGGATTGACTGGGATAAGCTGCCAGTTGCTCGTGAGTTGCCGAAACCTGTGATATATAGGGACTTTATGCAACCTAGTAAGCCTAAAGTTACAAAGGCACCGCCTAGCTTAGGCTTTAAGGGCCTTAGCGCTAAGAAGCAAAAGTTGCGTAGCAAGGTTTCTGAGCGCGACCTGCGAGATTATACGGGCGTAGACCTCCGTGAACTTAGCTATGACGAGTTGCTATCGTTTGCAGATAACGACTACGATGTAGCGGACTCTATTCTTGACCTGCTTTTGGCTTACTCTGCTATTAAAGCAGAGCGTGATACGCTACGCCGCCTGATCTGAGGTCACCATGATTACTACCATCTGTGAAGATGCCACCATCGTTGTTGATGACATTGGCGTCACTCTCCGAACCCTTCTTGCTGTTGCAGCAGAAGGGTATAAGACTAACCCTAAACGTGTATGGAAGGTTTCCTATGCAAATGTAGTTATTGGAAGTGTAAGAATTCGCACGCTGCCTAAAAAGGTAGCGGTAAATTAATTTTTAAAGGTGATATATGTCTGCAAAAGAAGTCGCGCTTAATCGTGGTTTGGCTCTGCTAAACGCAGCAGGATGTAAGTTTGTAGTTCTGCAGGATGGAGAGCTAACATCCTCTGATGACGTAGAGTTCTTGCTGATACACAATGAACGTGTACACTACAGCGACTCTATTAAGTTTGTAGTTGAGCTTGGTGGAGAGACTTGGAGGTCTGATAGCCCTCCTGCGGTACAGCCGGTACAGGCAGCGAAGCCTAAGCGTACTCAGCATTTTAAGGATCACCCTATCTGGGCAGAGCTACGAGCCGCTCAGGTAGGTGACGTTGTTACCGCAACCTGCTCTTCCAAAGAAGAAGCGAGGCGCTTACGAGGGTCTGTTAGTGCTGTAGCTTCTAAGCTGTGGCCTAAAGGTGGGCATATCTCTTCTGTATCAGATTCAAACGTAGTAGAGATTTTGAGGGTGCTATGACGCAGCAGTACGCAACAGAAGCCCCGTTCGTGGTTAGCACACGGGCTGGTGGTATCAAGTCCACTCACTGGACAGCAGAGGGGGCCAAAGCGGCGGCAAAAGCCGCGAAAACATACCGGGTGATCCACGGCAGACATCAAGGCGTTTGGCGTCCCCTGGCGTGTTTTGAAGCGGGGCGGGCGGTGCCTGTGCAGCAATGAGACTCAGCTTTTATGGGGCACGGCCCGAACCCCAATTGGTGATAAAGCTCTTGGAGAACCTGCCAGAAGACGCCTCCGTGGTCATGGTCAAATGTCCTGAGCGCACACCAGTGAACGCTAAACCTTGCCAGATGCCCGGTGGCGTCACCTACGAAGTGTCGATTGACAACATCAAGTTCATCACACTAATTCAGCGATCCAAAACTGCCGAAATAGAGATTCGGCGCTCTTAAAGGAGAGCCCCCTTGAAGAACTTTTTTAACAGTTGGCTGACCCCCAGCCACCTTGACATTGCAACAAAACAACTACGCACTGACCAGATAAGTTTGCAAGAAGCCCTTGCTGCTAAGGACTACGCGGAAGCTCTCATTGTCTTCTACCAGAAGCGAATCGGACGAAATTCCAGTTTGCTGGAAGTTTCGACTACAGCGTGCACTGACACAGGGGAGGCACCATGAAAAAATAATTTGCACACCAAAACTTTTAGGCTATACTACGTACCGTAGACAGCAAGGTCTACACCAACCAACCAATCTTTTAAGGAAAATTATCATGGCAATCGTATTCGCAGATGTGGCTCTCCCCAAAGTTTCTCGTACCGTTGAGAGCAAGTACCCCTTCGCTCAACTGGTGGCTGGCGGTCAGCCCCTGATCGAGAATGAAGTCGTTGATCCGCACAAGGTCAAAAGCCGTATGTCGTCCGCTCTGGTAGCGTTCAAGAAGCGCACTGGTGATGATGGCAAGTACAGCGTGCGTGTCTTCAAGCAGGCAGATGGTACTGATGCTGTCGGCGTGTGGAAGCTGGTCAAGTAAGTACGGCTGATGAGGCTTGAGTAGCCGAAACAGGGAGACACAATCTCCCTGTCCCGTACACGGTCTTTGCTGTAGGAGGCACAAGATTAGAAGCCCGCTCATAGCGGGCTTTCTTTCGTGTACTATTATTGGAGAACTTATGCAAAATATGTATGGCTGCTATAACCGGCCCCCACTGAAAGATAATGCAAAAGTTCAGGTAGGGTGGCAGCTAGACCCTTATGAGCACAAGTACGCAGTCGCTGTGGTTGCAGAAATCCCTGTACCGACTACAAAAGAGTGCCAGTACACCTTATCAGACTATGGCGCGGTGGACACACGTTGTGCAGGCTGTAAGTGGAAAGTAGAGAGTCTGAGAGACTAATGGCTAGGCACTATTTATGATCTCTATTAGAGAGAAGACATGGCAGCGCTACTTGATGGCGCGGGCAATAACAGTGGTCGGTACCCTCACACCCTCTTGCTAGGGCCTAAATTATGATAGAGCTACCTGATGGCTGTGGCTGTGGCTATGGCTATGGCGGTGGTGATGGTTATGGCTATGGCAATGGCAGTGGCAATGGCAGTGGCAATGGCAGTGGCAATGGCTATGGCAATGACTATGGCAGTGGCTATGGCGCTGGCTATGGCTATGGCTATGGCTATGGCCATGGCCGGTATCCTCATCCCCTCTTACTAGGGTCTAAATTATGATAGAGCTACCCGATGGCAAGGGAGTGCTCATACCTTCAAACTATTTTTTTAATATGCAAACATTGAAATTTGGATTACTTGTAGTAGCCACTACAACTATAGTCATGGTGGCTGTAGGCTCTCTAATTATAGACTCCCTCTATCTGAGCGCGTACAACACTGGGCTAGAGGCGGGGCGGGCACAGGGTAGGGCCGTGCAGCTTTCCACCTTGTCCAGAGACGAGTTGAGTGCGGTCTGCTATCCTTGGTGGTTCAGCGGAAAGCCACGAGCGAAGCTGAAAACTAAATAGACTTGAACTTTTCTGGCAAGGAGCTATCATGGGCGAACCAGACGATCTTGATGATTGCGCGGCCTGGGATCGGGCTTGCGAAGCGGCCCATCGCAGGATGGAGGAAGACGCCATTGAGGCGCATAGACGGCTATCGCCGGAATCTCCGCTCTTTAGGCCGGAGAGGCTGTCAACGCCTGTGCTAAGTGGCCTGGACGAACACCAGAAACCTGCACCCGAGACGATGACGGGGGCATTTGCAGGAGAGAACAAATGCAAGAACTTAAATTTGAAGATGCTTTGCGAATTGCGCGTGGGTGCACTGACTACGGCGGTGGTTACCAAGGCCTCACTTCCCTTGGAAAATCGAGCCTGCGGCCTCCCAGTGGCCTTCCTGCGCCTTTTGCGGGGCGCTTATTGCGCGTGCCCTAGGGTGACCTAGGGCACCCCTCCAACTTGCCCGCTACAAATTTCGTTGGCAAGTTGGAGGGGTGCTTCATTTAGCACCTCAAATCGGCACCTACGGCAAGGGCTATAGGCGTAAAGCACGTTAACCCGTGCTTTTTGGGTGTCTTACTGGTTCTTAGCGGCCCACCAAAGAAACTTGAGAACCAGAACCTAACTCTCAAAGGAAAAGCTATGTCCGTAATAGTGAAATGCGGCCTTTACACTGAAAAAGGCTATGTTATCGAGCAGCGTAACGGCGCGCTGCTGGTTCAGATTGGCCGCTCTTGCGTGTGGTTCACGCAGCAAGGTCGGAAAAAGACCTACAAAGAGCTGTACGGCACACGTGAGTTAGGGCTGTAAGCCATGAAGCCCTATATCACTAGAGCCGGAAACTCTTGGCTTGATGGGGCTGGCCTACTGAGCGGCGTTATGCGCTCCAAAGCCCGATTTAGGGCCTTCCTGGGGCGATAGGAAGGCATCTACCCAACTTGCCCGATTTAGGGCCTTCCTGATGCGATAGGAAGGCATCTACCCAACTTGCCCGCTGGAAATTCCGTTGGCAAGTTGGGTAGATGGCGTGTTCTTTGCAAGGAGTCAAAAATGCAATGCACGCACATCGTAGCTGGCACAGCGCGTGCTATGTGCCACTTGCCGCCGAATCCTTGACCTTCTCCAAAGCAAGTCTTACTAATGCTCCTTTGCGTAGCATTAGTATGTTCTGAAGGCTACGGCAAGAAATATCAGCCTTTCTATCGATTTTTAGGTCTACGGACGTAGAAATAAGCTTTTTGCGGTTTTCCGCAAAATTATACAAAACCGCGTACGGTTTTTTTCAAACAGTAATGGGGGGGGGGGTTAACCCGACCTCTTTTTTTTTTTTTTTTTTTTTTTTTTTTTTTTGCGATAAGGTTAACCCCCCCCCCAATCCCGATTTAAAAAAAACCGTACGCGGTTTTGTATAATTTTGCGGGTCACCCTCCCCTTTTTACACGTCTTTCTGCTACTGACATATGAGACTAGCGTCCTCCGCCATGCCATGGGCTATCGGTAGTAAGAATGGCCCTTATGAGATTACAGGTCTAGTGGCTGGCGCTGCTAGTCCAACGGCCACCGTAAGATGCACATCTTGCGGCTATATGCGGACTCTGACCCGCATGTCCTGGACTCGTCCCCAGGCTTGCAAGCGTTGCAAATGCGCGACAAATCTGTCCCCTGAGGGGGACGACCCCAACACCAAAGTGCTGGAATGGCCTCTGCCCTATAACAGAGCCTTGTACCTCACGGGGCTACCTGACTCTGAGGGCAACCTGTCTACCTTGTCCGTGTACGTGCATCGTGTAGGCTTTCCGCCTCCCTCTAATATCTTGTTTTACTCTGCGCCCCTCCCTCAGTATGACCCAGAAGGCCGCAGAAATTTCGTGCGCTATAAAGGGGACTTGCTTGAGAAAAGGGCAGCAAGGCAAACTCCCCTCGCTGGTCGTCGTGGTAGCGCTACGCTCAGGTACAACCGCATACTGGAGCGGCTTCTGATAGCCTTGCTGGCTGATCCTGAGCCTATACCTTTGGAAGATAAGGTGAAAGCCATTCTGCGCACCCTTCGTCCGGTACGCCACCTTGTCCACTTGACGCCACAGAGCCCGATAGTCGCCAAGTTTAGGCCTCGTCCCGGTGCGGTCAGGGTGGAGACTGACTCCACGCAGCCAGCGCCCGACGATGGTGGCTGGCCGTGCGCCCCTGTTCCAAGGGAGTACGTCCGCTACCTCCTATCAGGAGATGCGGTGGACTTGCCCGAACGGGCCAAGCAAGACCACCTTGAAAAGCTGATGTTCCACTACCTGTCATTCAGTGATGACAGTCTGCCGGAATTTTTCCCAGGCTCTCAGACGGTATGGTTCAAGAATAACATTCCGTGGACGTATGTTTATGTTCGTTCAGGAGCGACACAGCGTTCTGACCCCCTGACTCCTATGGTTTCCGGTGCATACTTAGACCTTGCGGACGATGCGGAGACTTGAGACTTGAGACTTGCAGGGCTTTGCCGGGGATTTCCTGAGCCTTGCAGGGCTTGCCCGGTGTCTTGCTTTGCGCCCTCCACCCGGCGACCCTCCCTCGCTGCCCATGGTGCCAGCACCAGGGAGACGAGCTTATAGAAGCCACAAAGGGCCTTACGCTGCCCGTGGTGTCAGCATCATGGAGACGAGCTTATAGAAGCCACAAAGGGCTCTGCGGGCTTTGCGGAGCCTTTGCGGGCTCTGCGGGCGATCCTCCCTCGCTGCCCATGGTGTCAGCACCAGGGAGATGAGCATCATGGAGATGAGCTTATTGAACGCTAGGCATGAACGCCGAGCTTTCGCGCTACGCGGTAATCTGTACCCGCTTTAAAGTACAGAACTTTTCAATAGGAGCTTTATTGTGAAAAATCCGGTAATTCTTGCAGTTCAGGGCGGTTT
>ERZ650311.1070-NODE-1070-length-14423-cov-7.273037_pt1 | contig 14423 bp, 10 predicted proteins | sample MGYA00376247_ERZ650311 | MGnify/ENA primary metagenome ERZ650311 (study PRJEB26733, sample SAMN07839324) | wastewater metagenome | biome: small river; feature: stream; material: water | place: USA: North Carolina | collected 2016-07-28 ... | reverse complement strand
ACGGGCCGCTACATCCTGCCCGAGTTCCGTGAGCGCAGCGCCAACGGCGAGCGCGTCCACAACCCGTACACCAAGCTCTTCGAGGAGCGCATCATCTTCCTCGGTGTGCAGGTCGACGACGCCTCGGCGAACGACATCATGGCGCAGCTGCTGGTGCTGGAGTCCCTGGATCCCGACCGTGACATCACCATGTACATCAACTCCCCGGGTGGCTCGTTCACCTCGCTGATGGCGATCTACGACACCATGCAGTACGTGCGTGCCGACATCCAGACGGTCTGCCTGGGCCAGGCGGCCTCGGCCGCGGCCGTGCTGCTGGCGGCCGGCACCCCGGGCAAGCGCCTGGCGCTGCCCAATGCCCGGGTGCTCATCCACCAGCCGTCGCTCGGCGGGGTGATCCAGGGGCAGTTCTCCGACCTGGAGATCCAGGCCGCCGAGATCGAGCGGATGCGGACCCTGATGGAGGAGACGCTGGCCCGCCACACCGGCAAGGATGCGGCCGTGATCCGCAAGGACACCGACCGCGACAAGATCCTGACCGCGGCCGACGCCAAGGAGTACGGGATCATCGACACCGTGCTGGAGTACCGGAAACTTTCGGCGCAGAACGCCTGAGCCCGGTCGGCGGCCCAGCCCGCACGGCCGATCAGCACGGTATCGTGGGGGACGGCGAACACCACGACGCAGCTGCGCGATCGCCGTTTCCCCGCGGGTCGGTGCCTCTCGGTTGGGTAACGGCGGCGACACGCCCGAAACACAGTGGCGCGTTCCACAGCGACGCGGGCGGCGTCAGGCGATATGTTCACCACACGCACGAATACCACCGGCGCTATTCGCTCCTATCGGTCGCACCGTCGATGAGCAAGCGGGTAGCGTCGGGTCAGACACCTCGATACAGACCCTCTGGCAACGATCGAAGACGACGGCGAAGGAAGTAGGACCCACCACCATGGCGCGCATCGGAGACGGCGGTGACCTGCTGAAGTGCTCGTTCTGCGGGAAGAGTCAGAAGCAGGTCAAGAAGCTCATCGCCGGCCCCGGCGTGTATATCTGCGACGAGTGCATCGATCTGTGCAACGAGATCATCGAAGAGGAACTGGCCGACGCCGACGACGTCAAGCTCGATGAGCTGCCCAAGCCGGCCGAGATCCGCGAGTTCCTGGAGAGCTACGTCATCGGGCAGGACACCGCCAAGCGCACCCTGGCCGTCGCCGTCTACAACCACTACAAGCGCATCCAGGCCGGCGAGAAGCACCGTGACTCCCGCTCCGAGCCCGTGGAGCTGGCCAAGTCCAACATCCTGATGCTGGGCCCGACCGGTTGCGGCAAGACTTACCTGGCCCAGACCCTGGCGAAGATGCTCAACGTGCCGTTCGCCATCGCCGACGCCACCGCGCTGACCGAGGCCGGCTACGTCGGCGAGGACGTCGAGAACATCCTGCTGAAGCTGATCCAGGCCGCCGACTACGACGTCAAGCGCGCCGAAACCGGCATCATCTACATCGACGAGGTGGACAAGATCGCCCGCAAGAGCGAGAACCCCTCGATCACCCGCGACGTCTCCGGCGAGGGTGTGCAGCAGGCGCTGCTGAAGATCCTGGAGGGCACCCAGGCCTCGGTGCCGCCGCAGGGTGGACGCAAGCACCCGCATCAGGAGTTCATCCAGATCGACACCACCAACGTGTTGTTCATCGTCGCGGGTGCGTTCGCCGGGCTGGAGAAGATCGTCTCCGACCGGGTCGGCAAGCGCGGGCTCGGCTTCGGTGCGGAGGTCAAGTCCAAGGCGGAGATCGACACCCAGGATCACTTCTCGGAGGTCATGCCCGAGGACCTGATCAAGTTCGGTCTGATCCCGGAGTTCATCGGCCGGCTTCCGGTGGTGGCCTCGGTGACCAACCTGGACAAGGAGTCGCTGGTCAAGATCCTTTCCGAGCCCAAGAACGCACTCGTCAAGCAGTACACCCGGCTGTTCGAGATGGACGGTGTGGAGCTGGAGTTCACCGACGACGCGCTCGAGGCCATCGCCGACCAGGCCATCCACCGCGGCACCGGTGCCCGCGGCCTGCGCGCGATCATGGAGGAAGTGCTGCTGCCGGTGATGTACGACATCCCCAGCCGCGACGACGTCGCCAAGGTCGTGGTCACCAAGGAGACCGTGCAGGACAACGTGCTGCCGACGATCGTGCCGCGCAAGCCGTCGCGCACCGAGCGCCGCGACAAGTCCGCCTGACGTTCAGCGCACCTCGATCAGGGGCAGTTCCCGGCGCGCCGCGATCGAAAGTCGTTGCCGGCCGAGTTCCGGCCAGGCCTGCACCGCGCAGAACGGCGCGCACTGGTCCTGGCCGGACCGGGTTCCGACGTGCACACAACACTGGAGCAGGCGCTCCTCGATCATCGTCGACATGTCCATGAACGGTTTGACGGTGAGCCGGACGACGCGCTCGCCGAGCAGCCGCCGGAGCTTGCGACGCCGCCCGGGCAGCGCCGAGGACGCCAGGGTCAGCAGGGTCGACATGCCGAGATCGCAACTCTCGCAGATGGTTTGCCAGATGTCGCCGATCTGCGGGTGAGACAGTGACGACTGCTCGGAGAGCAGGCCGAGCAGGGACTCCCGCACCGCGGTGCGCAGCTGTCGGGGTATCTCGGCGTCGGCGATGCGGTTGGCCACCAACCCCAGCTTCTCCTTGAGGCCGTCCGCGCCGACCAGCGATACCAGCGAGCGCCACTGTCCGCCGTCGTCTTGCAGCAGGTAACCCACCGAGCAGCAGTGCGGATGCGAGCACGGCAGCGCGGTCAGGTCGCGCCACGTCACCAGCCCGCCGGTCTGCGGCCCGAGCCGCTTGAGCACCCCGGTGTGGGTGAGCCTGTCGACCGGATCGATGTGTCCGGACCGGCCCGAGCCGAACTGCGGCTGGATGGTCAGGCCGCCGACGTAGGGGGCGTCGAGGGCGAGTCGCACCATCTGCCCGATCTCGGTGTCGTTGACGCCGAGCGCGACGGTCATGACCAGCGTGGTGAAGATCTCGCGGTCGGACAGGCGCTGCAGGGCCTGGGCTTTCGTGCGGCCCAGATCGCCCCCGCGGTGGAACCGATGAGTCGCCGCGGACACGCCGTCGTACTGCAGGTACACCTCGACGCGTTCGCGGTGTTCGGTCAGCAGGTCGAGCAGTGCGTCATCCGCTGCGATCCGGATCCCGTTGGTGTTGACCAGGATCCGGGTGATCGGTCGAGCGACCAGCTCGGCCAACAACTCGCCGAGGCGCGGGTGCAGGGTCGGCTCGCCGCCGCTGAGCATGAGCACGTCGAGGCGGCCGTTCTCCCGGGCCAGCCGCTGATCGACGTTGGCCAACACGTCGGCGGTGTCGACGACGGTGCGCAGGTCCGGGGAGGAGTCGGTGAAGCAGGTGGGGCAGCGCAGATTGCAGGTTTCCGCGATGTCCTCGAGCAGGATGCAGGTGTGCTGGGTCTGCATCTCCGGCAGCCCGCGCAGATAAGCCGACGGCACGGGGTCGAAGTTCCCTGCCACATCGGGGATGTGGCTCTTCGTCGGTGCCGTCCACTCCTCCAGGTAGGCCAGTATCTCGGGGTCCTCGTCGTAAAGCGTGCGCACCAGTCCGTGTGTGGCGCAGCCGCGTTCGAGCCAGACCCGCCCGTCACGCTCGGCCAGCCAGCCGCCGAGGCGGGTGACGTCGGGCAGTGCCCGGTCGGGATCCTCGCGGTGGCAGTGGGGGCAGAACGCCGTCACGTAGCGCAGTACCCGGTCACCGCGCAGTGCCATCCCCCTCATGACGAGGCGTACATCGTCGGGTTGATGCCGGTGCAGAATCCGACGGTGACCAGCGAGGTGAGCGCCCAGCCGATCATCAACCCCAGGCCCAATCCTTTCGCATAGCGGTTGCGTGACGCCAGTAGGCCCGCTCCGCCGCCGAACGCGATCAGCGCCAGCATCGCTGCGGCCACGCCGAGCACCGTGTTGCCTCCCTTGGTATCTGAGCTGGCGGCGGCGAGGGCCGCGAAGGCCACGACCAGGTTGATCGCGAAGTACGCCGCCGATCCGGCGAACACCATGCCGATGGCGATCCGCGAGCGCGGTTGCGGCGGCCCGTACGGGTAGCCCGGCGGCGGGGGACCCGGATAGTACGGGTAACCCGGCGGCTGGCCGGGGTGGTAGGGGTAGCCCGGGGGTGGCGGCGGACCGGGTTGCCACTGACCTTCCGGCGGGTGATCGTCGGGGCTCTGGCCCGGTGGGGGCGTGGTCATACGCGCACTTCCTGATCGCGGACGAGGTGGCGATAGTATCCGTGCCGGTATCCGTGCCACAGCCGAACGCCCAGGATCGCCAGCGAGGGCAGCAGAAACCACTGTGGGCGAGTCAAATCCAGCCAGACCGTCTCGTTGGCGCGGACGAACTCCACGAAGAAGCGGAACAGCGCGTAGGCCGCCACATAGATCACGAACAACTCTCCCGGCCGGTCGATCCGGTTGCGCAGCCAGAGCAGGACGGCGAACGCGGCCAGCTGGAAGGCGATCTCGTAGACGAACGACGGGTGCATCGCCTGTCCGGCAAGGCATCCCGGGCAGTCCGGGGTGCCGGCGGGCGCGTGTACGCCCCACGGTAGCTCGGTGGGGCGGCCGGGTGCCTCGGTGAGGTGGCAGCCGATGCGACCGACCGCCATTCCCAGCGCCACCGCCGGCGCGAAGAGGTCACCGGTCTTGCCGCGGTAACCGCCGATCCGCTTGGCGATCAGGACGCCGAGGTAGGCCCCCAACAGGCCGCCGAGGATGCTGCGGGATCCGTATTGCCATGCCTGGGCGAGGCTCGGGTTGGCGGCGAGGTCGAGGTGTCGGGCCCAGCCCGACAGGCGCATCCCGATCGCGCCGCCGATCAGGGCGCCGGCGACGGCGACGGCCGACTGCTCGTTCACCGCGCCGCGCCGCCGCGCCTCGGCCACGAACACCACCATCGCCGCCAGGACGCCGAGGGCCACGAACAGCCCGTGGATCGGGACCGCGACGGGCCCGACGTGCCAGGAGGGGACCACTGGAGAAATCTATCGGCCGCGGCCGCCTGCGCGCAGCCGAACGCTATCGGTCGATCCGGTCCGCCCGGCTGTAGACGTTCATCGAGTCGCCCCGCAGGAACGCCACCAACGTCAGCCCGGACTGGGTGGCCAGATCGACTGCCAGCGACGACGGCGCCGACACCGCGGCCAGCACCGGGATGCCCGCCATCACCGCCTTCTGCGTCAACTCGAAGGAGGCCCGGCCGCTGACCAGCAACACGGTGCCGCACAGGGGGATGCGGTCGGCCTCCAGCGCCCAGCCGATCACCTTGTCGACGGCGTTGTGGCGGCCGACGTCCTCGCGTACCGCCAACAGGGTGCCGTCGGCGGTGAACAGAGCCGCCGCGTGCAGGCCGCCGGTGCTCGCGAAAACCCTCTGGGCCGAACGTAATTGGGCCGGCAGCGACGTGAGCGTCGCCGTCGACACCGACGTCGGGTCGTCCCCTGGGGAGTGCCGGCTCGACAACCGGACCGCCTCCAGGGAAGCTTTGCCGCACACCCCGCAGGACGAGGTGGTGTAGAAGTTGCGGGTGACGTCGGTGTCCGGGGGCGGCACATCCGCGCGCAGCGTCACGTCCAGGACGTTGTAGCTGTTGGTGCCGTCGGGGTTGGATTCCGCACCGCGACAGTACTGCACCCTCAGCACGTCGTCGCGGCGGGCGACGACGCCCTCGGTGAGCAGAAAGCCCTGCGCCAGTTCGATATCGGAGCCCGGCGTGCGCATGGTGACCGTCAGCGGCGAGCCGTTGACCCGGATCTCCAGTGGCTCCTCGACGACGAGGGTCTCCGGCCGTTCGGTGCTGTGCTCGGCGGTCAGATGGCTGACGCGTCGCCGCGCCGTCACCCGCCCCATCGGCCAGCTCCCGGGTCGCTGCGCTCCTGCCCGCCGGTGCTGATTCCCGGGTCGCTGCGCTCCGGCCCGCCGGTCGGCTCCAGCCGGATCGTGATCGCCTTGGACGCCGGGGTGTTCGACTTGGCCGCAACATGATCCAGCGGCACCAGGGGATTGGTCTCGGGGTAGTAGGCCGCGGCATTGCCGACGGGTGTCGAGTACGGCACCACGAGGAAGTCCTTGGCGCGGCGCTCTTGCAGTCGGCCCGCCCCGTCGGTGAACTCCGAGACCAGGTCGACCCGTTGGCCCTCGCTCAGGCCGAGCGTGGCGATGTCGGCGGGGTTGACGAAAACCACCCGGCGGCCGCCCTTCACGCCGCGGTAGCGGTCGTCGAGGCCGTAAATCGTGGTGTTGTACTGGTCGTGGCTGCGCAGGGTCTGCAGCACCAGCCGCCCCCGCGGTACCGGCACCCACTGCAGCGGATTGACCGCGAAGTTGGCCTTGCCGGTGCTGGTGTGGAACTCCCGGGCATCGCGTGGCGGATGCGGCAGCTGGAAGCCGTCCGGCTGCCGGACCCGGCGGTTGTAGTCGGCGCAGCCCGGCACCACCGCGGCGATGGCGTCGCGGACGGCGTCGTAGTCACCGGCGAACTTCTCCCACGGCACCGGGTGGTCGGGGCCGAGCACGGCGCGCGCAAGCTGACAGACGATGGAGACCTCGCTGCGTACGTAATCGCTCGGCGGCTGCAGGCTGCCGCGGGACAGGTGCACCATCGACATCGAATCCTCTACCGAGACAACCTGCTTGATGCCGTTGTAGACGTCGCGGTCGGTGCGGCCCAGGGTCGGCAGGATGAGCGCGGTGCGGCCGTGCACGAGATGGCTGCGGTTGAGCTTGGTGGAGACCTGCACCGTGAGCGCGCAGGTGCGCAGCGCCGCCTCGGTGACCTCGGTGTCGGGGGTGGCCGAGGCGAAATTGCCACCCATGCCGACGAACACCGACGCCCGCCCGTCGCGCATGGCCCGGATCGCCTCGACGGTGTCGTAGCCGTGCTTGCGCGGGCTGGTGATCCCGAACCGGGCGTCCAGCGCGGCGAGGAAACTCTCCGGGGCCTGCTCCCAGATGCCCATGGTCCGGTCGCCCTGCACGTTGGAGTGCCCGCGCACCGGGCAGACGCCCGCGCCGGGCTTGCCGATCATGCCGCGCAGCAACAGCACGTTGGTCATCTCGGCGATGGTCGCCACCGCGTGGGTGTGCTGGGTGATGCCCATCGCCCAGCACACGACCGTGCGTTGCGACGCGGCGACCATGTCGGTCACCCGGCGCAACTGCGACTCCTCGATGCCGGTCGCGGCCAGCACCTCCTCGAGGTCGACCTGACGGACGTCCCGCACGTAGTCGTCGAACCCGTGGCAGTGGGCGGTGACGAACTCCCGGTCGATCACGGTTCCCGGAGCCCGGTCGTCGGCCTCCACCAGCAGCCGGCCCAGGCCCTTGAACAGGGCCATGTCACCGCCGAGGCGGATCTGCACGAACTCGTCGGCGATCGGGATGCCGTGTCCGATCACCCCGCGCACCTTCTGCGGGTCCTTGAATCGGATCAGCCCGGCCTCCGGCAGCGGATTGACCGCGATGATCCTGGCCCCGTTGGATTTCGCCTTCTCCAGGACCGACAGCATCCGGGGGTGGTTGGTGCCGGGATTCTGTCCGGCGATGACGATCAGGTCGGCGTGTTCGAGGTCGTCGACGGTCACCGAACCCTTGCCGATACCGATCGACTCGATCAGCGCGGTGCCCGAGGACTCGTGGCACATGTTGGAGCAGTCCGGCAGGTTGTTGGTGCCGAAGCTGCGCACCATCAGCTGATAGAGGAACGCCGTCTCGTTGCTGGTGCGCCCCGAGGTGTAGAACACCGCCTCGTCCGGCCCGGCCAGCGCCCGCAAATGCTCGGCGATCAGCGCGTAGGCCCCGTCTTCGCCGTCCCAGTCGATGGGCCGGTAGTGCTCGTCGCCGGGCCGCAGCACCATCGGGTGGGTCAGCCGGCCCTGCTGGGACAGCCAGTACTCCGGCTTGGCGGCCAGCTCGGCCACCGAGTGGCGGGCGAAGAATTCCGGGGTCACCACCCGGCGGGTGGCCTCCTCGGCGACGGCCTTGGCGCCGTTCTCGCAGAACTCCGCGAACTTGCGCCCGCCCTGCTCCTCCGGCCAGGCGCAGCCGGGGCAGTCGAACCCGTCACGCTGGTTGAGCCGCAGCCAGGCCGCGGCGGTGCGAACCGGCCCCATCTCGGCCAGGCTGCGTCGCAACGACACCAGCACCGCCCGTACCCCGGCCGCCTCGGTCTTCGGGGGGCCGACGACGACGGCGTGTTCGTCATAGTCGGCCTGGCGATCCGGGGCGTGCCTCATAGTGCCCAATCTAGGCCTCGCCGGCGGCTCCCTGAACCACCTGGCCGGACCGAGGCGCATTCTGCCGTTGACGCCGACGTAACAAGTTCGGAATCGAAGCTTCCTAGGGTGGGCCGGTCACACGTCCGCGAACAAGACGCGGGTGTCTTGGTGCGGAGGAAACACAGTTGAGCGGAAACACGGTCCGGCTGCAGGCGATCAACAACGTCGAGGCCTACACGCCTCCGGCGGTCAGCTTCGTTCCGGGGGAGGAACCGGGGTCGATCTTCGGTTCGAACGTGTTCACCAAGGCCGAGATGCAGGGCCGGCTGCCCAAGTCGATCTACAAGTCCGTTGTCGCCACCATCGACAAGGGGGAGAAGCTCGACCCGTCGATCGCCGACGCCGTCGCCGCGGCGATGAAGGACTGGGCGCTGGAGAAGGGCGCCACCCACTACGCGCACGTCTTCTACCCGATGACCGGGCTGACCGCCGAGAAGCACGACAGCTTCCTCGAACCCATCTCTGACGGCCAGACGCTGGCCGAATTCGCGGGTAAGACCCTCATCCAGGGTGAGCCGGACGCCTCCAGCTTCCCGTCCGGCGGCCTGCGCAGCACCTTCGAGGCGCGCGGCTACACCGGGTGGGACGTCACCAGCCCGGCCTACATCCTGGAGAACCCGAACGGCAACACGCTGTGCATCCCGACCGTGTTCGTGTCGATGACGGGTGAGGCGCTGGACTACAAGGCGCCATTGCTGCGCAGCCAGCAGGCGATGGGCACCCACGCCGAGCGGATCCTGAAGCTGTTCGGCCACAAGGACTTCGAGCACGTCGTTTCGTTCTGCGGCCCGGAGCAGGAGTACTTCCTGGTCGACCGGCACTTCTTCCTGGCCCGGCCGGACCTGATCAACGCCGGGCGCACGCTGTTCGGCGCCAAGCCGCCCAAGGGCCAGGAGTTCGACGACCACTACTTCGGTGCGGTGCCCGAGCGGGTGCTGGGCTTCATGATGGACACCGAGCGCGAGCTGTTCAAGCTCGGCATCCCGGCCAAGACCCGGCACAACGAGGTCGCACCCGGCCAGTTCGAGATCGCGCCGATGTTCGAGCGGGCCAACATCGCCTCGGATCATCAGCAGCTGCTGATGACGGTGTTCAAGACCATCGCCAAGAAGCACGGGATGGAGTGCCTGTTCCACGAGAAGCCGTTCGCCGGGGTCAACGGATCCGGTAAGCACGTCAACTTCTCGGTGGGCAACGCCCAGTTCGGCAGCCTGCTGGTGCCCGGCGACACTCCGCATGAGAACGCCCAGTTCCTGGTGTTCTGCGCGGCGATCATCCGCGCGGTGCACAAGTTCGGCGGACTGCTGCGGGTCTCGGTGGCCTCGGCCACCAACGACCACCGGCTCGGCGCCAACGAGGCTCCGCCGGCCATCATCTCGATCTTCCTCGGCGAACAGCTGGCCGACGTGTTCGAGCAGATCGCCAAGGGCGCGGCGACGTCGTCAAAGGGCAAGGGCGTCATGCACATCGGTGTCGACACCCTGCCGACCCTGCCGACCGACCCGGGCGACCGAAACCGCACCAGCCCGTTCGCCTTCACCGGCAACCGCTTCGAGTTCCGCGCGCCGGGCTCCGGTCAGACGGTCGCGGTGCCGATGATCATCATCAACACGATCATGGCCGACTCGTTCGACTACATCGCCTCGGTGCTGGAGAAGGCCGTCGGCGGGGGCGAGGACTTCGATTCCGCGGTGCAGACGCTGCTGACCGACATCATCACCGAGCACGGCGCGGTGGTGTTCAACGGTGACGGGTACTCGGAGAACTGGCAGATCGAGGCGGCGGAGCGTGGCCTGCCCAACCTCAAGACCACGCCGGACGCGCTGCCCGAACTGATCAAGCCCGAGACGGTCGCGCTGTTCGAGAAGTACGGCGTTTTCAACGAGCGCGAGCTGCACAGCCGCTACGAGGTGCGTCTGGAGCAGTACGCGCTGACCATCGCGGTGGAGGCCAAACTGGCGCTGGAACTGGGCACCACGGTGATCCTGCCTGCGGCCATCCGGTATCAGACCGAACTGGCGCAGAACGTGGCCACGCTGAAGGCTGCCGGCGTCGAGGCGGATACCACGCTGTTGCAGGCGGTTTCGGCGCCGATCACCGCGCTGACCGGCGCGCTCGGCGGCCTCAAGGACGCGCTGGCCGGCCATGTCGAGGGCAGCTTCGAGGAAGCGCTGTACGCCCGCGACTCGCTGCTGCCGGCGATGGCCGCGGTGCGGGAGGCGGCGGATGCGCTGGAAAGCGTTGTCGCCGACGACCTCTGGCCGCTGCCGACTTACCAGGAGATGCTGTACATCCTGTGACGGGTCGCGAGTGTGCCGCGGATGACATCGCACGCTCGACGGGCGGGGCTGGGCGCCTGACGCCGACGCCTCAGCGGCGGGACAGCGCGAACACCCGGAGTTCGCGGTCGGTGCGGGTCCGATAAGACTGGTACATCGGGTAGGCCAGGAACCGCTGCAGGCCGTGCTCACGCTCCGCGCCGGTCAGCAGCGTGGCCGTCACCGGTATCTCGGTGCCGCCGAGCGCGACGGTGGCCTCCGGCTCGGCGATCAGGTTCGACGACCACCCGGGGTGATGGCGCTGCCCGAAATTGCTGCCGAGGACCAGGAGCCGGTCACCGTCGCGCAGATAGCTCAGCGCCGACGTGCGCTGCAGGCCCGACTTGCGGCCGGTGGTCGTCAGCAGCAACTCGGGCAGCGAGGTGGGGCCGAACATCGAGTACTTGCCCCTGGTCGCCCGCATGACCCGTTGATCCAGCGGCACCAGCAGCCGGATGAACCGCGAACCCAACGTCGAACTGGCGAGGGCGTAGACGGGCCGGAAGAGGGGACTGAGGTCTTCTCGTCCCCAGTGCGCGTCGGGGAAGGCGTCGGGCATGACTGTCATGGTGCCCGACCGCAGCCGCGGACCGCCCGGGACTAGCATTTCGCGGCAACGTCCGACGGTGGGTGACGACAGATATCAGGAGACCGATCGGTGCGGCGACTGCGCGGCGAACTCGTCCCCGGCGTGACGGTGCTCGGCAACCTGGCCCTCGACGTGATCAACGGGGCGCCCACCAGCCCCGGCGGGTGCGCGGCGTTCTCCGGGGTCGCCCTGTCGGCGGCGGGCGTCGCGGGCCGCATCGTCGCCCTGGCCGCGCAGCGCGACCACGTCCTGTTCGAGCCGCTGCTCGACCGGTTCGGATCGATGGTCCGAATCCTGCCCGCGGATCGCACGAGCGCATTCCGCCTCGACTACGCCGACCTCGACCACCGCAGGATGTCGGTCGACGCGATCGGTCCGGTGTGGGGCCCGGCCGAGATCGCGGCCGCCGACCCCCGCACCACCTGGGTACATCTGGCGCCGCTGCTGCGTACCGACTTTCCCGCCGCCACCTTGGCCCTGCTCGCCGAGCGGGGACATCGGCTCGCCTACGACGGGCAGGGCCTGGTCCGCGCCGACCGGACAGGCCCGCTCATCGTCGACCGGCACTACCCGCCGGAACTGCTGGGGCACCTCAGCATCCTCAAGCTGGCCGAGGACGAAGCCGTCATCGTGGCCGACGGGGAGTTCACCGCCTCGACCGCCGCCCGCCTCGGCGTCCCGGAGATCCTGGTCACGTACGGCTCGGAAGGCTGTGACATCTACACCGCGGGCACCGTCGCGCGGGTGCCGGCGGCCTGGCGGGTGGAGGGCGTGCAGACCACCGGCGCGGGCGACATGTTCACCACGGCCTACGTCGCGAACCGGGCGATGGGCACCGGGCCGGGGCGGTCAGCCGCACTCGCCAGCGAACTGGTCGCCCGCGAACTCGATCGGCGGCGGGTGGGCCCGACCGACCCGGTGTGAGCCCGCGGCGGGCTACCCGCCGGTAACCCTCACGTCTTAGGAATGACGTTCTCCGAAAGTGACGAACGACACACCGGTGTCTCATCGGGTTGTCGGACAACGCCATGACCTGCAGTTTGTTGACGCCTGTCGCGGCGTTTCAGTACCACACCTCGGCATGGCTTGCCTTAGAAAGTGCCATAATCGGTACCAGGAGTGACAGCAACCCGGTGCTTGTGTGAATTCCGGCGGCGCGTTAGTGGGCAGCGACGTGGAATCCGCTCCTGAGCGAACCAACGAAAGGCGTGCACGTGGGGCCGAACGGCAACGGAGCTGCCGCGAACCGCGAGAAACTCGAGAAGGTCGTAATCCGGTTCGCCGGGGACTCCGGCGATGGCATGCAGCTGACCGGTGACCGGTTCACCTCGGAGGCCGCCCTCTTCGGCAATGACCTTGCGACACAACCGAACTACCCGGCCGAGATTCGTGCGCCCCAGGGCACTCTGCCCGGTGTTTCGTCGTTCCAGATTCAGATCGCCGACTACGACATCCTGACCGCCGGTGACCGCCCCGACGTCCTGGTGGCGATGAACCCGGCCGCCCTCAAGGCGAACATCGACGACCTGCCGCGTGGTGGTCTGGTGATCGCCAACTCCGACGAGTTCACCAAGCGCAACCTGGCCAAGGTCGGCTACGAAACCAACCCACTCGAGGACGGCAGCCTCTCCGAACACGTCGTGCACGCGGTCGCCATGACGACGCTGACGCTTGGCGCGGTCGAGGCGATCGGCGCGTCGAAGAAGGACGGCCAGCGGGCCAAGAACATGTTCGCCCTCGGCCTGCTGTCTTGGATGTACGGCCGGCCGATCGAGGCCAGCGAGACCTTCATCCGGGAGAAGTTCGCCCGCAAGCCCGATGTCGCCGAGGCCAACGTGCTCGCGCTGAAGGCGGGCTGGAACTACGGGGAGACCACCGAGGCGTTCGGCACCACCTACGAGGTCGCACCGGCCAAGCTCGCCCCGGGCGAGTACCGGCAGATCTCCGGGAACACCGCGCTGGCCTACGGGATCATCGCCGCCGGGCAGCTCGCCGGCATCCAGGTGATCCTCGGCAGCTACCCGATCACCCCAGCGTCGGACATCCTGCACGAGCTGTCCCGGCACAAGAACTTCAACGTCCTGACTTTCCAGGCCGAGGACGAGATCGCCGGCATCGGCGCCGCGATCGGCGCCTCCTACGGGGGTGCGCTCGGCGTGACCAGCACGTCCGGGCCCGGCGTGTCGCTGAAGTCGGAGGCCATCGGGCTGGCGGTGATGACCGAGCTGCCGCTGCTGATCGTCGACGTCCAGCGCGGCGGTCCGTCGACCGGGCTGCCCACCAAGACCGAGCAGGCCGACCTGCTGCAGGCGATGTTCGGCCGCAACGGAGAATCCCCCGTGGCCGTTCTGGCCGCGTCCTCACCCTCGGACTGCTTCGAGGTGGCCATCGAGGCCGCGCGCATCGCGCTGACCTACCGCACCCCGGTGATCCTGCTCTCCGACGGTGCGATCGCAAACGGCTCCGAGCCCTGGCGCATCCCCGAGGTCCGCGAACTCGAGCCGATCGCGACCAACTTCGCCAAGGCCGGGGAGGATTTCGCGCCCTACGCTCGTGACCCGGAGACCCTGGCCCGTCAGTTCGCCATCCCGGGTACGCCGGGCCTGGAGCACCGCATCGGCGGGCTGGAGAAGGCCGACGGCACCGGCGAGATCTCCTACCACGGTCCGAACCACGACCTCATGGTCCGGTTGCGGCAGGCCAAGGTCGATGGCATCGACGTGCCTGACCTCGAGGTCGACGATCCCACCGGCGACGCCGAGTTGTTGCTGCTCGGCTGGGGCAGTTCGTACGGGCCCATCGGCGAGGCCTGCCGCCGGGCCCGACGCCGGGGCGTCAAGATCGCGCACGCCCAGCTGCGCTACCTCAACCCATTCCCGGCCAACCTCGGCGAGGTGCTGCGGCGCTACCCGAAGGTGGTGGTGCCGGAGATGAACCTGGGCCAGCTGGCTTTGCTGCTGCGGGGCAAGTACCTGGTGGACGTGCAGTCGGTGAGCAAGGTGGCCGGCATGGCTTTCCGCGCCGACGAGGTGGAAACCATCATCGATGACGCCCTCGACGGCATACTGGGTGAGAAAGAACGCGACAAGGCGAAGTTCGCCAGACTGGCGGCGGCGACTGCGGGAGCGAGTGCATGACTGACCTGATGGGGACCGACCTCGGACTGACACCCGG
>ERZ650311.1067-NODE-1067-length-14482-cov-8.059957_pt1 | contig 14482 bp, 19 predicted proteins | sample MGYA00376247_ERZ650311 | MGnify/ENA primary metagenome ERZ650311 (study PRJEB26733, sample SAMN07839324) | wastewater metagenome | biome: small river; feature: stream; material: water | place: USA: North Carolina | collected 2016-07-28 ... | reverse complement strand
AACTCTTTCTTGGAACCGTCCAGAAACGTAATCGTCACCCATTCGTCAACCGGCTGCATATTCCCACATAAGCCGCCGAGCAGTAGGCACTCGTAAAAGCCTCCGCACCCGCAAGAACCCGAAGCTATTCGTGCTCCTCGGTGCTTGCATTTTCTCATTTGCGTATCGCCAGATGGGACGTGAACCACTCTCGCACCATCGTATGGTGCGACTTGTAATTCTATGCCACAGCAGTTAACACTGATTGCCCTTGTGGAAAGGTTCGTTACTTTCTTTCCGCAACTAGAGCACTGCGATTGAGCCAGTTGCGACTTCAACATCGACCGCCTTTTTGCAAGTGTTAGTTGCCGTTGATGTGGTAGCTGTCCATGTATCCCCAGCCTGAATGCACTTCGTTAATGCTACGTCAGAATTACAGTCAGTTTCGCACGAACCAGGATCGTAGTATTTTCCCGGCCTAGTGCCGGGGTTTCGCGTCCATGTAAGCAGCTTCGTTCTGCTTGATAGCCAAAAGTACAAATCTACCCCTGGGCTTTTCAAGAGCTTGTCGTCTGTCTGCAAGTCTTCGATATAGTCATCGCAAACTGTATCCGCTGCCGTTGTTTGATACATAGCCACGTATGAGTCCATTCGTACACGGACGGCCCATATAAAGGACTCGTACACATATGTCAGGTTGATGACGTTGTACTCGAAGTAATCATAATTTACTCCACTGGGGCTATTCGCATAATTGAGAGTAGAGCATTTATAGCGACACTCCCAAAGCGTAGTTGTCGTGCAAGGGTCTAGTACGTAATCTCCATTGAAGAACCCCGCGTTATCACCGATTACATCCACCTCACAATCCGGATCTTCAAGTGCGCCTAGGCGGCTAAAAAATTCCTGGCCGAATGGATTATTGTTGTAGTATTGGCAATCAGTGGTATTAGTTGTTCCTGCAGTTACGTCAGCTATCGTTATCTTTACTTGCCTTGGAGTTATGAGCGATGATGGATAGTCTGAATCGGCACATTGAGTACAGTTGTCCGATGTGCGCGGTCCGATAACACTGCAATTAGATTCCAGAAACGTGCATGTAGATGTTCCGCAGTCGTTTGTTACTGTCAATGTCCATAATCTACAAACGCCCTTGCTAACCGTAAGCGTTCCATATGGATAGGTAGCGGAATAGCTATCTCCGTCATCGTTGGTCAGAACGGCTGACGTTATGGCTATTCCAGTTATAATCCAAGTGAGTGTTATCGTTCCACCGCTGACCGAACCACTCAAAACGCACGTTGGAGCGGTTTCGCAAGGGCCACAACACCCGCAATTACCAGCCGCATGCTTGGAAGGCATCAGCAGTCCTCCCAGACGGCAATCAGAACGCCGCCCATCATTACCGCGCCAATGTACGCAGAACCAGCTACGGCAGTGGTAGATAGGTTGTAGACCGGCAAGGTGAATCCCGCAGACGTAAGCGAGCCTGAGATGACCGAATAGACCGTACAGCTGGCTGAGCTAACCGTAGAGCCGCTTCGTGCCGCAATGCCGCCGCCTGGAGTTTGGAGGATATAGCTAGGCGACTGACCACGCGATTGACCAAGCAAGTCATCGCCTCCGCCAGCCATTTGCTTTAGCTGTTCGGCTACGTTCTTATCCTTGAAGCCGTAGGTTTTCTTCTTAGGCATACGTGACAGCCGTGTTGTTTATGTCTAGATCAATTTGCGTTGTTGATGACGCGACTCCTAGCCGCGAGACGCTGTTGCCGGTAGCCAAGTCTGCCTCTGGAATAATCTCGCCAGCAGTAGCGCCGAGGTAGTATGTCTTGCCAACGGCAGCGGTTGTGCCTACGAGAATTATGGAACCACCAGTTGCCACGTAGCCATAGCCACCACTGACGCCTGGCGTAACAGCGATACCCTTGACCACAGCGGTTGCAGCCGATGCGTTATTGTCGGCTAGCTTGGCTTTATTACTATCGCTTGAGTCCGCATAGACAACCTGGCCAGCGGATATAGTTGCTCCATACTGCATCAATTCAACAACCGTATTCGATGTTGGCCGAACTGCGGTAATACTTGCCAGTGCTGTCATACTATATCCTCAGAAAAGATGCGAGTGCTTTGGTATCGTACTGGTCGAACTCCCGAACGGCTGGAGCAGTGCCGACCGCTTGCTTACCGCCGCTACCATCGAGTGCCCCCGCTATGACGTTTCCAGCCTTGTCTGTGTAAGGCAGATAGTCGGAGCCAGACTTGTACACAGTGCCAACATCGAGTCGCTTGTGCGTCCACTTTTTGGAGTTGTACCGAAGTTGATAGCGGGTGAATCGCATACGCCGACCATAGTAAAAGCCGACTGTCGACGATGTTACCGTGCAAAGTAAAGTCTTTGCCGCTCGTCCCTTGAATAACACTGAATTAACAACTTCATTCCGCTCGATGATTTGCTCATCCGTTACGGTCGACGGCTCGAATTGGTAGAAGTCCCAAATTGGAATGAAGCGGCTAACGGTTATCCCTGTATCGAAAGGCTGACCAGCAGAATTGGCGATTGAAGCACCAGAGAAATCTTTCGTTACGACCTCTTGTATACGTTCAAACTTCGTTTCATAAACCGGCACCCATACCAGCGGATCGCTTTGCGGATTGGCTGACGATTGATTGTCCTCAACCTCGCTAGAGAACTCAGCTACAACGTCCCAAATCTTTGGGTTGGCTTCGCGCCGAGTCGCGCTGATTGAACGACAAACACCGTAGATAGTGACGGTGCTGTTAACCGTCGGTAGTCCGCTGGTCGTAATGACGCTTAGATACGGCTCGTCAACCGCTGTCGCAACTACGATGTAGTGATAGGTTTCGTCAAGGATAGCGATACCACCAGACGTGCGAAGACTGCACGCACCTGGACGGCCAACACCCCTCAGCGTCGTGCTCATACTGCCTCCCAGCCTTGCTCTTTCACCGTGTCAATCAACTTGCCAATTTGCTGGTCTCTGGATTTGGCGTCTTGCTGCAAGAACTCCAGTTGCCTCTTGGCTTCGTTGAGTAGTGCTTCATCCGAAGGTTTGGCGTCGACTTTAACAGTGGACTCTGCGATTAAAGCATTGGCTTGCTCAGCCATAAATCGAGCGGCCTCAGCCGAACCAACTTCCATCCCAGCACCTGGCCCGCGTGCTACATCCTCGCGCAACTTCATCTGCCGCTTGCGTTCATCCTCATAATACTTCTCGGCATTCTTAAGGGCTGTCTCCGCATTGCGTCTCTGCTCTTGCTCCATTGCATTTCGTTTTCGTTCTTCTTCGGCTGCCAGCTTGTCTGCTGCCGATTCTCTCGCTTTCGCTTCCTTCTCTGTCTCTTGCATTCGCATGGCATGACGCGCCTCTTCGCGCCTATGCTCTGCGTCCATTGCAGACTGTCTCGCAGCCGCTCGCTTCGACTCCAGCTGTGCTAGCCAATTATCGGCAGTATCAAATGTCTTAGCGGCTTCTGATATGGGCTTGGTCATGCCCTCAAAATCGAGACTCGCCGCTGCCGTTAGCTTGCTGCCGATTGCCGTGACTAGTTCGTTGGCATCGTAAACAGCACCAGCAAAGGACACCATGCCATCAACCCAAGCAGAGATAAACTGGTCAGCGCCTTCGAGATTGCCTGAGACGCCCAGTAATGCGTCTGCAACTAGTTCCATGACTGGCGCAAGCTCCGCAGCAACCAACTGCGTCACCCCTTCGACAACAATAAACACGCGGTCCCATGCGTCGTTATTGCTGCCGACCATCGCTACTTGCTGCTCAGTTAGACCTAGCCATTTTTCAGCAAACTCAGCGGACGATTCTAACGAATCAGAACCTTGACCCAGCGTAGATGCCAAGTCAGCTCCAGCCTTGCCGAATATCTCCATAGACAACTTGAGCCGCTCTGAATGGTCAGCAACTCCTTGCATGGCGTCTGCAATATCGAGGATCGCTTGCTTCGGACCTCTGCCCATTAACTCGCCTGCATCCAGTCCAAGCTTATTGAAAGCTGCGCGCGTTGTCTCGTCGCCCTCCACAGCTTTCGCCATGTTGATTTGCAGCTTCTTTATAGACTCCGAAACTGTTCCAGCATCAACACCGCCGCCCTCTTGAAATCCAAATTGCAATGAACGCAAGTCTGTAAACGATACGCCAAGCCTTTGCGCCGCATCCGCCGTATCGTCTATCTGTCCCTGCACAGTTCGCATGTGGCCGATAAATGCAACCGTTGCTGCTGAGGCTGCTGCAATGCTCGCTGCGAATGCGGTGTAGGCAACCGTCACTGGTCCGAGAGCAGCCCCCACACCAGCAATCGCCGGAGCTTTAGACTTAAGCAGTCTCGCATACGTCCCTTCGCTAATCGCACCAGCGTCCAATGCTCGTTTCAATCGGTCTTGCTCGACGGCAAAGCGCTCAACGGGATTACGTGCCGACTCGATATCCTTAATGAGCATGCGAGCCTCGCTACGGCTTACTTTTGTCGAATCGATGAACCCGCTAGCGTCCATCCCAAGCTTCACGCTGTAAGAATTTATCGTTGTTGCCAAGGGTCGCCTCCATCCACTTCCGCCGAATAAACAGGAGTCTTCAGCACTTCGCAGCCTCTTGCCATGATCTTTAGCGCGTCAGGGTCCATTGATTGCGGTTCATCATTCCATTGCTGGTCGTGCGGTAGATACTTATTGGCTGATTCTTCAATGCCCTTCAATAATTCCGCCCGTGCCTCCGGCTTGTACTTGATTGCTACCAGCCGCTTGAGGCAAACAGCGATGACAGCCAAGAGCCGACGCTGTATGTGCCAGCCTTCAGCAATGGCGAACGCCCGCCAAAGGTTTAGCACCCTGCGCGGTACGTTCTCTAGCCATTGCTCTGGATCCTGCACGCCGAACCGCAAGCACAACCTACAAGCGAGCATCAAATCTCGGTTGTGCTGGACTCTTTTGGGTCGCGCTCAATGTCTTCGTCATCTAGCCCGTTGAGCCGCATTACCTCGACGACAAGCGGGGCTGTGTGCTTGCGTGGGACCTGCGACCATTCCTCAGCGCTCAGTGTCTCGCCATCTGAACTAACGCATTCTGCAAGATAAAAGTAGTCCAGCGACAGCTTCTTGAGCCCTTGCGACTTGCGTTTTTTGTTTGTAGCTTCGGCACTGGTGGCAATGTTTGAAGCATCGAGGCCGCTTTTGCCAACGCATAAATACTTAATTCCGTCGACAGTAACGCGGCTCTCAGGTGCCTCAATCTTCTTGATTCGGTCAAGCAAACTCACTCGTCATCCTCCGTTGCTGCCAGCATTTCCAGCGGTGGCGCGTCGATATGCGTAATCCGCCCGAAGTCTGGACCCTTCAATCCCTCCAGTGCCTTACACACCATATCGTTGTGCGCGTTGTTCCAACCGGTAATCGGCATGAACTTCTTGCTTACGTGCGATAGGTAGCCAGCCAACTTGTCGTTGACGAACACAAAGTCCTGATTGAGCGATTTTGCAGACTCAAGACCGTAAGCGTCTTTTTTCGTGATCACGTGCTCGCGTATTGTTACCGTTGCCATTTGTGCCTCGTTAAGCTACTGTTGCCTTGGTGTACGCTGGTCCGGTATCGCCGTTCCAGCAGCATGTGATTTGACCTTTGTTGACCTGACCCAGCGCAGCAGTCGGCCACGTAATGTCCTGCACAAATCCGGTTCCCGCAAGTGTTGCCGCTGCTGTGTCGCCAGTCATTTGCGCGGCCGTAATAGTGAATGTCTCGGGAGTAGTTCCAACCACTGGTGCCGTAGTTTGTGTCTTCCAGAGAAAGTCCACCGTAAATGTGCCTGCGTCTTTCAAATCGGACGCTAATTTTTCCATAAACTCGGTTGTTGCCAGCGTATCGACCCCAAGCACACCAACCGACCACTTGCCGCAATTAATTTGCGTAACAAGCAGTGTGATTGACTGCGTTCCAAAGGTGAATGACCACCCTTGGCCAGTATCTCCATTGACTGCCATTCTTTATTCCTCGTGGTAATGAACCATCAAATCAAACATTGCAAGATAAACATATGACGCTTGCCCGTCGTTCGGTTTTTCAACGTCTGTCCGCAGCCCCGATTCGACCTCTACGCCGCGAATATCGGTTGATGAATAGACGCCTTTAATAGCTGCAATGCCACAATTCTTTATCGCTCTAGCCACAGCGTTTGCAGTCAGCCTAGAGCCTGCATAGCAAGTGAATTGGAACCGCGACGAAACAAAGCCAGCTCGATTCGCTAACGTGTGCTCCTCGTCGCTGCTGATTATCTCGTAAGTGACAAATGGCCCTTGTGTTGGTCGCCAAGTCTGCTCAACAACGTCTGGTTGCAATCGCTGACCGGTCGAGCCAACTAGGTCGGTAACGGCTGTCTTGGTTAACAGGTAATCTCTGACTGCCTTTTCAATTGCCACCGCGCATCACCTTGTCCAAGTCAGCCCGTAGTGACGCTTCCATAGCTGATTGCTGTTCGCTTTTGGTTTCATCGAACGCTTGTACAATCCAGTCTCTTGCAATTCGATACATCTTGATTAGCGTTGACTTACCCCACAGCACCAGCCGCCTTGGTTTTTCTTGCATAAAGTGAGCTGCGTTACCCTCTGGTGCTTTTGGGCCGACTATGGATATGCTTGCCGTGTCGTACTTGATATTCTTCGTCTTAATGGTTGTGCGCAGTCTTGTATCCCAGGTTTCTCTTGCCTTTTTGCTTTGCTTGTCTCTGGTTCCAGTCTTTCGACTGTCTGGCGCTAGTTGCCTTGCTCGTTTCGCCACAACTGTTCCGCCCTTGGCTACTGCGCGATCGAGCGGCCCGCCTGTGGCTAACAGCAGTGACGGCATTTGCTTTAGGATCTCGTCAAGTCCCTCTAGCTCTCGCGCGTCAACTGTTGCTTTGTTGGCTTGTCTCATAATTCCTTCTCGTCGCAACCGCCAACAAAACCAATACTGTCTCTTACGTAAAACGATGCTTCGATTGTGAGCATTTGCCAGAGTCAATCGATGTCTTCCATCGAATGGTCAGCACGCGCCCGTCTGGTAGTACGATTTCGTCTGGATTAGGGATAGCCATAGCGGCATTGATTCGATCTACGTATTCTCTTGAATCGCTCACACCGCCACCTTAGCCTGAATCTCCAAATACCGACTAACGCCCTCTGGCTTGTCGATGCTTACAATGCCATACGTCACGCCGCCCCACTCGATAACGTCTGTTTCAGTCCATCCAGTGCGATAGTTGACGGTGAATAATGCCGTAGTCTGCACGTCAATTTTTCTGCCGCGAATGAACTCGCCGCCGCTCACGTCCTGATATGCTGCTGGCTCACTGGCAAATCGTGTTGTCCAACTTTCTTCCGGACCGCCTATACCGTCCTGGCTCGTAGTCCTGTACTTGACGACTATGCGATGCCGCAGCTCTGCCGTGTGTCCTTTCCGCATTCCTAGCGTCATGGATAGGACGCCCGCAAGTAATGTTGCTTTAGTCGCTCGTAAGCCCGCATGTCGTTGGGTCTGTCGTTGTCGCCGCGATTGGCCGCAAAGTAATAGCCGACCAAAAGCAGGATTGCACGCTTGGCAATTGCTGGAACTGCACCCGCCGACGCATAGCCTGCAATGTAGTTGACTTGGCCCGCGTCCCATCGCGTCGAAGTTGATGGCCACACCTGATTAAACTTGAGCCGCACCGCTCGTGAGCTTGCGTCCAAGTCGTAAGCCGTGCTTGCCAGCGTTTGCAATGTGTTCAAGTCGTCGTAATACTTGACCGACGATATGGAAATCACAGGCCGCGATGGCAGGTAAATTTCGTCATCGTCAAACACTTCCAAGTAAACCCGTAGCGTCCGCTGCATCAGTATGGAATCGGTGTCTGATTCCCACTGCTCAACGGCCACGTCTATTAGGTCGCTCAGTTCCGTATCGTGTGTACCGTCGTCGCTCGCTAGGAATACCTGCGTGCGTGCTTGCGCCAGCGTCACTGGCTGGGACGTTGGCGCTGTCACTAGCTCCGGCCTGGTCGTCTTGATTTCCGACATTCTTGGCAATGCCCTTGCTAATGAGGAGGTTCGCCATCCCGTCCGGGGCCTCTGGTATCGTGTGACCGACCACCCAAAGGCCCCACTGTCGTATCAATTGAATACGCATTAGACTCGGCAAATGCCGCCCGCTGCCTTGTCTGTTGCTGTTGCTGACAGATAGCCCGCGCGTGACAGTCTGGCTGTGCAAGCCACAAAGCCACCGACGGAACCGTCGCCAAACGTCACAACAACCTTGATAAACGGCTTGCGTCCAACCATGTTGACTTGGAACGCATGAACTTGGTTATCATCAGTAGCCGATGGCAAGGCAAGCGTAACACCGTCTGCACTGGTGCCACCGTTAAAGGTAGCGCCCGCAATGTCGGTGTATGTTCCGCCCGATGTGTCGCATTCGGTGAGCTTCAGGGCAGTAATGGCAATGTCAGTTGCCCCAATCTGCACTGGAAATTCAGCGTAAGCGAATCCACGGCAATCGACAGCCGTGTTAGTCGCGCTGGTGTTGTCGATGATTGCTGCTGGAGCAATCGCCACAACGTACTTGCATGCTTGTGCTTCGATCAAAGTATCACCTCACTAGCTAGCTGGAGTTTGTAGGACGAGGACAGCACCAGCAGTTGAGGCGGTGCCACGACTGTGGACGTTGATGTCAATTCGCTCAAAGGTCTTGACCGCGATTTGGTCAGTGTCCCAGTAGCGTTGATCGGTAAGACTCATGCTCATGCGTCGGCGGTCGCCTAGCAAAGCAGCCATGTTCAAGTCGCCGTAAGCCAGCAGGTTTGTGCTTGCTTGCGTGGTCAGCGTGGAGTTGAGCACGTTGGTGATAACGACTGGAGAGCCAAGGAAGCGAGGAACACCGCCGTTGGCGATGTCGGCTACGGAGTTGCCGCCCGCAGCCAGCATCAACCGTTCAATGGAATCGCAATAGCCTTCCATCGAAATGAACCAAGCTGGAGTGATTCCTGGGAACTGTGGCAACTTGCCCTTCATCGTAATGAAGTCTTGCAAGTCCAAAGTGCTGAAAGCGGTATTGCCACCAGCAGCCGTATAAATCGAGCCAGCCTGCACAGCGTTCAGCACGCCGAGGATGTTGTGGTAGTTCGATGTTCCGTCACCGTTGAAGCCTGCATTGTCTTCAGCGTAGGCAAAGGCAATCGCCGCTTCGGTAGCCAGTTCGTCGGCCATCGTGATAAGCGAATCCTCGTTGAGTTCGTCGCTCATCTTCGTCCAAGCTTTCCACTTACGAGCAATCAACTCGACATTGGTGTAGACCGGCTCGGACTGAGTGCCCGTGTTGCTGGACTCGTTGGCAGTGTTGGTTTCAGCGACTGGGTAAGCAGTCAAACCGGAAACACGAACTGGCACAACAAGGCGGTCGGACGCCATTGGACGCACGCGAGCATAACGACGGAATACGCCGTACTGCTCAACCAGCCGAATGATTTCGGTAGTGGTTTCCGCTGGAACGAACAGACCACCCTTTTCGTTGCTGTCTTCGCTTAGGGCGTTGCGCAGTCCGTGTTCTTTGAGCCACCTTTTCGACTTGCCGTTGTTGAAGAACTTGGCCGCAATACAGTGACCGAAAACGTAAGCGTTTTCCTCAGCCTTTTCGCCTTTGAATGCGTTAAGCTGGCCGATTGCGCGAGCCTTGGCGGGGATGGCGATCTTGCGAGGCTCTGGAATGTGCGGTTTGCCCAGCGTATCGCCCAGCCCGTTGGCAATCTCTGTGCATCGAGTCTCAAAGCGGACTGCGCGGTCGTAGTCGTCTTTGAGTTGCTGAAGTTCGCCGGACTTGTCGCCGATGCCTTGAATGCCATCGATGAGCGTCTTTTCTTCCGCGTTTAGTTCGCGGTTTTCTTTGGTGGCAAGCTCAACAGTAGCTTGCACGACTGCCTTTTTCTCGGCAATCATCTTCGCAATGTCTGTGCTCTTTTTCATTGGTCTACTTTCTTGGAGCAGGCCAACGAAAAAAGCGGCTTGGCCTGCGAACTGAAAACGTTAAGACACGTTTCCGGTCTGCTTGCCCTTGCCGCTTATGAGTTGCAAAAGGTCTTGCATTCGGATTAACTGAGAATCATTAATGCAGATTTGCGCACAAAAGTCAACTAGTTACGCGAGAGAATATCTCGCATCTGCCTTTCGACAAAAACCCCAGGCTTAACGACTGGCTTTGCCGTGTTGTAAATTGCCTTCGGTGCATTCTTGAACCAGTTCGCGACCTTCGGCGTTTCCTTGGCCGCGCCTTCTGTCGCCGTGCTCAGTCCGATAGACACTGCTTCCGCCTCTGTGAACCACGTTTCCGCTGACATCATCGCCGCGATTTCTTCCTCCGTTTTGTTCAGCACGGTTTTGTAAATCGCAATAATCGACTTGTCGCCAGCGTTCAGCATGTTCAGCGTCTTTTGGAAGTCTTCCGCATTACCAAAAGCAAACGACATAGCGCGATGGATCATCCACATTGCGCCCGTCGATGTCGTCCGCGTCTCGCCTGCCATTGCAACCACCGACGCAGCAGAAGCAGCCAAAGCGTCAATGTAAACGTCTACGCCGCCTTTGTAGTTCTTGAGCGTGTTGTAAATCGCGATCCCCTGGAAAGCATCGCCGCCAGGCGAATTTATCCGCACCTTTGCCCGCTTACCGCCCAACGAATCCAGTGCCAGGATGACATTCTCAGCGGTGATGCCCTCGCCAAAAAAGTCAGCACCGATTGCATCGTAAATAAAAATCTCGCCGCTTTGCTTGTCAACTAGCATGGTTGCCCTTTCGCCATTTCGATTGCCTTTGCCGGCCACGTGGCAACCAATGCCACGACTAAGCCCCGCAGTTCATCCGTGTCTTTCGCCTTGTCCGCGCAGTCAAATAGCTCAGCCTTGGCCTTAGTGCAATGCGCCTCTGCCTTCTCTGCTCCTATGCTCTTGGTCCATGTCTTAACCCACTTGGAATATAGCGTCTCAACTTTGGCGATAAAGTTTGAAGCCTTGCAAGCTGCGATAGCCTGCTTTGCCTCAACGCCTAGCATGTGCTCAAATCGGTTCTGCACGACTGCGTTAGGGTCTGGCTGTGGAGCTGCCGCGCCTTCCGGTTTAGCCGATGTAGTGTTTGGGTTCTCGTAAGTATCGCCGCCATCGTATGGATTCATGTCGAGCCATTCACGGCCCTCATTGGCTGAGATGATTTGAGACGCACGTAATGTTGCGATAATCGTAGCCGTCGTCTGCTTGTCGGTTCGCAGCAACGCCCCGTCGTTAAACTTAAAATAGTACCCGCGCTCCAATTCCGATGGCGTCAGTAGTTTGACTTCGCACTCTTCTTCCCAGACTTTGAGCCAAGGCCCTAGGCAGTTTTGCAGGTAAGCTAGGTTTTTCTGCTCCAAGCTATTGTAGGAAACGCTGGAATCGTCGCCCAATATGCTTTCCAAAAGGAACCAGAGCGCCGCATCTTGCCGCTGGAACTTGCGGTTTTCGATGAATTGCGAATCGCTAGCCGACATATTGAGCACGTTTGCCTTGATGCCGCGAGTAAGCAATCCTGTTTTTCCCGCGTTCTCTTCGCCATCGTGGTTCTTTCTGAACCAATCTAAAAACTCTTGTGCATCTTTCTCTTTGCTGAATATCGGGTCCGGCGCTTCCAGCATCAGCCCGCCCGCATAACCTCGCTTCTGACGGCCGCGCTCCGTGTTCTCTGAGCCTATGCCCAGGTTCCAAGAGCGAGCAGCCAAGCTAATCAAACTCTTGCCCTTGATCCCGTCGTAGCTCAAGCCAGGAATGTGCAGAACTTCAGAGTCTTGCAAAGGTATTACTTCAGCCTTGCCGTCTCGCTTGCTTCGTTCCATCGCCGTGCGAATGTCGGCCTGCAGCGTAAGCCGTTCGTCGCGATCCGGCTTGTAGAAATGAACCTTTTCGCCCTCGACTAACATTGTCTCCATGCGATCAGGCATTAGCGGGATCAGTTCGCTAAAGTCTGGCTTGATGTATGCGTAGCCGTTACCAACCAACAGCGCGTGCGTCTGCATCTGCCGCTTGAAAACAAATGGCGTCTGGTAAGAGTTGGACTTAACCCGCATCAATCGCCAGGACCGATGCCGCGTTTGCTTCTGGTTTCCCTTATTTGTCTCGCGATGCAAGTTTAGCGGCATGAAGCCCATGTGGCCTGTGATCTTGCTCACCGCATTCCAGACAGGCGGATAGCTTAGCGCCTTGTCGATGGTCATGCCATCGCCGCCAACGTCGCGCCCGAACACAGCCCGCCGAAGCATCTCAAGTAAACCGCTTAATCCCGCCATGCTCAGCCCTAACTAATGAAGAATTTACCAGAGTATCTAGCCGGAGCTAAACAGCAGACGCGAAACGCCATGACAACAGCTACGATTGGATCAATCTTTTCCCCGCTGCTTTTTTTGTCGAACATCCAATTGTCTTTGCGATCCCGATACAGCACAGCATTGCTGGCACACCACCGCAAAAGCGGATTGCCATTATGAACAATGCGTTTTTCCTTAATCGCTGCCAGGAAATCGCGTATAGGTTCGTTGAACATAAGGTGATTTTGTGGCATTCGCAGAGCCTGCAAACCCTCGCGAGTCAACTCTTCACTGAGTGACTGTGCGTTATATGGGTCGTACGCGACGGTTGAGCATCCAAAATCAGCACACTTTTCAGCTACAGAATCGCGCAAATCGGCTATCGGATAGCGAGATTTTTTAATCAAATCGTCGTAAATCCAGTCGCAAAACGGTGCTTTTGCCGTATCTCTTTGCGTTTCTTCGCCCAAATATGCCTGGACTTTTATTTCGTAGCGGTAAACAGGCTTGTCGTCCTTCTCGCCAATGATGAAACGGGCCACGTATGCCTCTGCCGCCAAGTCGTCACGCGCACCAACGTCAACACCGCAGCCAACCGCATCGGCTTCGCTCCAGTCGCTAATCGGACCTAGGCACGCATCCCATTCTTGCAAGTCAAACGCCGCTTCGGTACAGGTTACGATTCGATTGCAGTGGTAGCGGACAAAACGATTGGTGTTGATCTTTGAGGTTTTCGCCTCGGTCGCCTGTTGACGAAGATAGTCGAGCGATATTGACACACCAAGATTTGGGTTGGCTTTCGGCCAATTGGCTTCGTCGAATGGATCGTCGTCTTCGTCGATTTCCGCGATAAATGAGAAGAATGATTCATCTTGGACAGTGCCGAGGACCACCGCTTTCGCATAGTCATAAAGCTCTTTCCATAAATGTGACTTGTCGTCGCCAGCCGTAGTGATAATTGAAATCATCGGTTGATCGCGAGAGCCGCTTCCGGTCATCATTGTGTCGTAAAACTCACGGTGGAACTCACGCCAAGCATGGAACTCGTCAAGTTCGACAACATGCGGGTTTAATCCATCGAAAGGCTTGTCGCTACCTACCGTGATTATCTCGCCATCGTTGCCAGGGAACCGCAACTCCTGACGCACAAATCGACTTTTCTTAGCAACCAAGGGGCTGCGTTCTGTCATGCGCTTGGCTTCGGCAAAGATAACTTTTGACACTTGGTCGCGCTTAGTAGCTGCCAAGACAACTTGCGCAACTGGCTCTATGCGTCCTTTGATTGGGTTGCGATCAAAGCCAGCAAAGTAAATCGCCTCACCAGCAACATCAGTGCTCTTGCCGTTCTTGCGTGCATAGCTGCGATATGACTTGCGAAATCGCCGCGTGCTGTCGCTGTCTCGCAGCCAGCCAAACATCATCGCCTTGCAAAACACCTGGAATGGCGAAAGCTCAAACGGCTGACCAGCGTGCCTACCAATAGAGTGCCTCAGCATGGTCGGGAAAAACCGGCAAACCTTTGCGGCTGTTGCAGCGTCAAAGTGATACGGAAAACCCGAAGTTGACTGTCGCTCAAGATCCTTGATGTGTCTCTCAACTGCAGCGCGCACAGCTTTGCTGACGACCACCGTGCCATTAAGCACGCCGTCAATGTAGTCTTTTAGCGTTGAGTGGAAACCATCAGTTATCAACTATCACTCCATTCGTCGTCAGACTCTTCGTCAACTGCATCTAGCTTGATTCGCCTGCGATCCAGTGGAGACATGCCGAACAATGCCGAGTGCCCCTTGATTGCGTTAATGACAAGCACCAACTTGGAAACGCACTTTAGGTCTGTGTCGGTTTCAAGTTCCTTTGCCAGCTTATCGCGAGTCGCCAGCAGCAGGCAAACATTCTTGAGCTCGTGCGTGTCTATGCGCCTGAGCATGTCAGCAGGGATCTGATTCACAAGCTCCGACCAGTACGCTGTCTGCTCTTTCGTCATGTCCATTGGACGCGATGGTTGACCGTCTTTTGGGAACGTATCAGCCCCGTTCGCTACTCTATCACCACCGCTTGTGTTCGTCCCTGCCATTTGCCTCACCGTTTTGTATTTGCCACCCTCGCATTTCAGGCGCGAGATCGGAAGAGCACACGTCTGAACTCCAGTC
>ERZ650311.1066-NODE-1066-length-14514-cov-6.032713_pt1 | contig 14514 bp, 11 predicted proteins | sample MGYA00376247_ERZ650311 | MGnify/ENA primary metagenome ERZ650311 (study PRJEB26733, sample SAMN07839324) | wastewater metagenome | biome: small river; feature: stream; material: water | place: USA: North Carolina | collected 2016-07-28 ... | reverse complement strand
GGGTTGGCGGCCGACACGTCGAGCACGGAGGACTTGCGCAGGAACTCGTCGCCCATCTGCGAGAACGCCACGATGGCGCCGGCCTCGCGCAGGATACTACCGATGCGGCGCTTCTGATCGTAGTTCGTCGGCATCGTCGGCGTGGTGGCTGAGGCCGAGAACAGTACGTCGACCACGCCCGTGTCCGACCGGCGAATCAGCCAGACGTGCCACGTGCCGTTCGCGATAGAGCCGGTGTCGCGGCCGCCCGCGTTCGTTCCGACAGCCCAGGCCGCGTCGAGTTGCTTGGTGATCCCGGCAGCGAGCTGCATCAGGTTCCAAGGCGACGCGCTCTGCGCCGCCATGCCGGCCGCGACGTCGACGTCGTTGGTCGCATCGCTGCCGTTGTTGCTCAGCGTCAGGCCGAAGATCAGCCCGGGCGCCGCGATCTCGACGAACGGCAGCACTCCGCCCGTGGTGAGCAGCGGCACATTGCCCGAGGCAGTGCCGCCGTTGGCGACCGCGGCCGTTCCAAGGCCGAGGGTCGCGCGCATCGCCGCGGCGTTGGCGTCGTCGAGCAGGGTCTCGGCGAAGGGCGTGGCCACGATGTCGCTGGAGGTGCCGGCGGTGGCGACCGGGTTCCCGTCGACGTCGAAGGCGAGATACTTGCTCGCGCGATCGACGCTCGCCGGCAGCTCGGGATCGAGCGCGCTGCTGTCGGTCTTCGGGAACACCAGCGCGCGGCCGACGGTCTCCTCGATCTCCTGGTCGCGCGCCGCCGCCCGGTCGAGCGCGCGCTCGTGGGTGTCGGCGGGGAAGGCGTCGTTGGCCTGGTAGTCGACCAGCTGGGTGCGCGCGGTCTTCCGCCGGATGTGCCACTCGACCGTGCTGGCCGGCGCGGTGAGCGCGGTCACCGTGCCCGTGGCGCCGTCGCCGCCGGTCACCGTGTAGTGGGTGGTCAGCGTCTTCACCACCTCGGCGCCGGTCGCGATCGTGCGCTCGATCACCTCCAGCTCGGCCGAGCTGAAGAACACGAACGGCACCGCGAAGGCGGTGGTGCTGCCGTTCCCGGTGTAGGAGACCTTCGCGGTGGTGGTCGAGACGGTCATGGGCTGGGGCTCCCGATGCGGGGCGGTGGCGTGAACCGGGGCTGGCTGTTGGGCCGCCGCTCCGCGCGCCGGCCGGCCTGCGCCTCGTAGTAGTCGCGGAAGTCGGCGAACATCGGGTCCGCCAGGATCGCGGCAGCGGCGGTCTGCCGGGCCCGCGTGAAGGCGGTCTGGAAGAACTGCTGGCGCTCGGAGCGCGGCCCGGCCGTCATGCGCTGGAAGCGCTCGTGGTCGCGGCGCGTGGTCGCGTTGCCGCCCTCGCCGGTCACCACCGCGTTGAGGTAGTCGCGCAGGCCAAGCCCGCCGAATTGCGGCACCGGCTGGGCATTGCCGGCGAGCTCGACATAGCGGCTGTAGACCTCGGGGAACTGGCGCAGGTTCACCTCGACGCCGAGCATGCTGGTCTGCTGGCGGATGCGCTGCGGGAAGTAGCGGTTGCGCACCAGCTCTGCGTCGATCGGGCTGTCGGTGATCTCGCGCACCCGGACCGGCGACGCCCAGTCGTAGAAGGCGCCCAGCGGGCCCGGGCGCGCGCCGACCGGCTGGCCCCACAGGTCGCGGCGCGCCGGCATGCGTTCGGACAGGCCCGGGATCGCCGCCTCGATCGAGGCCAGCGGGTCGTTCGCCTGGCGCTGCACCGGATCGATCGCCCGCTCGGCGCTCGCGAAGAGCGAGGTGAACGGCACCATGGAGCGGATCTGCTGGTTGACGAAGCCGGCCGCGCGCTGGCGCGGGTCGTTCATCAGGGCGAAGAAGTCGCTCGCGCCGCGCAGGTAGTTGCGATCGATGGTCGAGCGGCTCACCGCGGCGATCATCTGCGCCACCACCTCCTGCCACTCGTCCATGTGCTCGGGGTCGATCTCCCGCCGGTTGAAGGCGTCGACCATGTTGGCGGCGGCGCCGATCGTCATGGCCCAGGGGTCCATGCGGTTGTAGGAGACCCAGTTGTCGCCGAGGCGCACGCTGTAGGGCTGCCAGCCCTGCCGCGACAGCGCCTCGCGCTCCGCCCCGTCCTGCGGGCCGGCGCCGGTGACCAGGCCGTTGTTCGCCATGTCGATCGCCAGCAGGGTCAGCGCGGTCCCGGTGCCGATGCGCGCCAGCGCCAGGTCGCCCCGCGCCCCGCCGGCGGCGATGTCCGCGCGCCAGCGGCCCACCAGCGGCGCGAGCGGCGAGTGCTCGAAGGCATAGGAGACGATGTTCGCCGGCGTGCGGATGTAGGGCAGCACCAGGAACATCGGGTTCATCTGCCCGATCGCGCTGTCGTCGGCGCCGCGCAGGTTGCGGATGCGCATCAGGTTCTGCGCCAGCGCCCCGGGCTCGTTCTGGAACGTCATGTAGAGGGCGGCATCGGCCGCGCGCATGGTGATCGCGCTCGGCGGGTTCGACATCAGCTCGCCCACGCGGGTGTAGAGCGCCGGCCCCTCGAGCCCCTCGCTGGTCGCCATGCGCATCGCCTGCGCGCCCAGCTCCATGCGGTAGCCGATCGAGCTGAAGAAGGCGTCCGACGCCGCCAGCAGGTGGCCGGGGATGCGGGTGGCGCGGCCGAGGAAGTCGACCACCCGGCCCACGGTGCCGGCCTCGTCGAGCCCGAACGCGGCCGCGGTGATCGCCGGGTTGCGCGCGGCGTCGGCGCGGCCGGGGATGCCAGCCCCGGTCTCGCCGGTGCGCAGCGCCTGGCCGGCCATGCGGAAGGCGTCGCGCAGGCCCGTCAGCAGGCCGTAGACCTGGCCCGCGGCCTCGCCGGGGGCGACACCCTCGCCGGGCGCGCGGCCCGCCAGCACGCTGACGCGCTCGGCCGCCATGCGGTCGGTGATCTGCTGCAGGATGCCGAGCGTGTTGCCGGTGGTGTTCGCGATGTGGGTCGACGGGTTCCACAGCAGGCCCATCACGTAGGATTCGACCACCGCATCGCGCGTGCGCGCGGCCCAGCCACGGCGCACCGCGGCGGCGATCTGGCCGGGGACGGCGCCCTGGTCGACCAGCTGCCCGATGCGCAGGGCGAGCTCGCGGCTCACGTCGAAGCCGCCGGACTGGTTCACGGCGAGCTCGAGCGCTCGCGCCGCCTCGGGCGTGGCGCCGGCGGGGATCGACCAGGACTGCAGCGCCCGGGCTGCCTCGGTGCGCGCGCCGATCACCTCGTTCTGGATCGCGTAGTGCGTCGCCAGCATGCGGCGGAAGGCGAACAGGTCGGCCGGGCTGGCGGTGGGCGTGGCCGCGGCGCGCGCGATCTCTCCAAGCCGCTCGGCGCTGGCCGCGAGCAGCCGGCGGGCGGCGAGCGCCTCCTCGGCGTTGAACGCCTGGCCGGAGCGGCGCGCGAGCAGCTGGTCAACCGTCATGCCGAGCGCGTCGGCGGCCTCGGCCGTGGCCTCGTTCGAGCGCACCCCGCGCCGCGCGGCGTCGATCGCGGGGGCGTAGCGCTCCGCCATCTGGCCGATCACGCTGCGCACGTCGTCGGGCGTGTTGATGCGCGCGAAGTTGATCATCACCTCGGGCTGCCCGACGGTGGCGCGCGCCGGCATGCCGGCGGCCTCGTCCTGCGCCGCCTGGGCGGCCATGCGCCGGGCGTCGTCGGCGAGTACCGTGCGGCCCGCCACCGCGTTCTCCGCCGCCGCCAGACGATCCTGCGGGTTCATCCGCGGGAAGGTGACCGCGGCATCGCCGGCCGGGTCGCCCAGGTGCTCGGTCAGGCGCGCGGTCGCCGCATCCGCCGCCGCCTGCTGCTGTTCGGCCGCGGCCGCGGGACCCGCCTGCATCTGGCTACGCGCGGCCCGTGCGCGGCCGACGGCGCGCACGCCGCGCAGCACGCCCTCGGTCAGCAGCCCGAGCCCGGCGCTGACCGCGGCATTGCGCGCGCGGTTGAGCAGCTCGGGATCGTCGGGGTTGGTCGCCAGCTCGCCCAGCACCGGGATATCGCGCACCAGGTTCGCCAGGTTGGGCTCGTTCGGCGCGGCGGTGATGAAGTCGCCCAGCGCGCCCGCGGCGGTGCCCTGGGCGATGGTGCCGGCCGTGGCGCCGGCGACGCCAGCGACCGCGGCCTCGAGCCCCATGGCCTGGAGCGCCTGGCCGGCGGCGAGGAAGCCGGTCAGGAAGCGCGTGGCGTGGCGCACGATGGTGCCGGTGGTGGTGGTGGGTGCGGCGACCTGGTTGCCGTCGCCGGCGATCGCGGCGAGCGGGTTGTCGAGCGCGTCGACCCCGGTGCTCGGCAGCCGCAGGTCGGCCACGTGCTCGTTCAGCCAGGTCGCCAGGTGGTCGAGACCGCTGAACGCCGAGTGCACCGCGTCGGACACGCCGCCGAGCGCCTGGCGGGGCGCCTCGAGCACGCCGCGGCCGACGTCGCCCGCCACGCCCGGCACCACGCGCCGCATGATGCTGTAGGCGCCGCCGGAGGCGCCCAGGATCGCCGTGCCGCGGCCGCCCGGCAGCGCCGGCAGGCCCTGCGTCGCGGTGATCGTCTCGTCGCCCGGTGCCGGCGGGGTGATGTTCAGCCGGCCGCGCGTCTCGTCGAGCAGCTCGCGGTCATCCTGGCGCTGGCGGTAGCGCAGGTAGTCGTCCTCGATGTCCTCGGGCGGGTCGGGGTTGTCGTCCTCGCCGAGGTCGTCGCCCTCCTGCATCCGGAACAGGTCGCCGGCGCGCAGCGGCCGGAACGGCGTCCACTCGGGCGTGGCCGGGACCGGCGGGGCGGTGCGCGGGCGGACACCCGCCGGCACCTGGGCGCGGTCGCCGCCGCCCATGCCGTCGCCGAAGTCGCTGGCCGGCCCGGTGTCGGGATTGCTGTCCGGCACCGCGGCCGGGTTGTCCGTCGAGCCCGGAGTGACCGGCCGCCCCAGGTGGTCGTAGAGCACGCCGCCGCTGTTCTGCAGGCCCTCCACGTGGCGGTTCTCGATGTTCGCCGAACCGGCGGCCCCCATGCTGCCGCCCACCAGTGCGCGGGCTGCCGGAACGTTAGCCATTGCGGGCTCCCTGCTGGGGGCGCAGCGGCAGCGCCGCCCGCCACTGGCGCGCCGCGCGCAGCCGGCGCACCGCTTCCGCGGGCGAGATCTCGCGGCGGTCCATCGCCTGCACCGTCGACCGCTCGAACCCGTCGACGTCGGTCAGCTCGGCCTGGTCGCGCGAGGGCGCGAAACCCGGCAGCCGGGGCAGCGTCGGCGCGATGCGGCCCCACATGCGGCCCTGCGCGCGCGCGTAGATCTGATCGCTCGCCGCCTCGGTCTCCGCCGACGGCGCATTCGGGCGCGCCTCGGTCCACGCCGTCAGCTCCTCGAGCGCCACGGTGCGCTCGTGGTCGATGATCCCCGCCGCCGGCCCGCCTGGCTGCGGCCGCAGCCGGTCGCGCAGGTTGCGCGCGGTGGCGGCGCCGGCCGCGGTCAGCTCCGCCGCGGCGGAGCGGTTGCGCTGGACCATGCGGGCGTAGGTCTGCGGGGTCAGCCGGCCGGCCAGCACCAGGCGCGCAGCGCCGCTCGCGAAGGTGTAGGGGTCGGCGCTGTCGAGATCGTCGTGGAGCACGGCGACCGCCTGCGGGTCGTCCGCCGCCTGCGGGGCGGTGGTGTCGGCCGCATGGGACAGCACGGCCAGGTCGGGCGCCGAGAGCTGCTGCCGGTTCGCCGACACCCAGGCCGGCGTCAGGCCGCCTTCGCCCATCAGGCGCATGCCCTGGCCGCCCGTGGTGAACTGCTGTTGCAGCACCGTCGAGCGCGCACCCTCCTCGGCCGCGACCCGGGCAACGCTCGCGGTCTGCTCGCCCGCCGCCGCCGCGGCGCCGCGACGCGCGGCCCCGCCGCCGATCGCGCGCTCGATCGCCTGGCGGTGGCGATCGTCGAGCAGCTCGCCATGCGGGCCCTCGAGGGCGGCGCGGGCGGCGGCGGGGTCGCGCTGCGCGATCGTGCGCAGAGCCTCGAAGGCGAGCGCCGGCCGCGCGCGCTCGAGCAGGATGGTGCGGTCGCGGGGGCCGAGCCCCGATCCGGTGATCGCCGCCTCGGCATCGGCCAGCGTCGCGTCGAGCGCCGCCGGATCCTGGCGCACGTTCGCGGTCAGCTGGTCGATGGTGCGGCCGGTAGTGCGCACCTGCCACTCGCGGCGTGCCGAGGCCTCGTAGCGCCAGGCGCTGTCTACCCAGCTCGAGTAGTGGCCGAGCAGCCGGTTGCGCGCGAACTGCTGCGCCTGGCCGGGCAGGGCCTCGACGCGCTGGTTGATCAGGTCGAGCGCGTCGGCCCGGTAGCCGTCGGCGAAGCCCTCCGCGCCCTCGGGCGCCTGCGCCTGGCGATCGTAGAAGCGGCGGCCCAACTCGCCCGCGGTGTCGGCGATCACCTGCGATGCCTGCGCCAGCGCCTGCTCGGCGGACCACTGGCGCGCGTGCTCGGCGACGCGCATCAGCGCCTCGCCGGCGCGCGCCGCCTGCAGGCCCGGTGCGGCGGCCGCGTCGATCGAGCGCAGCGGCTGCTGTGCCAGCGTCGAGGGCTGCGCGCCCGGGAGTCGGACGCTCGCCGTGTATGCGGGGATCTGGAACGGCATCAGGCCTGGCCCCGCGCGAACTCGAGGCCGTTGTTGCCCCACCGGAAGGTGTTGGCGAAGCTGCCGGCCGCCTGCAGCAGGGTCGTGCCGGCGCCCAGGTATCCGGCGAACTTCCGCTGCTGGCCCTCGTACTGATAGAGCGCGGCCTGGCTGTTCAGCGCGCTCGCGCTGTTCGCCGCCGCGCGCCGCAGGTTGCCCGCGCGCACGTCGCCGCCGTAGCGGATCGTCAGCGCGTCGAGCTCGCCCTGGCTCGCGTTCTCGGCCAGCAGGTCGGTGGCGCTGCCCTCGCCGGTCTGCCCGGAGGTGCCGAGCGTCGCGCGCGCGGTGGCCTGCAGCCGGCGGAATCGGTCACGCTGGGTGCGCTCGTCGGCCGAGGCCTGCGCCTGCTCCTGCTGCGCGCGCACCTCGCCTTCCTGCTGGGTGTCGATCGCCTGGTTGCGGGTGACGGCCGCGTTGTACTCGGCGGCACCCTGCGCGGCGCGGCCGCTCTGGATCTGGCCATAGGCCGAGAGCGCGGACCCGACCACGGTGGCGACGGCGGCGACGGCGACCCAGCACATGGCACCCTCAATCGTTCGTGTTCATGTGCGGCACCAGCGCCGTCACGGTGCACGGCAGCGGCTGGTCCTGCTCGACCACGATCCGGCACTCGACGTCCCAGCCGGGCGGGAAGGGGACGCGCTTCTCGCCGGTGAAGAGCGGCGGGCTCGCGTCCATCGGGTCGGAGCCGCGGCGGAACTCGATGCGGTCCATGTTGCCGTCGCGCCCCACGCGCGCGCCGAGCGTCGCCCAGAACTTCACGCCCAGCTCGTGGATGCGCCGCCGGCGGCCCTGCGCCGTGCCGTCCTGCGCGCCGGCCTCGATGTCCATGGTCTCCAGCGTCGAGGTGTAGCCGAGCCCCACATGCGCGCGCGTCACCGCCCGCTGCAGCGTGATCGACCCGCCGCTCACGATGCAGTCGGGGTGCGCGGCGCCGTTGGCGAGCACCTGCACCGTCTGGCCCTCCAGGTGCGTGAGCCCGGTCAGCGTCGTCGTGGCCGCGCCGTCATAGGTGAGGCCGGAATCGACGAAGAAGGCATCGTCCTTGTCGTCCTCGTCCTCGGGATAGAACTCGTAGGCGAGATACTCGACGTGCCGGACCGTGCCGCCGTTCACCGTCCGCTCGACCACCAGCCACAGCTCGTCCTGGCCGGTGCCGGGGATGCAGGCGATCGACAGCGCCTTGGCCCCGGTCCCGCCGATCGGCTGGCGCGACCAGCCGGTGACCGACTGGTCGCGCAGGTAGACGAAGCCGAGCAGCGTGCCGTCGGCGCGCACCGCCCACAGCATCGACCAGGGCTCGGCCTGATAGGCGATCTCCGCCACCTGCGAGCGGAACAGGTGGTCGGCCAGCAGCGTCATGTCCGGCGCGACCTGCGCGTCCACCTCGTAGTTGTAGGCCATCTCGTAGATCTTCCGGGCCGCGCGCTGCACGAACAGCACGGCCTGGCCGATGCGCACCGGCTGCAGGTCGGCGCAGCCGCGGGTGGTCTCCCGCTTCACGTTCGCGTTCGAGGGGGTGATCGCCTCGTTGAGGTTCGAGGCCGCGATCGTGAACTCGCCGCCCACCGTGCCCACCACGAGCTGCCGGCCGGCGCTCATCCAGCGGATCGCGTTCACCCGGTCATCGGAGATGGTCAGCGTGATCGCGTTGTCGTCGAGCGTCGCGGGCGCCGGCGAGGCCGCCACGGTGGTGGGCTGGAAGTTCTCATAGTCGCCGGACTTCGACGCCCACACGGTCTGCGGCTGGCCGCTGGTGCCGGCGAAGAAAAGCCGCTCCTGGAAGAACGACACGCACGACGGCCAGCCGGTGGTGTCCGACCAGGCGCCGAGCCGCCACGTCGCCACCGCGGTGCCGGCGCCGGCGGCGTTGCCCTTGACCGTGGCCGTCACGTGCGTGCTGTCGGTGTAGGCAGTGATCTCCAGCCAGGTCCACGCCCCGCCGGTGTCGAGGAAGCGGATCAGCCGGCCGACGTCGGTCGAGGCGAAGAGCGCCGCCGAGGCCGTCACCGTCACCGAGCCCGACGTTGCCGACAGCGCCAGCGTCGTCGTGCCGGTGTTCTGCGGCAGGTACGGGCCGTCCTGGAAGGCGACCGCGGTGAAGCTCCACGACGTGTGCCCCGTGCGCGTCAGCTTGTAGGGGCGCTTCGACGGCGAGCACAGGTACATGGTGTCCGCCGACTGCGCCCACTTCAGGCCGGCCAGCAGGGCCGAGCCGTAGGGCGAGATCACCTCAAGCGGCACGCCCGGCGACGACTCGATGATCGCGCGGTCCTTGAAGACCCGCATCACCAGGTCGGTGAACTCGAGCATGTAGGCCTGCACCGTCGAGAACTCGAAGGGCAGCAGGCGCGCGACCGCGTTGCCCTTCGTGTTGGCGACGTAGTGCGTGCCCGGCCGGCGGGTGGCGGCGCCCTGGGACAGGCCGATGAAGTTGATCATCCGCCGCAGCGCCGCCGGATATTTCTGAAGGTCCACGCGGCCGTAGAGCCGCGGCGACCATTCGCCGGCGTTGAGCGAGGGCAGGATGGGGGCGACGCGGGCCATGGGCCTAGAGCCGGCTCTCGATCCAGTCGGGGGCGCTGAACTCGTCGACCACGCCCTGTTCCTGCGCGTCGATCTGGCGGGCCTCGGCGAGCTTTGCGCGGTAGACGTCCCAGGCCTGCGCCTGCGCCTGCTGCGAGCCCACCAGCGAGTAGGCGATGTCCGCCGCCAGCCGGGCCGCCAGCGCGTCGACCAGCAGCGCGTCGAACTGCGCCGGGTCCTCGACCACCTGGGCGTAGACGATCAGCAGCGGGGCCGCCTGGTCGGTGGCGATGCGGCGCCCCTCAAGCCGCCACTTCACCACGCCCTCGTCGTCGTCCTGCAGCCGCCACAGCCGCAGGAAATCGTCGGGCACCTGGTAGTAGTAGGCGAAGCCGAAGGCGGGGGTGTCGGTCAGCGCCGCCAGCGAGGCGCGCGCCATGGCGCAGTTCCACGGATAGGCGCGCAGGACGGCATCGCGGCTGATCACGTAGTTGCGCGCGCACAGCCGGGCCGCCTTTGAGGTGTCCTCGAGGGAGGTGATCGGGTCGGCGCCCAGCGTGTCGAGCGCGCGGTTGCAGATGGAGACGACGGAGACGGTCATGCCGCCGCGGCCTCCTCGGGCCACCAGGGCGCGCCGAGCTCGTGCGGCTTCGGCCGGCCGTGGAAGCACACCAGCCGCGCGCCCTCGGGCACGCCCGCGGCGCAGCCGTCGGCCTTGTAGCTGACGAGCTGCCCGGGGAAGAGATCCTGGAGGCGATCGGCGCCCGGCGCCGAGCACTCGAGCCAGGCCTGGTCGCCGCCACCGAGCTTCGGCCGGCCGGCGGCACACCAGAAATCCCAGATGTGCGCGGTCTGCGGCGAGCCGGCGCGCCAGGCCATCACCCCCGAGCCGTAGCCCGTCGGGCGGTAGAAATCGCGCAGCACGGCGAAGTCGCCGGCATAGGCCGCGATCTCGTCGAGGCTGCCCACCACCGTGGTGTCGAGGTCGAGGTAGAGCACCCGGTCGCCGTCGGGGAACATGCCAGGCTTGAACAGCCGCAGCTTCTGCCACCAGCCCGGCAGGCTCGCGTCCGCCGGGTGGCAGTAGGTCGCGGGGTAGAGGCTCGCGGCCTCGTCGGTCAGCAGGTGCACCTGGTGCGGCACCCGCAGGTGGCGGCGCAGCCCGGCGCGCAGCACCGCGACATAGTCGGGCCCGCGGCCCTCGTAGTTGCCCACCTGCACCAGCGCCACGGTGATCATGCGCACAGCGCCTCCCGCACGCGATCGAGATCCCGGCCGTAGCCGGTGCGCAGCCACTCGCGATAGATCGCCTCGTCGGCGGCGGGGCTGCCGCGGCTGGCGTAGGTCTCGTCCCACGCGCCGCCGTTGGTGAAATGCCGGTGCGTCACCCGCACGTCGGGCAGGTAGGTCAGCACGCCGAGCGCGCGCGCGATGTCGCCGATCATGTTGTCGCTGTAGAAGTGGGCGACGATCGGGTTGAACAGGTATCCGAGCGCGCGCACGAAATCGCCGCCGGCGCAGGGGTGCGTCGGGAAGGCGCCGGCCTGGATGCCGTCGTTCGCGAACGACACGCCGCAGGCACCCGCGGCCGCGCGCAGGCGCGCATCCCACTCCGGCGTCTCGGGCACCAAGTCGTCGGCGCAGACAAAGTAGCGGTCCTCGCGCGGGGCGAAGACCGTGGCCGCGTCGTTGAACTTCTTGCAGGCGCCGGACGGCTCGACCACCCAGGTTTCCCAGCGGCGCGGGCGCTGCACGTCGGCGTAGGATGCCTCGTCGCCGCGCTCCAGGATCAGCACGCCGGGCTCCACCGCGCCCGTGGCGGCGTAGGCCTGGAAGAACCGGGCGCAGAGCGCGGGGCGGCGGCGGGACGGCAGGATGATCATGGCTCCCCCAGCCATTCGCGGGTGCGGCCGCTCAGCGACTTCACGCGGCCCGCGAAGATCGTGTCGCGCGCCTGTTCCCACTCGATGCCGATCGAGCGGTCTTCGTTGTCGGTCCGCGCCCAGGGCGGGTCGAAGTAATGCCCGGTGTTGTCCATCGGCACGCCGGCGAGCACCACGCGGCTGTAGCCGAGCATCAGCGCGACGTGCGCGGCGAAGAGGCCGGAGGTCCCGCCGTAGCGCTCGAGCTCCCAGTGGATGTCGACGCCCTCGACCGCGCGGCTGGCGTGGCAGAGCGGCGGCTGGCCGCTGGCGTCGTAGCAGTGCCGGCGGCGATAGAAGCGCCAGCCGGGCAGGTATTCGGGGTGCAGCGTCACCCAGTGGGCGACGCCTTCCTGGTAGTGCGCGCCGGCGTCGTTGACCGCGATCACCGCGCCCGCCCAGGGGCGCACGCGCGCCACGTCGTCCCACAGCGTGCGCCCGCCGCCCAGGACGAGCGCCGCGCCGTGGTAGCGGCCCATGCGGGCGGGGGCTGCCCCCCGCCCGCCGAGCTTCTGCCAGATGTCGGCAGGCCCCAGCATCAGGCCGGGCCGACGTACCGCACGCGGGTGCTGATGGTGCCGGCGCCCGAGCCGACCGTGGTGGCCTTGAAGGCGATGTCGTACCACTTGCCGGGGTCGGCAGTGAGGCCGGCCAGCTCCCACAGCCGCTTCTCGATCTTGTCGATGTTGGTCGGCGTGGCCTCGTAGGTCAGCTCGGTCGGCGTCGAGCGGGCGCTGACCATGGTCACGTCGCTCGCGAACAGCTCCTGGCTGACCACGGCGCCACCGTTCTCGGCGGTGTCGTAGAGGCCGAGGTCGTACACGGTGCCCGACTGGATGGCGTCGTTGAACAGCTCGATCGAACTGAGGCGCCACGAGGAGTAGACGCGCGCCATGCGGTAGACGCTGTCGTTGTCGTCGGCCACCGCCACCTCGACCGTGCCGACGATCTCGTAGAGCCGCGCGCCGTGGATGTGCAGCGGGTTGGCCTTCGAGGGCGTCGAGTCCGGGTTGGTGACGTTCGTGGCCTTGGTGTTGACGGTTGCCAAGGGAGGTCTCCTTTCAGGGAGGCGGCCGCCGCGCTCAGGCGGCGGCGCCGTTCAGGGTTGCGGGCCGGTGCCTGGGCTCAGCTCTCCAGGCAGGCCACCTCCACCACCTTCGCGTCCTCGATGCGCGTGGCGCCCATCGACATGCGCAGGTAGACCTGCGTCGAGTTGCCCTTGTCGCGCCGCGGGCCGATGTCGGTGACGATCTCCTCGCCGACCGCGAAGCCGACGCCCGACTGCGCCCACGCGAGGCAGTAGCGGGTGGTGCTTGCGGCGATGAGGCGTTCCGTGCGGACGAACTTGAAGCCGAGGAACGTGTCGATGCGGCCCTCGGCGAGCGCCTTCACCGTGTTGTAGTCCGCGCTCTTCACCTCGGTGGTGTTCAGCAGGTTGGTCACCTGCTTTGCCGCCGTCGCGATGAAGCGCGGCTCCTCGGCGTCCACCTCGGCGCCGTCGAGGATCTCCTTGGTGGAGAGCAGCTTGGCGAGCGTCAGGCCGGTCGAGCCCACCGCCACCTTCTGCGCCGACGGGAGCAACACGGCGGTCGCCGCGTCGTCCTCGTCCATCGAGTAGGCCGAGCCGCGCGCGGCCGCGATGATGATGTCGTCGATCTGGCGGCCCGCCGCCCACATCGCGTTCATCACGTAGCGGTTCTGCGGGTTCGACATCATGCGGGCGAGGTCCTGCGGGTCGATCAGGTCCGCCCACTCGAAGTCGTCGAGCGTGACGCGCCGGCGGCTGTGCGGGGTGTCCATGCGCGGCGTGTCGGAGTGCCGCGAGGTGCGCTTGCGCATGCTCGTGGCGCCGATGCGCTCGAAGTAGCCCGCCTTGCCCTGCAGGTAGTCGGGATCGGTGCGCACGAGGCCGCGCAGCCGGCTGCCGCGCTGCTGCGACAGCATGATGAAGTCGTCGCGGAACTTGATCGCGAATGCGACCGGGATCTGGCTGGACAACGGATGTCCCTCCTATGTGCCCGCCGGCATCCAGCCGGGCGGATCGGGTTGCACGGTTCGGAGGGTTGCCCGCGTGAAGCGGACCCGGTCCTCGGCGGTGTCGCCCGCCGTCTCTCGGCGCGTCTTACGCGCGTGCACCCGGGGCGGTTTGCCCGCTTGTCCGGGAGGGAACCTTCTTCGGCGGCCGCGGCGGGTCCGCCAGCCAGGCGTCGAACTGGCGTGCCAGCGCGATCACCTCGTCGGGCCGCATCTGGCCCGACCGGAAGTCGATCGCGGCATTGAGCGCCGCGATGCGGGTGGCCTCGCTCAAGAGGCCATCCCGGGGTGCAGCTGGGCGTAGAGCTCCATGCGGCGCCGCTCGAGCTGCTGCGCCTCGGGGCTCGCGGCCCAGTTCGGATCGGCCTTCATGCGCTCAATGCGCGCGCGGTTCAGGTCGGCCAGCTCGGCGGCCGGATCGCGCAGCCCGCCGCCGCCCGCACCCACCGCCGAATCCTCGCCCATGCGCCCGCCGATCGTGGCGAACAGCTTGAGCAGCTTCGGCATGCCGATCGCGCTCTCGATGCGGTCCAGGTCGGTGGCCTCGACGCCCAGCGCCTTCGCCGCGCGCCGGCCGGCCTCGACGTGCTTGTCGTAGTCGTTGCCCCACTCCTTGCGCAGCTCGGCCTCTCCCGCGTCGCCCTTCGACTTGATCTCGCCGACGCGCGCGTTGTGCCCCTCGACCGACATCTGCACGAAGGCGTCGTGCACCGCGGCCGCCTGGCGCGCGGTCAGCCCGGCCTTGTGAAAGGCGGTCTGCGCCCACGCGGCGAACTTCGGGTCGTAGATCCCCTCGGGGATGCCGGCGGGCGGCTTGAAGCCGTATTCCTCGGGCTTGCCCGGCCGGCCGAGCTTGGCGTAGACGGCCTCCCAGTCCTCGGGCTTGGCGTCCTTGCCGGGCAGCACGATGCGATCGGCGCCGAGCGTCTTCTCCAGCTCGGTGTAGCTCTTGACGACGTCGGCCGGGCCCTTCCAGCCCTTGGTCTGCACGACCGGCAGCAGATCCTTGCCGCCGTCGCCGAGCGAGGCCGCCCAGTCGAAGCCGCCACCGCCCGCCGCCGTGCGACGAGGCGCCAAGCGGGAGCCGGACCTCGAAGGTGGCGCCCTGTCCGGGGCGGCTCTCGACCTTGATGGTGCCGCCGTGCGCCGCCACGATCTGGCGCGGCCTGAGCGAAGCGCAACGGGCACAGACCGATCCCGACTTCGCCGCCGAGGTGAAGCTGGGTGAATCGATCGACCTGGCTCAGTTGCATGCGCTCAACATGGAGCGGGGGCTCCTGGGCTCGCACATGCGGCAATTCATGCAGCGCTATGACCTGCTGGTGACACCCTCCGTGGCGGTGCCGGCCTTTGAAGCACGTGCGGCGGGCTCGGTGCCCATGAACCCGCAAAGCATGCTG
>ERZ650311.1065-NODE-1065-length-14549-cov-13.398441_pt1 | contig 14549 bp, 16 predicted proteins | sample MGYA00376247_ERZ650311 | MGnify/ENA primary metagenome ERZ650311 (study PRJEB26733, sample SAMN07839324) | wastewater metagenome | biome: small river; feature: stream; material: water | place: USA: North Carolina | collected 2016-07-28 ... | reverse complement strand
TGCAGCGTTGCAGCGAACGCAAAACTCTCATGCATCGCAAAACGCACTACACCGAAACACCCATCAAGCCCATGCGCGTTTACGAAGAGATGAATGCCGCGTTCCCACGCGACACCGTGTATGTGTCCACCATTGGTTTGAGCCAAATTGCAGGTGCGCAGTTTTTGCATGTGTATGGCCCGCGTCAATGGATCAATTGCGGTCAAGCCGGCCCCTTGGGCTGGACCATTCCTGCGGCACTGGGCGTGGTCGCTGCCGACCCCACGCGCACCGTGGTGGGTTTGTCAGGCGACTACGACTTTCAGTTCTTGATGGAAGAGTTGGCGGTGGGCGCACAGTTTCAATTGCCCTATGTGCAGGTACTGGTCAACAACAGCTATTTGGGTCTCATCCGTCAAAGCCAACGCGGTTTTGAAATGGACTACTGCGTGCAACTCGCTTTTGACAACCAAAACGTCGATGACCCATCGCTCAAAGGCTATGGCGTTGACCACCAAGCGGTCGTCAAAGGTTTGGGTTGCAAATCGTTGCGTGTGACGGATCCAGAAAAACTGCGCGATGCCTTGGTGCAAGCGCAAGCCATGGCCAAGCAGTACCGCGTGCCCGTGGTGGTCGAAGTCATTTTGGAAAAAGTCACCAACATTTCCATGGGCACCGAGATCAACCAGATCAACGAATTTGAAGCCATCGACTGCAAACACCCCGATGGCCTCAAAGGCTTGGAGCTGGCGGGTTTGCTCGACTGATCAAGGACACACACCATGCCAAAATTTTCAGCCAACCTCTCCATGCTGTTCACCGAGGTGCCTTTTTTAGATCGGTTCGAACTCGCCGCGCAAGCAGGCTTTCAAGCGGTGGAGTTTTTGTTCCCCTACGACCATCCCGCGCAAGACATTCGCCAGCGTTTAGACGACAACGGCTTGCAACTGGTGCTGCACAACTTGCCCGCTGGCGATTGGGACCAAGGCGAGCGCGGTATCGCATGTCATCCCGATCGAACCGCTGAGTTTCGATCGGGCGTCACGCGCGCCATCGACTACGCGCAGGCCTTGGGCGTGAAGCAACTCAATTGCTTGGTTGGCAAAGCGCCCACACATTTGGCAGATGTGGTGCTGCACACCACACTCGTCGACAACTTGCGCTTTGCAGCCAAAGCATTGAAAGATGCCAACTTGCGTTTGTTGATCGAGCCCATCAACACCTTTGACATTCCACATTTCTACATTCACACCACTGCGCAAGCCCTGCGCTTGATCGATGAGGTCAAAGCCGACAACCTGTTTTTGCAATACGACATCTATCACGCGCAGCGCATGGAAGGCGAATTGGCCAACACGCTGGAAAAAAACCTGCATCGCATTGCGCACATCCAGCTCGCTGACAACCCAGGTCGCCATGAACCAGGCAGCGGCGAAATCAACTACGACTTTTTGCTGCCCTTCATCGATCGCATTGGCTACACCGGCTGGATCGGTTGTGAATACAAACCCGCCAGCCAAACGCAAGCCGGCTTATCTTGGCTAGACCGCTTTTCACATGCAACTCTTTCATCAACCACTGTTTAAATAATGATCACTCAAAGCACAAAAATTGGTTTCATCGGCCTTGGCATCATGGGCACCCCCATGGCCACACATTTGATCGATGCGGGCTATCACTTGTTTGTTTACACAATCGGCAAACTGCCCGAACACCTGATAGAAAAACACGTCACCATCTGCCTGAGTTCACAAGGCGTGGCAGAGCGTGCGGACATCATCATCACCATGGTGCCAGACACCCCTGATGTTGAAGATGTGCTGTTTGGCAAACAAGGCGTGGCCGCAGGTTTATCGGCTGGCAAGCTGGTGGTGGACATGAGCTCCATCTCTCCCACAGCCACCAAAAAGTTCGCACAAAAAATCCAAGCCTTGGGTTGCGAGTATTTAGATGCACCCGTCTCAGGCGGCGAAGTCGGCGCCAAAAATGCCACGCTTTCCATCATGGTGGGCGGCTCTGAAGCATCATTTGAAAGAGCCAAGCCTTTGTTTGAATTGATGGGCAAGAACATCACCCATGTGGGTGGCAATGGCGATGGGCAAACGGCCAAAGTAGCGAACCAAATCATTGTGGCGCTCAACATCGAAGCGGTTGCTGAAGCCTTGGTATTTGCAGCGCGAGCAGGCGCTGACCCAGCCAAGGTTCGTGCCGCCCTCATGGGTGGGTTTGCCTCTAGCAAAATTCTGGAAGTGCACGGCGACCGCATGGTCAAACGCACCTTCGATCCCGGCTTTCGCATTTCTCTGCATCAAAAAGACTTGAACCTGGCCTTGAGCACCGCACGCGAACTCGGCGTGTCATTGCCCAACACCGCTTCGGCACAAGAGTTGTTCAACGCGTGCGCTGCACATGGTGGCTCTGGCTGGGACCATTCAGCAATGGTTCGCGCTCTAGAAAAACTGTCCAACTTTGAAATTGGACAGAAACCAGCGTGACACGACTAAGCCAGTAATTGCATTAGGATTCACCGTTGCAAATATTGATTGATGCACGGTGGAACTCAACAGTTATCTCATCTTAGCCAGCCTAGCGGCCTTCTGTGTTGGGCTATCCAAGGGCGGACTGTCTTCTGTCGGCATGCTGGGAGTTCCCCTGTTGTCTCTGGTGATGTCACCCGTCAAGGCAGCGGTGTTGTTGCTGCCTATTTTTGTGGTGTCAGACATGGTGGGCATCTGGCTTTATCGCAAAAGCTTTGACACCACCAATCTGAAAATTCTCATTCCTGCCGGTCTCTTGGGTATCTTCTTGGGTTGGCTCACTGCGTCTATGGTGTCAGACACCGCTGTGAAGTTGCTGATCGGTCTCATTGGCTTGAGTTTTTGTCTCAACATGTGGTTGCGAAAAAACCAAACCCTCGTGCAGCAACCCGCGCATCGCCTCAAAGGTACTTTCTGGGGAGCCTTATCAGGCTTCACCAGTTTTATTTCTCACGCTGGTGCACCGCCTTATCAGGTCTACATGCTCCCGCAGCAGTTGCCAAAGATTCAATTTGCGGGCACGACCACTTTGTTTTTTGCTGTCGTCAACGCTGCAAAAATCATTCCCTATCAAAATCTACGACCCTATACATACGACGATCTCATCAGCTCTGCCCTGTTGATACCTGCTGCATTGATAGGCACCTTCGCTGGGGCCTATCTCACCAAACGCATTTCAGATGTTTGGTTTTTCAGATTCATTCAATTGGGGCTTTTTATTCTCTCGGTCAAGCTCACCGTTGATGCCGCTAGGGAGCTCTTGGTATGAAGCGCGCGCGCAACCTGCTGGTGGCCAATCTCATTGCGCAATTGGCCTTTGGCTTGTTGGCCATGACCTTGTGCCTACCCTCCATGCAAGAGTGGGGCGATATTTTTCAAGCCTCGCAAAGCACGGTGCAACTGACCTTCAGTCTGTATGTGTTGGCTTACGGTGGTTTTCAACTCATTTACGGCCCCATGTCTGACCGTTACGGTCGCAAACCGATCTTGCTGATTGGTTTGGTCACACTCTTCATTGGGGCCACGATCGCGGCATTTTCAAATTCGCTAGAAACGCTGTTGTTGGGTCGCTTCATCCAAGGGGCTGGCGGCGCCGCAGGCATGGTGGTGGGACGATCCATGGTGCAAGACCTGTTTCATGGCCCAGAACGCACCAAGGTCATGGCCTATGTGGGCATGTCGCTGGGTTGTGTGCCGCCATTGGCCAGCATCACCGGCGGTCAAATTCATGTGCATCTTGGTTGGCACGCCAACTTTTATTTGTTGATGTTGTTGGCCAGTCTGCTCACCTGGTGGGCTTGGCGTGCATTGCCAGCCCCGCAGCCCGTAGCAAACGACCCCTCGATCGAGGTCATCACTTTTTGGGGTGCCTACAAGCGTTTGTTGCAATCGCCCATCTTCATTCGTTACTTGATCATCTTGGCTGTCACCACGGCCACCTTTTACACATTTTTAGGTGGGGCGCCCTTGGTGTTGAAATCATATGGTGTGGGTCCAGAAGGTGTTGGCTTTTACATCATGACGATCCCGTTGTCTTATTTTGTGGGCAACTACATCACCAGTCGTTTCATTCATCGGTTTGGAGAACGCACCATTTCACAATGGGGACAAGTCTTCACACTCTCGGGCATTGCCATCATGCTGAGCTTGGCACTGATGGGCACACACACACCGCTGGCCTTTAGCTTGCCATTGATTTTTCTGGGCTTTGGCCATGGTTTGTTGGTCCCTCCCACGCTGTCAGGCACAGTGGCTGTGATTCCTGCACTGGCGGGTTCCGCCGCCGGGTTTGCGGGCGTGGTGCAACAAATCACAGGGGGTGTGGGTGGTTATTTGATTGGCTTTTTGTCCAACGACAACGCGGTCAATTTGGGTTGCATGATGATGGGATTTGCTTTGTGCGGCCTCATCAGCCATGTGTCGTTAAGACGATTGAAGCCTTGAATTTTTATTGGTCTAACCACTCGCAAATCGGTGCCCACTGCTCTAAGTCTTTGGGCACTTTAGAAGGCGTCATGTCAAACAACGACAAGCCATGCGCTGCCATGTGCAAATAATATTGTGTGTCACGCAAATGGGTCAGTACCTGCACATCAAGAGAATCGGTGAACTGATGCAACTTGGCCGCAGAAATGGTGCGCGCATCCACACGGTTACCCACCACCCTGATTTGTGTGGGCAACGAAGCGGCAATTTCTTTGAGCTCAACCAAAAAACGGCTGGTGGCTGACATGTCAAACACACTGGGCATGACAGGAATGATGACTTTGTGTGCGCGTTGAATCACTTCTTTCAAACGCCATCCATGCATGCCGCCAGGTGTGTCAATCACCACATGGGTGGTGCCTTCAGGTGGTTTGGCCGTCAACACCAAATCAGCTTGGTATTCCCATGTTGAAATTTTGGGCAAGGTGTCGGGGCGTTGCTGCAACCACAGTCGGGAAGATTGTTGCGTGTCCGCATCGCCCAACATGACGGCGTGGCCTCGCGATGCAAAATACCCAGCGATGTTGGTCGACAGCGTCGATTTTCCTGCACCACCTTTGGGGTTTGCAACCACCACAACCTTCATTTGATTCCTTTTTGCTTTACCGCGATGGGTTACGCCTCTGGGCGTAACTTTCATTTAGACAGTAATTTTAACCTTCCGGCATCAACAGAATCATCTTCCTCTATCATTCGAAAATTCCAACGAACAAGGAGGCGATATGGCAAAAGCATATTTGGTAGGACAAATCACCGTCACCAACCCCGAGGGCTATGCGCTGTACCAGCAGCATGTGCCCAAAACCATTTCTGACTTTGGGGGGCGCTATTTGGTGCGCGGTGGCGCATCGACGCAAATCGAAGGCAGCAGCCACGGCGAGCGCAACATCGTGCTTGAATTTCCCAGCCGCGCGCAGGCCGAAGCTTGGTACAACAGCGAAGCCTACCAATCGATCTTGCAACACCGCAAAAACAACTCAACCGGACACCTGGTGTTGGTCGACGGTTACGAGCCCACTTAAATCTTGGGCTTTGCAAGGCTCACAAGTCTTGCAAAGCAGCACTCAGGTGTTGTTGAAACAACTTTTCATCACCCAATGCATTCGCGTTGAGCAAAGCCAGTTTCACCAAAAAAAGTTCTGCCTTGTCAGGGCCTGCTGTGTCAATCGCCTGAGCGAGTGAGTCATACACCTCTTCTAAACCTGCAATGCTCAGCGCGGCTGGTCGGTTGGTTGTCATGTGAACACTCCTTAAGCTTTGTGAGAACGCAACAAGGCGGCATCAAAAGCCGTCTGCAAGCGATGTGCGTCGAGCGTGAGCCAACGGGCACACACGTGTTGATCGGGGCGCAGCAAATAACCAGCGCCACTGGCCACAACACCATAGCGGTGGCGGAAATGGCCATCGGCATCACTCAGAGTCGTGTCTGCCCCAGCCACGGTTTGTCCCGAACCTACGGCCACGATGCGCACAGGTATGCCTTGTTGACGCACACCTTGCACCACATCGCACAAAGCTTGGGGTACAGCATCGTGTTCGGTGAAATACAGCAAATCAAAACCACCGCCCAAATGGTCTAGCAAATAATTGTCAGCTGACAAACAAATATTTTGTGGCGGTGCACCATGTGCCGGACCGGCCTTGAACAAGGCGTTGTCATCACCCATGCTGTTGAGCATGGAGTGTGTGTATTCATGCGGACGTGAAGTACGCCAGTGGTACAACGGTCGCACAAATTCTTGCGTCAACGACAAAGACAACACTGCGTTGCGCAACAAAGTGAACCCACCCTCTGGTGGCGTCATGAAGCGCGTGCTTTTGCCTGCCTCTTCAATGATTTCGCGAGCAGCACCCACACGCTCGTTACTATGGTTGCGCAACAGCTGTTCACTGGCCAGCCCCTTGACCACAAATGCCAAATGCCAACCCAACGATTGAGCGTCTTGAAACGCTGTGTTAGCACCACGCACACCAAAAATAGGCAGCAAATGCGCCGCATCGCCAGTGAAGATCACATTGCCATGCACAAAGTCAGGTAGCGTCAGCGTTCGCGCTGAATACACCGAGCTCCAATCAAGCTCCCAGGGTGTGCCACCGAAACCAATCATGTCGAGCTGCGCATTGATGCGTGTGGTCAACGATTCAACCGTCAAAGCTTGCTCGGGTGTTTCACCGGGGGACAACTGATAGTCGACCCGCCAAATACCATGTGGCTCACGGTGCATCAAGATGGTATTGCCACGGTTCCAGTCTGGATCGAAATAGGCCAAGCGCTCAGTGGGAAACGGCAAATCAATTTTGATGTCAGCGATGACAAAGAAGCCTTCATACGAAGTGCCTTCCATCTCTAAATTCATTTGCGAACGAATGCCCGAGCGCCCACCGTCCGCAGCCACCAACCATTGGCTTTCAAGTTGGTATTCACCTTCGGGTGTGTCTACCGTGGCCACTGCAAAACCGTTTTCTTGCGCCACATGTGTGACCTTGTTGCCCCAGCGCAATTCGATCAACCCAGAAGCTTCGCAAGCATCTAACAAATACTCTTCCATGTATTGTTGTTGGATGTTGAGCATGGGAAAGAACCGATCGTCTGCATCATGCGGTGCTTCCATGCGAAACACGCGTTGACCACGATAAAACGAATTGCCAAAGCGCCATGGCAAACCATGCTGCGTCATACGATCAGCCACCCCCACCTGCTGCAATATTTCCATAGAGCGTCGCGTGAACACAATCGCGCGGCTGCCTTGTGACACTTGCAGTTCTGAGGTCAAGATCACACTGGGCACGCCATGCCGCGCCAATTCCAAAGCGAGCACCATGCCGGCAGGGCCAGAGCCCACGATCACCACCTGCTGTCTTTGTTGTGGGCCATGCTGCGACGCCAACCAAGGCTGATGCACTTGGTAGTTGTAATAAATGGATGGACGCGGTTGGGTGGATGGTTGATGCATGTTTAGCTTTCAAGCACTTGGTTTGGGTTGTTGTGCGCGATCAAACGGTCTAGCAAGGCACTCAAGGTGTTGCGTTCGGCGGGGCTCAGGCAAGCAAAAATATTTTCATTTCTTTCCTCGATCAAAGCCATGGTTTGTCGCCACAGCTTTTTGCCTTGTGCAGTCAGTGAAAGCGTCACACCTCGGCCATCGTCGGGGTTGTTCTTCTTTTCAATCCAGCCTCGGTCCACCAAGATTTGTGCCGCGCGACTGGCTTGCCCTTTGTTCAAGTTGCCTTTGTCGGCCAAGTCCATGACCGACATGGGCTGGAACGAGCCGATGGTGGCCAAACAGCGTGCTTCGCTCAAGGAAAGCCCTAGGCGCTGCAGATACTCTTGATGGCTTTCGTGGTCAGACACCTTGTGCAACAGGTGTAAGCGATATGTCAAGGAACGGTCTAGTTGCATTTTTTCCTCGCGGCAATACAGGTCAGTGGAGCCATCATACACAATTTAGTTGCGTGCGCAACTAAATTGAACGCAACCCTTTTGACAAGCCAAAAGCCGTAAGTACCCACTCATTTAGGATTTAGAGATCCGTCTCTAAAAGCAGCCATGGCGGTTGAAAAATGGCTTTCACTCATTAACATTTCCCCATCTGATTTTTTTATTTCAAGGAACTGCCATGCAAAACCAATTCAAACCCCAAGTGGAAGCCTCTGTCGAAGCTGCTTACGAACTCGCTAACCTGTCTTTTTCGCAAGTTGAACGTTTGACACAGTTGGCTCTGGCGCAATCCAAAGTGAACGCCGAGTTGTTGCAAGACCAAATTCACGCCGCCGTGGAAGTGAAAGACCCAGCCGCTGCCATCGAGTTGATCAAAGAACAATTGGAAAACTCTGTGAAAAGCTTTGCTGGTTTGGCCGCCACTGCTTTTGAATTGAGCCAAGAATTCCAAGCTGAAACCACTGCTTTTGCCGAAGCACATTTCGACCACGCACACGCTGCTGCCAACAAAGCTTTGAATGACAACCTCAAGAAAGCGCCTGAAGGTTCTGAAGTGGCTGTGGCCGCTGTGAAGTCTGCCATCGATGCTGGCAACAAAGCCATTGCCGAAGCCCGCAAAACGGCCAAGCAATCAGCTGCCTTGGCTCAAGAAAGCCTGGCCAAGTTGAAGGCACATGCCCCCAAAGCTGCCGTCAAAGCCGCTGCCAAGCAACCTGCTCGCAAAACAGTTGCACGCCGCAAAGCACGCGCTTAATTCGGTTTTACAAAAGACAAAAGGGTTAGTAGAGAAATCTACTAACCCTTGTCATTTTGGTCGGCGTGGCGGGATTCGAACTCGCGACCCCTTGCACCCCATGCAAGTGCGCTACCAGGCTGCGCTACACGCCGTAAGACGCAAATTATAGCGCGTATCTAGTGGTCTTCAGAGAGCAAATGGCTGATTTGCTTCAACTCGGTGCGCAGCAATTGCAAGGTTTCGCCACTGGCATTCAAGGCCAACACAGGGCCATCTGCAACGGCTTGTGCGTCATCGCGCAGTTTGTCTTCTAAGCCATCGTCGTCTGCCAGATCGATGTCAATCATCGACTCGCCATTGGCGCGTCGGCGTTCGCGCTCCGAATGCACCAACTCTTGTAATTTGTTACGTGCACCGCTGATGGTGAAACCTTGGTCGTACAGCAAGTCGCGAATGCGGCGAATCATGAGCACTTCGTGGTGCTGGTAGTAGCGGCGGTTGCCGCGTCGTTTCATGGGTCGCAGCTGCGTGAATTCTTGCTCCCAATAGCGCAGCACGTGCGGCTTGACGCCGCACAAATCACTCACCTCACCAATGGTGAAGTAGCGTTTGGCTGGAATGGAAGGGAGAGAATTCTCCATAAAAATCAGAGGCTTGTAGACGGGACCGCAGAGGTTACACGAAGATTGGCCCGCCGTCGCTTACTAAGCGAGTTTTGAGAACATTTTTTTGTGTTCTCAGCCCCTGATGTGGGTTTTACGCGTCAGCTTTGGGGGCGGCATCGCCCTGAATTTGTTCTTTTAGCTTATGGCTGGCGTGAAAAGTGACCGCGCGGCGCGCCTGAATGGGGATGGCCTCGCCGGTGCGGGGGTTGCGCCCGGGACGGGGCGCCTTGGTGCGAATTTGGAAGTTGCCAAAGCCAGAAATCTTGACATCGTTGCCATCCACCAAGCTTTGCGCGATGAGATCGAAAAACGCGTCGATCATGTCTTTCGATTCGCGCTTGTTCAAACCGATTTGCTCAAACAACAGGTCCGCCAACTGCGCTTTGGTCAGCGCTGGGGTTTCTAAACTTTCAAACGACAGTTCCATCAGAGACTCGCTTCTTAAAGTCAAGCACGCAAACGCGCACCCAGTTGTTGACCCAATTGTTGCACCACCGCTTGCACAGCCGCTTCAATTTGCGCATCGGTCAAAGTGCCCTCTTCGCTGTTGAGCGTCAAGCGCACCGCCAAACTTTTTTCATCCAGCGCCATCGACGCATTTTCTGTTTTAGCGCGGTACACATCAAACAACACCGCGTTTTTCAACAAGCCTTGCGTTGGGGCGGCATGCACCGATGCCATCAAGGCAGCGTGGGTGATGTTGTCTTTCACGATCACCGCAATGTCACGCTCCACCGAAGGAAACTTCGCGACGCCAGTGGCCAAAGGCACAGCGTGCGCCAGCACTGGGTCGAGCAGCAGCTCAAACACCACAGGGGCTTGCGTCAAATCCCAAGCCTGACGCCAACGCGGATGCAACTCACCCACATAGCCAATCACTTTGCCTTGCAACACCACTTGCGCACAACGCCCTGGGTGCATGGCAGGATGCGCCGCAGGTTCAAACTGCGCCACGGCAGGTGACAACAAAGCTTCGACATCGGCTTTGATGTCATAAAAATCAGCGGCCTGTTCTTTGGTGCTCCACTGCAAAGGTGCAGCATGGCCATACGACATACCCGCCACATGCATGGGCTGATCAAAACCTTGCACCGTGGTGTCGGTGTTGTGCACCGACGCATCTTTGTGAAACACGCGACCGATTTCAAACACACGCACACTGCTGGCTTTGCGGTCCACATTGAACTTCACCACATTCAACAGTGAGCCCACGAGCGACGAACGCATCACACTCATTTGGCTGGCAATCGGGTTGAGCAGTTTGATCGGGTTGGCGTTGCCCGCCAATTCGTGCTCCCACTTTTCATCGACAAAGCTGAAGTTGATGGTTTCTTGATAACCCAAACCTGCCAACTGACGACGCACTGCATGTGCACTGCGTTGCGACTCCACACGCACTTTGGCGGTGATGGGCGCCACGGGTGGCGTGGTGGGCAAGTTGTTGTAGCCCACCATGCGGGCCACTTCTTCGATCAGGTCTTCTTCGATTTGCAAATCAAAACGGAACGACGGTGGTGTGACGGTGACCGCACCACCACCCGAGGTGGCATCGTTGCCGGTTTCGATCACTGGCAAACCCAAACCGCGCAATGCATCAGCAATGCGTGTTTGGGTGAGCGGCATGCCAATTACCTTCACGGCGCGCGCGACGCGCAAGGTCACAGGTTTGGCCACGGGCATGTTCACTTGTTGGTCGTCAATGGGGCCCACCGTGGTGCTTGCGGTGCCGCATATGTCGATCACCAATTGTGTGATGCGCTCGATGTGTTCCACCGTGAGTTGTGGGTCAACCCCACGCTCAAAACGGTGTCCTGCATCGGTGCTGAAATTGAAACGGCGTGAACGACCCGCGATGGATGTGGGCCACCAAAACGCCGCTTCGATGTAAATGTTTTGCGTGTCGTCGCTCACCGCAGTGGCGTCACCACCCATGATGCCTGCCAACGATTCCACTTGGTGGTCATCGGCAATCACACCCACTTTGTCATCTACCGTCACGGTGTTGCCATTGAGCAGCTTGAGTTGTTCGCCGGCTTTGCCCCAGCGCACATCCAAACCACCTTTGATTTTGTCGAGATCAAAAATGTGCGAAGGACGGCCCAACTCAAACATCACATAGTTCGAAATATCCACCAAAGGGCTCACACTGCGTTGACCGCAACGCGCCAAACGGTCCACCATCCACTGCGGTGTTTTGGCTTTCGTGTTCACACCTCGCACAATGCGTCCCGAAAAACGACCGCACAAATCGGTCGCGCTGATCTTCACTGGCAATGTGTCGTTGTGTGTGGCTTTGATCGTTGGGAAGGCCGGTGGCTTCAACGGCGCACCAGTCAACGCAGACAACTCTCGTGCAATGCCATACACACTCAAGCAATGCGCCAAATTGGGCGTGAGCTTGAGGGTGAGCAATGTGTCGTCAAGCTGAAGGTACTCGCGAATGTTTTGACCCAAGGGTGCATCAGTTGGCAACTCAAGCAAACCACCGTGGTCGTCTGCGATTTTTAATTCTTTGGCCGAGCACAACATGCCTTGGCTTTCAACGCCACGCAGTTTGCCCACTTTGATTTTGAAAGGCTTGCCATCTTCACTAGGTGGCAACTCTGCGCCCACCATCGCACAGGGAATTTTGATGCCCACGCGCGCATTGGGTGCACCGCACACGATGTTGAGCAAAGCGCCCTGCCCGACATCGACTTGGCACACGCGCAAGCGATCGGCATCGGGGTGCTGCACGGCTTCTTTGATTTCGCCCACCACAATGCCTGTGAACGGCGGTGCCACAGCTTGCAGTTCTTCAACCTCCAAACCGGCCATGGTGAGCGTGTCAGCCAAAGCTTGTGTGGACAGGGGTGGGTTGCAAAATTCGCGCAACCAAGATTCTGGAAATTGCATGATGACTCTCGTGTCTGCGTTGCGTTATTGAAATTGGTTCAAGAAGCGAATGTCGCCATCAAAGAACAAACGCAAATCGTTGACGCCATAGCGCAACATGGTCAAACGGTCGGTGCCCATACCAAAGGCAAACCCAATGTAATGCTCAGGGTCGAGGCCCATGTTGCGCACCACATTTGGGTGTACTTGGCCTGAGCCACCCACCTCTAACCAACGACCGGCCAAAGCACCGGTTTGAAACTGAATGTCAATTTCGGCGCTGGGTTCGGTGAACGGAAAAAACGACGGCCGAAAGCGCAACACCAAATCGTCGCTTTCAAAAAAGGTGCGGCAAAAATCAGTCACCACCACCTTCAAATCTTTGAAGCTCACATTCTCACCAATCCACAAACCTTCGCATTGGTGAAACATGGGTGAATGCGTGGCATCGCTGTCCACACGGTAAGTGCGACCCGGTGCAATGACGCGAATCTCGGGCATGGTTTGGCCGCTGTCGATGTGCGCTTTGTAGCGTTTGACATGTTGCACCGCATGGCGAATTTGCATTGGGCTGGTGTGGGTGCGCAACAGCAACGGTGCTTCGGGTGTGCCGCCCTCGACATAGAAGGTGTCGTGCATCGAACGTGCCGGATGGTCTTCGGGTGTGTTGAGTGCGGTGAAGTTGAACCAATCGGTTTCGATCTCAGGGCCTTGCGCCACTTCGAAACCCATCGAGCCAAAAATGTTTTCAATGCGCTCTAAGGTGAGCGACACAGGGTGCAAACCGCCTTTGGCACGCTGACGACCGGGCAAGGTCACATCGAGTGCTTCGGCTTTGAGTTGAATCTCGAGCTCGGCATCGGCCAAGGCTTGACGGCGCGCGGTCAGCGCCGCTTCAATCGCTTGCTTGGCCACATTGATGGCAGCGCCGTGTGTTTTCTTTTCTTCCACGCTCAGTGCAGCCATGCCTTTCATCATCTCGGTGATGCGGCCTGACTTGCCCAAAAACTGGGCCTTGGCGTTTTCAAGATCTGCCGGTGTGCTGCTTTGTGCAAACAAAGCACTGGCACTGGCAACCAAAGAGTCCAACTCGTTCATAGGTGTTCGCAGATGAAGAATGAAAAAAGGGATTGAAGCCGAATAAGCCTCAACCCCTTTGCTGATCAGCTAACGCTCGTCAGCGGGTATCAAGCAGCCAATTTGGCTTTGACTTGATCCACGATGTGGCTGAAAGCAGCCATGTCATGCACTGCCAAATCAGCCAACATCTTGCGGTCGATTTCGATCGCAGCTTTCTTCAAGCCATTGGCGAACTGGCTGTAGGTCAGGCCGCACTGACGTGCAGCAGCGTTGATACGCGCGATCCACAGTTGACGGAACACACGCTTTTTGGTGCGGCGGTCACGGTAGGCGTATTGACCTGCTTTCATCACCGCCTGTTTGGCGATGCGGAACACATTACCGCGGCGACCGCGGAAACCTTTGGCTAAAGCCAGAACTTTTTTGTGACGGGCACGGGCCGTAACACCACGTTTAACGCGAGGCATATTTTTTCTCCTTGTTCGTCAGTTAATTACAGGCCGCACTTGGGCAGCATTTGCGCCATGTGACCCATGTTGGTCTCATGCACATTCACTGCACCACGCAAGTGACGCTTGTTCTTGGTCGTCTTCTTGGTCAAGATGTGACGTTTGAAGGCTTGACCGCGTTTCACGGTACCGCCTGGACGAACGCGGAAGCGCTTTTTAGCGCTGCTTTTGGTCTTCATTTTGGGCATTTAGATGCTCCTTTATTTGTGCTCGTGAGGCGCCCACACACCGATGTGCAGTCTTGTTAGCCCCGAGACACGAATTTGCTTACCTTCAAAGCGCAGCAGCACGCTGCGCTACCAATTTATGCAGAGGCTGCCGGAGCGGCTTCTGCAGCAGGTTTGGCGGCGCCACCTGATTTCTTCTTACCAGGCGCGATCATCATGATCATTTGACGCCCTTCGAGTTTGGGGAACTGCTCAACAACGATCAGGTCCGCCAACTCATCACGGATGCGCTGCAACAGCGCCATACCGATTTCTTGATGCGTGATCTCGCGGCCACGAAAGCGCAGCGTGATCTTGCATTTGTCACCGTCATCCAAGAAGCGCTTGATGTTGCGCATCTTGATGTTGTAGTCACCATCATCGGTACCGGGACGGAACTTGATTTCCTTGACCTCGATGACCTTTTGCTTGGACTTCGCTTCAGCAGCCTTCTTTTGCTCTTGGTACTTGAACTTACCGTAATCCATCAAACGGCACACCGGCGGCACAGCCGTGGCGGCAATTTCAACCAAGTCAA
>ERZ650311.1064-NODE-1064-length-14553-cov-4.236584_pt1 | contig 14553 bp, 19 predicted proteins | sample MGYA00376247_ERZ650311 | MGnify/ENA primary metagenome ERZ650311 (study PRJEB26733, sample SAMN07839324) | wastewater metagenome | biome: small river; feature: stream; material: water | place: USA: North Carolina | collected 2016-07-28 ... | reverse complement strand
GCTTCGGGTCGACGCGGACCGGATACGTCACCGGCTCCAAGATCTCGATGCCCTTGCCCGGCGTGAACTGGCTCTTCAGGGTGCCCGCCAGGGCGACCGCGAAGCTGACGATGAGCCCGGGCCACACCTTGTTGACGGTGCTCTCTTGGACGCCACACCGCAGGTTGTGGAGCAGGATGCGCTGGCACCACTTCTGCTCGGCAGGCGACATCCGGGCGAAGTGCTGGACGACCAGGTCGCGGGCGGCGTTGCCCGTCACCTTCCGGGTCGCGAGCTTCTCCGTGATGTCGTCGAGGAACTCCCGCAGGACCTCGTCGGAGTCGGCCACGCGGGCCAGCGCCTTCGGGACCTTGAACTTGGTGACGTAGTAGACGGTGTAGGGGTCCTGCGCGGCCGTGAAGACCCGCTTGAGGAGGTCGTTCTTCCGAGCGGCCTCCAGGATGTCGCGCTTGGCGTTGCTCCCGGAGGTGCCCTCGAGCTCCTCCAAGATGTCGATGACGGTTCTTGCCATGGTCCCTACCTTACCACGTTCTCACGTGCCTTGCACTTGTGAGCCATCACTTGTGAGCCCGTGCAGGGGTCGACAGGCCCGAGAGCAGGTGGGCCAGGTCGGCCGCCGTCAGCACGGTGGTGATGGCCTCGCCCTCGGCGTTCGACTGCACGATCTCCAGGTCGCCGTTCGTGTCGTTGACGAAGGCCTGCAGGTGAGAGCTCCCGCGGTCCACCGACAGGACCTCGCGGTAGGGGAAACGGTAGTCATCCAGGCGGTAGAGCTTGCCCATTACTCGAGATCCTTGTCGGTGATCAACCTGATGAGGTTGAAGTCGTGGATGATGCACCTGCCCATCGGGGTGATGAACGTGTGCTTGACAACCGAGACGTCGCGAAACTTGCCGTTGACGTACATCCTCTCTGTCTGCCGGACCTCGCCGGTGTAGACCAGCAGCGAGCCCACCGGAATGTGGGCCTCGTCCTCGCCGCCGTAGAAGGTCTCGAGGGGGGCGAAGTCGTAGGTGCCCCTGTCGAGGGACATCGTCAGGGGACGCGCCGCCATGACCGGGTGGCCGATCACGAACTGCGCGGCGATGGCCGGGTCCAGGTTGGGCGGCTCCTTGTACATCGACGGGAAGTGCTCCCGGCGCATCGAAGTGCCCTTGGGAGCGTCGACCCAGTCGATCTCAGGCTTGGCCCGTGCCTGCTTCTTGAGGTCTGCGACGCCTTGCTGCGCCCCGGGCGCGGTCCACTGGACCTTGGAGCCCGGAGAGCGGAAGTTGCCTTTGCCCGTCGGTCGTTTCCCCATGGCCAAATAGTACCACAGCCTGTCCCGAGCTACACTGCTCGAGCAGAAAGTTGGACCGGTGCCTTCGGTGATGCCGCGTGGCCCGGTCCGGCGTTACTGGCGGCTACGGCGGTCTCCGCTCTCACCTTGTCCATGTGTCGCCGCGACCCGTGCACTGGTCGCCGCCCGGCGAAGAATGTCACGTGCGAAACAAGTGCACCGATCCGCGTGACAGCCGCACAGGAGACCCCCTATGCAGTTTTCTTCTTGGTGGCCTTGGCACCCGCAGGTTCGGGCGCGTCGGCGTTCCGCTTCTTGTTCTCCGGGTTCTCGAAGCGCTGCAGCATGGGCTCGATGGTCTCGCGCCACAGCTGGTCGAAGACCAGCTTCTTGCGGGCATTGCGCTCGGAGCGGGAGGGGACCTGCTTGCCGACGCCCAGGCGGCGCTTGAGCGCGTCCTCCTGGTTCTGCTGCGACTTGGTCATCGGAGCGCCCCCGTGGGCGACAGACGCGGCCATCGCCTTGCGCCAGACCTTGCGGAACTTGCGCCGGAACGTGCGCGCCTGTTCCGGGTCCAGCTGCTGGAGGGCCCGGCGCATGTCGAGCTGGGTGTTCTCCATCGGCAGGATCCCGAGCTCGAGCATCACCATCTGGATGAGGGCGCGGTCGACCTCACGCAGGTGCTTTCCGTCTTTCAGGTTTGGGTTCATCTTCCAAGCCTCCTTCGTAGCCCGGGGCCCTCAGAGCCCACTTCAGGTAGCCCCTAACGTACTCACTCCTGGTGAGGTTGTACCGGTCGAGGTCCACCTGGACCTTCGCCGCGTCTGCGATCCTCAGGCCCTCGTACCAGGCCTCCAGCTCCTCGTGCAGGACGTCGACCCTGTGCGCCATGGTCCGGAGGTGCGCTGGGTCGCTCTCTCCGTAGCCCCGGCGGAACCGCCGCCAGTCGGCCTTGCGGCGGCGCAGCGACCAGTGGCCGCACTCGTGCAGCAGGACGTGGAGCTGGCGCTCTGGAGCGAGGCGAGCGTTGACGACGATCCTGTCGTCGTGGCTTGTGCCGCCAGTGCTGCCGTCGAAGCTGACATCGATCCTCGACCTCCCGCACCACTCGACGACCCGTGAGATGGCGCTGATCATTGCGAGCTCGTGCCAGAGGCGGCCCCTCGGGCGCCGCCGGTCGCGCTCGAAAGCGCGAGACCTCCAGAGTTCCAGGTCGAAGCGGGGCATGCCGTAGGTATGCATGCCCCGCCGGCACTGTCGATCAGGTCGTGTTGGGCTTCTTCTTGGCGCCCGGAGCGTCCTTCGGCGGCGGCCGGAAGATGCCGGGGATGTGCGGGACCTGGCCGATGCCCTCCTGTCCCGGCGTGACGCCGAAGACGCCGCACACCAGAGGCATGGTGTACTTGTGGACCGACAGGGCCAGCTTGATGCGCTCGGTCCCCAGCGAGGTCAGCTTGCCCCACAGGGAGACCCGCAGCTCCTCGGGCAGGTCCTTCATCAAGGCCGCGACGTTCTTGCCCTGCGCCTCGTTCAAGGCCTCCACGTGGTCGTGGACGTAGGTGATGAGGCGCTGGATGATCTCGTTCTGGCGCTCCATGCCTGCCGAGGCGACCTTGCTCTTGACCGACTTCTTGTGGTAGTCGTTGAGCACCTCCTCGCCGGTGATCTGGCGGTCGATCGTCTTGCAGTAGTCGGTGAAGGCGATGGCCGCCTCATTGCCGACGAACCCGCGGACGATCTGGTAGAAGGCCGGGTGCTTCGGGTCCTCGATGATGCCGGCCTGGACCAGCTCGCGGTGGACGGCGTTCCAGGAGCGCGGGCTGGGCTGCTTGGAGTTGGCGTCGGCCTTCTTGGCCGGGTAGAGCCAGCTGGACCCGTCGCCCGGGCGCTTGGTCGCCAGCATGAAGTCCGGCAGGCACGGGTGGAGGTTACCGCCCTGCTCCGGGTCGGTATCCCGCGCCCAGGCGACCCAGTCCTCGAGCTTGGGCTCCAGGTCGATGACCCAGAAGCGGTCGATCAGCGCCGGGTCCATCTCGTTCACGGTGTAGCTGGCGCCCACGTTGACCGCAGCGTAGACCCGGGTGAGGGGGTGGAGCTTCCACCCGTTGAGCTCGCGGTCCAGGACGATCTGGAACGCGGCCTGCATCACTTCCTGCGTGCCGCGGTTGATCTCGTCGAGGAAGAGCACGCAGGGCTCGAGGCACGCCTTCTTGAACCAGTCGGGCGGGTTGAAGCGGGTGACCTCGCCGTCGGTCGACGGCAGGCCCACCATGTCGCCCTCGGTCATCTGCGACAGGCGCCGGTCGATGACCGGGAAGAAGCCCGCCTTCTTGGCCGCCTCGCGGTACTGGGTCAGGTCGACCACCACGCCCTCGGGGGTGGTGATGCTGGCGCCCTCCGCAATCTGGCGCTTGAGCGCCTTGCGGATGATGGCGCTCACCTGGCGCACCACCTTGCTCTTGCCGACGCCGTGGTTGGCGCGGAGGAGGACGGAGGTCTCTGCGGACAGCAGGGGCGACGTCTCCTTGAAGGTGGCGATCGTCATCGACGTCTGGGAGTTGGCGGACATTACGTCTCCTCGGAGGTTGCTGGGCCGCGACTGCCGCGGCCGTCCGTTAGCCTGAGTCTACCTCAGGGAGGGGCAGGTTTGCACTACGGGAGGGACCGGTCAGAGGCCCAGTGACTTGAGCTCGGCGACCGACATGCCGGCACCGCGCAGCTTCTCCAGGGCGCGGGCCCGGGTCTCCTCGGGGCTCTCGTAGAAGACCTGGATGACCTCGCCGAGCAGGCGGTACGTCTCCAGGCCCGTCGTCGGATCGTTGTAGATCACCACCGCGTGGTTCTCGGTGTCGATGCGACCCGGGTAGCCCATGCAGCCCTTCCCCTCGGCGGCCTTCTTGGCGTCGGGCGCGTTGACGAAGTAGCCGACGACCCGGCTGCCGCCCCTTCCCTCTGTCTTGTCGAGGTCTTCGGTGACTTTGTGCAGGAAGATGGTCTCCAGGCGCGCCGGGACCTTGTCGAATACGCTCATCGGGTGCCTCCTCTGTCCAGAGGCACGCTACCACCGGACCGGCACGGCTTGCACTGCACCGCCTCAGCCGAAGCGGTTCAGAAGGCGCCGAGCGCCAGAGGCGATGCGGGGCAGCCCGTCGGCCAGCTCTTCGTACAGGTCCCAGCGGCCCAACATCAGCCGGTAGCACGAGTAGTACGACCGCCGGCCCAGCGACTCGACGACCTCGCGGGTCCCATCGATGTGCTGGGGGTAGGCGATGTCGACGAAGAGGACCCAGTCGCCCAGCCGCTGGAAGCCCGAGAAGTCGCCCGCCAGGGCGGCGTCGCGGTAGGCCAGGACGACGGACTGGGTGCTCAGGTCGGCCTTGTCCCAGCGCTTCTGGGCCAGGACGCCGGCCACGTAGGCCAGCGCCTCAGGAGAGCACTTCAGGCCCTGCAGCCTGTCAGAAAACCAGCGATCGAGCGACGGAACCAAGTTGAGGCTCATGCCTAATCACCTCCTGTCTGCGCATCGCGTAAAGGAGGCGGCATATTCCTCACTCGTCGGAGGGTTGGCCATCCTTGCGGCCGCGGCGCTTTTTCTGTGAGGGTTCTGAGGGCTCGCAGGCCCCTTCTGGGGGAGGCTCGGGCAGCTCCCGGCCCGTCGCCTCCGAGATGACAGGCGGGGGTTCGAGGACGATGACCCCCTCACGCGGGCTGTTGACCTTCGCCTCCGGCGGGAAGACGAGGTTGAAGTCAGCCTCTGCGGGAGGCACCATCCCCATCCGGGCGCACCAGATCTCGAGGCCTGCGTACGTCGTCAGGCCCAGCTCGGTGACGAGTGCCTTCAGCGTCGACCGGCGGCGTCTCAGCACGTCGACGAGCCGCAGCCGCGGCACGTTCTTCAGCACGATCCTGCCCGGGTTGCCCCTGCCGTCCCTCTTCATGGACAGTAACTATCTGCGGACGCGCTGCCGGCGGCGGGCCTCGATGACGTGGAGCAGCTCGGACATGGCATGCTGGAAGCCCGGGTCCTTGGCGATCTCGTCGATCCGCTTCTCGTCGAGCTCCTGCCCCCAGGCCTCGCCCAGGGCGGCGACGAACTTGCGCATGACGCGCAGCACGTAGTTGCGGGCCGAGCTGTGGTTCATGCTGAACCCGAGCACCGTCATCAGCTCGGCGATCTCGCGGTAGTTGACCCCCTCGTCCTCCGCGACCGTCGCGTAGCCCCTGTCGACACGTGCACCCTGCTTGAGAGCCATCTTCAACCTTCCTTCTTGGGGGGACGCTCCCCCGCTGGGGCCGGCGTGACCGGCGTCGGACGGACGGGGCGGCGCACGGGCACCGCATCGCGGGACAGGACCCGCTGGACGATGGGGGACGCGTAGCGGGCCTGCTGCAGGGCGTGCATGCGGGCCGCGAGAGCGTCGACTGCGGGCTCCGGCGCCTCGGAGGGCGCCGGCTCGGGCGCCTGATGAGGCGCAGCGGGGCGGCGACCCAGGCGGATCGCTGCCCCCGTCGAGACGATGACCGTGCTGATCCCAGCGCAGTACGTCAGGAACTCGAGCGCCGTCATCGGCTACTGCAGGCCCTCGCCCTGCTCGACCTGCGCGAGCTCGGCCTCGGTGATCGGGAAGCTGGCCGAGTCGGCGGCGTCCTCCGTCAGGCCGAAGCGGAGGCGCAGGATGGCCGCCTCCTTGCCCGTCAGGCCCATGACGACCCGCTCGGTGATCTCGAGCAGCTGCTTCTCGGAGCAGTTGGCGAACGGATCGGCACCGGGCCGATCGTCCTCCACCTTGTCCTCGAGGGTGCCCCCGTCGGGGTTGGCACCGCCGCCCGAAGCGAGCGGCTGCTGCAGCGAGACCGTGCCGCGGCCCGCGTGGAGGGTGGCCTCGACCACCGTCTTGCTGGCGCCGACGAGGGCCGTCAGCTCCTCGACCGTCGGGTCGCAGCCGAACTCCGCCTTGTACTCCTCGACCGCCTGCAGCATCTTGCGCTGGATGGTGACGGCGTGGGCGGGCAGGCGGACCGAGCGCTTGCGCTTGAGCACGTGCTGCCCAATCGCCTGCTTGATCCACCAGGTCGCGTAGGTCGAGAACTTGTACCCGCGCTTGTAGTCGAAGCGGTCGACCGCCTTCATGAGGCCGATGTTGCCCTCCTGGATGAGGTCGATCAGCTCCATGTTGTGGCCCTTGTACTGCTTCGCGATGCTGACCACCAGCCGCAGGTTGGCCTCGGTCAGCTTCTTGCGGAGCCGCTCGGCCTCGGGCGTTCGGGTGACGACATCGCCGTCGTCGTTGCAGGTGCGCCCGCCCACGTACTTCTCGAACATCTCCATCATCTGCGGGTGGGAGAGGGTCGGGTAGTACTGCAGCGACTGCAGGTACATGGTCGTCGAGTTGCGGGACTCGCGGAGGTCAGTCCCGCGCTCCCGCTTCTCCTTCTGCCGCGTGTGACGCTGAGCGTCGTCCCAGTTCATCATGCCCGACATCAGTTCCACCTCGGGCGGCCGCCCATCGCGGCGTAGACGAAGGCCGAGTTGTCGAAGTCGCCCTGCGGGAGGCCGGCCTCGGTGCGCTCGTACTCGATCTGGGCCGCGCGGGTGAGCTCCGCGTGGGTGTCGCGCCGGGTCCGGCGGATCTGCTGCTCCCGCCTGACGTAGGCGATCTCCTCCTCCCACGGGCGGGTGTCGCGGCCGGACTCGTAGGCCCGGATCCGGTCCTCGTCCATGGCGCGCAGGCGGAGGATGAGGTCCTCGTCCTGCATCGTCCCGAGGACGTCGGAGCTGATCAGCTCCGGAAGGGGCACCGCGACGCCCCTGCGGGTCGCGCGGCCGGTGTTCGAAGCCTCTGCTCGGTTCCTCTTCTGCACTTTCCCTCTCTTGTGGTAGCCTGCCTCGCAGCAGGGAGCCCCACGTCCACACGTGACATCGGGCACGTGCGGCAAGACCGTCACATCGTAACCTACCCAGGGCCCTTGTATAGGCCTAGGCGTTCTTGGTGAGGTCGAAGCCGGCGCGCTTGGCGTCGTCGACCGCCCTGGCGTAGTCGAGGGCGAGGCGCTGCGCGCCCTGCCCGCCCCGCAGCACCGCGGTCGCCAAGTCGTCGGCGATCTTCAGGGCGCGTTTCACGTGTTCCATGGCCTCGTTGTCCTGCTTGATGGGCTGTGACATTCCCAGTCCTCCGCGGCGCGCCGAGCGCGCTCAAGAACCTATGCTGCTCTGTTCTGTCGCGACCTCAGCTCTCGAGGCGGGCGTTCCGCTTCCGGGCGTCCCCGGCCCGGGTGAGGGCCTTGTAGCAGCCGACCTGGATCGCCATCTCCTGCAGGGCGCCCTGAGTCTCCTCGACGAAGGAGCAGACCTCCGGGCCGGCCGGGCGGAGGGTCATCATCTCGATGCGGGCCGCCGTCTTCACCAACGTCTGCAGGCTGGCGGCCGTCTCGTTGATCAGGCGCTCGCTCTCCGCGGCATCGAAGCGAACGCGCTCGACGGCCTGCCTGGCGCCCTGGAGCTTGGAGCCGGTGTGCACCATCATCAGGTGGAGGGCCTGGCCGTGGGGGAGGAACGAGGCGAGGAGGGTGTCTCGGATGCTCATGAAAGGACACTACCACCGCCAAGCCGCGGTTTGCACCTCTGCAGGTCCACAGTGCTGTTCACCCAAATGGGCAACGGGCGCTGCTCAGTGAAGAACAGCGCCCGTGCGGTTGGCGCGGCAGGATTCGAACCTGCATAGCTGGCTTCAAAGTCCAGCGTCCTCGCCGTTGAACGACGCGCCAGTGCGGTGTGCCTGCGTTCCGTGTGGCTGGAGAGGAAGGATTCGAACCTTCGTGAACAGGGTCAGGGCCTGTCATCCTGCCGCTAGATGACTCTCCAGTTGGTCCGGCAGGACTCGAACCTGCGTTTCTTGGGTCAGAACCAAGCGTCCTTGCCGCTGGACGACGGACCAATGAGCTGCCCGGGGAGGCCTCGAACCTCCGTTGCCCCCTGTACATCGGGGGCGTCCTTCCTGTTGGACGACCGGACAATGTGTCGCTACGAACGGAATCGAACCGTTGGCCCGGTTGCAGCCGCGGACCTGTGATTTCCGAGTCTTTCCTCGAACGTAGCGACGGCAGGGGCGCTCGGACTCGAACCGAGGTAACGGGTTTTGGAGGCCCGCGTACTTGCCGCTGTACGACACCCCTGTGTCAGGTGAGCGAGGTCGCTACCCTCGTGCCGCCGGGTTGGAACCGGCGGCGCCCGCTTGGGCACCCCTGTTGGCATTTGCCGATGATGCAATGAAGTATGAGGCGCATCAACCTCGCACCGCCGACGGGATTCGAACCCGCAACCTCTTGCGTGACAAGCAAGCGTTCTAGGCCAGTTGGAACTACGGCGGTATGGCGGAGACGACGGGATTCGAACCCGCGTAGGGCTGGTAGACAACCAGCTGGCCTCCCATGGCCCACGCCTCCAAGCGTTGTGTCGTGCCGGTCCCTGGCATCGAGCCAGGCGCGCCCTCCTGTCTGGCGGCCGTGCAGCGCAGCTTGAGCGCTGGCGGTGGACGCCTCGGTGTGGGCCTCGGTTGATGAGACCGAGCGGGTTCTCGTCGCTCCCTCGACCGGCAGAACCTAGTGGAGCCCGCGGGATTCGAACCCGCCGCCTCCTGCTTGCAAGGCAGGCGCTCTACCCAAATGAGCTAGGGCCCCAACTTCTGGCGACGTTCACCTCCCGGAGTCTCACCGGTGCGTGCACCATTGCCGCCGCCAACTCGGCGCTGCAGTTACTGACGCCTCAGTCGCCTTGCAAGGGCACACTGCAGCGCACCTCCCGCGGTCGTCACCTCATCGCCGCCTGGTTCATGGTCTCGATGTCGCCGTGGCCTCCGCGGAGCTTGGACATGCCCAGGTCGATCAGGACCAGGCTGCCGTCCTCGCGCTGCATCAGGTTGCCGGCGTGGTAGTCGTGGAAGTCGATGCCCAACTGCGTCAGGGTGTTGAACATGTCGCGCAGGCCGAACTTCTTGATCAGCAGGTTCCACTTCTCGTTGATGCCTCGGGCGTACTGCTGCGCCTCAGGCGAGTTTTCCCTGCCGGCGAACTTCTTCTTGATCTGGGAGAGGACGTACTCCTTCGTCAACTTCTTGGCGTTTTCGAAGTCGCCAGCCGCTCGCTTGATCCAAATCGGGAGGCCCGTCGCCACCAGCGCTTCGTTGAACTCATTGCCGACCTCCTTCGGGAGGGGCTTGAGCTTCTCCTGCAGGACGCCGAAGAACGGTGAGTCCTTGAAGCTGAAGACCGCGTAGTAGCGGACGATGTTGGAGAGGTCCTTGCCCTTGAGGGCCGCCGCGACCTGCGCCTCCTTCTGGTCGTCGGTGATCTTGAGCACCTTGCCGTTGCCCAGGTCGAGGGCCGTGCCGTGGGTGCCGGTGCCCAAGTTGGGCAGGGAGTCGACGCGGTTAGGGTCGATGCCCAGCTTCCTGAGCCCCTTCGGGAACTTCTTCAGCAGCTGCTTCGCCTGCTCTTCGCTGACGGGATGAGCGTCCTCGTTGAGAGACTCGGCGATGAGGACCCGTAGGGCCCGAAGGGTCATGGTGGCCATGACGGTATCTATGCTGCAGGTGGAGCCGGAGGGAGTCGAACCCTCAGCCACGCGAGTTCCATTGTCGGCTTTCTCGTGCGTCTAGCCTAACGGCCCCGTGGAGCACGCGGGGGTCGAACCCGCCACCTCTTCGTTGCGAACGAAGCGCTCTCCCAGATGAGCTAGTGCCCCAACTTCTCGAGCAGGTCGTCCGGACGGGGGATGCCCATCCTGTCGCCCCACTTCTTCCACAGCGTGACGATCCCATCGGGCGGGTCTGGCGGGAGACCCAGGTCCCACAGATCCTCTTCGAACTCTGCGAGCTCCTCGGGAGCCAGCGCCTGACCGTGCCTGTCGTAGACCACCACGCGGTGGAGCTGAGGGGATTCGAACCCCTGACCTCCTGCATGCCATGCAGGCGCTCTCCCAACTGAGCTACAGCCCCGTGAGAGTCATCCCCGATGCCCAGGCCTATGGGGAACCTCACTGAAAGCTCCTGGGACTTTCCCCCAGCGAGGTCGACTCGTGCGCCCAAGAGGACTTGAACCTCTGACTTCCACCTTGTCACGGTGGCACTCTAGCCGCTGAGTTATGGGCGCGTTGTGCCGGTCTCTCCCGGCTGTCCAGTCGCTACTTCACCTTCCGACCGTTGCGGTAGTGCCTCCGCCAGCAGGGCCTACACATGTAGGGCTTCCCCGCGAGCTGAGAGGCGACCGTGCAGTGCTTGCACATGCCGCACCTCCTTTCATTGCTGAAAGGGGGCCGTTACGGAGGGTGGTGGGTCACGTTGTGTGTGTCCAGTTGCAGCAACGGGAGTCGAACCCGATGTCTCTGGGGTATGAGCCCAGAATGGAACCGTTTCACTCTGCTGCGGAAGCGGGAGACGGATTTGAACCGCCGACCTCTGGGTTATGAGCCCAGCAAGCTACCTGGCTGCTCCATCCCGCTATGTCTAGGTATTCTGATCGTGAGCCTGGAGGGACTCGAACCCCCGCGTAGTCGCTTAAAAGGCGACCGCTCTGCCGCTGAGTTTACAGGCCCGTTTGCCTTCACCTGAGGGATTCGCACCCGCATCTCCAGCCTACCTTGGCTGGCGCCTTCCTGTTAGACCACGATTTCGTAGCGCTGGTGCTCCCAAACCGGCAAAAAGGTTACTAGCAGTGCGCGAGGCAGGACTTGAACCTGCGGCCTCCGGCACCCAAGCCGGCGCTCCTTCGCTGAGCTACTCGCACATGTTGTCGATCGTCCGTTCACCTGCCGCCACGCGTCCGGACTCGAACCGGAGTCTGCGAGTTGGTGACTCGCCGTGATGGGCCGCTACACTACGCCTGACTGTGATGCGCAGTTACTTGAACTTCGAGGTGCACGAGGCTGGGGTCGAACCAGCGGCCACGGGCGCTAAAGGGCCCTCGCTCTGCCACTGAGCTACTCGCGCATGTTTTCGTTCACCTCTTGCCCCGGGTTCTCACCCGAGCCTTACGGATTCAGAGTCCGCCGTGCTCCATACACTAGCGCATGGGTTACTAGAAGGTGGGGAGGGCAGGACTTCCACCTGCAACCGACGGGCTATCCGCCCGTTGCTCTAGAGTTGAGCTACCTCCCCAAGACGCAACGTGGTTTCACCTGCATCGTGGCGACTTACCTGTCGTCTTCGGCGCCCGTGTCGAGAGCGGGGGCGCCGGCAGGACTCGAACCTGCAATCTCCAATCCGCACAGCGTTGCTGCTTTGGGTTACTTCGTTGCTACCGGTGGGGGAGCTTGGATTCGAACCAAGGACCTCCCGCGTTTACAGCGCGGGCGCGCTTTGCGATTACTGCGACAGTGTCGCCTCATCTCCCGCTGCGCTACTCCCCCGTGGTGGTCCCGGTGGGATTCGAACCCACACGCTTCTGCTTAAGAGGCAGCCGCTCTGAACCGTTGAGCTACGAGACCGTGGTGATCCTGGAGGGACTCGAACCCTCATCAAGGTGCTTAAGAGGCACCCGCTACGCCGTTGAGCTACAGGATCGTGAAGAAAGGAAGCCAAGCTAGCTGCCCGAGTGGGGATCGAACCCACCGTCTCCCGGTTAACAGCCGGTTGCTGCACCAAGCCAGCTATCGGGCAACGAAGTGGGGGAGGACGGGCTTGAACCGCCGACCTCCGGGCTTTGACGCCCGGCGCTCTAGTCTGCTGAGCTACTCCCCCATGTCCGCAGCGACCTGCGCCCGATGGGCGCGTCCACTGCAGGCTGGCACGGCAGGATTCGAACCTGCATCTTCTCGGTTAACAGCCGAGCGCACTGCCTCCCTTGCGGTTTGTGCTACATGCCAATGTGGCTCCCGAGCCAGGAGTCTAACCTGGGCGCATCCCCTACACGGGGACTGCTCTCCGACGAGCTCCTCGGAAGGCCCCAGAGGCTGGGTTCGAGCCAGCGTCCTCCGCCGTAAAGGGCGGCGCTCTTCAGTGAGCTACTCCGGGATACGGAACGCAGGTTGTCAAGGAACCGAAAGGAATCGTTTCCTCTTCGGTGGAGCGTTAGGGAATCGAACCCCACACGGGCCTGAGGCCAACACGTTTACAGCGTGCCCCGTCACCAGAACGGACTGCCGCTCCATCGTGACTCTTGCCTCTTCCTCGGCTTCTGCGATGTCGGCTTCTTTGCTCTGCCTTCATCTCATCAGCTCCGGAAGCGTACGGAGCTGAGAGGCTCCGCGCTCAGGAATCGTAATTCGCAGCGACGTAGCGCCACTGCTTCTTGCGATTGTCCTGGGCTTTGGCTTGAGCGTTCATGATCGTCTTTTGGACTTTCGTGGTGCCGAGTGGATTTGAACCACCGACCTCCTGCTTATCAGACAGGCGCCCTAACCGAACTGGGCGACGGCACCGTGTTTTCAACCGCATCAACTGCCGCGGTAGTAAGGGTACTCTATCTTGGCCAGCCGGTCCTGTACACATCTTTTTGCCGGCCACTGCACTTTTTCTTCGCGGTTGACTTCAGGCGCCCTAGTACAGCCTCAGCTCGCACAGCATCCGGTCGACCTTGCCGGGCAGGGACGGGAAGGGCCAGCGCTCGTCTTCCTGGTGGATGACGTACTCCAGGTCCTCATCTCGCGCCTGGCGCTGCTCGGACGGGTGGAGCCGCCAGCGCGACTCGTCGGTGATGGGCTTGACCCGGTTGGTGCGGACGGCGACCCGGTGCCCCCCGAGCCACTTGTGCAGGTTGTCCCTGTCGTTGGGGTTGCGGGCGTCGTTGACCACCACGCCCAGGCCCTGCTTCAGCAGCCCCTCGATCTCCGGGGCCGCTCGCATCGTCAGCACGTCGGGGTGCACCATCTGCCGCAGGAACTCCTCGCCCATCAGCTGCAGGATGCGACGAGGCGAGTTGTCGTCGATCCGGCCGGCCCCGCCGCAGGCCCGGCAGCCGCCGGGGACGAACCTGACCTCCATCGTCAGGGAGTCGCCTTCCCGCAGGTTGCCAGTGCCCTCGCACCGCAGGCAGGGCCGGGCCCACCGGGGGTCAGGCTCGTTGCGGAACTTGGAGGGGCCGTACAGCTGCTCGTCGGTGAAGCCGAACATGTCAGCGGCGAACCGCTTCATCGGGCCGGCCAGCGAGTGGAAGACCCACCCGTGCTTCTCGACCAGGATGTCAGCCACCGCGTCCTTGCCCGCGCCCGCCTCGCCCGACAACACGATCAGCTTCGACATCTCCGCCTCCTCGACCGGCCCGACATATTGCCGCGGGCCAGGTGGTAGCCACCGTCTTCGGTCCCTCGATTATTCCTGGGCCCTTTGGAGGGCCGTCACCGACCACACGTGTAGGCCGTGAGCCGGTTGGCGAGCTCGCAGGCCGCCGCATCCGCCGCCTGCCTGTCGGGCCAGGTGGGCTCGAAGAGCTCGAACACGCGAGGGGCGGCATCGACATCGTCGTCAAGGTAGCTGACCTTGCAGCCGTGCTCCGCCTGGAAGCGCTCGAGCAGCTCGTCGAGCGATTCGCCGACCTGGCACGGCAGGTACGGGTCGTTGACGACGTCCTCCCGGCTCAGCGCCTGGCTGTGCTCGACCTTGTCGAGGGTCGGGATCCCGTTGACTTCTCTGGCCTGGCCGTAATACGCCAGCACGCTGATGACGATGTGGTTCGCCTGTCCTTGTCCGTCCATGGTGGACACATGCTACCACGTCGGTGCAGGGACTTGCACAGGGTCGCGCCACCGGGCCGCCCGCTTGGCCTGCAGGGCCCGGATCACCTCGTCTGCGCGCCCGCCCTTGCCGGCGTGTTGGTCGTGGTCGACGCCCTTGCGGTTGTTGCAGCCCTTGCAGGCGAGGGCCAGGTTGCGGGGGTCAGTCGGGTCGCCGCCGTCGCACAGCGGCTGGATGTGCTCGAGGGTCGCCTCGGTCCGCCCGTCGAGGGCCACGTAGGCGCGAGTGTTGCAGTGGATGCACTTGCCGACCCAGCCGACCTGCTGGCGCGGGAGGAAGCTGCCGTCGGCCGGGCGTGGCCGGCCGTAGTCTGGACAGAAGGTGTTGTCAGTCGCGACCACGCTCAGGACGACCTTGGCGCGGTTGGCCCCCTTGGGCCTCCCCTTCTTCGCCTCCGCCTTCGGGTCCGCCGCCTTCTTCGCCCTCGGCCGCAGATAATCATGCGCCTCGCACAAGAAGCCGGCCGAGCCTACGGCTCCGTCATAGATGCGCTCGCCAATCTTCGGCGCCAGCACCTTGATCATCGCGCGGATGAGCGGGCGCGGTGTG
>ERZ650311.1063-NODE-1063-length-14553-cov-10.857980_pt1 | contig 14553 bp, 15 predicted proteins | sample MGYA00376247_ERZ650311 | MGnify/ENA primary metagenome ERZ650311 (study PRJEB26733, sample SAMN07839324) | wastewater metagenome | biome: small river; feature: stream; material: water | place: USA: North Carolina | collected 2016-07-28 ... | reverse complement strand
TCACGCTTATTACTCTGACGCTGGTGTGGGGCTTCAATTGGCCAACCTTGAAGATGGGTGTGACAGGTTTTCCGCCGCTGACCTTTCGCAGCATTTGCATGTGGATCGGTTGGCCTGTGTTGGGCTTGGTGATTTGGCGCATGAAAATTTCATTTGTTGTGCCACGCAAAGAGTGGCGCGAACTGCTGATGCTGGCCACGAGCAATATGTTCATCTGGCATGTGTTCATCATCTTGGCGGTGCAAGATTTGTCGAGCGGGCGGGCCGCCATATTGGGCTACACCATGCCGATTTTTTCTGCGGTGTTTGGTTGGTTGCTGTTTCATTCACCCCTCAAACCCAAAGCTTGGTTCGGTGTGGGCTTGGCTGCCGCTGGAGCGGTGTTGTTGCTCTGGCATGAGTTCACGCATCTGTCTGGCAAACCGCTGGGCGTTTTCATGGCGTTGTTGGCTGCCGCAGCGTGGGCAGTGGGGACTCAGCAAATCAGACACACCAAAATGAGCGTGCACACCTTGACCATTGTGTTTTGGATGACGGGGTTGACCACCCTCTTGATGAGCGTGTTGTCGGTACTGTTTGAGATGGATCGCTGGGTTGAACCTTCGGCCAGAAACTGGGGCGCTATTTTTTACAATGCGATCGGTGTGTTTGTGTTTGCACAAGCCGCTTGGTTGGGTTTGGCGCGCAATTTGCCGCCCTTGGCTTCGACACTGAGCGTGATGTTCATTCCCGTGCTGGGTGTGTTTTCAGGGTCGTGGTTGCTGGGTGAGGTGTTGCACTGGCAAGACATGTTTGCCGTGGTGCTGATTGTGTTGGCGATTGCTTCGGTGCTGTGGCCCACTTCAGCGCCACCACCCAAAGATGACGGTGAAGTCAGCGGCCCTTGAACACAGGTTTGCGTTTTTCATTGAAGGCCGCCACGCCCTCTAATCGGTCTTGCGTGTCGACCAAACGGTTGTAGGCCTCGACTTCAAAGCGATACGCGTTTTTGATGTCCATTTGCGTGCCGTAGCGCACCGATTTTTTGATTTGACGCACGGAGAGCGGTGCGTTGGCAGCAATTTTTTGCGCGGTAGCCACTGCCTGTGCGAGCACCTCACTTGCGGGTGCAACTTGGTTGACCATGCCCCAATCGAGTGCTTGTTCTGCGGTAAAGGGCTGTCCTGTCAGCAACAGTTCTTTGGCGCGTCTTTCACCCAACACACGCGGCAGATTTTGTGTGCCGCCCATGCCCGGCATGATGCCCAAGGTGACTTCTGGCAAAGCAAAGCGTGCTGTTTGACTGGCATAGATGAAGTCGCAGCACAAGGCCATTTCTAAACCGCCACCATAGGCATGGCCATTGACCGCACCAATGATCGGCAGTGGCAAATCCACCATGGCCCAATAGCTGCGCTCAAAAATTTCATGCTGATGCTGCCATGCTTGCTGCGTCATGCCATTGCGCTCTTTGAGGTCGCCGCCGCCACAAAAGATTTTGTCGCCCGCTGCCGTGAAAACCACACAACGCAAATCACCCGGGGTGTCGGTGAGTTTCAACCAAAGCTCCAGCAACTCAACCGCCATTTGGGTGTTGAGTGCATTGCCCACCTCAGGTCGGTTCAGGCAAACTTTGAGCACATGCGCATCGATGGCTGTGCACTGCAGTGTTTGAAAATGGTCGAACATGGGTGAATGGTATTTCAATAAGATTTGGGCATGCCCAAGACGTGTTCGCCAACGTACGACAAAATCAAGTTGGTCGAGATGGGGGCCACTTGGTACAAGCGCGTTTCACGGAACTTGCGCTCGATGTCGTATTCAGCGGCAAAACCAAAACCACCGTGCGTTTGCAAACACACATTGGCAGCTTCCCATGACGCATCGGCCGCCAACAACTTTGACATATTGGCTTGGGCACCACAGGGCAAACCTGCATCGAACAAACGGGCGGCTTCGTAGCGCATCAAGCTGGCGGCTTCGACATTGATGTGCGCCTTGGCGATGGGGAACTGTATGCCTTGGTTCATGGCGATGGCGCGACCAAACACCACGCGGTCTTTGGCGTATTGGGTGGCGCGGTCGACAAACCAATAACCATCGCCAATGCATTCAGCGGCAATCAAAATGCGCTCAGCATTCAAGCCGTCGAGAATGTATTTGAGACCCAGACCTTCTTCGCCAATGCGGTTTTCAACTGGGATGCGCAAATTGTCAATGAAGATTTCGTTGGTCTCGTGGTTGACCATGTTTCGAATGGGTTTGACGGTGATGGTCTTGCCCACCTCTTCGCGCAAATCGACCAAGAAGACCGACAAGCCTTCTGATTTCTTTTTGACTTCAGCCAGCGGCGTGGTGCGCGCCAACAAAAGCATGTAGTCAGAATGTTGCAGTCGCGAGGTCCACACTTTTTGGCCGTTGACCACATAGTGATCGCCCTGACGCACCGCCACGGTTTTGAGTTGCGTGGTGTCTGAGCCGGTGGTGGGCTCTGTGACCGCCATCGATTGCATGCGCAATTCACCCGAGGCGATTTTGGGCAACAAAGCTTCTTTTTGCGCTTTAGAACCATGACGCACCACACAGCCCATGACATACATCTGGCCGTGACATGCGCCTGAGTTGCCGCCCGCGCGGTTGATCTCTTCCATGATGACGCTGGCCTCGGTCAAACTCAAATTGGAGCCGCCGTATTCTTCTGGGATCAATGCAGACAACCAGCCTGCATCGGTGAGCGCGTTGACAAATTTTTCGGGAAAGGCGCGGGCCTCGTCTATTTCTTGCCAATAGCGCGAATCAAACTGAGACACGACACTGCGCACACCTTCGCGCAGTTCGTTGTGATCGTGATGAGTGGTCATGAAAAAAATTATTTGCTGGGGGTGGTAAACATTTGTCCGCCGTCAACATTCAAGACGGTGCCACTCAAGTAGCTACACAAGGGTGAAGCACAGAAAGCAGTGAGACGCGAAATTTCATCGGGCTCGGCCAATCTTCCAAACGGCAAGCCAAGCGTCAATTCATGCCAACGCGACGCATCGCCTAATTTGGTGGTGGCTTGTTGCTGGAGCATGCCCTGCATGCGGTCGCTGCGCGTGGGCGAGGGGTTGATGCCAAACACACGCACACCTTGGCGCACCGTGCCGCCACCCAAACCTTGGGTGAAAGCGATGAGTGCGGCATTGGCAGCTGAGCCGCAGATGTATTCGTAGCGGGGGGCAGCACCCGCCATGCCGATGATGTTGGCAATCACGCCTGCGCCTTTTTTCTCCATCAACGGCAAATACGCACGCGTGAGGTTGATGTAGCTGTACACCTTGAGCTCCCAAGCGGCACGCCATTTGTCTTCGGTGATGTCATGCAAGCTGCCACCCGGAATCGCGCCTGCATTGTTGACCAACACGTCGATGTCGCCCACAGCATCGCGCAATTTTTCGGCAGAGCCGGGTTGGCTGAGGTCTGCGTCGAAGGCCTCCGCTTGAATGCGGTGGTTTGAAAAAATGGTTTGCACCGCTTGGTCAAGTTGACTGCGTGTGCGTGACACCAAGAGTGGCACCGCCCCTTCTGCGGCGAATGCTTGTGCAATGGCCAAACCAATGCCTTTGGAACCACCGGTGATGAGAACGCGTTTGCCTTTGAGTTGTAAATCCATGGGATGGTCCTTTTCAGTGTGAGGGTGCTGGCACTTGTGTGGTGTACCACTGCGCCATTTTTTCGCCTGTCATGAAGCACACGTTAGGTGTCTTCATGAGCAGGTCCAACATGCGTTCGAAACTCTCGAAACGGTGCGGCACACCGATGAGGTGTGGATGCAGGCCCAAGGCCAACACACGCGGTTGTTTTTTGGCTTCGCGCTCAAACAAACGCAAGGTGTTTTCAAGCCGTTGGTACATTTCGTTGGAAGCATGTTTTTCGATCGCGTAGATGATCGAATCGTTGACTTCTAAGTTGTAGGGCAACGACAACAACGGGCCATGTTGGGTGGTCATCCAGTGCGGCACATCGTCAACAACCCAATCGAAGACATATTCAACGCCGAGTTTTTTCAAAATGTCTGGCGTGTCGAATGACTCTCTCAAGCCCGGGCTGAGCCACCCTTTCGGACGTTTGCCGGTTAAGGCTTCGATCATGTCGAGGCTGGTGGCAATCAAACTCTCTTCACCCTCGGCATGGTTGAGCGCTTTTTGATGCACGCCATGGCCAATGAATTCCCAACCTGCTGCGTGCATGGCCTCTGCTGCGCGCGGGTAGGCGTGAATCACACCGGCGTTGAAGCTGGTCGATGCAGGCAGGCCGCGCGAATGGATGGCCTCGATGATGCGCGGCAAACCTGCACGCATGCCGTAGTCGACCCAACCGAAATTGGGCACATCGGGAATCGTCTCTTTGCCATGTGGTGGCGTGATGATGGTGCGCGGCATGCTGGCTTCAAATTGCCAGTGCTCCACATTCACCACCAAGTGAACCAAGATGGCGCCTTCTTTGGGCGCAGTCAGTTGGGGGCCTTCGTTCGAGAAGCCGTAGGGTATGCGTGGGTTAGCCATGGGTGTGACGTATCAGGTTGAGAATTTGCAGTTTCAAAGCGCTGAACGATTCGCTGGCGGTGTCGGCCACCGTGCGCGGACGCGCCAAAGGCACTTCGATTTTTTGCTGAATGCGCCCAGGCCGCGCCGACATGACATAGATGGTGTTGGCCAAGAAAATGGCTTCATCGATGTCATGCGTGACAAAAATGATGGTGGGTTTGAGTTGCTGCCAAACCGACAACAGCAACTCTTGCATGGTGAGGCGTGTTTGTGCATCGAGCGCACCAAAAGGTTCGTCCATCAACAACACACGCGAACCCAAGGTGAGTATGCGTGCAATGCCCACGCGCTGACGCATGCCGCCTGACAACTGAACGGGCAGGTGATTTTTGAAATCACTCAAGCCCACAATTTTCAGCATCTCATGCGCACGTTCCTCGTAGTCTTGTTTGGGCAAGCCTTGCACACGCGGGCCAAAAATCACGTTTTCCCAAACGGTCAACCAAGGGAAGAGCGCAGCTTCTTGAAACACCACGCCCCGATCGGGGCCAGGTGCTGCCACAGGTTGTTGATCGACATGCAGCAAGCCAGAGGTCACTGGCTCAAAGCCTGCGATGAGGTTGAGCAAGGTGGATTTGCCACAGCCTGAGGGCCCGAGCAAAGCCACAAAATCGCCGGGGGCGACGTCTAAATCGATCCGGTCGAGCGCCAACACAGGCGGTTGACCCGGATAGGTTTTGCAAAGGTTTTTAACGGTGATGTTAGACATGGTTTTTTCAATGACTTTGCAAAATACGCCAGACCAAAACTTTGCGTTCGATGAACACAATCAAACGGTCGCTGACATAACCCATGGCGCCAATCGACACCATGTCAGCCAGCACGATGTCCATGCGACCGACGTAATACGCGTCCCACAACACATAGCCCAAACCGGATTTCACAGCGACCATTTCAGAAACAATCACCGCTGTCCATGAAATGCCAAGGCCAATGCGCAAGCCCGTAAACACCGAAGGCATGGCCGCAGGCAGCACCACGCGTTTGAGCAACTGCAATCGACTCGCGCCCATCATCAAGGCAGCACGCACCAAATTGCGATCGACATCGCGCGCGCCCTGCGTGGTGTTGACCACGATGGCATAAAAGCCACCTAAGAAAATCAAAAAGATCGAGCCCACATCGCGAATGCCAAACACCGCAATCGAAAAAGGCAACCATGCGGTGATGGGGATGGGGCGCAGGCTTTGAATCAACGGATCGATCATTTGCGAGACCAAACGGCTCCAACCGATCAACAGACCCAATGGCACGCCAATCAAAGCGGCCAGCAAAAAGCCTTGGGCCACACGCATGGTTGAGTACTGCACATTAGCCACCCATGTGCCCAAGTAGGGGTTGAGGCCCAAGCCCGCTTGACCAAAAATCCAAGCGTGCCAGCCCTCCAACACTTTCAGCGGCGTTGGCAAGATGCCTGCCATGCCGGGCAAGCTACCCACGCTTTGCCACACAAAAATGACGGCAACGGGCACCACCAAACCTAACATCAGTTGCTTGACATGCGCCAAGGTTGCCGTCTTCTTCATGTGCGCTCCTGGTGCTTACTTTTTGATTTCACGCGCCATGCTGTCGTCGTAAAGCTCAGCCGCTTCTTTGGTCACATCTTTTTGCACGATGCCTTGCTTGAATGCAGCCTCAGCCAGACGAGCCACTTGGTCTTTGTTCAACACACCACCAAGCTTGATGATCTTGGCCGACTCTTTGGTCACATTGGGTGGCAAGCCTGTGTATTTGGAATAAGCGTCAGCAAACTGGTCGTTGTTTTTGGCCAGTTGTTCTTCGACTTTCAAATAGGCCCACAAGAAGCGACGCACCAATTCTTTCTTGGTGGCCATGGCTTCGCCTGACGCGGCCAACATGCCCAACTCAGCACCGACAGCACGTGACTGGCTGTAGTCGAGTTTGCTGGCAAAGTAGGCATCGCCTTCTGCCACGGCTTGTGATTCAAAGGGCTCCCACAACACCATGGCATCGATGTCGCCACGCTTCATGGCTTGCACAAACGCGGTGCCACCACCTTGCACGTTGACAGGTGAAAACGAGTTGTAGGGGATGTTTTTCTCAATCAAGGTCATGGCCCATTGGAACCAAACCGCAGAACCAGGTGCGATGGCAATTTTTTTGCCGCTGATGTCTGACCAGTCGTCAATCTTGACGCCTTTGCGCACCACCAAGTATTTGGCTGAGCTGCCAACGCCGGTCAAACCAATCAAGTTTTTGCTGCCTTGTGCTGCCACGATGGCCAAGTCACCAGGGCCCACGGCAGACACATCGACCGAGCCGGACAACAGTGCGGTGCGTGCGTCTGCATAGCGCACAAACTCAGCGCGTTTGACTTCGATGTTGAGTTTTTTCAACTCTTCTTCGAGCATCAACATGGGCGACAAGTGGCCCACTTTGACATAGCCCACGCTGAGAACTTCTTTTTGTTTCATCGGGGCGGGCGCGGGGCCAACAGCGAATGCCGTTGTGGCGACAACGCTCGCCACAAGACTGATGATTACTTTGAGTGACTTCATCTGTATCTCCATGAGTTGATTAATTGCCGGTGAACTGAGGTGCTCGCTTTTGCGCAAAAGCCAGACGGCCCTCCGCATAGTCGTTGCTCTTGAAACAGGCATCGACCAATTGATCGATGCGCGTTGAATCGTTGTCACGCCCGTTGGCAATGCTGAGCATGGCCTGTTTGGCGGCGTGAATGGTCAGGGGTGCATTGGCTGCGATTTGCGTTGCCACATCTGCTGCATGGGCAAACACATCGTCGTGTTGCGCGTTGACGATGCCCATATGCACAGCTTGTGTGGCGTCATACACTTTTGCGGTGTAAAAAGCTTCTGCAGCTGCAATGGGCGACAGGCTTTTCAAAATGCTTCGCATGCCGTCATAGCCATAGCCCAAGCCCAAACGGGCGGCGGGCATTCTGAATTTGGCGTTCGGTGCGCAGTAGCGCAAATCACAACTCAGGGCCAAACCCAAACCGCCGCCATAACAAATGCCACTGATGGCTGCGATCACAGGCACGCGACAGTTGGCAATCGCGTCTTGCGCCTGCGCCACACAGAGGTTGTAGTTGGCCACTGACTCCGCTGAATTGCGTTGTGTTTCAAACTCACTGATGTTGGCGCCTGAGACAAACGCTTTGTCACCCATGCCACGCAACACCACCACGCGCACCGAGGGGTCGGCCTGAACTTGGTCAAACGCTTTTTTGAGATCGACCCACATCGACAAACTCATGGCGTTGAAACGCTCAGCATCGTCGATCACGATGTTGACAATGTGTTGCGTTTGCGATTGATGGATCACGCCCATGGTCACACCACCTGCTGCTGATGAAATTGTTCTATCTGCGCCTCAGAATAACCTGCATCGCGCAAAACTTCATCGGTATGCTCCCCCCAACCTGGCGCGGGCGCGACAACTTTCGAGGGGGTGCGCTCCAACACCACAGGCTGCGTGATGTAAGCCATTTCTTTGCCAAATGACGTCATTAAGTGCTCAGTCACTTTGAGGTGCTTAACCTGTTCGTCTTCAAACACTTGCGGCACGGTGTAAACAGGCCCTGCAGGCACACCCACGCCATTGAGCAAGTCCACCCAATGTTTGACGGTGTTGTTTAAAAATTCTTTGGCAATCAAATCGTTCAAACGCTGGCGATGTTTGACGCGCAAGGGCTCGGTCTGAAATTCGGGGTCGGCATACCAGTCTGGTTTTTCAAGCGCATCGCAAAAGCGTTTCCAGTTGCCTTCACCTGACGCACCCAAATTGAAACAACCGTCACTGGCTTCAAACAAACCCATGGGCGAACTGGTGGGGTGGTTGTTGCCCACTTGCACAGGCACATCGTTGTCGTTGAGGTAACGCGCCATTTGGAAATCCATCATGGCAATTTGCGAGTGCAACAACGAGCTGTGTACCCATTGACCGCGACCCGACACTTCGCGCTCTAACAAAGCCACCAAGATGCCCAAGGCACAGTAAAGGCCAGCACTCAAATCGGCCACGGCCAAACCGGCGCGCACGGGACCATGCTCGGCCTCACCGGTGACGCTCATCAAACCGCCCATGCCCTGAATGATTTGATCAAAACCCGGGCGCCATGCATAAGGGCCGTCTTGTCCAAAACCAGAAATGCTGGCCAAGATGATTCTTGGATTGACCTTGGCCAGTGATTCGTAGTCCAAGCCCAATTTGCGCTTCACATCTGGCCGCCAGTTTTCAATCACCACATCAGCGTCTTTGACCAAGCGCATCAAGATTTCCATGGCGCCGTCTTTTTTCAAGTTCAATGTCATCGATCGCTTGTTGCGATTGATGTTTTGAAAATCGCCACCTTTGCGATTAGCAGCAAACATGGCTTCGTTGGGGTCAACACCGGGAGGGGGCTCGACGCGAATCACATCGGCACCGAAGTCTGTCAGGATGCGCACGCAGTTGGGGCCCGCTCTGACCCGCGACAAGTCAATGACTTTGAACCGTGAAAGTGCGCTGGACGCTTGAATCTTGGGCATGGTGTCAATGGATCCAAAAAATTGACTCGGCTCGCTGTGCGAAATCGAGCAAGTGGTGTTCTGAAAATGGTCTGCCGAGCACTTGAACCTGCACGGGTCGTCCCCTGCTGTCACGTGCCACGGGAAGGGTGATGGCGGGCAACCCGAGGTAGTTCACAAAGCCCATCCAACGGTGCAAGCTGAAAAGTTGCTCGCGATCAAACTGCTCGTTGCCCGGTTCAACCTCACACCAATCGGGCACAGGTTGCGTGAAAGCGGGCAACACAATGAAAGGCGATGCTTGGAAATAGCGATCGACAAAATTTTTCAGCAAGGCAGGACGCATGCTGACAGCTTGTTGGTACCAACTCTGAGGCACACCCAAGCCGGTCATGCCCAGCGCTTGCACGCCACTGGGGGCGCTTCCAGACATCAAACGCTCACGGTGGGTTTGTGCAGTTTCAAACATCAGCACACACTGTGCATAGCGAGACAACTTCTCCACATCGTCGGTCAAATCGATGTGCCCGATCACTTCAACTTGTTTCAACCACTGCGTGATGGCTTCTTTCAACCCTGCATGCAAGTTGTCTGGCCACCACACTTGGCAGGGCATGTCGCTGATGCTGCGTGTGATTTGATCTGCACCTTCATGGGTAAGCTCTGGCGCTATCACTTGAAACACCTCGCGTGCGTCTTGCGCATAACGCGCCAAGAGACCCACCGTGTCAAGCGAAGGCGCCAATGGAAAACAGCCTTCGATGCTGACCCAACCGGCGGTGGTTTTCAAGCCCAACAATCCGCAGGTGGCTGCAGGAATTCGGACCGAGCCAGCGGTGTCAGTACCCAAGGCCACGTAGCTCATGCCAGCGGCCACCGCAACAGCTGAGCCACTGGACGAGCCGCCCACCACAGCGTGTTCATCCAAAGGGTTGGCGCAACGTGGGAAGTCAGCGTTTTGCGACGTGGCGCCACACGCGAAAGGCGCCATCACCAAGCTGGCCCATTGCGAAGCGCCAGCATGTTGCAAGCGATCGATCACATCAGCGGCTTGCGTGTTGCTCTGAGCTTGGCCTGTGCCAACACCACAACCAGGCGTTCGGCCAGGCAAATTGAAAATATCTTTGTGCGACAAAACAATGCCTTGCAGAGGGCCCTCAGCCAGCGCAGGCACCGAGACTTCTTCTGCCACGCATGCGAATTGCGATTGAACGCGTTGCGCCTTTGCACATTGGGCTGCCACGGCTTGTGCTGTCGTGACCTCACCCGCACGGATTTGCGCTTGCAACTGCGTCATCCGTGCTGGCAACTCATGCATGGGCGCACCTTTGCAGCATGGCCTGGAAGTCTTGTGCGTCTGCCACTTGCGGCGCACCCTCTTCCACAGGCAGCGCCAAGCGGCTCAGACTTTTGGCCGTGGCCTGCAAAACCTCAGGCGTGACCCGCACGCCATGGGCATCAAACGATGCTTGGGCGAGCTGACACAGCGCGTCGAAGGTATAGGCATTGGCAGTCATGGATATATTTATACCCCACTAAATATATTTATAGCAAGCACATAAAATACCCATACAAACCCTTGGCTCATTCCAAAGCACATGAAAGTCAGCGACCAAATCAGACACCGCATCGAAGAAGCGATTGCCTCTGGCGAATTACTCCCGGGCGACGCGATTGATGACGCCGCCCTGGCGAAGATGTATGGCGTGTCACGCACACCGGTGCGAGAGGCATTGCTTCAACTGCAAGCGCAGGGCATCTTGATCAGCACGCCCCGAGGCGGCTCGATGGTGGCCAAAATGAATTTGCAACAGCTGCTGTCGCTGTGGGAGCTGTTGGCCGAGCTCGAAGGCATTGCCGTGCGGCTGGCCTGCGAACGCATGACGAATGACGAAATCAAAGCGCTCGTCAAATGCCACCGTCAAAGTAAAAAAGTGGTCGACAAAGACGACATCGACGGCTGGCAAAACGTCAACCTCGAGTTTCACGAATTGATTTACGCCGGCGCACGCAATCCGTTTTTGCGACAAGAGGTGTTACGCATTCGCTTTCGAACAGGCGTTTACCGCCGACACGCGTTTGGCGCTTTGGGACGCATCAAATCGTCTTACGACCAACACGAAAAAATTGTCAGCGCACTAGAAACCAGAAATGCGCCCGCCGCATCGAGCTGCATGGCAGACCACATGCGCCCCGGGCGCGATGCCAAAAGCCTCAACGACTTCATCATGAGCCTGCCGCGCGAGTTGTTGGCGGTTTAAGGTCTCAATGGCGTTCGGCCAATTGGCCAAAACCTTTCAAAGCATCTTTCAAACCGATGCGTCGCAAGGCCCACCAATAGGTGGCCACGTTGACGCCAATCAGGGGTTTGCCAAAGGTGGTTTCAATGGCGGGTGTCATCGCGCTGACGGGCAAGTTGGTGCCCACATGCACAAAGGCTTGCACGTCTGGCACATTCAACACCTCAAAGCCCGCCATGATTTGCTTAGGCGTGAATTGCGCCACCGAAATGGGGCCTTTGGCCTGCAAGCCATGGTTGGCCAACACATCAAAGCCACACGATTCAAAGAACTCTTTGATCAACGCATCAGCTGGTGGCCAATAGGGCGTTAACACAGCAATGCGCTTGGGCTCACCAATGGCTTGTAAACCCGCCAACACAGCCATGGATGGGGTGACAAAAGGAATGCCACCCGCCAAATTTTCGAGCCGCTTTTCTTCAGCCTGTGCACGTGCGCGGTCACCGCGAAAAGAATGGATCGAATGACCATGTGCCACCGCATGGGGTTGACATGGCAACACCAAATTCAACGCTTCTTCTAAATTGCCTTTTTCATTTTCAAGCGCATCGCGGTACACCTGCATGTTGTCGTAGGGCCGAGGGGGCAACAACATGCGACTGACATGGTTGGTCACACCGTTGGGTCGCATGGCCTCCATCTCGGGTTGCACCACGGTGTTGGTGGCGGGCACGATCACGGCAATTTTGGCGCGCGTCGCCAAAGCGTCGAGGCTGGTTTGTGCAGTCTGCGTCATTGAGGGCTTACTCCATTTTCAAATTGGCTGCCTTCGCCGCCTCAGACCATGTGGCAATGTCGGCGCGCAAAGCATCAGCAAATTCTTTTGAAGAGTTGCCAATCGGGTCGACTCCCATTTGCTGCAATTTAGACACCGTTGACTCCAGCACCACCGCCTCTTTGACCGCCTCTGCCAAACGTGCCACGACAGCAGCAGGTGTGCCTGCAGGCGCCATCAAACCGTTCCACGTGACGGTCTTGAAACCCGCGTAGCCCGACTCAGCAATGGTGGCCACTTGCGGCAACTGAGCCGAGCGTTTGTCGCTCGACACACCAATCAGGCGAATGTTGCCGCCACTGACATGCGGCGCCAATTCTGAAAAATTTCCAAAATACATTTGCACATTGCCAGCCAACAAATCGGTCACTGCAGGAGCACCCCCTTTGTAGCTGATGTGCGTCATGTTCAGATCAGCGCGTTTGACAAACAAGGCCGCTGACAAATGCGACACACTGGCTGAACCACCCGATGCGTAGTTGAATTTGCCAGGGTTCTTTTTGACATACGCCACAAACTCTTGCACCGTGTTGGCAGGTACTGATTTGTGCACACCCATCACAAACGGGTTGCTACCCACATTGCTGATGGGCACGAAGTCTTTGATGGGGTCAAAGTTGGTTTTGTTCACCACCGGCAAAATCGCCATCACTGGCATGGGCGCCATCAACAACGTGTACCCATCGGGTGCTGCTTTGGCCACAAACTCGGCTGCTATCGTGCCACCCGCGCCTGTTTTGTTGTCCACCACCACCGATTGCCCCAACGATTGCGTCAATCGCTCAGACATGATGCGCGCGATGGCATCGGTGTTGCCACCCGGTGCAAAGGGCACCACGATTTTGATGGGCCGCGTGGGCCACGTGGTTTGCGCTGACGCCACTTGCCAACCCAACATCAGCAACACGCCAACAGCCAGACACCAATCATGAATACGCTTCATAGCAAGTCCTTTCATTTTGCAAACATCAGGCAATCGCATTCGCTCGCGCAATGCTATTGATCATGGACGAGTTCAACAAAAACGCACGCGCCTTCACGGGGTCAGCACATGTTTCTTGCAGCTCTTGAATGCGCGCCGCACGCTGCACGGGATCGCGCTCTTCTAAGTTCTTTTTGTTTTTCACCGACAACAGTTGCACATACTCCATGTTGACGGTATGTCGTTGACGGTGGTAGCGGTCTAATAAATCATCGGTTGCTTCACCACGCACAACTTTGGCCAACATCTGCCCCAAACTCATGGCGTCATGGATGCCACTGTTGAGACCAAAGCCACCGAGTGGGTTGTTCACATGCGCCGCATCACCCGCCAACAACACGCGCTGCTTGCGCAAGGCCACGGCCACACGTTGGTGCACGCTGTAAATGCTTTGGTGCACCAAGGGGTATTGACCTGTTGGTTCGCGTGTCAAACGGCGCATGGTTTTTTGTGCGTAGGGTCCAGCGAGGGCTTCTTCGTCCGTCACGTCTTGCGAGACGGGCAAGGTCATGCGCCACAAACCTGGCGGGCCTTCATCGGGCATTTTGAAAACCGCCACCCATTGTTCTGGGTCACTGATGTAGGCGTTTTCTGTGTAACCCAGTTGCGCAAAATCATAGGTCGTGCTGATCACGCTGTAACGCTCTGGCCAGGTGTAGCCCGCAAATTCAATCTCAGCTGATTTACGCACTTGGCTTCTGCCACCGTCTGTCCCCACCAACCATTGCACACGCCATGTTTGTGGGCCATCCGGTGTGTGCACATTGACCTGCACATCGGTGGCGTGTTGTGTCAACGATTCAAAGCGGTGGTTGAACAACACCTGCACATGGCTGTGGCGCTTCAACGCGTCTAACAAAATCGGTGTGAGCCGATGCTGCTCAAGGTGAAGGCGAAACGGGTAAGGCGTGTCGTTTTTGAGCAAACCCAAATCCCACTCTGCCACCAAGCCGTGCGACATATCACACGACTGCCAACGCGGCACTTGTATGCCCAACGCCAACATGGCCGCCGTCACACCCACTTGGTCGAGCATTTCCAAGGTGGGCGGATGAAATGTGCCAGCGCGCAGATCTTTGGTGAGATGCGGCTCAGCCTCTATCACGGTGCATGCAACACCCTGTTGGGCCAGCACCAAGGCTGTCAACAAGCCCACTGGGCCTGCTCCCGCAATCATGACCTGTGCCTGCTGATGCGCCGCCATGTCCACCCTTTCGCTGCAACGATTTGTTGATCGTTGGCATGCTAGCGAAGCCGCATCAAAGCATGAGTCACCGAGGTGATTGAGTCTGCATTTTTGCCATGGCCAAACACACATCAGCCCAGACCTTGGCTTTTTCGGGCAAGTTGCGCAGCACATAAGCGGGGTGGTAAGTCACCACCACCGGCACGCCTTGGTAGCTGTGCACTTGGCCGCGCAATTTGCCCAGCGGAATGGTTT
>ERZ650311.1061-NODE-1061-length-14574-cov-16.072870_pt1 | contig 14574 bp, 15 predicted proteins | sample MGYA00376247_ERZ650311 | MGnify/ENA primary metagenome ERZ650311 (study PRJEB26733, sample SAMN07839324) | wastewater metagenome | biome: small river; feature: stream; material: water | place: USA: North Carolina | collected 2016-07-28 ... | reverse complement strand
TATCTTCTGGCGTCATTGCATTGAAGAATTCCGTCTCTTCATCAACGTGGCTGACGATAATGGTTGGCTTAAGCCCTGCACCTTCAAGAAGTCTCTTGCGAGATGCAGATTGTGAAGCGAGAACGATCCGTGGCATTACTCAAACCTTCTTGCGCCAAAAGTCACCTGATGGGGAAGTGGCTGACGAAGCTGAGGAAGACCAAAGACGCTGCGCTTGATGACAGGCTTGAGTTCGACAGGTTTACGGTTATTTAAGACAGCGTGGAGAGCAATGAGCTCTTCGTCACTGGGATGACCTGATGCAACTGTGAATTTCATTTATAGAGGAATGTTTCCATGCTTACGCGCTGGCAAGATGTCGCGCTTTGTCTTCAAAGTACGGAACGCCTTAGTGATGTATTGACGGGAATCTTCCGGTTCAATCACGCTATCAATCGTTCCGCGCTCTGCTGCAAGGTATGGGTTAGAGAACTTCTCGGTGTAATCATCGACGAGTTCCTTGCGGGTTGCGTCAACATCTTTTGCCTCTGCAATTTCCTTGCGATAGAGAATGTTGACGGCACCTTGTGCACCCATCACCGCGATCTCAGCGCTTGGCCATGCGAAGTTGATATCGCTTCCAAGGTACTTAGAGCCCATCACGATAAATGCTCCACCATATGCCTTACGTGTAATCAGGGTGACAAGAGGAACAGATGCTTCAGCGTATGCATAAAGCAGCTTTGCACCACGACGAATGATGCCGTTCCACTCTTGTTCTGTTCCTGGCAAGAATCCTGGAACATCGACGAGAGTAAGAATTGGAATATTGAATGCATCGCAGAAGCGCAAGAATCGTGCAGCCTTTTCAGATGAGTTGATATCAAGCGTTCCAGCAAGTTGAGATGGCTGGTTTGCAATGATTCCAACTGATTGACCTTCAATACGTGCAAAACCCACAACTATATTTGGCGCATAGAGCGAGTGAACTTCAAGGAACTCACCCTCATCGACAAGTGCCTGAATCAAAACTTTCATGTCATATGGCTGGTTCGGACTATCCGGGATAAGAGCGTTGAGCGCCGTATCGGATGCCTTCTTCTCGAGAGATTCTGTAGGCGGCAATACAGGTGAACCGTCCATATTGTTGGATGGAAGATATGAGAGAAGCGCCTTCACATAATCAATTGCATCTGCCTCTGAATCTGCCATGTAGTGTGCGTTTCCAGATTTGGTGTTGTGCGTATATGCACCACCGAGTTCTTCCATTCCAACATCTTCACCAGTGACAGTCTTGATCACATCAGGTCCTGTGATGAACATGTTGGAAGTTTCCTTGACCATGACAGTGAAGTCGGTAAGTGCGGGTGAGTAAGCAGAACCACCAGCACATGGGCCGAGGATCAATGAAATCTGAGGAATAACGCCCGATGAACGAGTATTGAGGCGGAAGATTCGACCGTATCCATTGAGCGAGGCGACGCCCTCTTGGATACGAGCTCCACCGGAGTCATTGATACCAATGAGAGGAATACCTGACTTCAGCGCAAATTCTGCAATCTTTACAATCTTCTCTGCATGGACTTCTCCAAGAGATCCACCGAAGACAGTGAAGTCTTGGGAGTAGAGAGCAATTGGTCGACCATCTACAGTCGCAGTACCGATCACGACTCCGTCGCCGTAAGGGCGGTTCTTCTCCATGCCGAAGTTATGTGCACGGTGGCGAGCAAACTCATCAATCTCTGTAAATGAATCTGGATCTACAAGCATCTCAATGCGCTCTCGGGCAGTCTTCTTACCTTTTGCGTGCTGCTTATCGACAGCTCGGGCAGATCCTGCGTGGACAGCTTCATCAATGCGACTGCGAAGGTCTTCGATTTTTCCCGCAGTTGTATGTAGATCGTGGCTCATGCGCTTAAGGTACTAGTCGTGGGTACTGATGCGCCAAGAGCGCCACTAGATAAGAAGCGCATATCGCAGGAAATCTCGCGGTACTGGCGGGTAAGCGTGGTTGAAGTCACCGGCTCGACTCAAGATGATTTGTATGAACAAGTGAGCGCCGGTAAAGCTCTTCCAAAAACAATTCTTGCAAGCGAATTTCAAACAAGTGGCCGCGGAAGATTAGATCGCTCATTTGATGCAGCACCGCATTCGGCACTTACCTTCTCTCTCTATGTCGAACCTCAAGTTGATAAGAGCGAGTGGTCATTTCTAACTTTGCTTGCCGGCTTGAGTGTTCATGAAGCTCTTCGCGCTCTCGATTCCAATGTCAAAGTTGGAGTCAAGTGGCCGAATGATTTATTAATTGGTGAGAAAAAGTTTGCCGGAATGATTGCGCAAGCTACAGATAAAGGTGTTGTGCTTGGCATCGGCATCAATGTTGGAATGTCACAGGATGAACTTCCAGTAGATAACGCGACATCGCTTTCAATTGAAGGTTTTGCAAATCTCGATCGCAACGAAATTCTTGCTTCGATCATCAATCACTTTGAAATCAATATGCAGATGTGGGAGCTCGATCAGAGCTTCTTGGCTGCATACAGAGATGCCTCTGTAACTATTGGAAAAGAAGTCTCGGTCACGATTCCTGGCGGTGAAGTAATCGAATCCAAGGCGGTAGACATCTCAGATACTGGAGCCCTCATGCTCGCCAACGGCAAAGAAGTAACAGTGGGAGATGTCGTTCATCTACGATAAGCCGGTGAGCAATCGCTTCCCAACTGTCGGCGTCATAGGCGCTGGCCAGCTTGCTCGAATGATGATTGCACCAGCTACAGCTTTAGGAATCGACCTCCTTCTCTTTGCTCAAGGTAGCAATGACTCAGGCGCTCAGATCACCCACCATGTAGTCGGTGACTACACCAATCTTGCACAAGTGCTCGAGTTTGCTCGCAAAGTTGATGTAGTTACTTTCGAACACGAATTGATTCCGCTATCGGTGATTAAAGGTTTAGAGGCAGAAGGCATCAAGGTCTATCCGCCATCTTCAGCTTTTATTTACTCGCAAGATAAAGCCGCGATGCGCGAAAAGCTCGCAGCCTTTCCAGCCCCACATTCACAGGTCATTACAGAACCATCAGCAGTAAAAGAATTTCCAGTTATCGCAAAGGCAATTAGTGGGGGATATGACGGTCGCGGAGTATGGAAGATCAAGAACCAGGTTGAACTGCAAGAGATTCTCAGCCACACATCCCCACTCTTAATTGAAGAGCTCGTTGAATTCGATACAGAGATTGCAGTCATGGTTGCTCGATCACCACATGGCCAAGCAACATCATGGGCACCCGTCGAGACTGTTCAGGAAGATGGCATCTGCACCTTGACCATTACTCCCGCACAAAAGATTTCTCCTGCTGTTGCAGAGCAAGCACAGAAGATTGCGCTAGAGATTGCACAGACTGTTGGCGTTGTCGGTGTGATGGCAGTTGAAATGTTTATCAAAGGTGAAGAAATCTTTATCAATGAACTTGCAATGCGCCCACATAATTCTGGCCACTGGTCTATTGAAGGATCAGTGACATCACAGTTCGAGCAGCACCTGCGTGCAATTTTAGATTTGCCTCTCGGCAGCCCTGCAATGAACCACCCATATGCAGTGATGGGAAATGTTCTCGGTGGTGATAAAACTGATATGTATCGCCCATATCTTCATCTCATGGCTCGCACGCCAAGCCTTCACTTCCATCAATATAAGAAGGAAGTACGCAAGGGGCGCAAGATTGGCCACGTCACAGCATGTGGCGATGACCTTCTACACTTAACCCAAGAAGTGCAGCATGCACGCGACTACATGAGCGGAGTGATCGATGAGTGACGTTGCAATCATCATGGGATCAGATTCTGATTGGCCGGTAATGGAAGAGGCCGCAAAGGCTCTCGATTCATTTGGGATCACATACACCGCAGATGTTGTCTCAGCACACCGCATGCCAGAAGAGATGGTCGACTTCGCAAAGACCGCAGCTTCAAAGGGCTACAAAGTAATCATCGCTGGTGCAGGCGGAGCAGCTCACCTTCCAGGGATGGTCGCATCTCTGACAACTCTTCCTGTTATCGGCGTTCCTGTTTCTTTGAAGAACCTCGAAGGTATGGACTCACTTCTCTCGATTGTTCAGATGCCAGGCGGAATTCCTGTTGCAACAGTCGGTATTGATAATGCAAAGAATGCTGGAATCCTCGCGGCACGCATCATCGGTTCAGCAGATGCTTCAGTTGCTAAGAAGATTGAAGCTCAACTCGCAACACTTTCAGAGGAAGCAAAAGCAAAGGGCGCAAACCTCACTGCACGCCGAAATACAAAGACCGGCTTCTAAAGAAGATTATCCACAGTTAGTTTTCTGACTTCGTTTCAAGGTGCAACTAAGACCTAAGTTCTGCACGTTCGCGCTTCCTCTAGCTATGGCACAGTGATCCGTCACCTATTGCTTCCTCAGGAACAACACTGAGGTTGGAGTAGAGAGGAGGATGAAGATGGAGCCAGTAATTCTTTTACTGCGTTTCCTTTTCGACATATTTAAGTCTTTGCTTGAATATCGAGAAAAGAGAAAGGCCCGCCGCGCAAACGACGGGCCATCCAACTGAGTCCAAGAGCGGACAGACAGGAGAAGGGCGCGAGCCCTTCCTCTGTTCTATTTATAGCACGTACATTTCTTACTATTCAATAAATACAACAAACTACTTTGTGTTATCTATACAGTCTTTCTAAACCCATTCGGGCACTTGGGTTTAGTTCCCGAAACCTTCTTTATAATTTTTCCTTTTGCACAAGAAATACTTCTGGAAGTACTAGCCTTTCCAGAACTTTGAGGCGAAGGAGCCGGTGTTGCGGATGTTAAAGGCGTATCGGAGTTAAGTCGGATTTGAAGTTTAGGGGAGGAGTAATGGAATCCCGCAGAAACGACGGAGTAGTAGCCGTCCTTCTCTCTAGACGTCACAGTAATCACTTCATCAGGAGTTCCGTCCGTGTAAGTAAGTGCGACTCGCGCCTCCACTTCCCCTTTGAGATTTACACCCCATAAACATTTGGCCATGGCTGTCGGAATTCGAATCTCCAAATAGCCAGAGTTCACAGATCCATCGGTTCTTAAGTGGGAAGCTCGAAGCTGGACTTCAATTGAGCGGTTCGTTGCATTCCACGTCGGCGACCATTGATTAAAGGCGTTAGTTACGATGCTCAAACCGCCAGAGGACACACAGGGCTTAAGGGGATCCGTCCTTACGTTATTTGACGTATAGATCCACATTGCAGGTTCATCCGTTACATATAAGCCATGATCGATTGCAAAGAAGTCAGCGAGAGCGAAATAGACGTTTTCCAACTTCATCGGCGAGAAATTGATTTCGATGAGATTACGCCCGGAAATCGGGGTTACGTTTAATGAGAAGTTTTTAGTTCTGCCATTGGCATATAGGGGCAGAAATGAGCTTGCCATTCTAAGTTGCACATGGAAGGTGATATCGCTTTCAAAGTTCCATGGAGGTGAACCAATAGAGCAAGTGGACTGACCTGCGGCACAGATTAGTTCTGCATCTTTACCCGAAACAATTACTGGTGCTCTTCCACCATCAAACATGGAAGGCCGAGCATAGAGGCCAAGTTCCTCTTGATTCGCTGAGCAGTTATTGGCGTTGTCGCAATGTATTGCATCAGCAGGCCAATGGAAAATATAGAACTCAACACGATCACCGCCATTTTGAGTTTTAAGTCCGGGAAAGCTCCATTCATCATGCACCCCGGAAATCTTCGACAGGTAGGCATCCTTCGGCGCAATAGGAACGTTTACAGTTCTCCCTGTTGGTATTCCTGTGGATTTGGTTCCGTCAGGTAAATCAATTGTTATTTTATCGATGCAATCGATTTGATCATTTATAGAACAAGGACGCATGAGTTGTGCGCTATCTGCAGCTTGAACCGATGAAATTGGAGTAAGACATGTAGAGAGAAGCACGAGAACAGAAAGAAACTTACGCATGGCAGGATGCTAGGGAATTCATTCGAGTAATAGTGCTCCGAGTAGATATTTGAATGGTCAATAAAAATGCCCGCCGATTTCTCGACGGGCATTTTCTGTACTTCTAATTAATCAGTACGACCAAGTGCGTGAACGCGCCAGCCAGCGTTGCGCCAGAGGTTGCGATCGAGCATATTGCGACCGTCGATAAGGAACTTCGACTTCACAAGTTGTCCGATTACTGACGGATCAAGCTCGCGATATTCCTTCCACTCAGTCAAGTGCAAGATTGCATCCGCGCCCTTAACCGCATCTACTACCTTCTCGGCATAGTCGAGGTTAGGGAAGCGCTTACGTGCAGGTTCGATGCCCTTGGGATCGTGAACAACAACCTGCGCACCTGCTGCAGATAACTGAGCAGCGATGTCGAGCGCTGGGGAGTCACGCACATCGTCACTGTCTGGCTTAAATGTCGCGCCGAGCACAGCGATCTTGTACTGAGTGAGATCTTCAGAGAGATCTGCACGAACAACATCAATCACGCGCTGACGTGCACGAAGGTTGATGTTGTCGATTTCACGGAGGAACTCGAGCGCCTGATCTGCACCAAGTTCTTGCGCACGCGCCATAAATGCACGAATATCTTTTGGAAGACAACCGCCACCGAAACCGATACCTGCCTGCAAGAAGCGGTTACCGATACGTGGGTCATATCCAATTGCCTTTGCAAGAACTGTGACATCGCCACCTGCTGCTTCGCAGACTTCAGCCATCGCATTGATAAATGAAATCTTTGTTGCAAGGAATGAGTTTGCAGCAACTTTCACAAGCTCTGCAGTAGGAAGATCTGCGCGAATCCATGGAGTGCCGAGTGCAATCACTGGTTCGTAGACTTCTTTGAGAATCTCTTCCGCGCGATCGTTGGCAACACCAACAACGAGGCGGTTTGGAGTCAAAGTATCTTCAACCGCAAAACCTTCACGGAGAAACTCTGGGTTCCAAGCAAGGTCTGCCTGTGGTGCATGCTCTTTGAGGTAATCGCGAAGCGCCTGTGCAGTTCCGACAGGAACAGTCGACTTTCCGACTACGAGGGAACCGTCTTTAAGGAAAGGTGCAATTGCAGCAACTGATCCCTTGACGTATGTCAGGTCTGCAGCGAGGCCGTCCTTGCTCTGCGGAGTTCCGACGCAGATGAAGTGAACATCGGCATCGGCAACAGCTGAGAAATCTGTGGTGAATGAGAGGCGACCAGTCTTCATCTCTTCTGCGAGAAGAGTGTCGAGACCTGGTTCGTAGAAAGGAAGCTCACCTTTTTGGAGGAGCTCAACCTTGTGAGGATCAGTATCGATACCAACGACGTCGAAACCAAGAGATGACATACATGCAGCGTGGGTTGCGCCGAGATAGCCACAACCGATGACTGAGAGCTTTAACTTCATGCCCGCGAGTCTATTGCAGGAGGTTTATTTATTTGCAGCGCACGGATTATTAGCCGCGGTCTGTGTCTTAAATTTATCGATTGTTGTGCTGGAAGGTGACGCCTTTGGTGATGCAGATGACTTTTTCGAGACCACGGTATCGACTAGGGCAGTGTCGTTTTTAATGCGATTCCAGAGCTCTGGCGCCAATACTGAATCCCAGATCACGACTGAACCCAAGACTGGATGGCGGCCATTAGGATTTGAAAGTGGAACAGTCATCGTGCGGACATTTCCCGATGAGAGATTGCGCATCTGCTTAGCAAGAGTGAGAAGGTCATTCTTATTGACGCCTTCATCCATCTTTACTGTAGAGATTGTTGCCTTATAGAAATTAGCCAACTTGATTGGATTAAGAAGTGTTCCTGAAGAAGTCGCCTTACGAATAATGGCAGAGACGAATTGTTGCTGACGTTCCATACGACCGATATCTCCACGACCATCGAAGTCGCGAGTACGTACATACTTCAATGATTCAACGCCATCAAGTACATGGCTTCCAGCGCTCATGACGAGGTGGCTCTTAGGGTCATTGATTGCAACTTTTGAACAGACCTGAATTCCACCGAGTGCGTCGACAACGCCCACAAATCCTGCAAAGCTGACTTCAACATAGTGATCAATCTTGAGCTGTGTCATTCCTTCAATGGTGCGAATAAGAAGCGGTGCCCCGCCATATGCAAATGCTGCATTGAGTTTTCCATCTCGTGCTGGGATTTGTGATTTTCCATCAACGCCGATGTGTTCTGGAATTGTGACGAGAGTGTCACGTGGCAGCGAGACGATGTATGCAGCATCGCGATTCTTGCTGATGTGAACCAGAAGCATGGTGTCCGAACGACCACCTGCTGCAACCTTGACCCCACCTACACGCAATTTCTTGAGCTGCTCTTTTGTCAGACCTTCGCGGTTGTCTGAACCCACCACGAGGTAATTCAGCGCCGAGTTCACTTTCTCAGGTCGATCACCTAAACCTGCAAAGACATCTATGCGCGAAATCTGGCCGCTGATCTGGCCAAGCCCAAGCCAGGTAATGGCAGAGAGGGCTACAACACCCACAGAGAGTGATGTAATTATTCGAATCGCGCGCGTTGATTTCACATGCGCAGGGTACTTGAACGATAGCGTTACGGGGTTATGGCGACACAGGACAATCACCAGTTAAGTGGCTCACCGCTGCCAATGGTCTCTGTCATTCTGCCAATTCTCAATGAAGAGCTTTACTTACGTGATGCAGTTCTCTCAATACTTTCACAGGATTATCGCGGGGATTTTGAAGTCGTTCTAGCAGTAGGGCCTTCAAAAGATCGCACTCAAGAAATCGCAGACCAACTTCACTCTGAAGATAAAAGAGTCATTGTTGTTGCCAATCCTTCTGGCCGAACCGCGGCAGGCCTCAACGCTGCACTCAACGCATCACGCGGATCAATTGTTGTTCGCGTTGATGGCCACGCGCAGATTCCACAGAATTACATCTCGCTTGCTGTCGAAATTCTCGATGCGACAGGCGCAGTCAATGTCGGCGGCTTGATGGCAGCAGAAGGTGTCACAACATTTGAGAAATCTGTTGCTGGTGCAATGCGCAGCCCACTTGGTGTGGGAGCTTCACGTTTTCACACTGGGGGAGAAGCCGGTGAAGTAGATACTGTCTATCTCGGCGTCTTTAAGAAAGAGGCACTACAAGCAATTGGTGGCTTTGATGAGAGATTTACTCGTGCGCAAGATTGGGAACTCAACTTTAGATTGCGCAGCAATGGCGGGAAGGTTTACTTCGATCCACGTCTGCATGTGACCTATCGTCCACGTTCCACTGTTGCAGCTCTCGCAAAACAATATTTCGAGTACGGCCGCTGGCGCCGTGTTGTATCTCGTCGACATAAAGGCACCATTAACTATCGATACCTGGCTCCACCTGTGGCGCTAGCTGGATTCCTCGCCTCGATAGTGTTGGGCGGATTACTGCATTCAATCTTCTTTATCCCAGCAGCGATCTACCTTCTCTTTGTTGCAGGAGCATCAATCGCTATCGCTCGCTCAGTAGCTCAATACATATATCTATTAGCGATTATCCCGACGATGCACTTTGCATGGGGAGCAGGCTTTATTACCTCACCTAAGAGCATCGTTCCTTCATCCGATTAGCTCGAATACTGGGGTAATCTTCCCCGTATGACCCAGCCACAAGTTGTCTATGTGCCATTTAAGGCTGGTCTCCCTCCGATGCGCGCTTACCTGCGCTCGCTCTGGCACCGCCGAGCATTTGTCTCGGAATTCGCACGCTCTGAACTTCGCGAGCAGAACTTCGGCTCAGTCTTCGGTCAACTCTGGCTGGTCCTCAACCCACTTCTTCTCTCAGGCGTGTACTTCCTCCTGATTTATGTCATCGGTGGAACAAGCGATGCTCAACGATTTGGCCATCTGACAGCGACGCTCTTCCTCTTCTATCTCATCGCAAACAGCCTTACAGGTGGAGTCAAAGCGATTACCTCTGGTCAGCGATTGATTCTCAATACATCTTTTCCTCGCATCATGCTTCCAGTCTCCGCAGTCGTCGTTGCCATCTTTAGATTTATTCCGACTCTCGTTGTTGCATTTGCAATCCATGCGATCTTAGGTCTGCCATATTCATGGCAGATGCTCTGGGCGATTCCGGTGCTCTTTATCGCCATTGTGATGGGACTCGGAATGGCAATCTTGATCTCATGCATCAACGTCTACTTCCGTGACATCTCAAGCATGCTTCCTTACCTGACTCGCAGCTTGCTGTACTTGTCCCCGATTCTTTACGAAGCTTCTAAGATTTCAGCAGATATCAAGCGATACGAAGTCATCAATCCAATCTTCTATCTCCTCGATTCATGGTCACGCGTCATGGTGCATGCACAAGCACCGCACCCACGCGCATTACTTCATGCGACTCTCTTTGCGCTTACGATTTTTATCGTCGGCACGTATTTCTTCCTATCGAGGGAGCGTGATTTCGCTGTCCGACTTTAGCCACGATCACACAAGAGGCTCTATCGCCGTCTCAGTTCAAGATCTTGGACTGACGTACACAACTTCAATTGATAAAAAGCCAACTCTTAAGGCGCGCCTCAAATCTCTCGGGCGCGGCAAGAAGCACACTCGCACTGTTCAAGCTCTCAGTGAAGTAACGCTCGACGTACATTACGGAACCGTTCTAGGAATCATCGGCTCTAACGGTGCAGGAAAATCTTCATTGATGCGCGTTATCTCTGGCATCGTGCCGCCTACAAAGGGTCGAGTCGAAGTCTATGGAAGCGTCTCCACTCTTCTCGCTCTCGGCGTTGGCTTCAATCCATCAATGACAGGCCGTGAAAACGTTTATCTAGGCGGCTTAGCAGCAGGAATGTCTCGCACAGAGATTGATGAGAAGTTCGAGGCGATTGCGGCATTTTCAGAGCTTGGAGAGGCCATAGATGCGCCGATGCGCACATATTCATCAGGTATGTATGCGCGTCTAGCCTTTTCTGTTGCAGCGATCGTTGAGCCAGATATTTTGATTGTCGATGAAGCGCTCAGCACTGGCGATGCCAAGTTTAAAGAGAAGTCACTTAATCGCATGAAAGAACTTCGCACTGCAGACCGCGCACTCATTCTTGTCAGCCATGCTCTGGCAACTATTGAGGATCTCTGTAATGAAGTCATCTGGCTCAATAAGGGAAAATTGATGGCACGTGGCAAGCCCGCAGAAGTCATCGCCGAGTATCAGAAATTCATGAATGTTGGAAAGAGCGCATCTTCCGATGAGGATGTTTAAGCGATTTACTCCGATTATCTGTGCAGTCCTTGCTCTGCACTTTTTACCAACCGCATCAGCATCTGAAGTTCCTGCAACATTTAGCTTCACTGGAGCCGGTTACGGACATGGCGTTGGCATGAGCCAAATCGGGGCAAAGGCTCGCGCGGTTGCAGGTGAGAGTGCGACCGCAATCTTGAAGTATTACTATAAAAATGTTGAGGTTCTTCCAGTTGTAGATACCGCAACAATTCGCGTCAACATTGGTCATGCACTCAAGAGCGCAACTCTGGCAACAACATCTATCGGAACAACAATTCAAGCTTTTGCCGGTGAAACTCAGACAGGTGTCATCGCCAGCAAGCGCAAGATTACTTTTACAATTTCACCAGATCTCAAAACCATTCAAGGCTATAACTCGCCACTTGTAACTGTGCAGTGGAGCGGGGGAGTCAATCCCGTAATTAACTTTGGTAAAGACCGATTTAGATATGGTTATATACAAATTAAAGTCGTAAGAGGCGCCCTTGAAGTCACCAATTCTTTGTCGCTTCATGATGAGTACCTCCTTGGCATCAGCGAGATTGCATCCAATTGGCCTGCAGCTGTTCTGGAGGCACAAACAATTGCATCTCGCAGCTATGCGCTTTCAAAGATGGGTAGCATCAAAGCATCGTGCGATTGTCATCTCTACGCACATATCGCAGATCAAAACTTTGTGGGCTACGCAAAAGAATCTGAGGCAAAGATTGGTCAACTGTGGCGCGCTGCGGTGCTTCGCACAGTCGTTGATTCATCCACGGGGCTGGCAATTCTCAGCGGAGGAAAGCCAATTCAGGCATATTTCTTCTCTTCATCCGGTGGTGCAACCCAAACAACTGCGGATGCTTGGGGCGGTCCGACGAGTTACACCCAATCAGTCTCTGATACGGCAAGCGTGGATGTAAAACTCAATCCGCGATTTGCATCCTGGAAAGCATCAACAACTCAGCAATTGGTAGCAACAGCATTTAGCCTTCCTAATGTTGCGACCTTAGAGATTGTTGCGCGCAATAGCGCGGGAGCTGTAACGTGGATTAAAGGAACAAGCACTGAAGGTCTATCAAAGATTCTTCGTGGAGATACCTTTAGAAGTCGGGTGAAGTTGCCTTCACCGTGGTTTACACCCGCTAGTTAGCGTGAAGGACTGAGTTCAGTCCGCCCCATGTACCAGTGCGCAATACTGCTTCAAGTCCACCGGTAAGTGAGTTGCGGCGGAACAAGAGGTCATGTGCGCCAGAGAGAGTTCCAGCCTTTACAACCTGACCGTCTGGAAGAGTTACCTTCGCAGCTGCAGTGATGTATGTGCCAGCTTCAATGACACAGTTGTTGCCAAGAGAAATTCCAAGTCCAGAGTTAGCACCAAGCAGGCACTTTTCGCCGATAGAGATTACTTCCTTGCCGCCACCACTGAGTGTTCCCATAATGGATGCACCGCCACCAACATCTGTTCCATCGCCTACAACAACACCAGCTGAGATGCGTCCTTCAACCATTGATGCACCGAGGGTCCCGGCATTAAAGTTAACGAATCCTTCATGCATGATTGTTGTGCCAGATGCGAGATGAGCGCCGAGGCGAACGCGATCAGCATCTGCGATACGCACACCAGATGGAATTACATAATCGACCATACGTGGGAACTTATCAACGCTATAAACAGTGACTGTTCCGTACTTTGCCTTCAAGCGAGCTCGAGTGAGTTCAAAGCCTTCAACCGCACATGGTCCGACAGAAGTCCAAACAACGTTTGCTAGAAGTCCAAAGATTCCATCAAGTGATTGTCCATGTGGCTTTACAAGTCGATGTGAGAGTAGGTGAAGTCGAAGGTATGCATCTTTAGCATCTGCAGGTGCCTTTGTGAGATCAATTTCGATTGAGACAACTTCGCGAGTGACGCCACGATCAGCATCTGCGACAGCAAGTGCAGTTAACTCTGCATTAGGTGTGCCTGTAAGAGCTCCGAGTGCTGGAGCTGGAAACCAGACATCGAGAACAGTTGTACCTGAGAGCGTTGCAATTCCATGACCGTGCGCAAGAGTCGACATAGGAAGAAGAATACTGGCTTCACGCGTATCCTTTCGCACATGCGAATCGCCGTGTATTGCTCATCATCACCCACAATTGATCCCAAGTTCATAGACCTTTCATTTGAACTCGGTGCAGCAATTGCTGAATCTGGTGCAGAGCTTGTATCTGGTGGAGGTCACATCTCTTCGATGGGAGCAATCTCTCGAGGTGCCCGCAGTAAGGGCGGCAAGACCATCGGCATCATCCCTCAGAAATTGGTCGATATTGAATTCGCAGATCACGATAGCGATGAACTTGTTGTTGTTGACACGATGCGCACTCGCAAAGCAAAAATTGAAGAACTCGCAGATGCATTTATCGCACTTCCCGGAGGTCTCGGCACTCTTGAAGAGCTTATAGAGATATGGGTGGGGCGCTACCTTGGTTTTCACAATAAACCAATTGTGATCCTTGATCCTTATGGTGTTTATGCAAAGTTGCACGATCTCGTCGTTGATCTAGAAGATCAAGAATTTGTGAAGCCAGGAATGCGCGAACTAGTTCTGTGGGCTACAACAATTGAAGAAACTCTCGAATTCATTAAGAGCCATAATGCGCAGTAACTCATTAGCGCTCTCGCAGCTCATCAACGCTCCTGCTGAAAAAGTGTGGAGCTCAATTGCTGACTGGGAAGGTCAGAGCAAGTGGATGCTGCAGACAAAAGTTATTCGCACCAGTGAAATCTCCGAAGGTGTTGGTGTCACAATCGAAGCATTCACTGGCCCGTTACATCGTTCTTACCCACGCTTTAGATTTCTTGGCCTCGTTGATTTAATGAAGGTCACTGCATGGGATCCGCCACGCCGCTGCGATGTTATTCATTATGGAAAAGTTTTGAAAGGTTCTGGCACTTTCGAGGTCATTGCACTCGATAGCGAACACACCTCTTTTCAATGGTCAGAAGAGGTCATTGCTCCCTGGCTGCTATTTATTCTGATCAAGCCCTTTATCTGGGTGGGAGTAAAGATTTCTCTCGCCCGTTTTGCTCGTCTTCTGGAGTAATCTCTATCCCTATGAGCGCCCCTCAGACAATTGCAGAGTTGCTTTCTTCTCTGCCTGAGGAAGAGCGCATCATTTTGACTCTCCACTATCTCCGAGGAAAGAGCCCGGGCGATATTGCAGCCCTGCTTGCTGTTCCAGAACGCTCGGTTTTAGTCGTTATTGAATCCGGAAAACGGCGTATTTCCGCACACTTGGGGCTCTAAAAGCACCTTTCTCGATTTCCATTACAGGGGTTCAATGCGGGATACTTATCCCATGGCAGCAATGAAACCCCGCACTGGTGATGGCCCAATGG
>ERZ650311.1060-NODE-1060-length-14580-cov-4.671738_pt1 | contig 14580 bp, 10 predicted proteins | sample MGYA00376247_ERZ650311 | MGnify/ENA primary metagenome ERZ650311 (study PRJEB26733, sample SAMN07839324) | wastewater metagenome | biome: small river; feature: stream; material: water | place: USA: North Carolina | collected 2016-07-28 ... | reverse complement strand
ACGAGACTTCGTTTCCGACCATGCAGGGATTCGTTTGGGACAAATCATTCTTCGCGATGAACTCCACTCAGCTCACGGGCAACGCGATTGTTCAGGGCATCATGATTGCCAGCGCTATTCGTTGCGTTCTGACTGTCTTCATGTATGAAGCGATTCTGCTGGCTTTCGGCGCTATCACCTGGCAGTCGATGCCTGCACTGACCTGGACCTCAATTCTTGCTGGTCTAGCGTTCGCCTCTGCGATGCTGGCCGTCACATCGTATGTGAAGCAGGATGACGGTTTCTTCGCTATCGTCGGTCGTTTCGTTATTGCCCCGATGTTCATGTTCTCTGGCACCTACTACCCGCTCGATATCCTGCCATTGCCGCTTCAGGTGGTCGGCTGGATTTCGCCGCTGTGGCACGCCACCAACCTCGGTCGCGAGCTCAGCTACGGCATCGATAACCCGGCCTGGTTGACTGCGATTCACTACGGATACTTCGTAGTCATCTACATCGCGGGTCAAATCGTGGCGATGCGCAAGTTCAGAAAGAGGCTCGCAGCATGAGCATCATCAACTCAACAGTGAGCTCGGCAGTAGCCATCGCTGAGCGACGCTCGGGCAAGCTTGGTGCAGAGTTTCTCGCCGGTCGCCCACAGGCGATGATCGAGCGTGCGATCATGGCGCTTCGTTCTTCGACCTGGATTATCGTGGCATCGGGCTTCTTCGAGCCGGTCTTCTACATGCTTGCCTTCGGTCTCGGACTCGGCGGCATGATCGGGTTTGTCAACGGCGTGACGGATGCGTCCGGCAACCCGGTCAGCTATGCGGCATACATCGTTCCCGCGCTGCTGGCCACCTCGGCCATGAATGGCGCAATCTACGACAGCACCTGGAACGTGTTTTTCAAGATGCACTTCGGCAAGTTGTATCAGGGCATCCTGGCGACTTCGATGGGCACGCTGGATGTCGCTCTTGGCGAAATTGGTTGGGCGCTGCTGCGTGGTTTCGGCTACGCGCTCGCGTTCATGGGCGTCGTTACTGGAATGGATCTGGTGCTGCCAGAATCCGTTTTGCCAGGCGCACTGATTCCGAGTTGGTGGGGACTCATGGCGATTCCGGCCGCAGTCTTGATCGCATTCGGATTCGCATCCTTCGGAATGGCAATCACGAGTTACCTGAAGTCGTTCCAGCAGATGAACTGGATCAACTTCTTCCTGCTGCCGATGTTCTTGTTCTCGGGAACCTTCTATCCGTTGAGCATTTATCCAGAACCGATTCAGTGGATGATCCAGGCGCTGCCGCTGTGGCAGGGAATCGAAATGGTTCGCGCGCTCATGTTCGGAAACATCGGGTTCGGACTGCTCGGTCACGTGCTCTATTTCTTGGTCATGATCGCGGGTGGATTGTGGTTCACCACGAGACGTCTGCGAGCCCTGTTCCTGCGCTAAATTCGGGCAATTTTCACAAATAGAAAATTGTTCATTGTCACCCCGCAGGTCTAGGCTTGCATATAGATGAAAGACGTTCATCGATTGGGGTTGGTTATGTCCTCGTTTAAGCGCGTTTTCGGTTCGGCCTGGGGCCGTACGGCACTTGCTCTCAGCGTTGCGCTCACTGTGCTCATCGGCACCGTTCCGGCCCAAGCAGTTGTTCAGGTCGTTCGCACCACTCAGATCGTTCGTGTACAGACCGGATCAGAGGCGCAGGTGCGCGAGTCGCTCGCGGCTATGAGCAAGGTTCCACTTGACGAAATCTCCTACGTCTTTGACGGTTTCGTGGTCAAGCTGGCCGACTTCGAAGTTGCCCAGCTGCGCGCTAATCCGCTGGTTATCGACATCACCCCAGACGAGAGTGTCTCGCTGCTCGAGACCGACTCACCGACTCCTTCTTGGGGTCTTGACCGAACCGACCAGCCAAGCCTTCCGCTCGACAACTCCTTCACCTACCCAACCCAGGGTGGAGCAGGTGTTCGCGCATATATCGTTGACACCGGTGTTCAGGCAGACAACCCAGACTTCGCCGGCCGCATCGCTGCCGGTTTCGACACCTTCGGCGCCAACGGTCAAAACGTTGACTGCCACGGTCACGGAACTCACGTCGCCGGAACCGTCGCCGGCACCAAGTACGGTCTAGCCAAGAAGGCCACTATCGTTCCGGTCAAGGTTCTTAGCTGTGCGGGTTCGGGTTCATACTCGGGCATCATCGCAGCCCTCGACTGGATCCGTGCAAATCACCCGGCTGGCACCCCTGGTGTGGTCAACATGTCGATTGGTGGTCCAACCAACGCAGCGATGACCGCAGCGGTTGAGAATCTCACTGCAGCCGGCGTCCTTTCGGTCGTTGCCGCTGGTAACTCGAACACCGATGCCTGCACCTCGTCCCCGGCGAGTGCACCGAACGCTCTCACCGTTGCTGCATCAAACCAAACTGACGCGCGCGCATACTTCTCAAACTACGGAAACTGCGTTGACATCTTTGCCCCCGGTATGGCAATCATTTCGGATGACGCATTTGCCGCCGGTGGCTCGAAGAGCATGTCGGGAACCTCGATGGCAAGCCCACACGTTGCCGGTGCAGCCGCGCTCGTTCTAGGCCAAAACCCAAGGTTTAGCCCTGCAGATGTCACCGCAGCGCTGAAGGACAACGCTCGTCAGGGTGTCATTACGGATGCGCAGTCGGCCAACAGCGGATTGCTGAACATCCAGTTCCTCAACGCCACCACTCCACCTGCTCCGCCAATCATTGGTGTGCCTGATGCGCCTACCGGGGTTGCTGTCAGCGGCATCACTAAGACCGATGCAGTAGTCAACTGGGTCGCTCCGCTGAGCGATGGTGGCGCAGCAGTCACCGGCTACAAGGTTGAATACCGATCATCTGCGGTTTCGGCATGGCAACAAATCAGTGCCACCACCAACACCGCCACCCTTACTGGGCTAACCGGTGCAACCAACTACCAGGTGCAGGTCAGCGCCATGAACCTCGCAGGCACCTCGCTGCCTAGCTCAATCGTGAACTTCACCACCCTTGGCGATCTGCCTGGTGCGCCGCTGAGCCCTTCGGTCACCTCTGACCGCGGCGATTCCATCACTCTCACCTGGGCGGCTCCAACCAGCAACGGTGGCAACGCGATCACCGGCTACCCAGTGCAGCAGCTCAAGAGCGGAGTCTGGACTCAAATCGGTATCGGGTCGGCTACTAGCCGCACTCTGAACGTAACTGGGCTAACTCCTGCTACCGCATACTCGTTCAGAATTGCGGCCACCAACGTCAATGGCACCGGTCCGTACGTTGAGTTCAACTACACGACCGGCATTCTTGCTCCTAGCACCCCAACCGGCGTTACCGTTTCGGCAATCACGGGCAGAACGGCAAACGTGAGCTGGAACCCGGTCAACCCGCCGACAGCTGGCATCCCGCTGACCTATGAAGTCACCTGGGGCTGGTCGGGCTACACCAACGTTCTGGGCCGCGCATCCGGTCTAACCAACCCAAACTACGTGATCTCGAACCTCGCCGCGACAACTCGATACTGGGTTCAGGTATCGGCAGCTCAGGGCACCGCAGCCAGCCTGCCGAGCGCCAAGGTGTACTTCTCGACCACCGCGAACACACCAAACGCTCCGTTGATGAACAACCCTGTCAAGGGTTCTGCAAAGGCCACATTGAGCTGGACCCCGAACGGTGACGGCGGATCGCCAATCATCGACTACACGCTGCAGAGCATGTCGGCAAACACAGCAGGTGCGACCTGGGTGGATGTTGCTAGCGGCTTGACGGCAACCAGCTATGACGTTGACCTTCCAGCGATCGGGCAAAGTGTGTACTACCGAGTCGCTGCGCGCAACGCAATCGGCGTCGGAACCTGGTCACTTCAGGTCATGGTCTCGACTCCGGCCGGTGCGCCTGGTGCACCAACAGATCTGGCTGGTACTCAACTTGGCTCCACCCTTACACTGCGCTGGACAGCACCTACCGAAACCGGTGGTGTCGCTCTGCGTGATTATCGCGTAATGCTCAGCCGCGACAACGGCACTACGTGGCTGGATGCGGTTTACACTTCCGCAACATCAACTACAGTGGCAGCACCCGCAAAGGGTCAAACTTGGCAGTACCGAGTTGCTGCTCGAAACGCGTCCGGTGTATTCGGTGCGTTCTCGAACATTGTCTCGTTTGCAAACCAAGCCACAAAGCCGACACCGCCGGGACTCTACAGTGTTCGACTTTCGGGCGACCAGGTCCTAATTAGCTGGTACGCATCCTCGGACAACGGGGGATCGGCAATCACGGCCTATCGAGTGGAAACTCGAACCACGACCACCGCAGACTGGACGCAGGCTACTTCAGTTGCCGGCAATGTCCTCAACGCTTCGGTTCCTGCCGGAGCGCCGGGCACCCCGCTCTTCGTTAGGGTTTTGGCGGTCAACGTAATCGGAACATCGGATCCGAGCGCAGTTGGCCAACTGACCATTCCTGCAAGAATCTCTGATGCCCCGCAGAACCTTGCGGCTGCGTTGAACTCTTCGGGTACCCGCGTAGAGCTCACCTGGCAGGCTCCAGCCAACAACGGTGGCGGTGCAATTCGACAGTACGCAATTCAGTACTCGGCCAATGCAGGGTCCACATGGGTAACGGGCGGATACGCTGCAGGTAACGCAACGAATTACACCGCAGCGTTCATCCCAGGCAAGGGAGGCAGCTACAGCTATCGAGTGCTGGCTCAGAACGCGGCTGGAAATAGCCCCGCTTCGAACACTGTCGACATCACCAGAGCAGCTACCGCGCCCGGATCCCCAGTTGGAGTTTCCGCACGACTGAACTCAGACGGCAAGGTTGTTGTCAGCTGGATACCATCGAGCGACAACGGTGGTAGCGCTGTTACTGCCTTTGCAATCGAATCGTCCACGAGCAACTCAGCCTGGACTGAAGTTGCACGTGTCGCTGGAAACGTAGTGTCTTCGTCATTCGAAGCGCCAGCCGCAGGTCGTTCCAGCTCATGGCGGATTATTGCCATCAACGCCACCGGTGCTTCGCCGGCCAGCAGCGTTGTGAGTTACAGCACTCCGCTGCAGCGGGCTGCCGCTCCAACCAACTTCACTCTCGCTGCCGATTCAACGAATGCCAGCAGAATGATCGCGGCATGGGTCGCGCCGACGGACTTTGGAGGTGCGACAGGTGCTTCGTACTACCTAATTCAGTCAAGTGCCAACAACGGTACGAGCTGGTCAAGTTGGGCTATGGCGAATGGCTCGGCAACCTCGATTGCGATTTCTAAACCAGCAAAGGGAACCACCTTGTTGCTTCGAGTTTTGGCTTACACGGCAGCTGGTATGGGTAATCCTTCAAACACCCAAGAAATGTCAACCGCGGCAACGGCACCAGCAGCTCCTTCTTCGGTTCGCGTATCCTTCAACGCCGACGGCAACCCAGTCGTTGCCTGGTCTGCCCCTTGGGATATGGGCGGCAGCCCGTTGACCGGTTACCGCGTCGAGCAGAATGTTGGCAACGCCGGCTGGGTTGACCTAGCCTCGGCAGGACCAACCACATTGACCGCAACCGGCGTGCGCGCAGGACTCGGTGTGACAACCCAGTTCCGTGTTTACGCAATCAACTCGGTTGGTAGCTCAAACCCATCTAGCCCAGCAGCAATCACCGTTCCGCTGCTGAAGCCAGGCACCCCGACCAACTTGGCCGTTGGGCCGGCGTCAACCGGCAGCACTTTGGTGCGACTGACGTGGGATGCTCCAAGCAACCTCGGCGGAGCACTTCAGGCGAGCTACCAGATCGGTAGAAGCCTCGACAATGGTGCAACCTGGGTTGCTATCACGACTGTTAGCGCCACCAACGTCGTTCTCGGTGGAACAGCCCGCGGCGTCACAGCGCTGTATCGGGTTGCCACCCTGACCGGCTTCGGTCTCGGCGATCAGAGTGCTCCGGTCAGCTACATGACTCCTGTCGTGGCGCCTGGTGCTCCGGTCGTTCTGACCCCGGTTCTTGACGCAGCAAACTCAAGAGTCACCATTAGCTGGCGCGCCCCTAGCGACAACGGTGGTGCGCAAATCACCGGTTACCGAGTTGACAAGTTTGAGAACAGCCAGTGGACCACCCTCGTGACCACTGACGGGGCAACCCTGTCAACCAGCACCGCGATGAGCGCGCCAGGAATCGCAATTGGTTACCGCGTTTACGCAATCAATTCGGTCGGAATGTCTAGCTCGTATGGATATACCTCGATCAGGATGCCGTTCGCACAGCCGAGCGCGCCTGGCACTCCAACAGCCACCGTCACTAGCGTGACCGGTTCAACGGCAAAGCGCGTAACTCTGACTTGGGCTCCGACCACCAACTTCGGCGGATCGACCCTTGCGTCCTACCAGATTGAGGTGAGTGCCGATGGCAACGCCTGGGTTCCGGTTGGTGTCAGCTACACCAGCGGTTGGGCAGGCACTGCGCCGGCCGCTGGAACCACCGTGCAGTACCGTGTGATGGTTCGCACCAATGCCGGTCTCGTCAACTACTCGGCAACCGTGTCGGTCACCGGCTAGCAATCAACGCAAAAGAAATCCCCGAGACCTTCTGGCCTCGGGGATTTCTTTTGCCTAAATGAAGCTGATTACTCGGTAACCATTCCCATGATGGTGGCCACGAAAAGGTTCATCAGGGTGAGCAGCAAGAGAACAGGAACAACCCACTTCGGGGTGTTTTCCTTCTTCTGGTAGGTGTATGCGATGAAGAAGATACCGGTGATGCCGATTCCCTTGATTGAAAGGGTCAGGTTGTTGACACTCTCACCGTTCATTGACACCAGGCCGGTGAGGATCAAGCCGGCTCCGAGGGCCAGCCAAGCGCCGTGAATGACACCCGGCGTAACCTTTGCGCCGGTCTTCATGTTGCGCATTTCTGAGAGCAAACCACCGAGAATGGTGGCAAATCCGATTAGGTGCAGACCAACCAGGATGCCGATTGCGATTTCCATCTGAACTTCTTTCTCGAGGCTGCGAAGCGCCTCGCTACGTAGGTGACTACGCGTTCAGTCTAGCCATCAGCACTGCGGCCTCTGCCGCTTCGGCTCCCTTGTCTTCGCGTGAGTTTGGCAGGCCAGCGCGATCTAGCGCCTGCTGTTCGTTGTCAACGGTGAGCAACCCAAAACCGACAGGGATGCCACTATCGAGCTGAACTCGCATGAGCCCGTCGGTTGCACCCTGGCAGACGTAATCGAAGTGCGGGGTGTCGCCCTGAATTACGACACCCAGTGCGATGACCGCATCCGCACCGGCATCGATTGCCTTCTGTGCTCCCAGCGGAAGCTCGAAGGCACCCGGCACCCGCCAGATTTCATACTCGTGGTTGCCGGCCTTCTGCAGTGCACGTTCGGCACCAGCGAGCAATCCGTCGGTGATTTGGGTGTGCCAAGAGGTGACGACGATCGCAATCTGAAGGTCGCTGGCATCGATTTCGAGCTTGGGTGCGCCTGCTCCGCTCACAGTGGTGCTCCTAAATTGGACGGATTAGCGCCCGTTGAGGCGCAACTCGGCTTTTTCGCCGCGATAAGAGTCTAGAGCTCGGTAGGCAGCAGGTGACCCATGCGCGCACGTTTGGTCTCGAGATACTGCTGGTTTTCGGCGGCCTGACCAACGATGACCGGCACGTAGTCGGTCACTTCGATTCCAGCCTCGGCGAGGTAATCGCGCTTTGCCGGGTTGTTGGTCATCAGTCGAACGCTCTTGACGCCTAGATCGCGTAGGATTGCCACAGCTGCGCCGTACTCGCGGTTCTCGCTAGGCAGGCCCAGTGCCAGGTTGGCATCGACGGTGTCGAGACCCTGGTCTTGCAGGGCGTATGCCTTGAGCTTGTTCAGCAGGCCAATGCCGCGGCCCTCCTGGCCACGCAGGTAAATAACGACGCCGCCGCGAGGGTCAGCGGCGATGGTGTCGAGTGCGTAGTCGAGCTGCGGCCCACACTCGCACTTGAGCGATCCGAAAGCCTCGCCGGTGATGCACTCGCTGTGCAGGCGAACCAAAACCTCTTCGCCGGTCGGGTTTCCGGCGATGATCGCGACGTGATCTGCAGTGGTGCGGTTGTCGTAGTAGCCGCGAACCTTGAAAGTTCCGTGGGTAGTCGGAAGCATCGCCTCGGCCTCGAGTCGAACGCGATCTGCGTCAACCTTCTTGGCATCTGACTTGATGTCGGTGGCGGTTTCCTCTAGCTGAAGGCGGTGCTGAACTAGCTGCTCAATAGTGATCACAGGCAGACCTTCCTTTCTTCCTAGTTCTACTAACTCAGGAAGTCGCATCATTGTTCCGTCATTTGAAACCATTTCTGCGATGACGCCAACCGGGGTTAGCCCGGCCAGCTTCAAAAGATCAACGGTGGCCTCGGTGTGACCCCGTCTGGCCAGAACTCCGCCGTTCACCGAACGCAACGGCAGGATGTGACCTGGGCGAACCAAATCGCTCGGTTCGGTGGCCGAATTAGCCAAAACTCGCAGGGTGTGAGCGCGGTCAGCCGCGCTGATGCCCGTGCTGATTCCGTTTGCCGCATCCACCGAAACGGTGTATTGGGTGTGCAGACGATCCTGGTTCGACTGAACCATGAGTGGCAGGTTGAGCTGGTTGGCGCGGTTTTCGGTCATCGGTGCGCAAAGAAAACCCGAAGTGTTGCGAACAATCCAGGCAATCCACTCGGGGGTCGCGAACTCGGCCGCCATGATTGCGTCACCTTCGTTTTCGCGGTTCTCGTCGTCGGCTACCAAGACTGGTTTGCCGGTGCGCAGCGCATCCAGCGCTTCTTCGATAGTTGAGAGGCTCATTTAGATGTGTCCGTTTCTGGCTTCGAGAAGTCGTTCGATGTGCTTGGCCATGATGTCAACCTCGACGTTTACCTTGTCGCCGACTCGTTTGCTGCCGAGCGTGGTTAGTCGCAGAGTTTCTGGAATCAGGCTCAGGCCAACAAAGTCGTCGCTTAGTTCGTTGACGGTTAGCGAGACGCCGTCGATGGTGATCGAGCCTTTCAGCACCACGTATTTGCTGAGTTCGACCGGAATCCGAACGCGAACCCATTCCCAGTTGTCGCTCGGCTCGCGACTCATGATCTCGCCCACGCCATCGACGTGCCCTTGCACGACGTGACCGCCGAAACGAGTGGCTGCGTTCATCGCGCGCTCCAGGTTGACCGGGTCGCCGACCTTTAGGTCGCCGAGAGCGGTGCGGTTTAGGGTCTCACGCATGACATCCGCGGTAAACGAATCGGCGTCGAGCTCGACCGCGGTCAGGCACACGCCGTTCACGCAGATCGAGTCGCCGCGGTGGGCATCCGACACTGCAAGCGGGCCACTGATGGTCAGGCGAATCGCATCCGGCTGAGCCTCAATCGACTTGACGGTTCCGAGTTCTTCAATGATTCCGGTAAACACTATTTGCCTTCTTCTTGGATGCGCAGAGCGCGAATCATGACGTCCGAGCCCAGCAGTTTGTGCTCGACCAACTGCAGGTGTGCAGCTTCGGTGATGTTCGATACGCCGATTTCGGTCAGTGCGCTGCGGTTGCCGCCGATCAGCATCGGGGCGAGATAGACGATTACCTCGTCGAACAGTCCGAGCCTTGCGAATTCACTAGCCACGGTCGGCCCACCCTCGACCCAAACTCGACGGATGCCTCTGGCGAACAGCTCGTGCAGCGCGGCTGCGATGTCGTGGGTTGACAGCTGAACCGTCTCGGCGGCATCGTTCAGCACGCGCGCGTTGGCGGGAATCTCGCGCTGGCCGAGCACCACACGAAGCGGCTGGTGCGGGTAGAGGCTGCCGTCTGCGTAGCGAGCGGTTAGCTCGGCGTCGTCGGCCAGCACCGTGCCGATACCCGCCAAAATCGCGTCACTCTTCGAACGGCGCTGGTGGCTGTCGGCCCGAGATTCGGGGCCACTGATCCACTTGCTGGTGCCGTCGCTCGCAGCGGTGCGACCGTCGAGGCTCGACGCCCACTTGAGAGTCACGTAAGGGCGACCGAGTCTGGTTGCGGTTGCCCACGGACGAATAAGTTCGTCGGCCTCGGCTGCGAGCAGACCCTCGTAGGTTTCGATACCGGCATCCCGCAGCGTTTGTGCGCCACCGGATGAAGCCTTGCCAGGGTCGGTGGATGCGTAAACCACGCGGTCGATTCCCGCCGCGATAAGTGCTTGCGCGCATGGGCCGGTGCGGCCGGTGTGGTTGCATGGCTCGAGTGTCACGACAGCGGTGCAGCCGGCCGGCAGTTCGCCACCCGAGTTGTGACGGGCGTTCTCAAGGGCCATGACTTCGGCGTGCGGGGTTCCGGCGCCGAGGTGCCAACCCTCGCCGATGGTCTCAAAGTTGCGGTCGAGGATAACCGCGCCGACCTGCGGGTTCTCGCCCCAGGCTGGGCCGTTCTGTGCCAAAACCAAGGCGCGGTGCATGGCAGCTTCGAAAGCGTGCGGATTCAGCATTGTGCCCCTTTCCAATTTGGCTCGCCTAAAGATTCAGTGCGCAAAAGCCAATCGGGGCGCGAAACAGAGAGATTCGGCGAAAACGCGAAAGCGAAAACGCCAAGGCGGCCGACGGCTTTCGCCAACGGTCGCGAACAGCCATGCGGCTGCTAACTCACTGGGTTCTTCTCCCATCCGGACTTTAACCGTCGGTGCTGGAATTTCACCAGCTCAACCGGCACCGCAATACGACTTACCTGGTCGCAGCTTGGTGACGGGTCGCGGACTCTAACCGCCGGCTCAGATTTTCACTGACCCCGAAGAACTTGTTGCTGGACTATTGTCCCACAAACGGGGTTACTTGACGAAGCCGATTTTGTCGTAAACCAGGGCCAGGGTCTTTTCGGCCTGATCGTTGGCCTTTTCGGCGCCCTTGGCCAGCAGTCGGTCGAGTTCGGCCGGGTCGCTCAGCAGTTCTTCGGCACGGTTGCGGATTGGCTCGATCCGCCCGAGCACGACATCGATTACCTCGCCCTTGAGAGCGCCGTAGCCGGCACCGGCAAAACGCGATTCTAGGGATGCGATGCTCTCACCCGAGATTGCGCTGTGAATGCCGAGCAGGTTCGAGACGCCAGGCTTTGCCTCGCGGTCAAAGCGAATCTCGCCGTCGAGGTCGGTCACGGCCGACTTGATCTTCTTGGTGATCACCGAACTGTCGTCCATGATGTTGACCAAACCCTTTGGGTCACCAGACTTCGACATCTTGGCGGTTGGGTTCTGCAGGTCAAAAATCTTGGCGGTCTCTTTGAGGATCACGGCTTCAGGAATCACAAAAGTCTCGCCGAAACGAGCGTTGAAACGCATCGCCAGGTCGCGGGTCAGCTCGAGGTGCTGACGCTGATCCTCGCCCACCGGCACGGCCTTCGGCTGATAAAGCAGAATGTCGGCGGCCTGCAAAATCGGGTAGGTGAACAAGCCGACGGATGCGTTTTCTGAGCCACCCTTTTGCGTCTTGTCTTTGAACTGGGTCATGCGACCGGCCTCACCGAAGCCGGTGATGCAGTTCAGCACCCAGGCCAGCTGTGCGTGGGCCGGCACCTGCGACTGAACGAACAGCGCCGACTTGTCTGGGTCGATTCCGGCCGCGAGGTACTGGGCGGCGGTGATGCGGGTGTTCTGACGAAGCGCTGCGGGTTCCTGCGGAACGGTGATCGCGTGCAGATCGACAACACAGAAGTATGCGCTGTAGGCATCCTGCATCTGCACCCAGTTGACCAGAGCGCCAAGGTAGTTGCCGAGGTGAAGCGAGCCCGCAGAGGGCTGCATGCCGCTGAGAAGATTTGGCTTGGTCATATCGAACAGTTTAAAGGTCGTACTCGACGCTCACTGGCGAGTGGTCGGTCCAGCGGGTGTCATAGCTTGGTGCACGGTGCACTCGGTAATCGCGAGCAACCGCCGCAAGGCCCGGGGTCGCCAGGTGGTAATCGATGCGCCAGCCGGCATCCGTGTCGAATGCCTGACCGCGGAACGACCACCAGGTGTATGGCCCAGGCTGGTCGGGATGCGCCGCGCGACCGACGTCGATCCAGCCCTGGGTCTTCATGAAGTCGTCGAAGTATGCGCGCTCCTCAGGCAGGAAGCCGGCGTTCTTGATGTTGCCCTTCCAGTTCTTGATGTCGAGCTCTGTGTGGCCGACGTTTAGGTCGCCAACCACCACCGCGTGCTGGCCCGACTCGATGAGGGCGGACATGCGGGCGCGCATCGCATCCAAGAACTTGTATTTCTCAACCTGCTTCGGGGTGTCAACCTCGCCCGAGTGAACGTAGGTGCTGATTACCGTGACCGGCTTTCCGTCGATCTCGAAATCAACTTCGAGCCAACGGCCCGCGCTGTCGAATTCGTCGGGGCCGAGTTCGGTGCGGTGGGCGAGTGGCTGGATGCGACTGACCACCGCGACGCCTGCGCGGCCCTTTGCCGATGCCGCATCGTGCAGGATGTGCCACTGGCTGCCGTCGCTGTAAAACTGCTCGGTCTCGGCAAAAAGCTCGACCAGGTCTTTGGTCTCGGCGCGAACCTCTTGCAAGGCCAGCACCTGGGGTTTGTGCTCGGCAATCCAGTCGGCCATGCCCTTGCGAAAGGCTGCGCGAACGCCGTTGACGTTGATGGTGACCAGATTTAGCGACATGTGCTCAAGTTTAAGTGCCCAGACCGCGCCTTGGAGCCGACCCTAAACTTGAGGCATGGCGCAGCGAGTATTGGTTGGTGCGGGTGTCGGCACGGGTGTGGCTCTCGGCCCAGCCTTCGTGCTAACTCGCGCGGGTCAGAGCGTGCAAGAGCTGACCACACCGCTGCAGCGTCTGGGGCTCGCGGCCGTGAGAGAGAAACTCGAAGAGGTAGCGGTTTCACTCGAGAGCGAGGCATCCACCGAGACTGGCCGAGAGGTGCTGCAGGTGCTCGCGATGATTCTTCGCGACCCGAAACTCTTCGACGAAATCAAGGCACACCTATCTGAGGGTGCCGCTGCCGCTCGCGCGATTCGAGGTGGTTTTCGCAAGTTTGCTCGGCAACTGAGCGAGGTCGGTGGGTTCTTTGCCGAACGCGCTAGCGATCTTGAAGCGCTCGCCGATCGGGTAATCGCCCATATTGAAGGCATTAGCGAACCGCAGTTTCCGACCGAACCGTTCGTGCTGGTGGCCGAGACCCTGTCGCCAATCGAGGCGGCCAAGCTCAGTCGCGATCGCGTTCTGGCGGTAATCACGATGGTCGGCTCCGCTACCTCGCACTCGGCAATCATCACGCGCGCCGCCAACCTGCCAACCGTAATGGGGGTGCACGGTGCTGCGGTGATTCGCTCTGGTCAGCAAGTGCTGGTGGATGCGACTTCGGGACAGGTGTTCGTCGAACCGTCTCAAGACGAACTCGAGCACTATCGTCGCGCGTCGATTCCGCGTCACACCACCCCCGAGGACTGGCAGGAGCTCAACGCTGAACTGCCGGTCAAGCTCTATGCAAACCTGGGTTCGAGCTTCGAGAGTGCGGCTGCGCTCGAGGCGGGGGCCCAGGGCGTCGGGCTATTTCGCACCGAGCTGCTCTATCTGGGCCGCCTGACCCCACCCACCTTCGACGGTCAGGTCTTCGAGTACATCAAGTTGTTTTCGAGATTCCAGGGCAAGCGCGTGATCGTGCGCGTACTCGACCTCGACTTCGATAAGCCGCTTCCGTTTCTGAAGGAATCGGGAACCGGACCTTACGCAAACCGAGGCCTGCACACGCTTCTGGCCAATCGCGAGGTACTCGAGACTCAGCTGGCCGCGCTGGCTCGTGCCGCCGAAACCTATGCCACGACCGAGGTTTGGGTGATGGCACCGATGGTGCAAAACGTCACCGAGGCACGCGAATTTGTTGCCATGGCTAGGGATGCGGGCTTCGCCGCGAACACCAAGCTGGGTGCGATGATCGAGGTGCCTGAGGTTACGCATCCTGCCGTGCTCGATGAACTGATGCAGGTGGTTGATTTCGTGAGCATCGGCACCAACGACCTGACCCAATACGTGCTCGGGCTCAGCCGCCACTCGGCAACCGTCTCTGCCGCAGGCGGTAACCCGGCCAATCGAGCGCCGACCATCGCCGATGCAAGGCATCCCGAAGTGGTTGCAGCAATCGAACGCGTTGTCGTTGCAGCCCAAAAGCATGGCAAGCCAGTTAGCGTGTGCGGCGAATCGGCGGCGGATCCTGAGTCGGCGAAGCTGTTCATCAGACTCGGTGTCGATAGCCTGTCGGCTTCACCGGCGCTGCTTCCTCAGCTGAGGATGACGCTGCTCGCCGACTCGTTTGGCATCTAGCGCAGGGGCATAACACCCCCGACCTGAAAAACCTAGAAGGTAACCCGAACCTGGTTCTTGGCCACCGAAACACGAATCGTGGTGAGGCCTCTGACCACGGGGCCGCCGGCCGCGGCACCGGTGTTCGAGTCGAACTTGGCTCCGTGGCAACCGCACACCAGGCGAGTGCCGACCAGCTGGGTCACGAGGCATCCTTCGTGGGTGCAGGTGGCATCGAATGCGCGAAAGGTTCCGCGACGAGGTTGGGTGATCAGCAGAGGGCGGCCAGCCACGGTCACCGAGATCGGAAGAGCACACGTCTGAACTCCAGTCACGATCAGCGA
>ERZ650311.1058-NODE-1058-length-14587-cov-6.572942_pt1 | contig 14587 bp, 22 predicted proteins | sample MGYA00376247_ERZ650311 | MGnify/ENA primary metagenome ERZ650311 (study PRJEB26733, sample SAMN07839324) | wastewater metagenome | biome: small river; feature: stream; material: water | place: USA: North Carolina | collected 2016-07-28 ... | reverse complement strand
CCACTTAAGCGAGGGATTACAGCCGCTAGCATAGTTGAGGTTACCAACGCTGTCTTGGCAGAACTATGGGGCCCCGGCATACGAGATCATGCGTCAGCGGCGGGCGTTCTTCACCCCGCTGGAGACGGCGTACGCGGTGCTGTGGTGGGTCCCGGCAGGTCATGAACCGACGACCAAGGAGGCTGAGGAGCGTCTGCGTCATGTGCGCGAGCATGGGCCAACACCTCACGCTTTCACACTGCGCGAGACCTTCCCACCGCCGGTCGCATCGTGAACGAGTTGCCACCTGTGTTCGACCGACTTATCGCGACCGCGGAAACGGTGGCTCAGGCGAGACCGGCGGATGTCGACCTCGCCGTTGCGGCTAGGAGTAGGCATCGGTAGTTATTACACCATGAGCAATTCTCTGCACGTCTACCCTGAATTCGAAGTGACGCCTCGCTCCATGGAGATCAGTGAATGTGATGACCCCTACGCACGCGGCGAGGTGACGAGCTATCCGCTCTTCGACTACGGGAAGAATCCGGAAGCCTGGAATCTGGACCTCGCGCTATTCTTCGAGGATCCGTACACGGTCGGCTACACGCATTCCTACTGGCACCGCGTCATCAAGCCGATGTGGGCGCTCTGGAAGGAATGGAAGGGTAAGAGGAATCCTGGAACTATCCAGGAGATCCTCTTACAGATGCCTGCCGGAAATGACTGGCGGCGCGCGGCGAGCGAATGGTTGGCAAGGAGGATTTCGAAATGAAACTACACCAGCTGTGGCGTACGGGGCTGGTGCGGCGGTTCCACACGGTGGCTTCTGCGCCGGAGCAGAATAACGCGGCGCATCAGTGGGGCGTAGCGATGCTGCTGTTGGCGCTGCACCCTGCGCCCAGCTTTAACCTGCTCGCGGAAGCGCTGGTGCACGACGTGGGCGAGAAGGACGGCGGCGACGTGCCCGCCACTGCGAAGTGGGAGAACGAGACCCTCGCCGCGTTGCATGACGATATCGAAGATGCCTACCGCAAGGAAATGAACTGCATCTACGAGCTGACCGACGACGAGATGTGGTGGCTGAAGTGTGCCGACATGCTCGAGCTGTCATTCTACGTGGCGCACCGGCTGAATCTCGGCGACAGATACTTCATTTGCATCCAACATCGTTGTCGCGATTGGTTCGAACAGTATCGGCACTCAATTCCTGATCCAATCAAGAAGGAATTCTGGGAGTCCTGCAATGTACCCAAATGGGAGGAATTGGTATGATCGACGAAGGCGATATCATCAGACTCATTGTGGAAATCCTCAACGGGTTGTTTGGAGGCTGACATGCCGGAAATGCCAACGATTACACACAGTAGCTATAACACGGCAGTGGTGCCGTTTAGAGACGAATATATCCTTGGAATTCCACCACAAGAGACCGGGGATGTTGATTACATTATACGCCGTTTCAACATCGAAGGTACCGCCCCAGCAATGACTCAGACTGTCCAGATGTTACAATTCGCAAAGGAGAAAATCATGGCTGAAGTGAAGAATACGACGCGCGTTGTGCAGGTGTACATCGCGGATGTGACCTCGGAGCATGTTCCGCTGGTCGACCGCATCCTCTACAAGTCGGAGCAGTTCCTGACTGACTCGACCAACGAGGAGCTATTCTTTAGCATCGCGATCAAGGACCTGCTCGACAAGCACAACGAGAAGCGCAGCAAGATCGTCAATCCCGACATCAAGGATCGGACGGAACACCTGAAGCCGATCCGCATCCGTGACCTGCGGATGACTGTGGTGCAGGTGGCCACGTTCTAATGGATCGCGACAGAAAGGCTATCTGGAAGGCGGCACTCTTCACAGTGCTCGCCTTTCCTGTCATCTTGATCGGCTTCATAGCGGCTATCATTTGGACCGCGCTTGAGGTAGGCTGGTACAAGGCGTCGAGCGACTTGGTGGGTGTCATCAACGAAGGTGTTCGCGCAGTAGAAAGGAGAAGACATGACTGACAAGCAACGGATACGCCAGCTGGAACAGCGTCTCAAGAAGACGGAGGCAGTCCTAGCCAGATTGATTCCCCTGATCCGGCATAATTGGTGCACCCTGGGTGGGCACATGTACAAGAAGCTCGGTCAGCTAGAAAGGAAGTACAATGGCTAACTACATGGACCTACTGGAGACCATCGCCAAGCAAGACGTGGCGGTGCTGGAGGCGAAGGACAAGGAGTATGGATCGTCGTGGTGTCGGCGCGGCGGTGTCGGCGCGATGATGATGCTGGCCCGAAAGTGGGACCGCATCGAGCCACAAGTGAAGAAGCACGGTTGGGACATCTTCGCCGCGATCGAAGCCGACCAGCGGCCGGAAGGCATCCTCGACGACATCCGCGACCTGCGCCGCTACCTGCTGCTCGTTGATGCGTTCATGGTCAGTACGGGTGGCTCGGGAACCGTAATGGTGCTGGGCAAATCGGCGGACGATGTGGTGCGGCAAGGGCTGGGACAAGTAACGGTCGCGGCGCTACCGGAACGGGTGCAGGAACACCTTCACGCTACGGCGCTTGCTAAGCGTTGCTGGGAGGAAGAGAACACCCGGAACTTCTGGCTCAACCCGATGGACGATGAGATGCATGCGTTCATCGAAGACTTGGCAAGTGAAGAACTCAATGCAGTGTTCCGGACGTACTACAGCATTTCCCCAAAGGCATTTGCGCTTGAGCTTCTGGAGCGCTTTAATCGTAAGAATGGGCTGGAACACAAACTGTCGGATGGACGGATCAATCATCCTGCGCCGTTCGGCTTCGACGCAAAGGCGGAGGAGAAGTGATGTTCGACATGAATCAAGGCATGCGACCGCTTCCTATCGCTTCGGAAGAGGAGCGAAGCCTCGCCGAGAACCTGATGATCACGGCCACGCAAGCGGCCTTTGATGAAGAAGGTAAGCAGATGGTCTATGTGCTGCCTGTACCTATCGCAATCGCGCTGGCTCGACACATGCTGAATTGGCGGAGAACGGGCAACGCAACGTCGCCCCTCTTCTTGCTGGAACCTGAAAAGGTGATGGAGTGGCTCAATGGCACGTCCTAAAGGAGCACTGAAGAAGCTCTGTATCGACGTCTACCCGCCGTCGGCAAGGCTACTACTGCAGTGGTTGAATGAAGCGGAAGGCAAGATGGTCGATATTCGGGGCAACTATCGAGGCTTCAACGAAGACAGCACCGACCGCATCCAGTGTCTGATTGACGATCTACGACGAGGGCTTCAGGAATGCAGTTCAACATGTTCCCCCCAGAAACAGGATGGCGACCTCCCATTGAATTTCCATCCCTTGCCGGCCGCACAGTAGCTCTGGACCTCGAGAACTATGATCCTCAGTTCGGAATACGAGGACCCTCTTGGGCGTTCAGTGGTCAGGGGCACATTGCTGGATTCGCAATTGCGATGGACGGATACAGCGGCTACTACCCCGTCGGCCACGAACCAGGGGGGAACTTCGACCGTAACATGGTCGTGGGCTGGTTGCGCGAGGAACTCCGCAAAGCCGACAAAGTCATTTTTGCCAACGCACTATACGACCTCGGATGGCTCGGACGGGACTGTGGCATTGAGCTGGACGCTGAACGAGTCGTCGACGTGCAATACCTCGTCGCCTTGTTGGACGAGTACCGATACTCCTATGCCCTCGATGACATCGCTAAGGACTACCTCGGTGAGGGCAAGAAGACAGACGTCCTTAAGACAGCTGCGCGCGCTTTTGGATTCGACTCCAAGAAGGATAACCCGGTCGCGAACCTCTGGCGACTTGCGCCGCAGTACGCCGGAGAATACGGCCAGACCGATGCACAACGCACCCTCGATCTATTCCCAGTGCTTTGGAAGAAGATCGAAGAGGAAGATCTAGTTGCGGCTTCGCAACTAGAACATGGACTGATCCCTATCCTCCTCGACATGCGAAGACGGGGAGTGCGAGTGGACCTCGAGAGAGCTGCGCTCACTCGTAAAATGCTATTGGATGAGTACGCAGCTACCCGTCAGAAGATCAAGAGCGACACCGGACTCTGGGTTGAACCGTGGTCGGGCACTTCTGTTGAGAAAGTGCTCGCGGTCGATGGCATCGTCTGCCCGCGCACCCCGAAGACCAACCAGCCTTCCATCAAGAAGGAGTTCCTGAAAGATGTCGCAGCCAAGTCGCCCCTCGCATTCAAGATTCTCCGACTGCGTAAGATCAGTAAGATGGGGGACACCTTCATCCAGTCCTCCATCATCGACAATCACTGGATGGGAAGGATACACGCGCAGTTCCATCCTCTACGGTCCGAAGACGGTGGCACTGTCACATATCGATTCAGCTCTTCTGACCCTAACCTCCAGCAGGTTCCCGCGAGGGACGAAGAGTTCGCCCGACTCATCCGGGGCATCTTCCTGCCCGAAGAAGGTGAATACTGGGCCGCTTGTGATTACTCTTCACAAGAGCCGCGCCTCACTGTCCACTTCGCCGAAGCGTCCAACGTGCGCGGGGGTAAGGCGGCGGGAGACCTATACCGGGCATTCCCTCGTACGGACTATCATCAGATGGTGGCGGACATGTGTGGGATTCCTCGCTCGCCTGCGAAAATCATCAATCTAGGGCTGTCGTATGGTATGGGCGAGCCGAAGCTGTGCCACTCACTGGGCTATCCTACTGAATGGATCGAGCGCTGGGACGGTAATGGCCTGATCGAAGTCGCTGGCCCTGAAGGTAAGGAACTGCTAGAGAAGTACCATACCAATGCTCCGTTCATCGGAGGCTTGATGAAGAAGGTCGGACAACGCGCGAGGGATAGAGGTTTCGTTCGCCTCTTGCTCGGGCATAGAGGACGCTTTCCACAGGACAAGGGCTTCAAGGTGCCGTTCCACAAGGCGGTGAACAAGCTGATCCAGGGCAGCGCGGCTGAGCAGACTAAAGCGGCGATGATCGCGCTCTGGAAAGAGGGCTTCCGCAACATCCTGGTTCAGGTGCACGACGAGCTCGGGTTGTCGGTGGTCGATGGCGAGCAGGCCCTGAAGGCGAAGCGCATCATGGAGCAGTGTGTGCAGCTGCTAGTGCCGACTGTGGTGGACGTGGAGATGGGCCGCTCCTGGGGCGACCCGGAATTCTGTCCTGTTGATTAGGAGGTTGGGATGAGTCCCTATCGCATGAAGATGCTGTATGAAGAGGGGCTGTCCATGCCGGAGATCGCGGCGATGGTGCCCTGTGGCAAGAACACGGTCAAGCGGCACCTGATGCGGCTGGGGGTGCAGATACGGGGACGCTCGGAAGCGGGCAGGCTGGCGCGGCGGAAATCTAATTGGAGTCTGCAATTAGAAAGGCGGTTGCTAGATCTTCTCGGTAACGACCTTGGCTACGCAGAGATTGGGCGGGAACTAGGCTTCTCGCGTCACGCAATCAAGAGCAAAGTGAATAGGATAAGGAGGGACGCATGCGCAAGCTGACGCTCTATCGGGCCACGCGAACGCTTCTGCTGGTTTAAAGACGAGAAAGATGAGGTTCCCTTTCATGCAAAGGTGATCAAGTGAGAGTCATAGATCTCATTACGGAGCTGCAAAAGCTGCCGCCGGAAGCCAAGGTGGGGATCGTGTACGATGGGGCAGACCGCATGGGGCTGTCCTCCGTCTGGCTGGCGCAGAGTGGGCGCGTCCTCGTGGGAAGTGATGCGCCGGTCTACTACGAAGACGACTGGAAGAAAGGCTGGGACAATCCGAAGGGCTTGGGTTTTGTATATCCGAAGGACTGGGAATGATTCGTCCTGTTGTGCAGAAAGCGTTCGAAGCTGCTTGGGAGAATGAACGCGAGGTCTGGCGAGTCCTCGAGGCTATAGTCTCGACGGAAACAAACATCCCGTCACATCTGTTGGCCAAGGCCAGGCAGTGCTTGGAGCGTAAAGCGGCCTGGGACCGACGACCTTGGAGCCGCTAGGGCGGTCCAAAATCGTAGAATCTGGGTCCATCGGCGGAAAATCTGAGGGGATGGCACCCTAAAATCGCCCAGCTGTCTTAAAATCGTAAGGAGGGTTGGACGAAATGGTAAGCCCCCGGCGTGACGGCCACAACCGGGGGCTTGATCCCGCAATGGGGGTTCCGGGATCGCCCAGCAATGGGGGATGGCTGGGAGGCAGAGGGATTATGCCTCAATCCGTGCGCCGGGTAAAGGCGCATCATCTACATGCTCTTCGGGCACGGACAACGGATACTTCTTCCCGACCTTGATTTCCAGCTGGATCTTGCAAGTCAATCTGTTCTCGCCCCATTCGCATCCGGCAAAATCTACACCACGCATCTCAGCAAGACTGAAGTCCGCAGTCTGAATCTGACTGTACCGCAGGTCGCAACGCGTGAATTTAGTCCCTGGTGTCTGGACTCCTGCGAAATTACAACGGGTCATCCAGGAATGTTTGATAACACAATCCCTGAACACGACATTGGTCAAATTGCAAGCCCGGAAAGGGCTACGATAGAAGCTACATTTCTCGAAGAGCACCCCAGCTAGATCACAACCAAGGAACTTGGCCAGCTCTAGATCGCAATTGTGGAATGTTACTCGAGGCATGCTACGTTCGTTGAATTCTCGCCCGCAAAGATCTTCATTCTCGAAGATGGCGCGGAACGGTCCATCCTCACCGGCAAGGTGCCGAGTGTGATCCGCTAGGATTGCGTCAAGTTGTGTGGGTGTGGGTCGGTGTTTGAAGACTGTGGACATGTGGCCCTTCCTGAATAACGACCCGGATAGCTTACCTCGGAACGTTAAATTCGTAAAGGCCTCACGCGTGCTTGCGAACGCGTGCGTGCGCGCTGGCGCTCGCTCCTACACGCGTGAGCGCACAACGCGCGCCTACGACGCGTGCGCGTTTAATCGCGCGCGCGGAGAGATTCGTATGTCTCTACGAGTGTCTTTGGAGCGATTTGAGGAGTGGAGCCAATTGTCAGAGATGGTTAGTGCTGCAGTGCAGTGTCTGGAACGACTATTGGCTCGCATATTGGCTCGCTTAGTCGAAAAGCATGTGGCAATTTGAGTGGGCTAAGTGATTGTGGTGGTTGAGGAATCTGGATATCTGATGTCAATTGGCTTGGTGTTAACGTAGGGAAGTCATGGGCAGGTTTTCATTTGCCGAGTTTCAGGGTAATCCTCTGAGCGCACGCGGGAGGGCTGTCTATGAGCAAAGAATCTGCCAGGGTTTGGGCACGTGTCTCCAAGAGTGCGGAACTCTTGGCCTGGGGTGGACGGGCAGTCAGGCAGGAACTCAAGATGGAACCGGGCTGGCCCGATGTGTACCTGTATCATGGTGCTTGGGTGCGGCATGTCGAGCTCAAGGACATCAAGACGGTGCATCTTGCTCGTGGGCCGTCGTGGTTCCAACTCGAACCTGAACAACGCATCTGGCTCCGGCGGCTAGATACTGAAGGGCCGGGCGCTTTACTTTTGTTTCGGCATCAGGCAACATTCGGCCTCGTGCGCGGTCGACATTTCACGGAGCCACGAGATGCAGCATACATTTCGCAACATGCCGAGTACCTCGGGAAAGATCTTGAGGAACTGATGCGCGTGTTGCTCTATCAAAACTAGGGACGAGTAGCATGGGGCGTGCGGTAGGCGTTCCTAACAGGAAGACGCAAGAGCTCAACGAGCTCATCCAGGTGCATTGCGAGACGAAGCATAACATCAAGGGCTATGATCCAGTCATCGCGCTCATCGATATTGCATTAGACCCTAATACACCACTCGGCATGAAGGTCGAGTGTCACGCAAAAGTCATTCCGTACATCCACGCGCAACGCAGGCAGATTGATGTGACCGGAGCCATCAGCATCGAAGCCAAGATGCAGAAGGTCGACGAGATCATGAACAAGCTCACGAATGAGATCATCGACATCGAGGCTGAAGAGGCGCTTGATGGCGGTAGTTGAGTTCCCGAAGAAGGAAGACGGTGGTCCTTGGACGCAAGGCCCTGCGAAGTGCCTAGACTGCAAGCACGAATGGCAGCACGTCAGTCCAGCAGGCACTGTGAGCCTTGAGTGTCCACAGTGCGGCACGATGCGTGGCGTGCTCTACGGACCAGTGGATGCGGAAGAAGGACAGAGCGTCTGGACTTGCGGTTGCGGATGCGATGTGTTCAAGATCGTCGCTGAGAATGGCAAGTACAAGTGGACTCTCTGCCTGCGGTGTGGATCACCGCAGAGCTTCTGATGAAGCAAGCTGACCTCCTGAAGATTCGGGCGGAAATGGCCGAGCTCAACGACATGGAGCTCGATTACCTGAACCACGCGTTGCTGTGGCGCAAGCAGACCAGTAAGCGGCCGGAGCAGCGCATGCCGCCGCTGATCCTACCGAATGGCCTGCCCTGGCACACATGGCTGATCATGGCGGGTCGTGGCTTCGGTAAGACGCGCGTCGGTGCTGAATGCACCATCGAGTGGGCCTGTCGCTATCCAGGACATCTGATTGGCGTTGTGGCCCCCACGCACGACCTACTCAAGGATGTGTGCTTCGAGGGTGAGTCGGGCTTGCTTGCCAACCTGCCGAAGAGCTGGATCGAGCAGTACAACCGTTCGGAGACAGTCATCACCCTGAACAACCGAGCCAAGATCTTTGGCTATTCGGCACAAGACCCTGAACGACTCCGTGGTCCGCAGTTCCACAAGGGCTGGCTTGACGAGTTTGCCGCCTGGGACTACCCGGAAGAAGCTTTGACCATGATCAATATGTGCATCCGCCTTGGAGATGACACACGTAAGATCGTGACTACGACGCCGAAGCCGTTCAAGATCCTCCGTGACATGATCGACGACAAGCACACGGTCACCACGCGGGGTAGCACACACGCTAACAAGAAGAACCTGTCTCCGATGTTCCTTCAGGAGATTCTGAAGTATGAGGGAACCGAGATCGGACGGCAAGAGATTCACGGCGAGTTGCTGGACTTCGAAGAGGCGGGCATCTTCAAGCGCAGTACATTCAAGATTTGGCCTTGCATCGACACTGCGGACGGACGCCGCATCCTCAAGCCGGTCAAGTTCCTGTACGTGATTCAGAGCTACGACACCGCATTCAAGGACAAGGTGGCCAACGATCCTTCGGCCTGTACCACCTGGGGACTGTTCCGTCCCGATCCTGACAAGCCCAATGTGGCATTGATGTTGCTCGATTGTTGGAAGGAGCGGCTGCAGTACCCTGACCTGCGCAAGAAGGCCCACGATAGTTACAAGAACGATGTGTATGGCGAGAAGGACACACATGTCGATGCGGTGTTGGTCGAGGACAAGGCTAGTGGCCAGAGCCTGATTCAAGACCTACACCGAACTGGTGTTCCGGTATTCGCGTATAATCCAGGCAAGGCCGATAAGCTGATGCGGGCACACCTCGCCAGCCCTTACGTCAATTTGGGCTTTATCTATCTACCCGAATCGGCTAAACTCGAACGCGCCGGGCAACCAAGAACCTGGGTAGAACCGTTCCTTGATCAGGTATGTCGGTTCGGCCCTCAGACCTTCGACCGTGACGATGAAGAAGACGACTATGTCGATACGCTCACGCAGGTCATCGCTTGGTGCCGAGACAGCAACATGCTGGTCATCCCCTACGACCCAGTCGAGGACGACAGCGAGCTTGAAGAAGTTCGCATCAAGAACCCATATGCGGCCTAATGGCTAACATCGGCAAGAAAGCTCTAGAGCTCATCAGTAATCTGACAGATGCCGGAGCCGATCCCCTTGAGTACAAACGTTACATCGGAGCCACTATTCCTGGCGCTGCTCTGCTAGAGCATTACCGCGACGCGCCGGAGGATCAATGAACTACAACGAGCTCGTCCGCCTTGCCACGACTGAAGGGCCAATGCGTGACCTTGCATTGCAAGCCTTGATGGACGTGTACACCGCCGACGACCGCGTAGACAACATGCTTCCGCGCGGCCGGGGCCTTGATGCACAAGCCTACGTTGATGCCTACGCTGCCGAAGCGGAGGCCAATCCCAAGTTGATGTGGCGCGATCGATCACCAATTGCTGTAGCTGCGCGCGCCGGGGACCGATCGATCCCGGAGATGTACGCAGCAGCGGCAGACTCCGACACGAATGCGCAGTACATGTCCCCACAGGCGGCTGGTGTCGCTGACCTGATGAAGCTCTACGACAAGCCTTGGTACGAGGACCTTGGCGACATGATCAAGGGCATCGACCCAAAAGAAGCTGCCTTGGGCATTGGGAATGCAGTTACTCCAGTCTATTCTCAGCTTGATAGCGAGAACTGGGCGCGCGAGAATCTCGACAAGTATTTTGAAGTGAGCGAGCATGATCCTCTTGCCGGACTCATGTATTTGCCAAACGTTGTTCTAGGAACAGCAGGCATGATCCCAGGAGCAAGCCAGCTTGTTTCGGGGACTCGTAAGCTCGGCAAAGGCACACAGATGCTGCTAGAAGGAATGTTCTGATGATCGACGACGCCGACAAGGCTGACTTGTTCCCCGGAGTGGAAGACGGCATCGAGGACGATGGTGAGTTCACGTACGAGACGGCCGAAGACGGTTCCGTCACAGTCACCGCGAAGGACAGTAAGCCTGCTCCGGCCACAACTGGCAAGCACTTCGAGAATCTTGCCGAGAAGCTTGACCCGTCCGAGGTCAAGACTTTGGCGCAGACGCTCCTGGAGCTGATCGATTCCGACAGCACCTCGCAAGAGGAGCGCGACAAGAAGTATAAGGAAGGTCTGCAGCGCACAGGTGCGGGCGGACCAGCGCCGGGCGGTGCCGATTTTGATGGCGCGGCCAACGTGACGCATCCGCTGCTGATGGAGAGCTGCATTGACTTCAGCAGCCATGCCTACAAAGAGCTATTCCCGGCCGATGGTCCGTGCAAAACGAAGATATTCGGCGAGAGCGAGGCCAAAGAGCGGGAACGCGCAGAGCGCATCTGCGACTTCATGAACTGGCAGCTTACCGAAGAGGTCAGTGAGTTCGAGGACACGCTTGACGAATGCCTCAGTCAGGTGCCGCTCGCCGGTAGTCAGTACATCAAGTGGTTCTGGAACAAGATGCGGAATCGGCCGAGCGTGGAATACTTCGCGCAGGATAAGGTGCTGCTCCCGGAGAGCGAGAACTCGTTCTATAATTCCAAGCGTGTGACCTACGTGCTTGACCTGAATGAGGCTGAGGTACAGGACCGCATCAATGCCGGAATGTACCGCGAGATTCCCCTCACGTCGCCCGGCACACCAGAGAAGACGCAAGCTGAGCAGGCCAACCAGAAGATCCAAGGCGTCAAGCCGCAGCCCGACAATCTGGATGGTGATCGGCAGATCTACGAGTGCGAGGTGGAGTGGGACATCGAGGGCGATGGTCCGCGTCCATACATTGTTACCATCGACGAGCTGGCAGTCGACTGCTTGAGCATCTACCGCAACTGGGAGGAGAAGGATGAAACCTTCCAGAAGATGCAATGGGGCGTGGAGTATCCCTTCATCCGTTGGCGCGGGCCACGCAGCCTCGGCCTGATCCACATCATCGGGGGTCTGAGCACCTCGGCGACAGGCGCGCTGCGTGCGTTGCTTGACAGCGCGCACATCAACAATGCGCAGTCCGGCATCATGCTGAAGGGTGTCGGTAATGCCAACTCGCAGAACGTTCAGGCTCCCATCGGGGGGTTCGCTAAGCTCGACGTGCCGCCCAACGTGGATGACATCCGTAAGTTGGCCATGCCGTTCCCGTTCAATCCGCCTAGCCCGATCTTGTTCGAACTGTTGGGATGGCTGACGGCAGCGGGCAAAGGCGTTGTGAGCACAGCGGAGGAGAAGATTGCGGACGCCGGCAACCAGATGCCTGTCGGCACTGCGCTGTCCCTGATGGAGTCGGGGGCCAAGGTCTTCAGCGCCATCCACAAGCGCCTGCATCGCGCTAGCAAGGTCGGACTCAACATTCAATATCGTCTGAACAAGATGTACCTGACCAAGCAGCGTGTGGTCGAGGAGCTCGGTAAGCTGGTGGTCAAGCCGGAAGACTTCCAAGGACCTTGCCCGATTATCCCCGTCAGTGATCCAAACATCTTCAGCGAGACGCAGCGCGTCGCCCAGATGCAAGCTGTTCAGCAGATGATGGTGCAGTCGGTCAGCCTACAGCAGAACGTCTTCCAGGCGCGTAATGTATACAAGCGCAGCATGGAACTCCTACGTGTGCCGGACTATGACGAATTCCTGGTCAAAGAGCCGGAGCCGAAAGAGACCAATCCGATCGCCGAGAATATGGGCATGGGATTGGGACAACCCGCAGCGGCATTCCCAATGCAGGATCACTTCGCCCACATCCAGGCACACGTACAATTCCTGAACGATCCCAACTTCGGCCAGAACCCATTGATCGCGCCGGGTATGGTCCCACTGATGGCCGAGCACCTGAAGCAGCACCTCATGATGGCTTACGCACGAATGATGTACGACGCTGCCTCGGCGCAGACTGGCGAGCCGCTCGAGAACTTCATGGAGTTCAAGGATGCGGAGACGCGGGCGGAATTCGACAAGCTGATGGCTGTCGTGGCTGAGATGGTGGCCAAAGCCAGTGGGGAAGCGTTCAAAGGCCTCCAGCAAACGTTTGCCCAGCTGGCGCAGCAGATGCAGGCGATGCGTCCTCCGATGCCGATGGATCCCAGCGTCGTCGCGATGAAGGAAGTCGAGCGCAAAACCGCGAAAGACCAGCAAGACGCACAACTCAAGTCGCAAGAGATGCAAGGCAAGCAGCAGAGCGAAGTTGCCAGCTTGGACGCAAAGAGGCAGGAATTGGCTGCGAAGAACGCGCAAGCACAAATGGCTGAGCAGGCTAAGGCCGGCACAGCGCAAGCGCAGTTGCGTCAGAAGCAGCAGGCTGAGCGCGAGAAGCAGAAGAACGAGAACTTGCGCAAGGGCGCAGAGTTGGAGCAGAAGGCCAAGGACCGCCAGGCCGAGAATATCCGAGAGGCTGAGCGACTGGCCTCCGAAGAAGCACGCAATGAACAAGACAACCGCACGGCGATTGCCATCGCTGCTGCTCGCGCTGTCGACACCAGTGAGCGGGTCGGCAACATCAAGAGCGGCAAGAGCGTGACCAATCCGGATCAATGATGAGCACACCAATCACTTGGGGCGACTTGTTGTTCGCGGTCAGCGGGGGCCTTGTCTTCGGCCTGTCCGTCATCGGTGCGTATGGATTCGGCTATAGTCGTGGGTGGTGGAAATGACCAGCCCAACCAAGTTCTTCAGCGCCGCCCTTGAAGCTGCCGAGAAGCTGACGCAGAAGTCAGGCACCCGTGAGCAGATGAAAGCCATGCTTGAGAAGTATGGCGCGAAGCCGAGCGAGCTCGACTACATCGGCCTCCCGAAGTTCCTAGCAGACAAGCCGAAGGTGACGCGCCAGGAGCTGCTCGACTACATTGACGCCAATCAGGTCAAGCCGGAAGAGGTGTTGAAGCGTGGCGACGCCCCTTCGCCGGGCCAGCAGGCAGAAATTCGTGGGATTGCAGAAGCCCTGATTCGTGCGCACAGCGCCGACGCCCAGGAGGCGGCGGAGGCTAGGTTGCGGTATCAAGAGCTCACAGGCAACATGTGGGAACCCCGTATCTATCAACCAACGCGGGCAACTCCCGAGCAGATTAGACAGTACGGAGCTGTGCGTTCCCCTTCCCCAGAAGTCTTGCGACTCATGGACCACGAGAATGATGCTGCCTACGCAGCAGCCTACGGGGACGTGATGTCGTACACGGAGAATGGTGGGGTCAAGTGGCCTCAGTATACTTCCAAAGATCCCAGCATGGACTACACCGAGCACCTTGTGACGTTGCCGCCGAGCAAGGATGCCGTCGGAAAGCTAACTCCTGGTCCTCACAATAAGTGGGTCGATGCGGATTACATGTCCTCGCACTGGGAAGAGCCTAACGTCCTGGCGCACATGCGTTACGACTACGACCCTGACGCGCTCCGTCTCGAGGAGTTGCAGAGCGACTGGTTGCAGCAGGGTCGTAAGGAAGGTTTCAAGCTGACGCCGGAAGAGATTGCTGCTCGCGATAATCGATGGGCAGATGCGTACCTTGAGAAAGAGCGTTTGCTTGGCCTTGGTCCAACTAGAGCGTTGTCAGATGAAGAATTGGCTAAATTTGCAACCCTCTCAGATGAGATGAATTCCATCCAATATCAGAAGTCGTACGACTATCGTCGCGTTCCTCGCGCTCCCCTCGCCAACAGCGATGACTGGGTCGGCATGCTCGTGCGCCGCGCATTGCTAGACGCGGCCGAGAAGGACAAGAAGAAGTTGCGGATCACTTCTGGTAAAATGCAGGATGCGCGTTACTCGCCGAATCCTGGCCGCCGCTGGTTCTACGACAAGACCATTCCGAACGTCGTGAACAAGTATCTGAAGCCGTACGGGAGTAAGCTGGAGCCTGGACGTAAGGCTCCCAATCAAGCACAAGTCGACTGGTGGGCGAACGAAGCGAACCGGAATCCAGGAGTTCTTGGTGATATTTACGGACCCTTGTCCGAGGACTTGAAGTTTGGGGAACGTACGGGCTACTGGGAAGCCGACATTCCCGACGAGCTGAAGCGTCGTTTACTGCAGAAGGGT
>ERZ650311.1057-NODE-1057-length-14591-cov-74.245391_pt1 | contig 14591 bp, 13 predicted proteins | sample MGYA00376247_ERZ650311 | MGnify/ENA primary metagenome ERZ650311 (study PRJEB26733, sample SAMN07839324) | wastewater metagenome | biome: small river; feature: stream; material: water | place: USA: North Carolina | collected 2016-07-28 ... | reverse complement strand
TATGGTTTGTGCAAATGGTAGCAATGCAATATCGCGTTATTGATTACATTGAAGATAACAGAAAAGCGGTTGATTTTTACGTTAGAGAGATACAGAAAAAGCCTTATGTTTATGATCGTCATTATTTGCCACACGACGGAAATCATGCCAATTTAGCGACAGGTAAGACCATAAAAGAGATTGTCGAGGGTTACGGCTTAAAAGTTGAGATTACACCACAAATTGGCATTGATAACGGTATCAATGCGGTGCGTATGGCTATGCCTAATGTGTGGATAGATGAAAATAAGTGCAAAGAGGGAATAAAAGCATTAGAGTATTATCATTATGAACACGACAAGAACGGCAACAGGCGAAACATACCCGCTCACGATTGGTCAAGTCATGGTTGTGATGCGTTTAGATATATGGCTGTTGCGTTTAAAGAAACTGTTGCAATTAAGCCGTACACACCAAAACTTTACGGCTCTAATAGTTGGATGGGTTAAACCATGAAATTTGAAGAAATTAAGAAGCTTATCGAGACTGACAAACAAGCGGTAAGCGAAAATAGACGCGAAATGCTGGACGATCAAAAATTCGCTGCTGGTGAGCAATGGCCTGATGCTATTGCCAAAAAGCGGCAAGCTGAGGGTCGTCCTATTCAGACTATTAATCGATTGCCAGCTTTTATTGACCAAGTTGTCGGTGATGCGCGTCAAAACCGTCCGTCTATTAAGGTTCACCCTGCCGAAGATGGCGATGTGGATATTGCAAATATTTACGATGGTTTGATTCGTGCTATTCAAAACGAGTCTAACGCCGACTTTGCGTATGATACGGCGATTGAACATACCGCCACCTTTGGCTTTGGTGCATGGCGCATTAAGACAGACTATGAATCGCACGATACATTCAATCAGGTTATTTTAATTGAGCGTATTGTAAATCCGTTAAACGTGTATTTTGATAAAAACGCACAGCAGCCCGATTATTCAGACGCTCGTCATGTTGCTTACTTATCACAAATACCAAAAGATGAGTATAAAAAGCGTTGGCCTAAAGCTGAGGTGTCGGATTTTAAAGACTTTGATGCGGAATGGCTTGGTCAGGATGACTGTGTGGTCATTGCTGAGTTTTGGTATAAAGAAGATGAAGAAGCCACGCTTTATCTAGTGCAAGATGAGGATGGTAATTATCAAACAACATTAGAAAAACCACCTGTTTTTATTCGTATTGTTGACCAACGAAAGACTTATATTCCTAAAGTCAAAATGTGTATTTGTTCGGGTGCTGGAACGCTTGAGGAGAGTGATTGGGCAGGGCAATATTTGCCGATTGTCGGTGTAAACGGTAAAGAGGATTTAGTTGACGGTAAGCGAATGCTACGCGGTTTGGTGCGTTTTTCTAAAGATGCACAGCGTATGTATAATTACTGGCGTACTGTTGACACTGAACAAAAAGCACTAGCACCTAAAGCACCTGTTTTGGTATCTGCAAAACAAATTGAAGGGTTAGAGGATTTTTGGCAAAAGTCATTAACAGATAATTTACCCTATCTTGTCTATAATCCTGACCCTACCGCCACCATACCTCAGCGTTTAAATGCAGGGATTGTGGACAAGGGCGCGAATGAAGCGACTTTGATGTGCGTTGACGAAATGAAAAGCACAACAGGTATTTATTCTGCTAGTTTAGGTGAACAGGACAACGAGAAATCAGGCCGCGCTATTTTGGCACAACAACGCAAGGGCGATACGGCTAATTTTGCGTACTTTGACAACGTGTCAAGAGCGATACGATACACAGGCCGCGCTATTATTGACTTGATTCCTAAAATTTATGATTCAGCTCGCGTTGTTCAAATCATGGGCGCAGACGGTGAAAAGAAATTACAGCGAATCAATCAATTAGCCGAAGTTGACGGACAACAAAAGTTTTTAGATTTATCAGTGGGTAAATATGATTTAGTTGTGACGCAAGGTTCTAACTATGCAACAAAACGTATTGAAGCGTTAAATTCTATGGTCGAGATTGCTCGCGTTAATCCTGCAATTATGCAAATAGCAGGTGATTTAATTGTTAAGGCTATGGATTGGGATGGCGCAGAAGAAATTGCAGAACGATTAAAGAAAACATTGCCACCACAACTACAAGATCAAGACCCTAACGGCTTGCCACCCGAAGTACAGGGAATCATCGAACAAGGCAAGGCTCAAATTGATGAGCTAACCGCAAAAGTCAAAGAGTTAGAGTCAGGTCAAGAGCTAAAAGAAGATGAGTTACGGCTCAAGAAATACGAAATTGATGTTAAAGCCGAGTTAGAGCTTGCCAAACTGTCGCAAGGTACAACTTACACGCCTGAGCAAGTACAAGATATTGTCAACCGTCTTTTAATGAATGCTGCTAGTCAGCCTGAGTTAGAAGAAACCGAGCAAGAACAACCTGAAAATGAGGATATGCCAAATGGCCAAGAAGAAGAAATGCAAATGATGCAACAACCGATTGAATTAGAGCAACAAACAGACTTACCCCCTGATTTGAATTTGCCTGATTTGACAAATAACGATCAAGATAATATAGTTTAATTACTAGCTAGTGCTAGGTTCGCTGTGATAGCGCAATAGTCCGATACAAGGTATTTATCCCATGAGTGATTTATCTCAGTCTGCTGAAATTGTGGAATCAGCCCCACAGGTCGAACCGTCAGAAACCGATTCTGAACAGGTTGAAACTGTTGAACAAAAAGAAACAACAGAACAACCCGAAGAAGAAAACGACAATGACGACAGCCTACCCAAAGGCGTTAAGAAACGTTTAGACAAATTAACCCGTCAAAAGTACGAAGCACAGGCCGAAATTAATCGGATGCGTTCTGAGCTTGAACATTTTAAGTCTCAAATGCAGCCAACGATCCAAGAGCCTGATATTGCCGATTATTCTGATGTTCAGTCGTATGCTAAAGCATTGGCCAAGTATGAGTTACAACAAGTACAAAGCCAACAACAACAAGCGTACAACCAACAATCGGAAGCTCAAGCAATTGCTAATGACTGGCAATCTAAAACAGCTAAATTTAAAGCTGTCGCGCCTGATTTTGACGATAAATTCGCTATCGTTTCAAATATTGAATTTGCACCAAGCACCATTGCGGAAGTTGCTAAGCATGAAAAGGGCGCGGAAATCGCTTATATGCTCGGTCAAAATCCTAGTGAAGCTTATCGCATTGCATCTTTGCCACCCATGCAACAATTAATGGCAATCGGTGAAATTGCAGCAAGTGCAAAATTTAATAAACCAAAACAGACCACAAGTGCGCCACGTCCAGCACCAACTGTTAATGGCTCTAGTCCTAATTCTGACCCTAGAGCGATGTCAACAGAGCAATATATTAAGTGGCGCAATCAACAAAAGACCACTAAGAGATAAACACCATGGCTAATAACTTAATTACCAGCTCAATTATCACTAACGAAACCTTGCGTATTGTGCATAACAACTCCGCGTTTTTGGGTAACATTAATACTGAGTTCGAAGACTCTTTTGCAAAAAAAGGCGCGAAAGCAGGTTCTGTTGTTAACGTCCGTCGCCCTGTGCAATTAACAGTTCGTGATGGCGCAACCGCAAACATTCAAGATGTAAACGAGACAACTGTACCCGTTACAATGGAAAATGAATTTGGTATTGATTGGGCTTTTAGCGATTACGATTTAAAACTAAGTATTGATGAATTTAGCAAGCGTTACTTAGAGCCAGCAGGTAAACGCTTGGCTGCCGAGTTAGATTCTCGTATTGCTACCCGCTTTTATCGTGGTGTTGCTAATTTTTCAGGCACGGCTGGAACAACATTAGCAACGCCTCAGGCTGTTTTGGATGCTGCTGTATTGTTAGACAATGAATCATGCCCTCGTGATGATGGTCGTATGCTAGCTTTAACGCCATTAGCTAACAGTAAGCTAGTCGGTGGTATGAGTGGCTTATTTAACGATCAAGCTACACAAGGTCGCCAATTAAAATCAGGCATGATGGCGACTAACTTGGGCGTTGACTTCATTATGAGCCAAAACTTGCCAACTCACACGGTAGGCGGTTTGGGTGGTACACCATTGGTTAACGGTGCTAATCAAGGTTTAATTAACTCAGGCTCTACAGACAACCCTTACGGTTCGAGCACATCTTTAGTGACTGATGGTTGGACTGCCTCCGCTGCTAACCGTTTAAAGCGCGGTGATGTGTTTACGATTGCAGGTGTTTATGCTGTCAATCCTCAAACTAAGCAAAGCACAAGCGCGTTACGTCAATTTGTTGTAACTGCTGATGCTGCTTCTGATGGTGCTGGTAACTTAACTGCTGTGATTTATCCTGCAATTATTGCAGGTGGCGCGTATCAAAACGTAACTGCTCGCCCTGCTGATAATGCCGCAATCACTGTTTTGACTGGTACAGCTTCAACTTCCTACACACAAAACATTTTATTCCATCGTGATGCGTTTACTCTTGTAACTGCTGACATGGAAGTGCCTAACGGTATGGATATGGCTGAAAAGGCTATGTATGACGGTGTATCATTGCGGTTTGTTCGTGGTTATGACATCACAAATAACCGTCGTATTTGCCGTTTTGATATGTTGGCAGGTTACGGCTTGTTACGTCCTGAGTGGGCAGTTCGTATCACTAACTAATAACCTCTCGTTGCTCAAGGATGAGCCAATAATTCTAATAGGTGTAACATGGTTACTGCTGATTTAATTCGCGCCACGTTGCGCTTGATTGGTGCTATATCTTCTTCTGAGACTCCTGCGGCTGATGAATCAAGCGATGCTTTAGAAGCGTTAAACTTGATGCTAGGTTCATGGGGTGCGTCTCGTTTCTTATCTGCAAGCACAGCCAAAGTAACACACTCTTGTAACGGCTCAACTAGCTACACAATAGGCGTAAGCGGTGATATTAACACTACGCGACCTACTGCTATTTATAATGCTTTTTGGTCAACAGGTGGCTTAGATTATCCATTATCAATTCTTGACTATTCTGATTACGAAAATATCGGCATTAAAACAATTGGCGGCATTCCTGAATATATTGTATTAAAACCTAATAACCCTTTATCGACTATTTACTTATTCCCAGTTCCTGCAGATGGCACACTAACACTAGACAATATTCGCCCTGCTACTGATTTAACTCTAGCTGACGACTTACCATATCCCCCAGAGTGGATTCGTGCATTAAAGTTTAACCTTGCCATTGAGATTAGTCCTGAGTTTGGCTTTGGTGTATCGCCCGAATTAGTGGCGATGGCTAAAGAATCACGCGATATTGTTTTACGCTCAATGGTCACAATACCGTTAGCTAAGTTTGACGCGCTTTTACCGTGTAACATGAAGCAATCAGGCTCTAAAACATTTATTATGGGTGGTGGCTTTTAATGAAGTTTAATTTTCTAGGCGGTCAACACAAGGGCTTTAGTCCTAACCAAAACACACAAGAAACGGTTAATATGTATCTTGAGGTTGACCCGTCCGAAGATAATAAACTCACTTTATACCGTGTTGATGGTAAGACAGCATTTTTAACACTACCCACTACGCCTATTTACGCCATGAGCGAGTTTAGGGGTGTGCTTTATGTGGTGGCAGGTGCAACACTCTATAAAGTATTGAATGATTTTAGTTATACAACAATAGGCGCGGTTGACCTAGATTTTGACACAACCATAGCGGCTAACAATGCAGGACAAGTCTGTTTTAATAGCGGGGTGAGTGGCAAGGCGTATGTTTACGACACAGGGACACTAGCACTAACACAAATAACTGACCCTGCTTTTTATGGCTCACCACGGGTTGATTATCTTGATGGCTATGGGGTATTTATTCGACCAAACACACAGCAGTTTTACATATCGAATCTAAACGACTTTACTACTTTTAATGCGCTAGACTTCGCAAGCGATGAAGCCGACCCTGATAATTTGGTAACATTTATTGTTGACCATCGTGAGCTTATTTTGTTTGGTGAGCGCACAAGTACAGTATGGTTTAACTCAGGCGATGCGACATTCCCACTGTCAAGGCGCGAAGGTGCAGAAATGGAGGTTGGGTGTGCGGCTGCGTTAAGTGTTGCCAAACTTGATAACACAGTATTTTTTTTAGGCCGCACAAGTCATGGTAAAGGCTTGGTACACAAGCTAAACCAATACACACCACAAATTATCAGTAATCGCGGCATAGAGTATTTAATCAATTCGTTTGAGCGTATTGATGATGCGTTTGCATATACTTATCAAAAAAATGGTCATTCTTTTTATGTGCTGACATTCCCAACAGCTAACAAAACCTTAGTCTATGATGCGTCAATTCAAGATAATGACGCGGCTTGGTCAGTGCGTGAGACTTACGGACTAGGACGAGATAGAGCCTCATGCTATGCGTTCGCGTTTGGTAAGCACTTAGTCGGTGATTTTGTTAGCGGTGTACTTTATGAGCTAGACGATGAGACGCATCTTGATGGTGATTTGCCGATTGAATGGAGTCGAACCACAGCGCACATTGTCAGTGATTACAAACGTGTTAAACATAAAGAAGTAGTCCTTAACTTTGAAACGGGCGTAGGCTTAGAAGATGGTAATGACCCGTTAGTCTATTTGACTTATAGCGACGATGGCGGCCATAGTTACATTACACCACGCGAAGCCAGTCTAGGCGTTATCGGTCAACGTAAAAACCGTGTAATGTGGTCAAGGCTTGGTAATTCACGCGATAGAGTTTATAAAGTTTTTGGCTCTGCTCCTGTTAAAACAGTGCTAATTAGCGGCTTTATTGACGTGGAGGCAGGTAAAACATGAGCAATATACCTTCACCATTAACGCTAGACTTAACAAATACACGAGCCTTTAAAACATGGCTTTATCAATTATGGCTATCTACAGGCGGCACGACAAACTCATCATTAGATGATATTGATATTTTTTTGCCGACAAATAATCAAAATAATAGCGAACAATCAGACCAATTTTTATTGGTGCAAATACGCGATGAATTAGCAGAAATCAACAAAAAGCTAGACGAGATGCAGATAAACGAGCGCACAGTTTTAGATGACGTTAATAAAAAACTAGATGAGTTGCGTATAAATGAACGTTCGGCACTAGACGAAGTTAATAAGAAAATTGACGATGTTGTATTATTTTTGGGAGCTACGCTATGAGTCAGTTATATGAGATACAAAAACAACTTGATTCTATGACGTTACAACTAAGCGAAGTTAAACCCGTTTCTACGCAATCAGCAATTGCTAACGTCACAAACGCAATTACTAGCACTCCTGATATTGTTTATGGATTGGCTACTTTAAACGCAATAAATGAGACAATCACGACTGTTAATAGTATAGTTACACAATTGAATCTCGTACTTGCTGCACTACGGGTAACACAGATTATAGGTAAATAATATGGCAACAACTCCATTAGTTTTAATTGCTTCGGCTCAACTAGCCAATGCAGTCGCTACACTGTACACGGCAACGCGAGTTAAGGCGCGTATTGATAAGCTGACGTGTACCAATGAAGACACAGTAGCACACACAATCACCTTTCATATTGTTGCGAGTGGTGGCAGTGCAACAGCAGCAAACAGAATCATACACGCCAAGTCGTTAGCAGCTGGCGAGTGTTATACCTGCCCTGAATTGATTGGCCATTGGCTGACTGACGGACAAACCATTCAAGGCTTTGCTGATACAGCTAGTCAAGTTACGGTAAGAGCAAGCGGCATCGAGTCTACTTAATGATTAACGCGATGATATTGGCTTATGAATCTTGCAAAGATAGATTTGATAGGCCAATAACATTTGATGAATTTAGCGCGATGTTTGCAGATTGGGAATGTATCAGTGTTGAAGTAAAGGGTGAATGTGCAGGCGCGTTAATGTGTAAAGAACACGAAATACACGCCTGTATAATCCCTAAGTTCCATAAAAAATGGCTCAGTAAAAAAGTTTGGAATACAGTATTTAAAGAGCGTTTAAGCAAGTACGGCTATCTGCAAACAGGTATTTTGCAGGGTAATGATATTGGCCGTAAATTCGTTGAGCGTTGCGGTTTTACAGTATATGATAGAGATGCCAATGTAGTTATATATCGGCTAGGGGGCTAAAATGGGTTTAGAAATTATTGGTGCTGGCTTAAATTATAAAGCATCTAAAAAAGCAGCAAAAGCACAAGAAGAAGCGGCAGGACAAGCCAGTGAGGTTGCCAAAGAGTCAACCGATAAGCAACTTGAGTTAATGCGTGAGATTTGGGAACAACAACAAAAAGACCAAGCACCGTATTTGCAGCAAGGGCAAAAAGCTATTGGCAAATTAAGCGACTTAACCTTAGGTGGTGATAACTTCCAGTCTTATCTAAAAGGTCGCGGTTTAGGTGGTGGTCAATTCAATGTCAATAATCCGCAATATCAGTTTTTACAAAAGCAAGGCATGCAAGCTTTAGACCGTAGCGCAGCGGCTCGCGGAATGGGCTACAGTGGCGCACAAATGAAAGCCTTAAACGAATATGGTCAAGGCTTAGCAAGTCAGCAATATGACAAGGAATACAATCGCGCAGCTCAAGAATACGGAAATTATTACAACCGCTTAGCCTCATTATCTCAAGGTGGACAGCAGGCCGCACAATCATTGGGTGGTATAGGGTCAAATTACTCAGCAAATGCAGCTAATACCTTAGGCTCTTTATCGTCTCAACTTCAAAACAATATCGGACAAGGCGCGAATGCAAGGGCTAGCGGATATATTGGTAAGGCTAACGCTATCGGTGGCGGTATTCAGCAAATGACCGATAACGCGTTTAGATTCTTAAGTTTGCCGAAGTTTGGGGGCTGATATGCTTAACTTAGATACAAGAATCCCCTTAATGGTTCAAGAACGCGACTACGGACGCGGGTTTGACAAAATGCAAGATTATCAGGCTAAACGACTTGAGCTTGACCGTTTACGCGAACAATTTAACGAAGAAAAAGCTGAAAAGCTACGTCAAAAACAAATGCGTCAAGGCATGACGAGCGAGTTGCAAAAAATACAACAAGGTACGCCTGCACAATACAACACTACGTTCCCCCAAACAATGCCGACAGGTCAAATGCCAAGCGGCATGACAGGGGTATTAGCGGCAGAACGTGGCCAAAATATGCCGCAACCTGCATTGTTTGGTGAAAACATTTTAAAGGGTAATTTTGACGTAAGACGCGAGATGATCGCGCCCGAAGTCAAAGGGGTTACGCCTGATTACTTAGATGTTTTACAGATTGCAGCTAAACACGCATTACAACAAAATGATATTGATAGTTATGTAAAGTTTGCTAACGGTATTAAACAAGAAAGAGCAGCTAAAGCCGAGCTAGACCAACCTGTTGGCAATCCTTATCCTGTTTATGACACACAAGGACAAGCAGTTGGTATGCGCGTAATGACAAAAGGAGGCAAAGAAATTGCTTTTGGTGCAGATGGTTTAACCAATGTTAAACCTGACGTTATGACAGCATATCAAAAAGAACAAGCACAAATTGAACGCGATAAAATGGCACAGGAGGAAAAGCTTGCTCGATTAGATAGAGAAGCTAGATTAAAAAAACCTGACCCAGTTGCACAAGCCTTGTCTATTGCGCAAGGTAAAGAAGATATTAAATTGGCAACAGAGCAACGCGCAAAGGTTGCAGAGAAGTATGCAGACGCATCTACAGCTATTGATTTGCTTGATGATTATATTACAACGGCAGAAAAAGCCCCCAAAACAGGTGCAGGTGAATATATAGAGCGCGGACTAGGTTTTTTTGGTGGTGGAAATAAAGAACAACAAGCTGCTATGGGGGCTATGGCACAAAAAGCGGCTGCATTGGTAACTTTAGCCCAAAAACAAACGGGCCCCCAATCTGACAAAGATGTGCAAAACTACAAGGAGCAGATGGGTGTTATCGCAAACGCGCCAAACCTTGAAATGAAAATTGCAGCGGCAAAAGCAGCTAAAGGTTTTGCTCAAAGAATACAACAAAAATACGGCTCTTATGCTAGTGATATTCTAAGCGGAAAAGTAACGCCCGATGAATTAAAAGCGCGTCAAGAATCTGTTAATAATGGCAGTCAAGCACCTGATTTATCAAAATTGCCAACGGCTAACATAGAAAAAGGTTCTGTAGCTAAAGACCCAAAAACAGGCAAGCCTATCGCAATGTTTAACGGTTCTAATTGGATTCCGTGGGGAGGTAAATAATGGATTACATTATTGAACAGCCAAGCAAAAAAAGCGTGACATCAAACAATGACGATATGCAATTCATTATTGAACCACCAAAAAAGAAACCAAAAACAGCCGAACAAATTGGCCGTGAATTGCCAAGTCCGCTACAAGGCGGAGTTAATGCAGTCACTCAAGGCTTGATGTTTAACTTAGGGGATGAGGCATACGGTGCATTAGGTGGCTTAGGTGCAGCATTAACAGGTAATGACATTGCAGAAAATTATCGTTATAACCGTGATTTGGTTCGCGGTATGTCTAAGCAATACAAAGAGGATTATCCAACAACCGCAACACTATCTGAGCTTTTAACAGGTATTCCGTCTGCTGTTTTGTTACCAATGCCAAAAGCTAAAGCATTAAGCGCGACAGCATCAAAAGCGGCTCAAGTGTTAAATCAGTCAAAAAATGTTGCCAAAGGTGGCGCGTTATATGGTGGATTATCAGGTTTTGGCGGTAGTGAAGCCGATACAGCTTTAGGTGTTTTAAGTGATACAGCATCAAGTGCGGCAATTAGTGGCGGATTAGGCGGAGTGATGACACCTTTAGCGATGGGCATAGGTGCAGTTGGTTCGAATGTCGCTCAAAGAATTAGTGATAAATCTGCAAGTGATTTTGCTAAGCGCAAAGTCGCGGAGTCGTTTTTGCGGTCGGCTGAGGGTCAAGCGCAACTGTTTGAACGTGGTGTTCCACGCGGCCAAAATGCGGCTGGTACGACATTGTATGATGATGCTATTACTAACCCGATGGAATACTATGCGCGACGAATGGAGAAAATGCCAAAGGGTACGCCTGTGGGGGCAGTTGCTAAAGAGCCGATGAGCTTGCTAGATACTACTGCAACAATGACAGGGTCGGTGAGTACGAAAGTCGCTAAGAAGCAAGAGCTGCTAAAAAACAAAGAAGCACAGAGAATGCTAGGTTATGCTGAAGAAGCGATAGGAAAAGGTCGGCCAGATTTTAATAGAACAGTATCAGATTTAGAACAAAAAGCCCTAGCAGACTCTAAGCCTTATTATGATCAGTTAAAAGACGTTTCTGTTGGTGTGGATGATGGATTGCGTACTTTATTAGAACGTGCAAAACCTTTTTTTAATCAGTCGAATTTAAGAGCGACAGTATCAGGCGACAAAACAAATAGTCTTGACGATGTGTTGTCAGGTGGCCAAAATGTAAAACTTGAGAAGCTCGATATTTTAAAACAAACTTTGTATGACATGGAGTCAAGTTTAAAACAATCAGGAGAACGCGGATTTAGTAGAAGCGTTGGCAATCTTCGTAAAGATTTGATTGCAAAAATTAACGAATTGTCGCCAAAAACACAAAGCGGTGAATCTATTTATAAGTTAGCAAATGAGGCTTATTCATCACCTAAACAAATGCAAGACGCGGTTATTCTTGGTCGTGATGCGTTAAAAATGGACGCTATGGACTTGAGAGATGAATTGGCCACAATGGGTAAAAGTGATAAAGACGCTTTTATGCTTGGCGTGTTTCAGGGGCTTAAAGACAAAATAGGCGGAAAAGCAGGACGTAGCGAGATTATGGGAGCTTTTGAAAATCCCGCCATTGCTGAAAAGTTAAAAACAGCACTAGGTAAAGATTATCGAAAATTCGCATCACCTGTTGCGGCTGAGTTTAGACTGAGAAAGTTTTATGGGGTAGGTGGTAACTCAAAAACAGCCCAAAGACTAGCAGGTATGGAAGATTTAGGCTTAGACGCGGCTACTGATGTCGCCAACATGGCAAAATCAGCAGGGGGTGGAAGTGCTACAGGGTTTTTACAAGCGGCTCAAGGTTTAGGTCGTAAGCTAGTTGTGCCTGAATCAACAAGAACACAAATAGGCAATTTGCTATTGTCTGATAATCCGCAAACTTTACGCGATTTAAGTAAAATAGCATCCGAGCTACAAAAACAACGCGCACAAAATGCTATTAGATATGGTGCAACATTTGGCGGTTTATTACAGGGGTTACAATAATGTCATACTCACTATCACCAAACGTCAAAGCACGTTTTTTTATCACTGGCACAAATAGACCGCTTGCAGGTGGTTTGTTGTACACATACTTAGTTGGGACAACAACACCTGCGGCAACATACAGCGACAACTTAGGGACACCAAACACTAATCCGATTGTTTTGGATGCTGATGGTGAGTGTGATTTATATTTAGATGACTCTGTTAATTACCGCATGATTTTAAAAAATAGTGCAGGAGTTACGCAATTTGATGAAGATAGAGTATCAAGCATAAACAGCGCACAGTTAGCCGCGCTTGATGCGACAGCCGCATTAACCGCAGCAGACAGAGTACAGACAGGCTTAGACCGTGTACAAACAGGCTTAGACCGTGTACAAACAGGTTTAGATGTTATTGCATCCGAATCAGCTAGAGACGCGGCACTTATTCAGGCTGGTGTATATGTTGACGAACCGACTGGTCGCGCAGCAGTAGCCGATGGCGTAGCATTCAAAGTGCAGGGTTCGGGAGATGTTGCTGCGTATGAATATCGCCGTACAAATTCTTCCGTATCGGTGCTAATTGCCACATATCCCTCAAAGAGTTACATAGATACTAAAGCTACTAAAATCTTACAAAAGACTGAAACTTGGTTGTCTATGCTGCATGGAATTACATGGAGCGATGGGTATCTAAATGCCGGTGTACCAAACGGCAACACATCGTATAAATCTACGGATTTTATACCCGTTGTGGCTGGTGATGTGTACTGTACTAATATTGTATTTGCTGGGCAGTCGAGAACATTTTATTATGATTCTGCAAAAGCGGTCGTTGGTAGCGGCGTTTTGCTTACTTCAGGCGCGTCATTCACAGTGCCAAGCGGTACAGGCATTGCATATATTCGTCTTTGTACTACTAACGCTGTTTACAATCAAACTGTATCACCACCAACATATCCGCCCTACATCGTTCATGCCGCAAGCCTAGACGCAGCGGGGGGCTATTATCCTACAACAGCTTCAACTGTGACGCTTGATTCTCAGTCTGATATTGACGCGATTACAGCAATCGCTAAAGCTGTTCCGAGCAAAATAACAGCTATCACCGAAACTACGTTAAATCACATTAACGCAGCAACAAACTCAGTCGGCTACCTCAACAGCACAGGAGCATTAGTAGCAAACGCCACTTATTTTTGCACCGATTTTATACCCGTAGAAACAGGTAAAACGTACACAACCAACGCCGTACCTGTATATTCTGCAACGTACACGGGCTACTACAACAAATACGGCGGCCTCATATCGTTAGCGACTCTAGCAGCAACAGCGGGAAGTGTTGGCGCATCAAGTCCAGTCACATTTACGATAACAGACCCAAATGTTGCATTTATTCGTATTTCGTCAGCAGTTGCAGTCACTAACCCAATGATGACAGACGGCACAGTTATGCCGTCAACTTTTCAGGCTTACAACGCTAAAAAATTGGCGTTTCCTGCAACAATCACCCGTGACCTTAACGTATATGGTTTGGATGGTTTAAAATGGGCGTGCTACGGTGACAGTATTACGTCAATTGTTGCGGCAGCAACGGCAAGTACAACTGTATATCATCAACAAATTGCGGCTAAAACAGGGATTATCCCGATTGATTACGGTATTGGTGGTTCGCGTATCGCACGTCCGACGGGAATAACAATCACCGATTGCATGACAGATAGAATCCCGTCGGGGGATGTGACAGCAGATATTATTACATTGATGGGCGGGGTCAACGATGCAACCAGTTCGCTAGGCGTGACACCGTTAGGCGTGATGGCAGATAGAACGACAACAACGTTTTACGGCGCATTGCACGTTGCGTGTTTAGCGTTATTAGCACGTTTCCCGAGCAAAGGCATTGGTCTGATCACTCAGCCTCCGCGCCGTGGCTATATGACAACTCAGTTGCCATACGTCAACGCGATGATAGAAGTAGCACAGTATTATAGTATTCCGTGTTTAGATTTAAACAGGGCGTCAGGTTTATACCCTGATTCTGTTTACTATTACACCAACTATTTTTACGATACGAACCCTGACGCATATGGGTTGCACCCAAATACGATTGGCCATTCTGTTATCGCGCGGCAGATTTTGCAATTTATTATGAAGCTGAAGCCTTTGTGATGGGTGGTTTATGCGTATAAAACTAGCTACACCGCTCATTGGCGAGTTTCCACGCTACGCAGATGTGAAGCTCCCTGATAACGGGATTTATCTAACTTATGATGACACTAAAGAGCAGTAATAGCTACATCGTGGCTGAACGCATTAACAGCGATGTTAATGCGTCAGTCACTTACAAAACAGACTTAC
>ERZ650311.1056-NODE-1056-length-14622-cov-6.318528_pt1 | contig 14622 bp, 13 predicted proteins | sample MGYA00376247_ERZ650311 | MGnify/ENA primary metagenome ERZ650311 (study PRJEB26733, sample SAMN07839324) | wastewater metagenome | biome: small river; feature: stream; material: water | place: USA: North Carolina | collected 2016-07-28 ... | reverse complement strand
GAGAACCAGACGCTCGCCTCGATCACTTTCCAGAACTACTTCCGTATGTACGAGAAGCTTGCCGGTATGACTGGTACAGCAGATACAGAGGCATATGAGTTCAAAGAGATTTATGGCTTAGAAACAGTCGTTATTCCGCCCAATCGACCCAGTCAGCGTTTAGATCGTCAAGATCAAATCTACAAAACATCCGCAGAGCGTTATGGCGCAGTGATCAAGGATATCAAGGATTGTTTCGAGCGGAGTCAGCCTGTATTAGTTGGCACTACATCAATTGAGAATTCTGAGTTAATTTCCAAACTATTGGATAAGGAGAAGTTGGCGCATCAGGTTTTAAATGCCAAGCAACACGCTCGGGAAGCAGAAATCATTGCCCAGGCTGGTCGACCAAAAATGATCACGATCGCCACCAATATGGCAGGTCGTGGAACCGACATTGTTCTAGGTGGTAATGTCGAGCGTCAATCCATCTTAATTGAGGCTGATGAAGCCTTGGATTTGCCACAAAAGACTCAGCGTATTCAGAAGTTGAAAGATGAGTGGCAGAGTTTGCATGATACTGTTGTCAACGCCGGTGGTCTTCATACTATTGGTACAGAACGCCATGAAAGTCGTCGTATTGATAATCAGCTGCGTGGGCGCGCAGGTCGCCAAGGCGATCCTGGTTCATCGCGTTTCTATCTTTCTCTTGATGATCCTTTATTACGCATTTTTGCTGGAGATCGTTTGCGTGCTGTCATGGATCGCCTCAAGATGCCAGAGGGCGAGCCAATTGAGGCTGGCATGGTGACTCGCTCGATTGAGTCTGCGCAGCGTAAGGTTGAAGGCCGTAACTTTGATATTCGTAAGCAGTTGCTCGAGTATGACAACGTTGCCAATGATCAGCGTAAGGAAACTTATCGCCTGAGAAATGAAGTGCTGGAGAGTGCTGACATTGGCGACTTAATTGCGAACTTGCGTGAAGACGTTCTACGTTCTGTTTGCTCGGTGTATGTTCCCTTGGAATCGATGGAGGAACAGTGGGACTTGGCCGGACTCGAGAATGTTCTGGCCAATGAATGGGGTCTGACAATCGACTTAAGAAATTGGGTTGAAGGCGCTGAGACCGTTGAGGAAGCAGATATTGTTGAGCGCGTATTGCAAGCTGCCAAAGAAGCTTACGATGCGAAAGTTGAGCTTTCCGGAAGAGAGTCTTTCGCTAGCTTTGAGCGCTCAGTTCTACTCTATAGCTTAGATAGTCATTGGCGTGAACATTTAGCTGCACTCGATCATTTGCGTCAAGGTATCCATTTGCGTGGATACGCACAAAAAGATCCAAAGCAAGAGTATCGTCGTGAGGCGTTTGAGTTATATGGTGAATTGCTTAACGTCATCAAAAATGATGTTGTAAAAAGCATCATGACAGTTCAGATTCGTAGCGCAAGTGAATTGGATCAGGCTTCAGAGTCAATGAACGATGACTTGGCAAAATTATCTGGCGTTCAATACCAGCATGCCGATCCTGATAAGGAAGTTGCTGGCTCGACAGGCAATGGTGGCGTTGCAATTGATATCCAGCCTGCACCACTGCGTACTGGGCCAAAAATTGGTCGTAATGATCCCTGTACTTGTGGCAGCGGTAAGAAATATAAAAACTGCTGCGGTGCATTAGTCTAGGGTTACAAAATCATAGATTAGTGCAGCAATGGCTAAGATAAAGCGCGCTCAGAAGGCGCGCTTTGTTTTTGAGCCTCATCTACAATTATCAAACTATGACCGTTAATCTACCCCTCCCCCAAAAAGCTGAACTCAAGCCTGTTAAAGGTTTTGAAATGGGCATTGCTGAAGCCGGCATTAAGAAGGCAAATCGTAAAGATTTATTGGTAATGACCTTGGCTCCTGGCTCCCAAGTCGCTGGTGTTTTTACTTTGAATCGTTTTTGCGCGGCTCCCGTACAAGTTTGTCGTGAGCATTTAGCGCAAGATGGTCGTCATGGTGAAATTCGAGCCCTGGTAGTAAATACTGGTAATGCCAATGCGGGAACGGGGGAGTCGGGCATGAAGCATGCCTTGGAAACCTGCGCAGCTTTGGCAAAAGATCTGAAGATTAATCCTGAGCAAATCTTGCCTTTCTCCACAGGCGTGATTCTGGAGCCCTTACCAATTGAAAAAATTGTGAATGCTTTGCCCAGGGCAGTAGCTAACTTGGCTGAAGATAACTGGTTTGATGCTGCTGAGGCCATCATGACTACGGATACTCAGCCCAAGGCTGCCTCGGTAATGGTCGATACGCCTATGGGTAAGGTGACCATTACCGGTATCTGTAAGGGTGCTGGCATGATTCATCCCAACATGGCAACCATGTTGGGCTTTATTGCAACTGATGCTGGATTTGCGCCGGGTCTTTTGGGGGATCTGACTCGTGAAATTGCTGATCTCTCATTTAATGCCATCACGATTGATGGTGATACATCTACCAATGATTCTTTCATCATCATGGCGACGGGTCAGTCTCCTGTCCAGATCAAATCGGCAAATGATCCTGTTTATGCTGTATTACGAGATGCCTTAATTGCGCTTGCCAGAAGATTGGCGCAAATGATTGTGCGTGATGGCGAGGGTGCAACTAAATTTATGACGATTGAGGTTGTTGGCGGTAAGACTCCTGAGGAGTGTCGCTTAGTTGCCAAAGCAGTTGCACATTCACCGTTAGTAAAAACAGCATTCTTTGCTAGCGACCCGAATTTAGGACGCATCTTGGCGGCGATTGGTTATGCGGGTATTACAGACCTAGATGTGGATCGCGTGCAAATGTGGTTGGGTGATGTGTGGGTTGCTAAGAATGGCGGCCGCAATCCTGACTACCAAGAAGCTGATGGCCAGCGAGTGATGCGGGCTCCAGAAATCACTGTGAAGATTGATCTGGGTCGAGGTAGCGCTTCACAAACAATGTGGACTTGTGATTTATCCCATGATTATGTATCGATTAACGCGGACTACCGCTCATAAAAGACTACTAAAAATATGAATGAAAAATTAGACCGTCTTTTAGATCATCTTGATACTTTTCTGCCAAAACCTTTAACGGAAGAGCAGTGGAAATCTTCCACTGCATTTAGATGGCGCCGTCGGGATAGTATTTTTGGCAGCATCGGTTTTTTGCAGCCAGTAAAGCATGTATCAGACATCACCTTTGAAGATTTGCAAAATATCGATCGTCAACGCGATGCGATACGTGACAACACCAAAAACTTTATTCAGAAAAAACCCGCCAATAATATTTTGCTCACAGGCGCCCGTGGGACTGGCAAGTCCTCCTTAATCAAGGCTAGCTTGCATGAGTTTGCCAGCCAAGGATTACGTCTAGTTGAGGTTGAAAAAGAGCATTTAGCGGATTTGGCTGACATTACAGAGCTTTTGGCTGAGCGCCCAGAGCGTTTCATCATTTTCTGTGATGACCTCTCGTTTGAGGATGGCGAATCTGGCTATAAGTCTATGAAATCAGCTCTAGATGGCTCTGTTTCAGCCCAAGTCGACAATATTTTGATTTACGCCACATCCAATCGTCGCCACTTATTGCCTGAGTACATGAAGGATAACGAGGGTTATGTGCACAGTGATGATGGTGAAATTCATCCTGGCGAAGTAGTTGAGGAAAAGATTTCTCTATCAGAGCGCTTCGGACTTTGGTTATCTTTTTATCCACCAAAACAAGATGAGTATTTAGCAATCGTCGCGCATTGGCTGCAGCATTTTGGTTTGACTGCCGCACAAATTGAAGCGGCGCGTTCAGAAGCTTTAGTGTGGGCATTAGAGCGCGGCTCTCGCTCAGGTCGTGTTGCTTGGCAGTTTGCTAAACATTGGGCTGGTTCTAAAACCTAAGACCATGAACTTGAATGAGTGAAATTCAGCGCCCCATTACAGTTGTTGCTGCAGGAATTTTGATTGATTCTGAGGGTCGTTATCTTTTGGGGCAACGACCTGAAGGCAAACCTTATGCTGGTTACTGGGAAGTTCCTGGTGGAAAAGTCGAAAAAGGGGAAACCATTTTTCAGGCACTCCAAAGAGAGCTACAAGAAGAGCTTGGGATTGATATTCACTCAAGTGAAGAGTTAACGATTCTTGAGCATGATTATCCGCATGCATATGTTCGTCTATACGTCAGCATTATTAGAGACTGGTCTGGTACGCCCAAGGGGTGCGAAGGCCAAGCTCTATCTTGGCAAGAGATTGCTGCTGAAGAGCCTACGGTGAAGCCTTTACTGCCAGCCGCTTGGCCAATGCTGGAGTGCCTTAGAAGGTCTTTGGCTTAAAGCTGGCAGAGGGTCAGCTTGAAGGGCACATCGGCATTAACCAGCTGTGCTTTTTTATCCCGATCAGACTTTAGGAAGCGAACTGAGAGCAAGTATTTATTTGCGCTAATTTCAGAAAATAAAGCGTCATCCTCAACGGCGATACGCATTAACTGATATACCTTGCCAGAAGGCGCTTGCTGAAATGATCCGTTGTGAGCAACAACATCTTTTGCTTCACCTGATTGGCGGAGTAAGCGTAAAAATAATTGACAAGCTTCATGCCATGGCAAGAGCGGACTGATATATTTTTCTAGTAACTCGCGGCGCTCAGAGCTGGGACTGTTTTTCCAAGCGTGATAACTAGGTAAATCAATAGGACTTGTGCCGCCAGGAATATTTAATCTAGTACGAATCGCATTTAACCATTCGCTTTCGGTAATGGCTGAATTCGGTCGACCAGCAGATTGATTAATACTACTGGCAACACCATCAATTTCAGAAAGAGTTTGTGCGAGTGCTTCTTGATCAACTTTTTGCGAAGACTTTAAGCCGTTCAGCGCATATTTTTGACGTTCAAATTCTTTGAGTAATAAAGACTTGATATCACCGCGGGCACCAATATCACCTAAATCAAATAAAACGGAGATGGCATTGTGGTGTAACTCTGGATCATCAGAGCGAACGAAATGATTGAAGCGGGCGAACAAATACTCCAGTCGAAGCATGCTTCGAACTAATTCGTTGAAGGGGTATTCGTAGACAATCACAAGCCCATATTCTATGACGAACTTGTACTATCTTTCTGAATCTGTAATATTTTTTGGTGCAAGCTCAAAACTTCCGCTTCAAGCCTATCCAAGCTGCCTTGGTTCTCAATCACCATATCCGCATGAGCAATACGTTCTTTTCTGGTGGCTTGGGCCTTGAGAATTCTTTCGACCTCATTACGGGGTAATTTGCTGCGGTGCATCACTCGCTCGATTTGCACCTCTTCTGGGCAATCGACAACAACCAGGTAATCCAATAGGGATTGCCAGCTACCGGATTCAATCAATAGGGGAACCACAAATACAAGGTATGGAGCCTTGCCCTCTATTAGATGCTGGGCTTGACGAATGGTTTCTTCCCGAATGAGGGGGTGAGTAATTGCTTCCAGTGCACTTCTCGCATCAGGATCATCAAATACCAGCTTGCGCATCTTTGCTCTATCCAGGGCCCCGGTAGAGTCAATGAAATTTGTCCCGAACTGTTTTTGAATAAGCGGGATGGCCACTCCATTGGGGGCGGTGATTTGGTGGGCAATCAGGTCTGTATCAATAATGCCTGCGCCTAATTGAGCAAGTCGATCGCTAACAGCGGTTTTCCCGGAGCCAATTCCACCGGTGAGGCCCACAAAGGGCACATGCCCTTTTAAGCTATCTAGATTGACTTGCTCAGAAAGAGGGTTTGTAGGATCTGTGGCCATAACAACTCAATGATGCCAGCAATAGCAAGAAAGGGGCCAAAAGGAAAAGCGGAGCGATGATTTTGTTGATGCCATTGCAGCCAGATGAGGCCCCCAATAAGACCGGCTAAGGATGCTATTAGCAAAATGCTAGGTAAAGCAAGCCAACCAAGCCAGGCTCCTAATGCCGCCAATAACTTTGCATCTCCCATGCCAATGCCATCTTGCTTTTTGGTGAGGCGATAAAGGAAGTTTAAAAGCCAAAGAGAGGCATAGCCTAGGATTGCCCCAATAACTGAGTCCTGAAAAGAGGCCATTCCTTTTTCAGAAAGGCCATTAAAAAATAACCCAGCCAGAATCAAAGGTAAGGTGATTACGTCAGGGAGTCGGAAAGTACGTAGGTCAATATAAGCCAAATACATCAAAGTCAGGACAAGAATGAGTTGAATCCAGTCTTGCAAAATAACATTACCCAGAATATTGCTCATTACACAATCTGTCCTAAGTTAAAGATGGGGAGATACAAGATTATGACTAGACTGCCAACAATGAGTCCAACAAAAATGATTAATAAAGGTTCTAGACTCTGACTTAAGGCAGTGAGTCTATTGCTCAGTTGTGAGCCCAAAACTTCCGCACGTCTTTGCAGCATATCAGCTAGTGCACCACTTTCAGATGCAATTTGCAACAGTTGCAAAGTCTCAATATCAAACATCAGGCGCTGAGGATCTGCTTTGGTAATAGCGTCACCTAGAGGCCAGCCACGCGTCAGGTGCTTGAATATTTCAGCGCTGAAATCATGGCTCAACCAGTGATTGGAGGAATGCGCTGTGACTCGAAGGGCATCCGGAAGTGGTAAGCCAGATTTCAGAAGATGACCGAGTGTTCTGCACCAGTAGGTAAGTGTCGCTAATCTCAGTGGCTGTCCAATAAGGGGGATACAAAAACTAATGCGATCACAATATTTTTGTACTTTAGGAAGCTTGATCCACGCATAAGAAAATAGCGTGAATAGGGTGATTGAGGTCAAGACTATTGCTACATAACAATCTTCGATCCAAGAGGATGCCTGAATTAATAGTTTCGTTGGCGTCGGTAATTCTGCTTGGAAGTGAGCAAAGACATCCTTAAAAACCGGTACCACCCAAATCATCATCACGATTACCAAGAGACATGAACTCGTCAAGGTGATGATCGGATAGCTCATCGCTTGCTGAATTTTCCGACGCAACTCAATTTGAGCCTCAAGTTGCTGGCAAATGGTTTTCAGTGCCAAACTAAATTCACCCGTACGCTCGCCAACACGAATGAGGTTAATAAACTCCATTGAAAATTGATTCTGTTGGGCGCAAAGGCATTGTGAAAAACTCTCTCCCTTTTTCAGTTGTGCATGAATGCTGTTAACCCAAGGAAGCCAGCTTTTTTGGGCTGTTGCGTAAATTAACTCCATTGCATTTAAAAGAGGCAAGCCTGCTTCGAGCAAGGTTAAGAGTTGTTCTGCGAAGTGGAGTTGATCTTGTTTGCTTAATGCCATGTGCCCACTTCCGCATCAAGGGCTGCTTGATTAATAAGACCTGCCTTTACGTGCGTTAACCCAGCCTCTTGCATGCTGATGGGTAAAGTGGAAGGATGAAATAAGTGGGTTTTACTCAATACCTCATGAATTCCTATGCGACCATAATAGCCACTCCCTTTGCAGTTAGGGCATTGACTCTTGGCGCTTGCAACGCTTTTGATACATTTTTGACAAATCTTACGCACCAAGCGTTGGGAGCTCACGCTAAGTAAAGAGGACTCTAGGGACTCGTGATCAATCCCTAGGGTTTTTAGTCTTGGGATAGCGCCACATGCATTACGGGTATGGAGTGTGCTTAATACAAGATGCCCTGTCTGCGCTGCTTGTATAGCGAGCTGGGCTGTAGCGGCATCACGAATCTCTCCGATCATGATGACATCAGGATCTTGTCGTAGCAAGGCGCGGATGATCGTCGGAAAATCTAAACCCGCTCTGGGGTGATATGCAACCTGATTCACTCCCGCAAGTCGAATTTCAATAGGATCTTCAATAGAGCAAAGGTTGCGATGATCTTGGTTGAGATGACGCAGGCAACTATATAACGTGCGTGTCTTACCACTCCCTGTGGGACCAGTGACTAAGATCAATCCATTTGCTTGAGCCAGTGCTTGCTGAAATATAGTTAATTGGCAGGAGAGTAGACCAAGTTCTTTGAGGTCCAAGTCATCAGCACAATTTGGCAATATGCGAATGACGGCCTTTTCCCCATATAGAGTTGGCAGTATTGAGACACGACAATCAATAGTCGGCTTGGAAAAGTCATGCCCAATACAAATACGCCCATCCTGCGGCAGGCGTTTTTCAGCAATATCTAAACGCGCTAGAACTTTGATGCGCGTGATAAGACGGTCATGTCGCTCAATGGGATGGTGGGACTGTATTTGCAGGAGGCCGTCTACCCGAATGCGGACAAGCGTAGCTTGGGTACCAGCCTCTATATGGATATCACTCGCTCTAGCATCAAGGGCATGGGCAGTGATTTCATACCAAGTGCGAATGATTAGTGAGTCATCGCTAGCGACGCTCAATCTTGCTCTTGATTTAAGGTGGTGGGGCGATAAAGTTTTACGGTTTTGACACCATGCTCATCAAACTGAACAATTTCCATCACAATGCCAGCGATTCGGATGCTGACATCATGATCAGGAATGGCCTCCAGTTTTTCGAGGATGAGGCCATTCAATGTTCTCGGCCCATCCAGTGGCAGATTGAGATTCAGTAAGCGATTTAGGTCTCTCAAGGAGGCTCCACCTGTTGCTATATAGGTGCCATCAGGGAGCCAACGAGGATCAGTAGATAGATTGGAGAATGAGGTAGTGAACTCGCCGATTAGCTCCTCAACAATGTCCTCAAAAGTTACTAAGCCTAAAACCTCGCCATACTCGTTTACCACCAAGCTTAAGCGCTGTTGGTTATCTTGAAAGAATTGCATTTGCTGTAATACGGGAGTGCCACTGGGAATGAAGTATGGTTCATTCAAGAGCACTTTGAAGTCTTCATGTTTTAGGTCTGTATCTCCAAGTAAAGATAAGGCCTTCTTTACTGAAAGAATACCGACAATACGTTCAGAGTCACCATCACAAACAGGTAATTTATTGTGATAGCAGGTTTCCAGTTGTTGCACTACCTCATCAATTGGTCTTGAGAGATCTAGTACTTCAATCTTCGATCTGGGAGTCATCACGTCATCAACGGTGATGTTTTCAAGGTTGAATAGATTCAGGAGAATATTACGGTGATGATTTGAGACAAAGCGGTTTGATTCCAGCACTAGACTGCGTAACTCCTCTTTGCTCATAGCTCGGCTGTCTGAAGAAGATTGGAGGCCTAATACTTTCATGAGGCCTGAGACAAAGCTATTAATAAACCAAAGTAATGGCTTTAGTAAAAAAGTGAGCGGCAATATGAACCAGCCGACATTGGAGGCAATTTTTTCAGGGAAGGCTGCGCCAATGACCTTAGGGGTAATTTCGCTGAAGATGATGATGAGAAGGGCGACCACCAGAGTAGCAATAGAAAGTACAAGACCGCTATCACCAAAAATATGAAGCGCTATTCCAGTCACCAGAATGGGTAAAACTGTATTAATCAAGTTGTTGGAAATCAGCAAAACCGATAACAGGGAGTCAATCCGCTTAAGGAGTCTTTCGGCAAGTGCTGCACCCGCATTGCCACTGTTGGCCATTGCACGTAGACGATGGCGGTTGGACGACAGCATGCTGGTTTCTGCCATTGAGAAAAAGCCAGAGAGTGCGAGTAAAAATAGGACTAGAGCAACTTGACCCAAAAAAGGCCAATCGTCAAAAAAGGTGTCCATGAGGTCTGCCTGAAAAAAGTAAGGATGAGTCAATATAGCAAAGTGGCATTTAGCAAGCTATAGCCGTAGCATAAAGACCTGTCATCACCCGTGTTTATTTGTGTGAGAATGGCTTGATATGGCTTTCTCAAAACCCTCATCAACCCCATTGGACCCAAATGGCACGAACTATTGTGTCATCAAGGCACCTTTTGGCTGTCTGGGAATTTTGACGGAGCTTGTGGATGAAAGCTTGATGCTTTCAAGAATCGATTATTTGCCATCGAGCACTACCTTGCTTGCTCCACAAAATCAGTTGGCTAAAGAGGTTGTGCGCCAATGCAAAGCCTACTTTAAAGATCCTCATTGGCAATTTGACTTACCACTGAAGCCAGCCGGTACTAATCATCAGCAAAAAGTATGGGCACGCATTCAAGGGATACCAGTAGGAAAAACAAAAACCTATGGCGAGCTAGCCAAGGAAATCAAAAGTGGAGCTCGGGCAGTGGGAACAGCTTGTGGCGCCAACCCTTACCCCTTAATTGCACCCTGTCATCGCGTGATTTCCGCGCAGGGAATTGGTGGCTTTATGAAAGAAAACGCACCAGGCCTTTATCGGCAAATTAAGCTTTGGCTTTTAAAGCATGAGGGCGCTTTATAGCCTGTCTTATTTGATGAGCGATCTGCTACCAAGGTAGAAAAAAAGTTTCATCAGGGAATCGCTTTTCACAGCCCACCGCGTAAAGCCGTAGAAGCTCATGACGGTTCCTCTGGATAGTTTCACTTCATCCTGATGATCAAATTCTGTGCGCTTGGCAATCTTAGAGAGCGTCATCACCGCTAGTCCAAATGCTAAAAAGCAAAATCGTCTCATCCCCTGTTCTTGTTTGGGTATTAGCAGAATGTAGTTAAGTGAGTCTTGTAGTTTTTGATAGGCAATCTTTAATAACTCTTTTTGACTGACGTTCACCGGTTTCCAAGAAACCCCGCGTGCCTTGTCTTCCGGTGAGTCTTTCAGAATATTGGTCATTTGTAATGCCTGACCAAATGCAATCGCTAAATCTTCATGCCCAGCTATTTGTTTTTTAAAGCCTGACGAGTGATTGCCAAAAATGGTTGTGAGGAGTTCACCAACAACGCCTGCAACTACATAGCAATATTGTTCAAATTCAGAAAGATCTTGAAGGCCGCTTTGATTTTGTTTGCCATGAAAGTAAGACATGCCCTCGGACATCATCGAGACACAACGACTGACTGCCTGCTGATCATTGCTTGAGCAGGTATGCAAAATTCGTAGAACAGTTGGGGTATGGGCGATTAAATCGAGTTCATCTTGATTGCCGTAGTTTTTTAAGGCATCAAGGCAGGGGACAACAAAACTTTCTACAGGCGCCTTTTCAAGTACTGCATCTAAAAATAATGCTGAAAGTGACTGCTTGGTTTGGGCGCTGAGATCTGCGGCATCCTCAATGGTGTCGACAATACGGCAGAGCAAATACGTGTTGCCGACAACCTTTTCGATGCTTGCAGGCAAAAGTGGGATTGTGAGGGCAAAAGTACGCGAAACAGATCCCAGGATGGCTTTTTGATATGCCAGATCAGCAGATGGGTCGGGCGCTGGGGTTTGCTTTGTTTGGATAGGTGCTCTCACGCTTGAATTATGTCAGACCATCGTCTTTCTAGGGCTGGTCCAAATAGACGCTTTTTGCTAACTGTCAAAAGTGACATAGCCATATAATTTCATCAAATTTCAGAAGGAGTATTGCGGCGTGCTTATTTGGTTCGTCATCATTTACTGGGTTATATCCGTCGGCATTGGCTTGTGGGCTGCCTTACGGGTTAAAAATACAGCTGACTTTGCTGCGGCAGGCCATAGCTTGCCTTTGCCGATTGTGACGGCCACTGTTTTTGCAACCTGGTTTGGTTCTGAAACTGTTTTAGGTATTCCAGCTACATTTTTAAAAGAGGGGTTGGGTGGAGTGGTATCTGACCCGTTTGGCTCTTCTTTGTGTCTGATATTGGTAGGCCTCTTTTTTGCGCGCCATCTATATAACCGCCGCATGCTGACGATCGGCGACTTCTTTCGGGAGAAGTACGGCCGCACTGTGGAAGTGTTGGTAACGCTCTGTATCGTGGTTTCTTATTTGGGTTGGGTAGCGGCACAAATTAAAGCGCTTGGTCTAGTGTTTAATGTTGTATCCGAAGGAAGCATTACGCAGACAGGTGGCATGATGATTGGTGCCGCGAGCGTCTTGATCTACACCTTATTTGGTGGCATGTGGTCAGTAGCTATCACCGACTTCATTCAGATGATCATCATCGTGATTGGCATGCTCTACATCGGCGGTGAAATGACAACGCAGACTGGTGGTATTGGCGTAGTCCTTGAGCATGCGGCAGCGGCAGGGCAATTTAGTAATTTCTGGCCAGATATGAATTTGGCATCCATATTGGGCTTTGTTGCTGCCTTATGCACCATGATGTTGGGATCTATTCCGCAACAGGACGTTTTTCAGCGCATCACTTCATCTAAGAACGTGAATATTGCAGTTCAGGCAGCTATCCTCGGTGGCGTACTCTACTTTATCTTCGCTTTTGTGCCGATGTATTTGGCTTACTCGGCAACTTTGATTAGCCCAGATTTGGTAAATCAGTATCTCAATACAGATCCACAATTGATTTTGCCGAAATTAATTCTCAATCATGCGCCACTCATTGCGCAGGTAATGTTTTTTGGCGCTCTTTTGTCTGCGATTAAGAGTTGTGCCAGCGCAACCTTATTGGCGCCATCGGTAACCTTTGCTGAAAATATTGTTCGTGGATTTTTTAAACATTTATCTGACCATGATTTGTTGAAGGTGATGCGGATCACGGTTTTATGTTTTGCAGTCGTGGTGACATTCTTTGCGGTGAACTCTGAGCTTTCTATTTTTAAAATGGTCGAGAGCGCCTACAAAGTGACCTTAGTTGCCGCATTTGTGCCGTTGGCATTTGGTGTGTACTGGTCAAGAGCGAATTCGCTTGGCGGATTATTGGCAGTGGTTGGGGGATTGACCATCTGGATTAGCTGCGAGATTTTGGCCCCTAATGCCATTTTGCCGCCCCAATTAGCGGGTTTATTTGCCAGTATTGCCGGCATGATTTTGGGCAGCCTAGTACCAAAAGACTCTTTAAAGGCTGTTTAAGCCTTGAATTGCCTAAAAATTGGGCAATTAAAATTGCTGCAGCGCAAAAACCCAATTAAAATACTCCTAATTCAAAATTTTTAGTTCTTATGGAGTTCCTATGAAAATCTGTGTGATCGGTGGGGGTGGCGCTATTGGCGGCTATCTAGCTGTCATGTTGGCGAGAGCAGGTAATGACGTTACCGTTGTTGCGCGCGGCGCTACTTTGGCCGCAATTAAAGAGCGTGGCCTGGCTTTAATTATGGATGACCAGCCAGAACCTTTGGTTGCTCAAGTGAAAGCAGTAGAAAAAATTCGTGATGCTGAAACTCCAGATGTTGTTATTTTGGCTGTGAAGGCACACCAGGTTGAGCCAATCATTGATGATTTAGCGGCGATCATGGGTCCAGAAACGATTTTGATTCCAATGCAAAACGGAATTCCTTGGTGGTATTTCCAAAAACTGGGCGGCGAGTATCAAGATCACTCAGTAGAGACTGTTGATGCCGGTGGCTTAGCGAAGAACGCAATTAATCCAAACAACATTATTGGTTGTGTTGTGTACCCGGCAACATTTACTCAAGCGCCTGGCGTGATTCGTCACGTTGAAGGTAATCGTTTCCCATTGGGTGAGCTGGACGGTAAGACTACCGAGCGTATTCAGAAGATGTCTGAAATGATGAGTGCAGCTGGATTTAAGTCTCCCATTTTGGATGATATTCGTTCTGAAATTTGGCTCAAGCTCTGGGGCAATATGACTTTCAATCCAATCAGCTCGCTGACACATGGAACCTTAGAAGGCATCTGCCAATATCCATTGACTAAAGAGTTAGCGCGCAACATGATGGCTGAAGCTCAGACTATCGCTGAAAAGTTGGGTGTTACTTTCCGCGTGGATATCGAGCGTCGTATTGCCGGTGCTGAAAAAGTCGGTAAGCACAAAACTTCTATGTTGCAGGATTTGGAAGCTGGCCGCAGCTTGGAGATTGATGCCTTGTTAGGCTCTGTGATTGAGCTTGGTAAGATCACCCAAACCCCAACACCTTGCTTGAATACAGTCTTTGCCTTGACTAAATACTTGGATGAAAACGTTCAGGCATCTAAAGGTAGCTTAGCTCTCCCTTCTGTATCGGGCTACTAAAAGGTAAGTTGTAGACTTTCTGAGGTATTTAGGTATGAAAAAACCCTTGCTATGTTAAATAGCAAGGGTTTTTGTCTTATGTGACCTGGTGTTACTCGAAGCGATTATCGAGACGTCCCACGCCATCAATGATGATGCTGACATTGCTGCCCGGTTTCATTGAGCCGACACCCACTGAGGTGCCGCAGGCAATAATGTCGCCCACCTCAAGAGGTACATCTTGAGAAATCAGGCTTACCAATTTTGCAGGTGAAAAAATCATATCTGCGATCGGATAGTTTTGACGCTCTTGATCATTGAGAATGGTCTTAATGGTTAATTTGCTTGGATCTACATCAGTCGTGATGTAAGGACCAAAGACGCCGAAGGTATTAAAGCTTTTTGCACGAGTCCACTGAGCGTAACCGGGGTCACGGTTGAGGATTTCAATGGCCGTCACATCGTTAATGCAGGTGTAACCAAAAATGGATTTGGCTGCTGTTGCTTCATCAACTTCATGGCAACGCTTACCAATCACGATTCCCAGTTCACCTTCGTACACCACCTTGCCTGAGTAAGACTTAGGTGTGCGAATGACTTGGTTTGCTGCCAGAAAAGAGTTATTGCCTTTTAAAAAATACAAAGGCTCGGCTGGCACAGCGTGTTCGAGCTTGGTTACTAAGGCATGAAAGTTATCGACCATGGCAACCATCTTGGATGGTGAACAGGGAATATCGATTGTGACATCA
>ERZ650311.1054-NODE-1054-length-14635-cov-7.918244_pt1 | contig 14635 bp, 15 predicted proteins | sample MGYA00376247_ERZ650311 | MGnify/ENA primary metagenome ERZ650311 (study PRJEB26733, sample SAMN07839324) | wastewater metagenome | biome: small river; feature: stream; material: water | place: USA: North Carolina | collected 2016-07-28 ... | reverse complement strand
AATCGTCCGTCGTTTCACTTAGCGGCCAATCCCACACGACATTCTTGGTGGGCAGAGCGGTCTCCGTCTGGATTCGCTCGACTTCCACCGCGCCGTCTTTCAGGCGGACATGATACACGCAGGGAGCGCCACCGGAAGCGACCATTTCTTCGCCCATCCGCCGCCCAACGGTCTCCGCCTGCTCGGTCGTAATCACGCCGCACTCTTGCCGCACGAGCACGCCAGTCTGCAACTCAAAGAAGATCCGACGCTCGGTCCGGGTGAATCTCATGGGGTTACTCCTGTGCCGCTGGCGTAGGCGTTCGCGAAATCAACTCGAACCAGTTTCACTGTCACAGTGTACTCGGTATCAATCCCACCAATGCCCGCGCCTGCCTGTGACTTGGTGACTGTCCCGCTCACGTTCTTCACGAAACATCGCGTGGTGCGGGCCTCTTCGTAGCCCGGCAGCTCAACCGCCATTACACGTCCTGAGTACGCCTGCCGCCGCAGCCAGGCCACGCCGGTATCGTCCGACCAACCAGACCGGGCCATCCCCCAGAGCCGCGCTGACTCCTGCCCCACGACAATCTGGCAGGTAATCTCATCCGTCGTCTGTGGATGCATATAGCCGAACGCACTGAGCCGATGCAGGTTGGCGTGGTTAGCATTCGTCGTACCATTCCCGCCTAGCGTCACATACGCCCGGAAGAAGCCGCTCTGTGTGATAGCCGTAGTCGCAGCGTAGAGCGTGAATTGGCCGGTAGTGCTGACTGATCCACCGCCGCCGCCTTCCTGCGTATCCAGCGTTGCCGTACCCACGGTTGAGGTGGAGTTCGGAACCGCAGCGTCGCTGATGTCGTAGGTGATACCCAGCGTCTTGCTGCCAGAGGTGGTCATGTAGCCCTTGAAGCCGACCAGCCGCACGTTGAACGCGCCGTAGGGGTCAGGGGAGAACGAGCCCGTACCGAACACAGAGGAAGACTTGAAGCGATAGCCGGAATCCTCGATGCCTCGCCCTGAACCACGGCCCAGCATGACGTAGCCCGCAGCGGTAGCCGCAGTCCCGCCACCAAACACAATGCTCGGCTGGGTAGGTCCGCCACTGCCGACAAATGGAACGATGAATTGGCCAGGGTGCGAGGTGTTCACGGTCTTGGTAGCGATGACGTGGAAGATGTAGTCCGCGTCAGAGATGCCCAGCCGGTCGGGAACCATCTTAATCAGGTACTCGCTGGTACCAGACTGCTCATCCGTCGCCAGCAACCAGACGGCGCGATCCCACTCGAATCCGCCACGGACGAGGAAGCCAACGTTCGGGAGTTCCAACGTCTCGGGGCCTTTGCCTTCGGAGAATCCAGGTGCGAGCCGCAAGAGTCCGCGAGCGTAGGGAACCCAAAAGTAACCGAGTGCAGAAAAGCTCCCCTTGCAGTTCGCAGGCGTGGCAACAGCCTTAATCTGCGGTGTCTGGTTGAGGAACTTAGTCTCGGGGTTTGGCATGTAGAGCCCGTCACCACGGCCACAGGCAACCGTTCCCGCGAAATCCCAGATGCTATGCGTCTGCCACGAGAGGTCGCCGACGTAGTAATTCGCTGATGTGTTGTAGTTAGTGAGAGCAAAGGCATTAGTCGCAGCCGATGACCCAAGGGCAGAACACTCGCTGTACTGGTTGTCGATAGCGGCTGTGGAGCCACCTACGCGACACACCTTGTCCTTCACGACTTCCATGCAGTACGCGCGTACGTCGGCGCTGGTAGACCACGTGCCCGATGCCGTCCTCTTCTGGATGAACCCGCTTCCGCCGATGCAGGCGAACAACTCCCCGGCGATAATCGTGAGCCATGTCCCGGTTGCACCAAGGGCTCGTTCATTCGAGACGGAGTACGAGGAGCTAATCTTGTAGACGCTCGTCCCTGCGATGCAGTAGATGGCCGATGCACCACCTGAGTCGGTGTACTGGACCGCACGAATGCCCTGTGCCGCTGCTGAGGTGAGCGTCAGCGAGACATCGTTGGGCGACGGGACTACCACGTCAGGATTGCTGGCGTCAGCGGCGTTTCCGGCTACCAGTCCGTAGCTGCGGCGGTTCGCCATCTTGCTTCGCGCGAGGCCAGCGTCAAAGGGAAAGAGTTCCATGCTCCACGGCTGACCAGGTTGGGAGGAATCCCACGGGATAGTGTCGAAACGCAGGGCCAGCGAAGTGTTCTCGTCCGTGTCCTTCTCAATCTTGATTGGGAACTCGACAGCGCCGCCGGTCAGGCCGACAGGAGACGAACTCCAGCCACCTTCGCCGACGCCATCAATGAACTTCAAGACGGGGCCACGGTTTGCCAACTACTTCTCCTTGGAGTCTTCCTTCGCCTTTGGCTGGTCGATGGCCTGGATGGCCGAGGGGAGTTGGAACGAGAGAGGGGTGTCCTTCACTAGACGCTCATAGATGCGTTTCATGCTGAATCCCTCCCTTTGCGGCTCCGGTCCTCGATCACGTAGTCGATAAACTGGTTGTCGCGAGCCTTCCCCGCTTTCCAGAGCGCCACAATGACAGCTCCAAGCGCCGGATAGCTCCCCAGGACCGCGTACACCACGAACTCGGGTACACATACATCCCCTCCCGTTGGGAGAGGAGCTGTTTGCAATAGGACTGTCGGCTCCAGAAACATCAACACGGGAATCCCTCAGCATTTCGCTAAACCTCGATGAGTGGCTGTGGGCCGCTCTCGGGAGCGCGGCACTCCTTGACCTGTTGCATTCGAGCCGCATTCCACTGACTCAGAAAAGAAGCCTTCCGCTGCTCCAATTCCTTGTTGTTGATGGAAAACGCTCCGATTCGCGCGGACGCCATGAGGAGAAACTGGTAGGCCAGGCCCGCCGTAATCCAGTTCGCGTCTAGCGGTTTACTGGTAGTAAGGTCCGGGAATGCCGTCTCGTTCCGAACGCCGAACATGAAGGAAGGGGGAACCGAGCCGATTTTGCCGACTGCGCGGAGCCCCATTGAGTTTGTCTGGTCTGGGCGAATCTCATAGCGCCGGTTGTCGAGTCCCCGGAACACCGGCTCGTACTCGTACTGGTCTGCTCCCGGCTGGTACGGTCGCCAGTCATACATGCCCTTGACCTGCCCCGGACGCTTCACCCACCACGGGAGAGGAACACTGGAACTTTGCGCGTCGATAATCGCGAGTTCATCCCAGATGGAGGTAACACTGTTCTGTTCATTACCGAGACGCACCTTAATGGCGGAGCACGTCGGGGGAATCATGATCTGTTTGTAGAGCCGGACCGTGGCCTTGCTGGAAGACGAGATGGTATCGATGACCGTGCTATTCGTTACGTCGTATAGCTTCAAGAATCCGGTTGTCGCAGCAGAGGAGCTATTCGGAGTGAAGTTCACAGAGCAGAGGACGCTCGTGGCCGGAGTAACGCGCAGGCTGGCAGCACTCTCTGCGTACCCATTCGCTGCCGTAGTCGCCACTGAGAGTGCCCTGCGCCCATTCACGCCTACCTGGCTGCTCACCTTGGCAAGCGTCGCGTTAGTCCCGGCATACTCATCTGTGCCGCTCTGCTCCATATCGCCGTCAGGGTGCTCGGTGAACCATGTCCAGCAGGGGACGTAGTACAACTCGGTAAGCAAGCGAGTGAGCGCGTCGATGCCCTGAGCCGGGGAGAAGTTGGTCAGCCAGAGTTCATAGGTGACGCCAGTGCCCGGAGCACCAGTCAGTGTGCCGATGGTCAGTGTGCCGGTAGAGTTCGCGTAGCCAGTGACCGGGGCAATTTCCCCGATGCGAGTCCCACTCGTAATCCGTACCCAGCCACCGATATAGGCTGTCGTCGGAGTGTTCACGTTAGCGAGGCTGGTTGCGTCTACAAGCGTCGTGGCGGAGCCATTGCCGGTAGTGGTGCCCGTCATGCCCATGCCCGTCTCAGCAAGGACGCGCTTGATGAGTTCCACCTGCGTCAGTTGGATGAGGTTCGGGTTCGTACCAGTCCACGTCGCGGTCAGCATGAAGCGTCACCCTTGGTGATAGGAGACGTAAACGGCTGCCGGGAGGGGCGGGCGTATTTCCGGTACGCTTTGGTCATCATATCACCTACTCGTACCAGACCACCAAACCAGATTGAGACAGGGTATTTGTGCGGGAGACTGCGCCGTTTGCCTGGTATGCCACGGGCCACACATCGGCAGGTGTAGAGAGCGTTCCTTGAGACGTGCCGTCGATGAACCACTCCATGTTCGTCGCGTCAATCTTCACCGTGAACTCATGCCACGACGTATCCTTTGCGGACCCGGCATCTGTGTTGCCGTTCTCGCGGAAGGTGAAGTTCGTCCCGTCCGAGTGAATCCATGCGACCTTTTCACTGTTTGCGGTTGTTGCGGCCACTACCGTCACAAAGCCGAATCCAGTGTGTGCCTCGTTCGCAGTGTTCACAGGAAAGTTGGCCCAGACTCGGAAACAGAGTTTCGTAGGCTCGTAGCCGAGGATGGCCGTGGCGATGGCCCGGTGAGCGTAAGAACCAAAGAGAAGCGTCTGGAAGCGAAGTGATTGGGCCGAACCTGTCGTCGTCAGGGTGAGACCGTAAGGCGTGATATCGGCAGTGGTATTGAAGTCGCCAGAACCAGACGCAAGCACAACCGGAGTGCCGGTGTAGGTCCAACCCGCTGGAGCAGTGGCGCTCGGGAACGGGTTCGAGTAGTGCGTGCCTGCCGAAAGATGCCAGCGGGCAGCATCAGCAAAGAGGCGTCCGGGATTGGGGGAAGATGGCTGAAGCATTACTGGTACCACACATGGACAGCGGAAATTTGAACAGCATTCGTTCGAGACGCCGCGCCGTTAACCTGGAATGCCGCGCCATAGGCGTCGGACTGCTGGGTAACCGTGTTCTGGAGAACTCCATCCATGTACGGCGTGATGTTCGTGCCGTCGAGAATAAACAGCCAGTCATGCCATGTCGTATCGATAGCGCCATTGTTCGCGGTGTTTGTGTTCGAGCGAACAACGAAGTTCGTTCCGTTGCTTGAAACCCAGCACGCTTTCTGCGCGTTGGTAGTAGTTGCTGAAACAGTTGTGACGAGACCAAAGCCAGTCTGGTCTTCGTTTGCGGAATTCACTGAAAAGCGAGCCTGCACGCGATAGCACAACAGCGTAGGCTCGTAGCCGAGGATGTCTGCCGCCGCCTTCAAGTGATCGCGCGAACCGAAAATCAACTGCTGCTGCCGAATCGACTGCGCCGAAGCTACCGTCGCGATCTGGATACCAGCAGGATTATGGTCTGACAGGGAAAACAGATCGCCGTCCGCAGCATTTGTGATAAGCGTCGGGGTGCCGGTGTAGGACCAACCAGCGTAGGCGGTGGCATTGGCCCATGCGATTACGTAATTTGTTCCACGGACGTTCTGCCAACTGTCGCGAGTGCCATCAACGTAAATGCGCGGGGCGGGGAGCGGGGAGAAAGTCATCTAGTTGTACTCCTCCCAGTAGTGGATATTTCCGGTACCACTGGCAGTGATGCCCTGCAACGTGGTGCCCGCCATGTTGAACGTCATCGACTCGCCGGGTTTGAGTTCCACGCCATTCGCAGTGGTCACGGTCGCCGGTCCTACGAACACCGAGACAGAGCCGCGATTAACCATTGTCAGGCGCGTCCTGGTGGCTCGTGAGGCGACGAGAGTGGCAGCAGAGTTAGTGGGAGCCGCCCGCCCTGTAACGACGTTCGTAGCGCCTACAGGCTGAACCTGAGAGATGATGGTGACCGGCAGGGGCTTGGAGGCGCTGACCGCTCGCAGTGTGTCGCTCGTGTCTTCCCAGAGGATCGCCGTGCCAGTAATCGAGGCGTCGGTGTCGGCTTCGGTGTACTGGGTTCCACCACCGAAACTCGTGATGGGGTCGCCTGATGAGTCGGCAATCGCTACCCACAACGCGCCCTTTGCACTGGCTCGTGCATTAGTCCAGTCGCCCGCTGCTTCGGAAACGGTGGAAAGCTGGTCATCGCGCTCCATGACAAAGGTCGCACCAACAGGGTTGGCCGGTGCTACAGCGTCAACGGTGTATTCTGTGCCGCCGCCAAAGCTCGTGATCTGGACACCACTGGAATCAACAATTGCCACTGCGAGCGGGTTTGAGGACGCAAGGTCGAGAACATCAGCGGTGTCCGTCCCGTCTGAAATCTTGACGTTGCCAATGAGGTTCGTGCCCGCTGGGATTGCAGTGGCAACATTCACATCCATCTGCGACGAACCGTTGATGGCCGCAGCCAACTCCGTCAGTCCAGCGTTGCTCACCGCTACCGTCGCCCCGCTCGCGGCAATGTTCACGTCCATCTGAGAGGAGCCGTTAATCGCAGCGGCGAGTTCGGTCAGGCCAGCATTGGTGACCGCAATAGAATCTGTGTGCTTGACGTAGAGTTCGCCAGCGTTGTTCCCGCGCAGGGCTACGTTGTCGCCGTCCGTGGTGGTCAGACCGCCTGCGCGAGCGTCTTCGCGAATCACGATGAGCGCATTGCCGACAGGGTTGGCCGCTGCCGCTGCGTCCTCGGTGTACTGGGTTCCGCCGCCAAACGAGGTAATCTGGTCGCCGTTCCCGTCGAGAATCGCCACTGCGAGCGGATTGGCCGTAGACAAGTCGAGCACGTCGGCTACGTCGGTGCCATCGGTAATCTTTACCTGGCCGATGACCGCGTTACCTGCTGGCAGTGAGCCAACGACATCGACCTGCATCTCTGAACCGCTCACCGCACCTGCGATTGTCGTGATGCCTGCGCTCGTAACCGCGACCGTGCCATCAACTGTGATGCTGCCTGCACCATCATCAATGCTGAGGGTGGTTCCGCCGTCGTCTACCGTGATGCTGTTGCCGGAGTCGTTGATGCCGACTTCATCCCACGTTCCTGACTGGGTAACTGCGACTGTGCCGGTGACCGTGACATCGTTGTTCGTACCGAGGTTGACCGTGAGGCCATCCGTCGCCGAGCCGGGAACGACTGCCGCGCCACCATTTGCGGGAACGGCGATACCAAAGGCCAGCGTAGTATCTGTGCTACCGCCAGTGTCGAAGTCCGCAGAGTGAACCGTTGACGGGAAGGACGTTACGTCCACATCGCCAATGTCCACGCCGGAGTTTGCAGCCAGCTTCCCGATCGCGTTCGTGCCTGCGGGAAGAGCGGTAATCAAGGACACACTCAGTTCGCCAGCGGCAGTGACCAGCGCAGTGTCCGTGCCATCGGTAATCTTCGTGGGCAGCGGGTTCGAGTTGCTGACAGCCGTCTTCGACCCACTTCCGCCGTAGGTCAGGCCGACGTACTGGTATACGGCACCTGCGATGTCATCGACTGCGAGCGTGTCCCCGCCGCTACCGGCATTGAGTTCGAGAGTGGTATCAGCCATTACTCAGGCCCGTCCTGGTTCCGCTCAAGGTGGCAGCCGGGAACCACGCAGCGCATTCGGATTCGATTGTTCTTCTTGCCGAGGATGTGCCAGTCGTGCTTGTGAAAGAGAGGAGCCCGCTCGACTTCGTGCATGGCGTTGGTGCGTACCTGCGGACGACGCCACCACACGACGCCACCTCCGAAGAGAGCGCCAGCAATACCACTCAAAGCGATGGAGATGGCCTCTTCCACTAGCTTCCCTCCGCTGGTTTCTCGCGCGGCTTGAGATGAATGGCTTCGCGGAAGTTGACCTTGTTGAAGCCACCCGCAGGAGTAGGTGCAGGGGGGACGTATCCCGCGCCCCCCGCAAAGTCGAGATTCAAGAGCCAGCCGAGAGCAGCCACTAGAAGTAGCCGCCCGGGTCGGTGGCATAGTTGATGATGAGGTTCGCGGTACCAGCGTCAGCGACGGCCTGGATGACCGCGTGATACGGACGCTCAATCGCCATCTCGAAGGTGTCTCCCGAGACAAGCTCGAAGTACAGGGTTTCCTTGGAAATGGCGAGCATCGCGTTGAGGGTGGTGCTGGAGTCGAGACCACCTGAGAACTCCCAGCGCGTCCAGAACATCTCTGTCCCGAGAAGAGGCGATTGGAGGTTGGTGTCACCCGCTGCAATCAGCGAGGCTTTCTTCCAGTCAGACGGAGCGGTCCACGTCACAGAGCCATCCACAGCCATCGAAGCTCCGCCAGAAGCAGTGCCGTCAGTAGCCGTAATGTCAGCCCATGTGTCGTCACTCTTGCGGTACTTCACAGTGATGACGGAAGCGGTACCGTTGGCTGCGTCTACATCGATGTTCACCCCACCAAAGGGGATGAGAGAACCGACATAGAGATAGTCAGACTGAGCCGCCGTACCGAGGCTGGAGAGCACGACATCGGTAGACGTGCTGCCGTCCTGTGCTGCGCTGGAATAGTCCGTAGGAGCCGTCGCCAGCGCGTCCGCAGTCTTGAGCACCGTGAGGTAGGGGTTGATGAGCACCCGTGCCACCACCGCAGTTGAGAAGTTGCGGGGCTTGAGGAACAGGTGCTTGGCATCTTCCGGGATAGGCGTGTACGTCACAGTGGTACTCAGGGCGACACCTTTGCTGGTATCGCCACGGAGCACACCGAGAGGGGCAGCGACAGAGTGCTGAACCATGCTGGTCCCTCCTTAGACGCGGTTCTGGAAGACGGTGATGTAGTCGATGAGCGGAACCTTGGCGGTCGTGTTCTTGGTGATGAGCGCCCACCACGGGAGTAGCGCCGTGCCACCTTCAATGCCGCTGGCCTTGTAGGCGTAAGCCACAGGAATCTCGTTGGCATCGAAAATCATGGCGTGAACGTTGTCGCCGTTCAGGGACACCATGAGGGTCTGGTAGACCGCAGCGGTTGGGCCGACTGTTACCGTGTCGGTCACATAGCTTCCGGGCCGATACAGGGTCGTGGTCGCAGCGGTGTACGGAGTGGAGCCCTTGGTTGCCAGGCCGTAGTACCCGTCGAGCGTTTCGCCTGTCTCGCGAGCGAGGAGAGCAAGGTCAGCAGCGCCACCGGCAACAGTCGGAGTGTCGATGTCGGAAATGACGAGTGTGGTCTTGTCAGAGTTCGCGTCGATGAAGCCGACTTCGTTTGCGGAGTTGGTGATCACGTCGAACTGGTGACGAATGAGAATCGTGCAATCGAGGTCGCCCTTGAAGATGCCCGGCAGGTGAAGAGAGATGCCATCGTTGCCGGTAGTGCCAGTGCTACACGTCAGAGCGCCACTGGTCGCCGAGGTGGACTCGGAGAACGTGGTAGCGCCTGCATCCTTGGTGATGGTGAAAGGCGAGGTGACGATGGTGGCATCGCCGAAATCGAAGTGCCGCCAGTAAATCGAGCGGAACGCACCGGACGCGAGCAGATTGCCAACGCCGGAGGGGGTGAGATTCTTCGTCAGCCCACGGTTGGTTCCGTAACCGTTCTGCATGATGGACTGAGCAAGGTCGAACGCCTTAATCGTATCAGCAACCATTTCTAGCCTACCTCCTTGGGGTAGGCCCCCGGTATTTCACGGGGGCTAGAAACGTGAGAGAACAGAGACTACGTATCAAGTCGAACTGTAGTCGCAGGTGACCGCTTCCCCACCCTGAGTAGAGCCGGGAGTGACCACGAACGTCACCGTGAAGGTGGTGGCTGGGCTGGTTTCCCCGCCGAGCTTGTAGTTGTCTGCACCAACTCGGCGAGACTTCGCGAGCCGGACCAGTTCCTGGATAGAGATGCGGCCAGTGACCGTCTGAGCAGCCATTAGTTTTCCTCCTCAGAGGTGTCATGAACTTGGTTCTTGGAGCCAGGCGGTCGTCCGCGTCGCGGTGGCTCAGGGGTAGCGTCTTCACTCCAGCGATTCAGAATCTGAGCGAGCAGGTTCTGAACTGCGGAGTTATCAGAGGTGAGCTTGGCAATCTCGGTGAGAGGTGCGGCAATGGCGTCCTTGATGGCGTCTGCCTGTACCTGTCCCTGTACCATCTGTGGATGTACCGACTGGGTGTGCGAAGTCAGATGAGCCCGCACGGGGTAGGTATTCCCGCACCAGTCACAGGTGTAGTCCGGCTCGGCACATGCGTCCGGGCGAACCATCTTCACGATGGGCTGGTGATGGAATCGGTACTCACGAAGCTGCTTGACCGGGAACTCGTGGAGTCCACCGGGAGCACGCTCCACACCGGGTGCGATTGCGTCCTTCGAGGAGATGTCGATGTCGATCATCGGCGTGTACTCGTTGAACGGCATTCGCGGGTTGTGGTCCGTGAACGCACCGAGATTGGCGTACGTTGACTTGCCTTCATCGTTCACGTCGTTGACGTAGGACGAATAGACGCCGTACTGGGGCAGAGGAGTACCGTGAGTCGCTTCTGCAAACTCGCGCACAATCTCCGCGCCATGCATCGACTTATCGGCAAAGCCGGGAATGATATAGCCGCGTCGCTCGACATGGCCGGAAATCTGGCACTGCGGGCGTTCGCACATCTTCCAGAACTGGAAATGAAGAGGGTGAAGTACCTGCTTGGCACGGGGCGAGGAAACCTCACCGCGAATGCCGCGAAGGTTGCCGCTGATTAGGCGAGCCTCTTCCGCGAGTGCGAGAGCAGCATCCATCCCGGTCGGGGATTCGAGTACATCGGCAAAGGTGGTTTCCGCCATTTAGTTGATCCTCACTTTTGGCGTCTCGGACCCAAGCACCTTCTGGAGACTCGGGTGTAGGTTCTCGTAAGCCTCAAGGCCCTCATTCGGACCAAGGACTTCGGTGTACTTCGGGACGATCGGGAGAGGGCGACGGATGCGAATCGAGAAGTTCCAGTCCTGGGCATCGTCCACATCACGTCGGCGTACTGCCTCAGCAACGTGGTCAATCTTGTCGAGCGTCAGGAGACGTTCGCGATTGCCCTGGAGCATCGATAGCGACGGCGGCTTGAACGGGGCGTTCATATCCCAGACCCAGCCATCAGTGCGCTCTCGTAGCTCAACCTCTTTCTTCACCGCATCAATGCCGAGTTCGAGCACCTTCGCAGGACCAGCGCCGTAGGGAGTAGTGAAACCAACGTTCACCCATTCCCAGTCACCGTACTGCTTGTCGGGCTGGACCCAGACTGCGGTTCGCATCTTTCCGTCATCCATCGCTTTTCCTCCGCGATATCTCTGCGTTATGAACTAAACACCCGGTGTAAATACGCCGAAATTGTCCACCGGGGTAAGGTCGCCGGGGGTCTCGCCATAGCGGCTGACCTTGCAGTAGCCGTATGCCTGCCAGAAACCCTTGATGGTCGCGAGCTGGATGCCCCGGAATTCCTCGAACGCCTTTGGCTTCTGCGCGAAGGCAGCAGCGAAGCAGTTGCGATGGAAGAAAGCCATGTCGTGCTGGCCGGTGGCCGGGGAGCGAAGCAGGTTGGACTCGAAGAACGAAGCACCAAGAATCTTGTTCTTGGTGAACATGCTCTTGTTGATGTTCTCGGGTCCGTCCGTGCCAGCAGTCATCGAGTTGGTGAAAATGTCGTAGCTCTTGAACGCAGCGGACTGGTTCGGGGAGCACATGACAGTCACTTCTTCGGTGTCCGGGTTGATGCCAGCCTGTCGCAGAAGAACGTTGGCGTTGAGCAGGTCAGCCCACGTCAGTTCGCGGCCAAGAGCGGTGCCCGCGACCTGCTGCGAAAGGTTGGTGAAGAGGTTGGTGAGCTTGGTTTCAACGAGACGAGCGAGGGCGTAGCCCATCGTGTCGCGCATGTTCGTCATGTACTGGTCCGGGAGGAACAGCGCAGCAACCTCTTCGACCTGCGCGATGGCAATCTCGAAGTTGTTGATGACGAGCACCTGGTCACCGGGGTCGGTGAAGCCGGTCGGAGTGGCGTCAACGCCGTGGTTCTTGGTAGCAGCATCCCAGTTAACGAGACGCCGAACGTGAATAGAGTCGCCCTTCGACTTCTCCCACGTCCAGTCCATGAGGATGCGCTTGAGCATCACCATCTCGAACTGAGCAGCGCGGATAAAATCGTCCTCCCACCCAGACGGAATCTGAGAGGAGGCCGTCGTCATATTGACGTTTACAGCAGCCATGAATGTGTTCCCTTTTCACGCGGGAACAGAAGCCACTTAGTCGGTGATGAAACCCTTTTGCCGCGCTTCCATGACAGACCGAACGCCCCATGCCTTGAGCTTGGGGTCCCACTCGAAAGGCTTGAGCCTTTGCCACTCTGCGTTGGTGACCTGTCCCGTGCGGCTTCCGCCACCACGTCGTCCAGAATCAGTCTTCGCGAGTTCGCCGAGTCGTTCGTTCGTGACCTTCACGGGCGGTGCAGCAGGCGCGGCAGGTGCAGTTGGGCGTGCCAGCGGAGCAGAGTCCGCCTTGATACCCTCGGCAATTTCCTTCGCAACCCAGAGCATCCGCTTGTGCGGAGGGAGTTTCTTCACACGCTCGTCGGTACGTACGATGCCTCGCAGCCATTCGGCGCGTTCCATCGAGATACCACTAGCTTCTGCTTCCTCGATAGCCGTATCGATGTCTTGATACAACTCGCGGTCAGCATCGCTATCCGAGCGATTATCAGCCGGAGCACTGGAGGAGGAATTCACAATCCGCCGTACGCGTTCCATCTCACTCACAAGCGCATTCCACTGCGGGTCATCCGCGAGCCTGGCTTTGTCCTCGGCAGTCATCGTCTTGCGATAGTTGTCGTAGGTGCCAAGCTGGAGCTTGCGATGGTTGAGCTGGAGCGCGTCATGTTCCTGCTGGAGCTTCCGGTTCGCCCTCTCCACATCCTCTAGCTGCTTACGAGCAGCTTCGGCCTGCTTTCGCGTACGAGGAGCGGTGAACTTATGAAGCTCGCGCTTGAAGCCTTCGTCCTCGCGTTCTAGGCGAGCGAATTCCTCAAGCAGACGGGAACGATTCAGCGTCAGTAATTCGCTGTCAATCTGTGGTGCGGGCTCGGTGGGCTCTACTGCGGATGGGTCGGCAATAGCCGGTGATTCAATCAGCGCAAGAGGGTCGGCCTCGGTCTGTACCTGCGATTCCAGCAACGTGTAATGCCCCTTTCCTCGGGAACGTTACGTGAATGCTAGCCGAATACTGATTGAGGATGCAACTACATACGTATTGCTACGTAGTAACGAGATTACTTGCTGCGGATGAGTTGCATCGTAGACCACGAGAGGTTGTCATCCTGCCACGCCAGCCAGTCCTGGTGTTCATTGACGTACTTGGTGTACGCAGGGTTCTCGTACTTGTCTTTCCCGTACGCAAGCACGTCGAAAACACGCGGGTCCGTAGGTGCATAGCCGAGTTCCTGCTGCATGTACGCCTTGCGGATGTCGTCTGCACTCGGCATCTTCACCTTCACGCCGGGAGGCGGAGGGTTGCTAATCAACTGGCGCTCGAACCACTCGCGGGCGTCGTCCTGAATGACTCGCGCCTCATCGTTGGTAAGCACCTGTGAGAGATACCGCGACTCGCGAAGGTCGTAGTAGTTGGGCAGTGGATTGCCGTCAGCACCAATAATGGGCTTGCCGGTTTCGGGGTCGTAGCCATTCAAGCGACGGAGGTCGTCGTGATACGCCTTTTCCGGCGCTGAGTCGCCGATGTCCGAGTAGGCGTAGATGTACTTCCGTGCGACCGGTTCTCGCTCGCCCAGTGATGCCCAGAAAGCGTTCTGTGCCTGCTCCGTCGCCTCCTGGTCGAGAGCCCCGGTATTGGGGTCAGTGACGAAGGTACTGTAGTAGCCGTCCAGCCATGACCATTCTTCGCCCTTGTGCTGCTTCGCCTCAGCCACAATCGCCGATGCTAGCTTTCCGATAGTAGTGTTGTGCTCGCGAAGCTGGTCCTTGAAGTCACCGTTCTTGATGGTGCCCTTCTCGTAGGAGGAGATGGTGTTCTGCTTGAACTGCTTCTGCTCCTCAATGAGCTTGGAGACGAGCCCGGTAGCGGGAGCCTGGTCATAGTCGAGAATCTGGGGATTCGCCTCAAGCATGAGCTTGCGGGCAAGCGGGTACTCGGCAAGGTCACGGTAGCGTTCGACCGAGATGGGGTTCCCATCGGCATCCTTAAGGAGCCCTGCCTTCGACATCTCGCGGGCAGCGGCATCGAACTTGGACTCGTAGTACGTGTTGCCACCGATGAAGTTGATGAGCGTCTGGTACGGGATGCCATCGTTCACGCGCGGGTCTTCGTTCTGCCCGTTGAGGTACTGGCCGATGGTCGGCGGAAGCGGGAGCGTGTTCATGATGTTGTCTTTCGCGTTGCCACCGTCCGGGTAGTCGAACCAATGGACGCCATTCTTCGGGTCGAAGCCGACGCCAATCGCATTCAGGATGGAGCGCCCAACGGGAGATGCACCCTTCACAAAGTAGTCGCCGATGTCAGTTGCAAATCCAACCGCGTCTCCGCTGGCGATGTTCGAGAACGCCTGTGCGATGGCCTCCTGAACCTGTCGCTGAGGGAAGAGGTCAACCACGACATCACGCTTGCTGCCGGGAAGGTTCATGGTCGCCTTGCCGAAGCCGCCGTTGAAAGGGTTCAGGTCGATGGCGAAGTCCTCGCTCTGGTCAGCCAGTGCATAAGCAGCAGCCATCGCGGTCGCAGTACCAGCAATAGCCGTCGAGGCCGCAAGCCGGTCAGCAGCAGTAGCCTTCGGATTGAGGAAGTTCGCGGCAATGAGAATGTTATCGGCCTGCGCCCGTCGCATACTGGAGGACAGCATCGCGATTTCCTCAGCGGCACGTCGATTGGCCGTCTGCGCTGCCT
>ERZ650311.1052-NODE-1052-length-14673-cov-26.016829_pt1 | contig 14673 bp, 22 predicted proteins | sample MGYA00376247_ERZ650311 | MGnify/ENA primary metagenome ERZ650311 (study PRJEB26733, sample SAMN07839324) | wastewater metagenome | biome: small river; feature: stream; material: water | place: USA: North Carolina | collected 2016-07-28 ... | reverse complement strand
CCACTTACTATTAAATGACTATGATTTCGGGGAAGGCTATATAGACAATTTAAAGCGGGCATGGTTGGACAAAACACCTAACGATAACCGCCGAGATACAACCGTAAATGACGGCGAATATTTAGTTTTAACCGATAGTGAGGCGGACGCAGAAGAGCGGGAACATTTAGATAATTTGCTAGATGATGTTGTTGATATACCAAGTGAAATTGAAGATTATTTTGACCGTGAAGAATGGATAAACGACCATGCTGGCTATCGTGGCGAAAATCTAAGTAGTTATGACGGTAAGGAATTTAGCCATAATTATAACGGTGTTGAATATTTTATTTATAGAACAAATTAACAGGAAGGATAAATAATTATGAAGAAATGGGCAACTGAATTTATAGCCAATGGCGAATTACAGATAAAAAAAGACTTAACAGATAAAGAAATTCAATTTATAACTCATAAAATACAGTTTGTTAATAGCCCGAAACATAGTTTTGAGGAATTACAGTTTTGGGGTACTAGTGAATTAATAGAATTAATTATGAAACTAGAAGGGAGCATTTAAAATGATAGAACCAAAATTATTCCACATAAGCTATTTAGACAGCAATGGACAACACTATAGTTTTTTAACTGTTGGTGTTGATATGGACAATAAAACAGCTGAATTATTAGCAGAGAATCAAGCAGGGCATAATTTAGTTGAATTAGATTGGTATGAAGTAGATGAAATAGACGGCTTTAAAATAACAGTTAATGAAATGGAGGAGTAAATAAGATGAAGATAACACAACCAATTAATGCAGAAGAGGCTAGAGAACAGGCTATTATTTGGCAGGACTGGCAAAGCAGACAGGCATTTAGCTATGAAGATATGCTAAATTGGCAAAATCATTTTGAATCAGTAGCCAAACAGTATGATTTAGTAGATGAATTTAAGAAAAATGGAGTGATCTAAAATGGAGTATAAAGAATTTTGCGAAAATGCCGAGATCACTTATTCACTTGAGATCACTTATTCACTTAAAGTATTTGTCAATGATAATGAAGCTATCACTATTGAAGCTCACAGCGAAGATAGTTTATTAGAACAATTAAAAAAAGCCGACTATGCCATTAATGAAGAACTAACTAGGCAGTTTGAAGAACTACCAGAGAGGGAAAGCGATGAAGATTAATATACACGGTGTTTATTCTTATGCCGAGCCAATAACAGTTCAAGCATTTGAAGATGAAGTTTTAGTTTATTGTAATCATGCAGGTGCTGATGTGCTAGAAGTAGATAATGGCTATGCCGACAGTAATGCTTGCGACTGGGTAGACGACTGGCACGACATGTTAGTGTGCGACAAATGTAATGCAATGGACAGAATGGACTATTAAAATGGAGGCAACATTTTGGATCTTTACTTTTGTTGCAGTCTTGGGCTATTTTCTTGGACAACTCTTTGACCGCAAAAAGATTTTACATCTTAAGAATAACGAAGTTGTAAATTGCCGATTGTACCGAAGATTTTGGATTCCAATAAAATCTGAGTTTTCTAAAACAGTCAAAATAAAAGTCAAAGTTTATCCAAACATAGGCAGAAAATTAGCCGAAGATATAGAAACGGTAACTGAAGGCAGGATCTTAGCAGATAGTTATAACGGATATACCTATTCCGAAATACTAGCAGAGCTCACACCAGAGCAGATTAAAGACATTAAATCATTAAGGGAGTTTATGAAAATATGAGTTGGAGCGAAAATCCATATAGATACATCAAAAAGCAAAACGACCAAAGAAACACCGACATATTGAAGATTATTGATCAGTATAGATTATTAACTGGAATGACCTGGCGAGAATTTATATTTGCTTGTATTGGCTTTTATATCCGACAAGAAAATCCAGTGGTGGCTGATGCGATTAGTGAATATATTAAGAACACACCAAGCCCAGGGAGACCAAAGGGCAATTCAGTCAGAGTAAAGTTAAACGAAATGGGGGTAAATCCAAATTTAGTGAAGAAACCAGAAATTTAAACAATATTAAATAATAAGGAGTGGATATGAAAAAGCAAACTAAAGTACAAGAAGTTAAGAAAAGCAAGAAAAGCAAATTTAATTTGGTAGACTTTTTAGGAAAATGGGTGGCAATACTAGCAATGGCAGTTTTAGCCTTTGCTGGAACAGTTAGCCTTTTGGACGGAGTAGACAAAGTTATCGCCTACATAACAGGGGTGGTACTTGTGGCTTTTCTTACCAAAGAGATTGTCTAAAGGTATAATGAAATGGCTAAGCAAGGAAAACGAGTGAAAGCTAACAAACTAAAACCGAAGATTAATAGAAAGAAATTAATTATCGGAATAATAGTTGGGGTTATGTCATTAGTAATTTACAGTCAAATAGCCCACTATACCAAACAGGCAAGATTAGAAAGAGAACTACAACAACAAACTAAAGCCCTAGAGGTAAAAGTAAAGGAGCTAAAAAATACCAGCGAACAATCAAATTCTAGACAAAAGCAAATAGAAGCCCTACAAAAGGACTTAGAGCAAAAGACTAAGGAATTACAAGCTAAGCGAGAAAATCAAGCCAGAGCCCTTGCAGAAGCCTCACAGGCGGTATCAAAGCCAGCAGTAGCTAGTACTGGAGCGGTAAGCGGTACTTGTGCTGATTGGATAGCTCAAGCAGGGGTTAATGATGTGGCTAGTGCCATAGAATTAATCAGAAGAGAATCTGGTTGTAATCCAAATGCCGTAAATCGTTCCAGTGGAGCGTGTGGCATTGCTCAAGAACTACCTTGTGGAAAATCAGGTTGCGGTCTAGGAAATCCAGTTTGTCAAATCAAATGGATGCAAAACTATGTAAATGCAAGATATGGTGGTTGGGCTAATGCAATAGCATGGCACAATTCTCATAACTGGTACTAGTAATCAGTGGGGTGGAGTTTACGGAGGTTAAAATGACCAGAATATTTTGGTTAATGGTAAGTATATTATTAATGTTATGGGTTACTGCCAATTACATTTGGTGGATAACTAATTATAAAATGTAAGGAGAAGACAATGAAAAAGATAATGATCGGGCTAATTATAGTCCTAATTGGTGCTTTTGGTCTAAGTTATTTTGGTATGGGTTACTTAACTAGATGGGCCACAACTGACTTAAAAACAGTGGATGATAACTATGTCGTCTCAAGCCTTAAAGTAGCTGAAAAAGCCGTTTATGAAGCTCAGAACGCTAATTACAACCTACAACCAGCAGAGCAAGTTCAAGAAACTGCCGAAGTACAAGTAAGTGCTAGGGTAGTTCAACAACCAGCTCCAGCTAGATTTGTTCAACCAAAAAATGAATCGGTAGAATTTACTGAATCAGTAGAACCAACAAAGATAGCACCAATGGGTTGCCCATATGCTGAAATGATGACCGTAGATGATGTTAAATGTAAAGCCAATTAAAAGAACCACCGAGGGAAAAGGGTGGCTCTAAAGAGTTTTTGCGGATAAGCAACTCCTGCTTAAGTTAAATTGGCATTACTGCCTACTATTTATTGTAAATTAAACATTTGATAAAGCAAACAATGTGGGTATAAAATAGCAATTAAGTAACTTTATCTTTTTAAAAGAAAAAAGTTACTGATCGCTCCAGTAACTTCTTTTACTATTACAGTAAAACAAAACTACTGAGATTACAAATACTTTTTTATAGATTGTTCTTGGCCAATCTGAAAATAAAACCAAATAATGGTTAATAGCCAGTGATAATTCCTAGCTCTGAGTAGCCTCTCAACTAGGAACCTCCACTGGTTACTAACCAGACTAGACACAGCGTAAAAGGTGTATTGATAAATTTTGGTACATCGAGGGGGACCCAAAAGGGAATAGATACGCTTGATAGTATAAAAAAGTTAGTAAATACAAGTAATCCCACTTAGGAGGGGAAAAGAGGCTCTAATGGCAACAATTATAAGCATTGACAAAATGATACTGTCTATGCTAATATTAAAGTATTAATAAAAGGGGGCAATCTAATGATTAGCAAACGATTAAAACAACGAGCAGAGATATCAATTGAATATTGGACTGGTACAATGCACGCTAGAATTCTAGAAAGAGATATTGAAGCTAACGATGAAGAAGCTTTGAAATATCATTTAGTAATTGCAGAACATGAAATGCAACTACAAGAAGACTACAACCTATACCAAGAAATGGCTAAATAATGTTTGACTATACTAATGTGACTGCAACTATTCTCAAGGAATATATGAATAATAGACCAGTCAAAAAGTATAAAGTCATTTCTCCATCTAGTTTAGGCAACTGTATGAGATACCACTTTCTTAAACTGAATGGCATCCAAGATACAACTCCACCAAACTATGGGGCTATGGTCAATTTTCAAATAGGTCATATATGGGAGGAATTTATAGCTAAAGCCTATGAAGAACAGGGAGCCTTAGTAAAGTGGTTTAAAGACGGTGAGGACGAGCCCTGGATCAACAAAGAGCTAGGCTATGGTGGTACCCCAGACATTATTGCTAAAGATGACAGCAATGAGCAGTTTATAGTAGATAGCAAAACAGTTAGAAGTGAATGGTTTAGATATTTAAAAAGAGATTTAGCTAAGCCAGATGGATTTAAGAAATGGGTTAAGGATAATAAGACTTATGTCTTTCAGCAAGTTTGCTATATCCTACTGGCTAGAGAAAATGGCTACCCAGATATGCGTTATGCAGTCCTGTCTTTTGCCAGTAAAGACGATGGTTATGTTGGGCTAGAGCTTAAGATAACTCTGACTACTGACTTAGCCAAGATGGTGCTAGACAGAATTAAGCTACTGCGGGGCTACCTAGACCGTAATGAGCTACCGCCATGCGAATGTGAAGGTTGGAAGATTCAATATTGTGGTATGGGCGATCCTCATACTCGTACATTTAATACTAAGAAGAAGGAGGTTAATACGACTTGTTGTAGCGAGGAAATATGGACTAATCATTTAAAAGATAAGGAGAATAAATAATGATTATAAGTGATTCAGGCTCAAATTATGAGCAATTAGAAGAGGGTTTGCACCCAGCGGTATCAGTTTTGATAGCTGGTATTGGTACCCAAAGAACGCCATTTAAAAACGAAGATGGCACCGATAAAATTCAAAAGAAAATGATAATCCAATGGGAAACCAAAGATGGGTTAATAGCCAAAGAATACACAGTCAGCCTAAATGAAAAAGCTAACCTAAGAAAAGATTTAGAAAGCTGGAGAGGTAAGAAGTTTAGTATCACAGAGTTAGAAGGTTTTGATATGACTAATTTGCTAGGCGTTCAATGTACTTTGCAGATTATGCATAACGATAACGGCTATGCCAAGGTAAATACAGTTTTGCCTAAAACTCAAGAGTTTAAAAAGACTAAGGGTACTAATATTTATGACATCACAGATCATGACCAAGACGCTTTCGAGGCATTGCCGAATTGGATTAAGCAAAAAATAGAACAAAGTATAGAATGGCAACAGTCTAAAAAAACTGGTAACGATGAAAAGAATATTTCTCAAAAAGAAGTAATGGAAGCTTTTTCTGATGGTAGCCCAGTGCTTGATTCTGATGAACCAATTGACTTAAAAGATATACCATTTTAAAAAAGGAGGGTTAAGTGTCGGGAACAGTCTCGGGCGGTAAAGCTGCTGCAAAAACTAATAAAGCTCGTCATGGCCAAAATTTCTATTCAAGAATAGGAGTACTTGGTGGTAAAAGCTCAAATACTGGAGGGTTTGCCTCTGGTAAAGAATGTACTTGTGACTTAATAAAAGGGAAGCACTTTTATCAGCAATGTGCTGGAAAAAAGGGCGGAACAATTAGCAAAAGGGGGAACAAATGGTAAGTAATTTAGTAGAAAAAGCATTGCAGACATGGCCAGCTACTAGAGATAGTGACAGAAAATTGATTTTAGCTGTTTGGTGGCTTCAGGATAACAATTATGAAAATGACTTTAAAAGATTTTTTTCTAGCAAAGCCATAATGCCAGAAAGTATTACAAGATGTAGGCGTAAGCTACAAGAACAGGGCTTATATCAAGCTAGTGAAGCTGTGATAGAGAGTAGATTTAATAAGTTTAAAGAGATGAGATATAGCAAAGGTAATTTGCAAATTATCGATTCTTTATAAGGTGGAAATATGACAATTTTTATTTTATTTATAGTATTAGTTATATCATTGATAGTGTTTGCTTACCTTTGGGTAGACAGTTTTGAAGACCTGGAGGAATTACCAACTAACAAAAAAACTAAAAGGGTAAGGAGGCCAAGGAAATGAGAATTAATATTGAATTTTCCTATCGTGCCTTAGAGAAAGAAATTGATAGGATCAAGAACAACTTGATAAAAAAGTACGGTCCAGAGGTAAGTAGGTTCTGGAATGAGTAACACAGATTGGCTATCAAGCATCTTAAAAGACTTTGATACTTGGTGTTTATGTGGCAATAAAGAGTGTGGGCTATAATAGTGGCATGAGAAAGCACATAGTTTACCTTATTAAAGACGATGGCTCACTTTATGATTGGGCGGAGGCTACTTTTTACAAATACAAAACTGTAAAGAACAAAGAGCCGATTTTTTTTAGAACAGCAATCGATGGAGAAAAAGCTACGATTGTAAAAACACAAGTAGATGGTATGGAAGTACAACTAGAAAAACCTCTGCATGTGTTTATGGGGATTACACCACATTTTGGTAAAGGTCAATTATTTTATGAAACGAATTAACATCTTACTCCAAGAAGAAACCTACGAGCTACTTCGTAAACTTTCATACGAGCAACACAAACCAGTATCTAAGATAATCAGAGAAATTGTAGTAGCAGAATTAAACAAGGAATAAACAATGCCAGGCAAGAAGAAAAAGAAGTGCTAGTGTGATATAATATAGACACAAAAGAGGGGTTTGAGACCTTAACTAAGAGTCAAACGAACCCGCCTCTCAACTGACCGCAACGCCGAGGGTTGAATGGAAACTAGATTTTCTAGTGAGCCGTCAAGCGTAGCAGCGTAGCCCAAAAAGCCAGCTCCAAGAAGATACTAGGTTTAACAACTTAGAAACTTAATTCTAGGAGTTCTTTGACAATTTGGTGAAATACAAAGACTATTGATAAATATTCACACTAGGAGTATAACGAGAGTATGAAGAAACTTGCGGGACTCTCAATTGCATTAGCCATTCTAGCCGTCATAATCGGTGTAATAGTCTTTTACCCACGAACAACAGAAAAACCCGTTCAAAGTTCTGTAAATGGCGCACAAACGCAAGAACCGTTAAACGCAGACAAGATATTTCAACTTGTTAATCAGGAAAGAATCAAAGCTGGCGTACCCCCACTTATCAGAGATGCAGAGCTTGACAAATCAGCACAGTCAAAAGCAGACGATATGGCAATAAACAATTATTTCGACCATATTAGCCCACTCACCGGGAAACATGGTTATGAGTACATTCCATATAGAAAATGTTTACAATCCGGCGAAAATATTTTTTGGCTTAAATATAACAGTGTGACAGAAGATGATAACAAAGAAGTAGTCACTGGATGGCTCGAAAGCAAACCACACCACGACGCCTTGCTGAACCCAAATCTTAACTACGCTGGTTTAGGTCAAAAAAATTCTAAAACAGTAATGCATTTTTGCCAAATGTAGTCTCTGTATTTCACCAAATGAAGCTCCTACCATAACAGGAGAGAATAACTATGGGTACGACTATAGGCAACTATACCGTTGATGCTAACGGGAAAATTATCAACCCAACTGGTGGCACAGATACTATCTTTAGAAATAATAGTGGCGGTGGAACATCTGTCAATGCCAACGGCTCAATAACAGGTTCTGGCGCAATTATAAATCTCAAAAACCCAGTCGGGTACGACTCAGCTCCAGCAACAGGAAATGACGGCTACTGGGTAAACGGCGTAAATTATGGCTCACAAGCTGGCTACCAACAGAACCAAGTAAACCAAACTAACGCTATGCTTGACGATCAAACAAGCAAAACACAAAGGCTTTTAGGCTCTTTGGGTACTCAAAAACAGCAAGGTCTACAAAAGCTTTCAGACTCTTACAACAACGAAAAGCAGGCTGGCGAACTTCAGTACGGACAACAAGTAGAAGACAACACTCGGCAGAAATTAAGTGCCTTTAATAAGGTAGACACTAACGCTAGAACAGCTTACAACTCACTCAAAAGACTACTAGGACTTTCCGGTGGCCCTAATCAGAGTGCCTTAAAATTCGCAGCTCCAGACGCAATAGCAAGAGTAGCTTCTCAAGAACGAGGCGACCAAGTAGAAAACTACGCTCTTAACGACAGAAACATTGAGAACGCTAAGACTTCTTTCCTCCAAGATTTACTTAACAAGAAGAACGAACGAGAAAGTGATTTCTTAAAGGGAATAATGAGCCAAGAACAGTCAATCAATTCAGACTTAGGCGACATCGCAGCTCAAAGAGCACAGGTAAACGGCGGAAATTACGAAGCCATTAGAGCAGCTCGCTCACCTTTCCAGAATGTCATTAACCAAAGACAGAGCGACATTGACAATCTATTCAACCAGTACAACACACCTTTTAACGCTAACAAACAACTAGCCACACTAAACCAATTCAATGTTGATAAAGCAGCAGTAAACGCTAACCAAGCACAAGGTCAAGCAGACTACTCCCCTTACCAGCAACCTTTACGCCGTAAACTCCAGCAAGACTACTCATAATAAGGAGGCTCAGCATGACATCTTGTATTATCTCTAGCTGCCGAGCAGAAACTTCGTACTGCAAAGGCTATTGCAAGCGACACTATATGCAAATGTACAGAAGTGGTGGCGTATACCCAACTGGCCACGAACCAAGGTCGGCAATAATCGAGGGCGATATAGCCAAAATCCCACTAGGTGTAAACGCAAAAGACGGCTATGCAATTGTCGATAAAGAATTTGCATGGCTAGACAAGTACAAGTGGCGAACCAATGTTGATGGCTACGCAGTTTCAAGAATAACAACCGATAGTGGGAGAAAAGACATAAGACTACACCGGCTAATAGTACAAACAGAGCTTTTAGTAGACCACAAAAACTTAGATAAACTCGATAACAGAAGATGCAACCTCAGAGAAGCGACATATTCACAAAACTTGATGAATACCCTCCCCGCAAAACGAAACAAATCCGGGTACAAAGGAGTTAATTGGCACAAAAGAAACAAGAAATACCGTGCAGTTATCTGTGTGGATAAGGTGAGAATGCACTTGGGCAGCTTCGACAATGTCATAGACGCAGCAAAAGCTTATAACACTGCTGCCAAAAAATATTTCGGAGAATTTGCGAGGTTAAACGATGGGGTTTAGTCTTAAAAAATTACTAGAGAACACAGTAAACGCTGTCAACCCGTTTGATAATGGCAAAACCTGGAGCAATCCACAGGGCAATCCTAAACCTGTTAAGCAAGCCCCTGCTCAAACACCTGCCCCACAGGGCAACATGAATTTCGCTGGCTCAAAGACATACGGCACTTTCAATCGACCAAGTCCCGTAGTTAATTTAGCCCAGAAACAAATAGCTCAAACACCAAAAGTAAACACTAAAAACAGGTACGCCCAGGTAAATGCCCCATCTTACGGATCGGGGCTTTCTGGGATTCTTAATCGTGCTAAAGATGTAGTAGACGCTAATACTCCACAAGACCAATTCAAGCGCAACCAACAGACTAAAGCACCACTCCGACCTAATATGACCTACCAGCAACAGCAACAGGTCGCTCCGTCTAATCTAACCAGAACGGTTAATCTTGCTAATAGTGCCAAGAACAACGCTATTACACCAATGGCAACACTTACAAAAGCAGCAGTCGGACAAGTTACTGGAAACCAACAAGCACGAAACAACGCTCTTAATACTTACAAACAAGGCGTTCAGGGCAATTTGAACACTCTTAATTCTTTCAAAGAGGGCATTATCGGTTCATCTAAGCAAATCGGCACAGGACTCGCTTACCAATCAAAGGACTTCCAGAACGCTCAAAAAGCACAATCTAACCTTGTTGATATCCAGAACCAACAGAAATTAAACGCAATCAAAAGAGCCAAACAGGGCTTTAACACTCAGCAAGATGTAGACAGATTTGTTAAATACGCTGATAACCTCTGGCAAAACGAAGCCGAAGCACGACAAAACCAGATTAATATTCAAAAAGAACAGCAAAAACAACTCGAACCTAAGAAAAACGCTTTTGCGATAGCCGATGCAGTGAGCACTGCCCTATCATTCGGGATAGCTGGCCCAACCAAGAATCTAGCTCAAGCTGCTGGTAAACAAGCTTTCCAACAAGCCTTAGAAAAAGGTCTAACCAAGCAAGTCGCCACTCAGGTTGCTAAAAAAGCCGCTACTAACGAAATAATTCGTCAATCTGCCCTTACTGGCTCAATGGGCGGTTTTCAAGGTGCAATTAATCCTTACATAACAAAAGACCCTGGAACAATCACTCCGACTGATGTAATCACTGGAGCTGTTTCTGGTGGTGTCATGGGCGGTGTTCTTCCTGGAGCGTTTGTTGCTGCGTCTAGCATTAAAAAACCCGTTCAAAACGCTTTTAATAGGCTCAGTATAGACAACCAAATAGGAGCAATCGGAAAGAATGTCAAAGACGATTTAGCCCCACAAGTAGGTAAGACACCACTAAAGATGACAGAAGAACAGTACCTTGCCAGAAATGGTGCTGGGTTCATGGATGGTTCAGAGCCAGCTTTACATCGCCAGCCAAATAAGAGAGCCAACGCACAAAAAAGAGATGTAATGAATACTATGGCGGCTATGGATAAAAACAACGCCAAACGAGCAGAACTCCGAAAGGAGTACCAAGCCAAGGTCGCTAGGGGAGAGATAGAAGCACCATCAAGAATAGACACACTCATACAAAAAGCAAACGGACTACCAGAGCTAGAAAGCACACAAGCTGCTAGAAGATTATTAGAAAAACAAGGCATAGATTGGAATGCCCCCACTACACAAGTAGGTAAGACAGGAGCTACCGGAACAGCAAAACCAAACCGGCCACCACAAGACAAGATAGGGCTGTTGCAAGCCCAAACTCAACCCCAGAGTTCGGTCGGAGAAGTTTTGTCGACTCAATTAGACGGGCAAAGACCACTATTAGGACAAAAAATCCAACAGCATAAAATAAGTGCATACCCTGACAATACTCCCCTATCCACCGGAAAACAACCCACTAAAAACCCCGTTATTAAAGAGTACGCCAAGATGCTTAAAGAGTATGACGATATGGCTAGAGGTGGTGATATGATTCCAGACGGAAAAGGTGGGTATAAACGAATCACGAACCACTCAAAGTTTTATTCTGACTACTTCAAGATCAATAAGTCTAAACCTAATCAGGAGGCTTGGTACAGAGAAGCTGAACGCCAGCTTCAAAACGGCAGAGGCGATTCAGAGTTCCAAAAAGCATTTGATGACTTCAGCAACCCTGAGTTAAGGTCACTCGATAATACAGCTCCCGGTCAAGAAGTATCACCACTAGAGCAAAACAAATTCAACGCTAACGCACTCAAAAAAGAGATTCAGGACTTCCGAAAAGGCTTAGTAAAGATTAAACAACCCAACAAAGAATCAAACATAGCAGTTTCTAAAGTTACCCAAAAGGGCGACACTATCACCAAAACCAATGTGAACCCGAATATCAAAAAAGGTGAAAAAACCTTTTCAATTGGCCCAGACGGCGAACTAATGCCCGACACAAAAGGTGCTTATAGGTTATTCACTGACGATGACGGTAAGATTACCTCTTTCAGAATTGGCGACAAGGTCTATGACTCTAAAGACTTTGGAGACCTTGCAGATGTCAATAATTACGGCTCAACTATTGCTACTATGCGAAGAAATATCGAAAGAGCTTTTGGCAAAAACAAGAAAACTGGTGATGCTTTGCAGAAATTCATAGTAGACCACCAACAGCATCAAGCTACCAAGATGATTGAAAGACAAGTTGCATTCAGGGACGGAATGAAGAATATTGCCAATGACTTAGGTATTAATTTCCAGACCAGAACCGGTAAAGCCAAAAAAGTTTCTGCTGCTATACAAGATTTCGGCGAGGGCAACAGAGACAAAGCAAGTTTAGTAAAAGAGTTTGGCCAAGACACGGCTAATAAGATTGAATCTGCTGATAAATGGTTTAGGTCACAATATGACACCTTATTAAAAGAAGCTAACGACACTCTTACAAAGTATGGATATGACCCAATTCCTAAACGAAACGATTACTATACTCACTTCCAAGATCCAACTGTATGGCAAAACTTTGGACTTAAGATGCAGGAAATTCGAGATATGGTTGGTAGCCCAATGCAAGAGGCTAACCCTAACGGTGTAAGGGGTGGCATTCCGGCTACTCTAGCGGGTCAAAGCGAATACCTACAACCGAATAAAAGGTTTAACCCGTTTGCGCTAGAACGAAAAGGTGGCGCTTACACATCTGATGCTTTCAAAGCCTTTGAAAAGTACCTAACGCCAACCCTAAACAACATATATATGACACCATCAATCGCTAGAACAAGGATCATTGCTAAGGCCATAGCACAACAAGGCGAATTAGCTGGCACGAACCCTAATAAACTTGTAGTTCAAATGCGAGAATGGGCTAACCATTTAGCCGGAAAAACCAATAGAATTGGTGATAGACAGGCTGCGGATAGTGACTGGGCCAGCAAAGCTTTACAGGGTAGCCAATGGGTACAGAGAAAAGTTGGCCAACAGTCAATTGTCGGTAACTTAGCTACCGCTGTGATGCAGCCAGTAGTATTGGCTCAAACAGCAGCTAAAGCAGGATTCAAGAATACCTTACTCGGATTGATGCAAGAGTTCCCTGGTGCTCCGGCTCACGCTAAATCTGCTCCAATAAAATCTTCTGAATTCTTAAGACGAAGATACCTAAACACAACCCCGGTTACGGCCACTAAGGGCGAAGTTGCTTCTAACATAGCCGGTACTCCACTTAAGGTAATAGAAGAAACAGCGGGTAGAGTTACTTGGAGTTCTTTCTACAATCAGGCACTTGAAAAAGGACTCAAGGGCAAAGAAGCTATCAATTTTGCTGATACTTGGGCAGAAAAGACAATGGCCGGTAGAGCAATTGGAGAAAAACCAGAACTTTATAGATCAAACACGGCAGCTTTTGCTACTCAATTCCAGCTAGAAGTAAATAATATGTGGCAACAATTAGGCAGAGAATACAGCAAAGCTGATGTTGCAAGGTTTGTAGTTGCCGCTTACGGAATGAATATGGCAATTCAGCAAGTTATAGGCAGACAACCTGCTTTCAATCCACTAGACGCTGCGATTGATTCAGTTGTAGAGCTTGCTAACAGCGAAGATACTAGCCAAGAAAAAGCAATCAAGATAGGCCAAAGAATCGGCGGAGAAATAGCCGGCAGTGTACCAATATTGCCTCAGATATTGGACACATTCATGGACGATGCGGATATCAAAAAAGTCTTTGGGACACAGACCCCAGTTGGTAGGTTTGGAGTAGGCTCGACAGTAGGTTCGTTGTGGGACAACACAGGAGGCAAGATTGTAGACAAGGGGGTAAAAGGCATACCAGAAGCAGGTGCTTATGTGCTAACACCGTTCGGGTACAACCAAGCTCAGAAGACCTATAAGGGGCTTAAAGCAGTTGCGGACGGACAACTTACTAACAAAGATGGTCAAACTACTGTTGAAATACCACAAACGCCTAAAAACTGGATTAAGGGCGGATTATTTGGCCCAAGTGCCATTCCAGAAGTAAACGCCTATTACAACAACATAGGACTTAAGAAAGAAGACCAAAAACCAGTACCTAACCAGACTTCTTCAGTGGCTGGAAGACAAGGCGGTGCTACCCCTCAGCTTTCCCTAGACGACCAAAGAACAGAAGCTAAAAACACCATTAAGAAACTCTACGGAAAAGACTGGGCTAATATGAGCGAATCAGACATCGCAGACAAAGCTCGTAACGGCGACCAAAAAGCTCTTGAAATCTACAACAGCTTACAAGCTCAAGAGAAAGTCTACGCTAAGCCGAATATGCCAACTCCCGGACTTTCTAAAGACGCTGAAGACATACTAAACTCCGAAAAGAAGTTCACTGCTACTGGACGAAAAGCTTGGGGCAATCGACCAACTGAATCAAAAGTAGTCAAAGAAACTCTAAAGTCTTGGACGGGTGTTGATTTACCTGTAACCAACGATGTAGCCGTAGACTGGGCTAAGTTCAAACAAAAGCAAGCTAAAGGTGAGTTCTCCCCTCTTGAAGAAAACGAAGCCAAACTATCACTAGCTAGAAAAGCGGTAAGTTCTCAACTCAGTGAAGACGAACGCCAATACTACAATGTCGCTGATGACAAACTATTAGACGCTTTAAGTAAGGGCTGGATCAAACCAGACTCCTTAGCAAAGGCTATGGACATTGACAAACAACTTCTAAGTATGGGCTTAACTTCTAAATCAGGCTTCGGAAAGAAAATCTGGAACGCACTAGGTATTGCTTACCCAAGTGTTAGCGGTGCTAGCTCTGGCACTAGAAGAAGCTCTGGCAGACGCTCTACTAGGACTGCTAAAGCACCTAAGCTAAAGTTCACCACTACTAGGGTTAAAAACCGACAA
>ERZ650311.1051-NODE-1051-length-14680-cov-4.636786_pt1 | contig 14680 bp, 10 predicted proteins | sample MGYA00376247_ERZ650311 | MGnify/ENA primary metagenome ERZ650311 (study PRJEB26733, sample SAMN07839324) | wastewater metagenome | biome: small river; feature: stream; material: water | place: USA: North Carolina | collected 2016-07-28 ... | reverse complement strand
TGGTCTGAATATGAGCGGTATGAAACTAGATCGCCAACCACAGCGGTTGGAACCAGATATGCCACTGACGCTGGCTTGAAAAGACCCTGTACTGCTGAAGCGCTCAATGGCGACTGGCTTGGAGTGGCTGCCGGTGAAGGCGAGGTTGCCTGCCACTCGATTGGAGTCGCCGCGCTGGTGGCCGCAGCGCTGGCGGTTGCCGATGCGCTAGCTGAGGCACTGGCGCTTGGGCTAGCCGATGGCTTTGCGGTTGCCGACGCAGTCGCCGAGCCACTTGGTGAAGATGATGCTGAAGAGGTTGCGCTTGAGCCAGCTGAGCTTGAGTCAGAACCAGCGGTCGCTGAACCCTCGGCAACTGTCGAAGCCTGGTCGCCACGGTTGTTGAAGCTGACCACAGCACCAACGGCAACCATCAAGAACAACACCAAAACCATTGCCTGGGCGCCAACCTTTTTGGCCTCGGCAGCGGCCTTGCGAGCAGCAACCGAAAGAATTGCCGAAACCGACATGCCCGTGGTGTCAACATCAGAGCCAAGCAAAGCGGTCTTGAAAGCAGCGCGTGCCCTGAAGATCAGCTGGCGAGTTGCGTTCTCGCTGAGGCCAACCTGGGCTGCGATCTCGGCAGCCGACTTCTCTTCATACATGCTGGCCAACAGCACCTCACGGTGACGCGGGTTCAGCTTTGAAAGCGCCAGGCGAACGATCGCTGCGTCTTCGATGTGCTCAAGCTCGCTGCCAACCTCAGGCTCGTTGCTTTCTGGTTCGGCAATGTCATCGATGTTGTTGATGTATGCACGGCCAGACGCACGGATGACGTCGAGGCAAAGAAGGCGGACCTTCCACTTCATGAAGCGCAAAACGCCTAGCTCGCTGTCGAGCTCTGGCAGGGTGACCATTAGATAAAGGAATGCGTCTTGAACGACCTCGTCGACCTGGCTCTGGTTGCTCAAGAATCGGCGAGCGTGGCGCTCTAGGTGCGGGCGAAAGCGGGTATAGATGTTTGCGAAATCTTGGGCCGACCACTCTTTGAGCACAGCGCGCTTTTCGGCGGCGGCTTGAGGCAAGCCAAAGTCTTCGTCGCTCTCGGCGTCGAGCAGGGCCTCTAGGGTGTCTTCGTTTGGCACCGCATTAAAGATGTCGGCAATTGTGATCGCTTCGGTGACCGGTGCGGCGTCGAGATTTGGGTCAACGGTTATGCCGGCGGCCTCGAGCGAGGCGGCGCTTTCGGGTGCGACAGAGTCGGCCTTGACGGCCTTGAGTTTTCTGTCTTTGCGAATGCCCAAAGTTGTGCCTTGCTATGCCTTTATATAAAAAAGATTTTGCCCGGGTGAAACTAGCTTGGTTTTAGTTTGCCAGACATTTATAGAAACGGGCTATAGCTAGTTTCGTTATGGTTCTTGACGATTTTCGACGCCGCTATTGTTGGCGGCGATATTTCGGTTCGTGGCCGCTGGGCGATTAATGAACAATTCATGTTCCTTAATGGCGACACAATCCGTAATCTCAGTGTGTGCGCCGCTAGTCTGTTAAGGATTTGAAGTTTTCCATAGGGGGAAAGCTTAAGTTTGCGGCTTGAAACCAAGCCTCGTCGCAAAAGAGAATCCCGAAGCAAATGAATTCAGTGCTTCGGGTTTTCTCTTTTAACGGTTAGTTGCTCGCCGATGGCGTGGCGGTTGCTGCCGGCTTTGGTGCGGTCACGGTCAGCTTGCCCTCTGGTGACTTTGGCAGCAGCTCAACCCAGGTGTTGCCTGGGGCTAGCAAAATTGCCGCTCCGGTTGAATCCATGAGTTGAATCTTTGAAACCTGATCTGCCTTCGACCAATTGATCGCGACGTATTTGCCGCCGGTGAAAACAAAACCGGTGCCCTTGCCCACCATCACAGTTTTTGGCACGTTGCCATATTTGTGGTCGGCATAGCTGCGATCGATGCCGACATTCAAGACCACAACGTTGGTCGCGTGAATCTGAGATTTGTCGGCGGCATCAAGGTGAGGCTTGCCGTCTTGGGTGCGCAGCCACTGCGTGCCGAGTGAATCAGGCACCCAGGTTGCGGTGGCAGCCGGATAACGCGCTGTGATTTTTGCGGCTGGCTTGCCTGCGGTGGTCGCCGTGGCGCCAGCGATGTCAACGGCAAAATCAAACATCAATTGCGGTGCGGCGAGGTCGGTGTGGTGGCCGGCCAACTTGTTGACGTCGACAATCACATTGTGCGGGGCATAACGATCAGGGGTGCGACTAAAAGTGCCCTTGCCTTGCTCGGTGGTTTCGCTGGCATTGAAAACTTTGGTGGCGCCCATCATGTCGACAAAACGGCGCTGACCGCCCGAAAAACAAACGATGCCGCCAAATGGGCTGATGATGTCAGGGTCCATCGGGCGAATCGAACGAACCGGGCCCACCGCCGCAGGTTGGGTTGAGTGCCAAATTGCAACCAAACGAGTTAGGCCACCTTCGACCATCTCGTCAAAGACAACGTCGGTTGAATTGAGGCCGAGTTGCGGGCGTGCTGCTTCTGAGTTGTCAATCTTGCAGGCCACCGACGGGCGGGTGATTTGCTTAGCCTCGGCAGTGGTGTCTTCATATTTGATGCCAGTTAGTGGCGCGGTCACGAACACCGGTTCTGGGGTTTGGGTTTCACTAGGGGCGGCGTTTGGTGTTGCAGGTGAGCTGCAACCAGCGAGCAGTGATGTGACCAAAATGGCTGAAGCGACAGAACCGAAGAATTTCATGTCGCAAGTTTATGCACTGCAGGCTTGGTGAACGTTGGCTAAACGCTGGGCGGTTCGGCGTGTTTACCAAATGAATGCTCAGGTAACCTGAAGGCAGTTCATTCGGCGACCGCAAAGGTATACAGATGAAAATCACCGTTATTGGCTTGGGTTATTTGGGCGCAACTCACGCAGTTGTGATGGCAAAGCTGGGCCACACCGTGATTGGCATCGAGCCGAACCAAGCCAAGGTCGATGAGCTTCGAGCTGGCCGAGTGCCTTTTTTTGAGCCGGGGCTAGATGAGGCTCTGCACGAGGTTTTGGCCCAGGGCAACATCCGTTTTGAAACCGCCCACGATGACGAATCTCGCGAAGCCGACCTGCACTTTTTGTGCGTTGGCACCCCTCAGGTTCGCGGCTCAAAAGCCGCCAACACCGACTATCTTTTTGGCGCAGTTGCCGACCTGGCGCCATATCTGTCGGCCAACGCCGTTGTGGCGGGCAAGTCAACCGTTCCAGTCGGCACTGCAGCCGCACTGACCGAGCACTTGGTTGCCGAGCTAGGCAAGGCTGGCAAAGACTTTGCACCTCACCTGGCCTGGAACCCAGAATTTTTGCGCGAGGGCAACGCGCTGCAAGATTCAATTGCCCCCGACCGCCTGGTTCTAGGTGTTGCCGATGAGCGCAGCGAGGCTGTGCTGCGCGAGGCATACAAGCCGATCACCGATGCCGGCACGCCGCTCTTGGTCACCGACCTGCCGACCGCCGAACTCGTGAAGGTGGCGGCCAACTCATTCTTGGCAACCAAGATTTCATTCATCAACGCGATTGCCGAGGTGGCCGAGGCATCGGGCGCCGATGCGGTCAAGCTGGCTGAAGCAATCGGATACGACGATCGAATCGGCAAAAAGTTCTTGCGCAACGGCATCGGCTTCGGCGGCGGGTGCTTGCCGAAGGATATCCGTGGGTTCGTGGCCCGCGCAGACGAACTTGGCGTTGAAGCAATTGGCAACTTGTTGAATGCCGTTGATCAAATCAACCTTGGTCGCCGCGAGCGTGTGGTGCAGTTGGCCCACCGCGAATTGGGCGACGTCAAGGGCAAAACGATCGTGGTTTTAGGTGCGGCCTTCAAGCCAGACACCGATGACATTCGCGATTCGCCAGCCATCGACATCGCTAGTCGGCTCACGGTGCAGGGCGCAAACGTTTTGGTTCACGACCCGATTTCGCTGCCGGGTGTTCGCGAGCACTACCCTGCGCTGACCACCGAAGACGACCTGACCGTTGCCCTAACCGGCGCAGACCTTGTGATTTTGGCAACCGAATGGAAGCAATACCGAGAACTCGACCCAGCTGTAATTGGTCAGTTGGTCGGCACCAAGACTCTCATTGATGGCCGCAACTATCTCGACATTGCCGCATTCAAGGCAGCCGGATGGCGAACCATCGCCCTTGGCCGCAACGTTGAATAGTCGCAAACCGCGCACCCACGACCCTCGTTGAATAAACTGACCGACATGAACTCGCAGCCGCTCAAATCAGTGAGCTACATAATGCCGGTGCTAAACGAAGAAAAGCACTTGGCCGCAGCCGTGCGCAGCATTTTTGAGCAAGAGCAGACCGGGCCAACCGAGGTTATTTTGGCTCTGGGCCCATCGACCGACAACACCGATGCTGTGGCCGCCAAACTGGCCGAAGAATTCGATGTGGTTTTGGTTGATAACCCGACCGGCAAAACTCCCGCCGGCCTAAACGCGGCAATCAAGGCAGCCAAGCACGATGTGATTGTGCGCGTTGATGCTCACTCGGTTTTATCGCCGGGATACACCAAGCTCGCGGTTGAGATTTTGAATTCGACCGGCAACACCTCTTATAAAGGTGGCCCGATTGCAAACGTCGGCGGAGTCATGCGCGCTGTTGGCACCACGCCGTTTCAAAAGTCGGTGGCCTATGCATACACCAGCCGAGTTGGCCTAGGCGGCGGCAGTTTTCACGTGGGCGGCCAGGCTGGCCCAAGCGATTCTGTTTATCTTGGTGTCTTTCGCCGCGACCTGTTAGTCGAGGTTGGCATGTTCGACGAACGCATGATTCGCGGCCAAGACTGGCAGCTGAACCTGCGCTTTCGCGAGGCTGGCTACACAGTATGGTTCGATCCGCGCCTCGAAGTTACCTACTATCCGCGCTCATCAGTCGGCCGCTTGGCCAAGCAGTTTTATGACACCGGCATTTGGCGAGCGCTAATCACCAAAATGTCTCCGACCAAGGCCAATCTTCGCTACTTCGCTCCCCCGCTGTTGGTCATTGCAACGCTGCTCGGGTTTCCGTTTGGCATCTATATGGTGGCCATTGCCGCGGTGGCATTCAGCGCCGAAGGTCTTGACAACAAAACTCGACTTAATTTGCTAATCGCATTGCCGGTAATGCACTACTGCTGGGGTGCTGGGTTCATTCGCGGCTTGTTTGCCAAACCAATAAAAAACGAAGCGCGCGGGTAGGCTTTAGGCATGTCTTCTAGCAACGACAACCCATACAAAGTCAGCAAAGCGGTGATTCCGGTGGCCGGTCTCGGCACCCGTTTTTTGCCAGCCACCAAGGCAATGCCAAAAGAGATGCTGCCAATTGTTGACAAGCCGGTTATTCAATATGTCGTTGAAGAAGCAGTTGCAGCCGGTCTAGAGAACATCTTGATGATCACCGGCCGCAACAAAAACTCACTTGAGAATCACTTTGACCGCGTGACCGAACTCGAGTCGACCCTTGAGGCAAAGGGTGACAAAACCAGACTTTTCGCGGTTCAAAATTCAAGCCAACTCGGCGATATTCACTACACCCGCCAGGGCGACCCACGAGGCTTGGGCCACGCGGTTTTGCGCGGCAAGAGCCACGTTGCCGAACACAGTTTTGCTGTGTTGCTTGGTGACGACGTGATCGACAGCCGCGATGTTTTGCTCAGCAAAATGATCGAGGTGCACGAGGCCACTGGCGACAACGTGATTGCTCTGATGGAGGTCGACCCGGCCACCATCCATATGTATGGCTGCGCGTCGGTTGAAGCAACCGATGACCCAGAGGTGGTCAAGGTAACCGGCCTGGTCGAGAAGCCTTCGCGCGAAGATGCACCATCGAATTTGGCTGTCATCGGTCGCTATGTTTTGCGCCAAGAAATGTTCGACATTCTTGAAGAAACTCAGCCAGGTCGCGGTGGCGAAATTCAACTGACCGATGCTCTTGAGACCGCCGTAGAGCGCCCAGAAATTGCCGGTGCCGTGCGCGCCGTTGTTTTCAAGGGTCGCCGCTATGACACCGGTGACAAACTTGATTTCATCAAGGCAACTCTGCGCATCGCAATTGACCGCGAAGACATCGGTGCCGACCTGCGCGAATTCATCAAAGACTTTTCTCACACGCTCTAAGCGACAACTCAAAGGCAGACATACATGGCAAAGCGCAACGACATCATTATCTGTTCGTTCTATTCGAACGACGATTACTATCGCGGGTGGGCCGACAAGCTTCGCGAAAATCTTGAAGAGCTTGGCGTTGAATATGAACTGCTAGAGATCGAAAAGAAGCCGGGCGAAGACTGGGCTGACATCACTCGCCGCAAGGTTGGTTTCTTGGCTCGCGTTTGCGAAGAGCACCCAACCAAAAAGGTTTTCTGGACTGACGTTGACTGCTCAATTTTGCGACTGCCAGATTTTGTTGCCGACTTCACCGCCGACATCATTGGTTTTCAGCGCGGCTTCGGTTCACCACTAAACATCGGATACGACAAGCGCACTCGCTTCTGGGAGCCATGCTTCTGGGGCATTAACACCACCCCTCAGGCTCGCAAAATGATTCGTGATGCCTATGCAATTGAGCAGGCAGCCACCGAAATCAAAGCCACCGATGACTACTTCATGGAAGAAGCTTGGCGCGAGAACGCAAATGACCTGACCTTCCAGATGATTCCGTCAAACACAATCGTTGGCAAGGGTCAGATCACAGAACACTCACACACCGCTTTCTATCAGTTTGGTTCGAGCGGCAACGTTGACGAATTCAAGGGCAAGGTTCAGCAGCACGGCACTGCAGCAAAGCGCAAGCCGACTATGCGCCGTCGCGCACTATTGGCGGCTAAAGCAATCGAAAAGAACCTGCCAACCCCAATCAGCAACCGTCTGCGTTTGACTGCAGATGCGATTGGCCTAACCGGTGTGCTAACCCACAGCAAGGGCGTCGGCGCAAACAAGGGTCGCGACTCTGACATGCGCAAGATTGTTCGAACCTCGCAGATCGCTGGTTCAGGTGCAACCACCGCAAACCTCAGCGAGGCTTTCCTCAAGAACTATCGCGCAACCCCGGTTGAAAAAGCTTCAATCGAGGCGGCCCGCACATTCAGCTTCTATGCCAACCGCGGCTTCGACGCTGCTGGCCAAGACCAAACTCGCGACACCATCACCCTGGCTTGGTGGGCTCGCCCATTCCCAGGCAACTTTGGTGACTGGCTGTCTCCTTTGGTCTTCGCGAACTACACCAACAAGAACATCCTGTTTCAGCAGCCAGCAGCGCTCGCGCCTGCAAAGCACCTGATTTCACTCGGCTCAATCGGCCGCTTCATTAAGTCAAACTCAGTTGTGGTCGGCACTGGCATTTCAACCGACGAGATTCAGTTGAACAACAAAGCTCAATACATCTCGGTTCGTGGCCCAGTCACCGCTCGAGTTTTGGTCGAATCTGGTGGCCCAAAGGTTGAGTCATTCGGCGACCCGGGCATCATCATTTCTCGAGTGATTCCGGTTGAGCGCAACAAGACCAACGGCCGCATCGCGTTTGTTCGTCACTTCTCGCACAAGCAGATTCCGATGGTTCTAACCGACAACATGGATGAACTCGATGTGCTGATGAGCCACCCAGAATCGATCACTGAATTCGTCACCCAGCTGAACAAATATGACAAAGTCGTGACCTCGGCGATGCACGTGTTCATCACCTGCCAAAGCTATGGAATTCCGTGTGCGCTGGTGACCTTTGATGGTTTCGAAGAAAACGTGCACGGCAACGGCATCAAATATGGCGACTATGCTCAGGGCGCCGGTCTTGAGCGCATCGATCCAGTTGCGGTTCCGTTGAACCTGACCAAGATCGACCTCGACAACATCATCACCGACCACAAGATTTCAAAAGCAAAGTTCGACGAGGTTGAAGCCGCTGTGAAAGCTGGTCTAAGTGCGTTCGATCGCTAAAGAGCTAATCACCGCTTTCCGCGACCTGTTCCCTCGCGGCAAGCACTCGATCTATCTGCTCGGCCTAGTGCTGATTGCGGCGATCATTCCGGTGACCGAACTTTTGATCACCAAGCTTTTTACCGACCTGATTATTCACTCGTCGAAATACACCACCGGGCACATTGCCATCCAGGTGATTTTGTTCTTTAGCCTGTTTGCACTGACTCGCGCAGCTCACTTTGGCCACAAGGTTTATCGCGTGCGTGTTTTTGACAAAGCTTTCAAGGGCTATGACAAAGAGCGCAGCAAGCAAAAAGAAAGCTGGGAGTGGGCGCTGGCTTTTGAGCTCAGCACCGTGCTTGGCGCGCTGACTCAGCTGCTGATTTTTGCTTCGTTCTTCACGGTTTTGAACCCACTGTTTGGTTTCGTGAATTTTGTCGTGCTGCTGGCTTCACTGCAGGTGATCGGTGTGATTTTTGGTCGCCAGGTGCAGCAGCAAAAGAAGTTCTTTTGGGCCAAGCAGGTCAAAAAAGATGTCGAGGCTTCGACTCGAGTTGGCTCACGCGTGAAGTCGGGCGAGACCGGCACCCTGCTGGCATCAATCGGCATGGTTCTGCTGATGGGCTTTTTGATCACCCTCAGCCTCACCGGGCTTGCCGCCGCCAGCGACGTGATTGTTTTGTTCTTGGGTGCACGCATGCAAAACAGCACTATGTCTCAAATTTCAACCGCACTCATGCGCTTCGCTCGCGCCCGAGTGAACAACTATCGCGACTAATCGCAACACGCAGCCATGACCACGAATTCAAACCCTTCGCAGTTGCAGCACCGACCGCTGCTCACCATTGCCTATTCGACCCTGGCCGACCGCGTTGGCAACATCGTTTTGCCAGAACAGCGCAGCGACCGCGAGGTTCTGATCATCATTCAAAACCTGGGTGGCATTGCCTTGTTTGATGTGCCGCAGCGCAGCGATGTGCGAGTGCTCGAGCTGCAATCTCGCGGTGTGGCCAAGAGCCGCAACGAGGCCCTGCGCCAAGCCAAGGGCAAATATCTGATCTTTGCCGACGACGACATTATTTTCAAAGAAGCTGGCCTAGCGGCTGCGGTTGACTATCTAGAGCTGAACCCGAACGTTGCATTTGTGCTTGGTCAGGCGGTTGACGAACATGGTCGCCTGCGCAAAAACTATGCCACCGCGGTCACTCGCCTCACGCACTTCAACAGTGCCAAGGCAGCCACCTATGAAATGCTCGTGCGGGTTGATGCCTCGCGCAGCAAAAATGTTTGGTTCGACGAAGACTTTGGTGCGGGCGCCACAAACTACCTGGGCGATGAATACATCTTTATTGTCGATCTAATCAAGGCCGGATTGCGCTGCGTATTCTTGCCTGCCACTCTCGCGGTGCATCCTGCGGTTTCATCCGGTTCGATTTGGGGCACTGAGCGCGACCTGCAGGCCAGGGCGATCATCTTCACTCGGGTCTTTGGCATTTGGTCGCCATTTGTGCGAGCTGCCTTTGGCGCCAAGCACCTTGGCCGCGAGCTGAATTTCAAGCGCTATTTGCGATTCATTCGCGGTTAAGAATTTATTGAACGGGTCTTAGCCCGCATTTAACCTGGTTGCCCGACCCTATTTTTGTGCATGGAATTCCTTATCGCAGCTATGTAGCAATCGGTGACTCACTCTCTGAGGGTCTCGGTGATTTCGGATTCGAATCAGATTTCTCAAGTGCCCGCGAACACAAAGGCTGGACCGACCGCCTGGCTGCCATGTTGAGCCTAGAGTCGGCGGCACGCGGCGTTGAGTTTCACTATGCAAACCTGGCCCTTCGCGGCACCAAGCTTCGCAAAATCATGACCGAGCAGCTGCACGCAGCACTTCGCCTGCAGCCTGATTTGGTTACCATCATGGCTGGCTCAAATGACTTTATGACTCGCGAGCGCAACCTGCCTGAGCTTGAGCGCATTTTTCGCGAGGGCTTAGAGTTGCTGCTCGCAGCCGGCTGTGATGTCGTGGTGGCAAACACCATCAACCCGATCCATCTCAAAGTTTTTGCAAAGGTCGCCCCGAAGGCCACTCGCATGTCAGCGATGATCGAGCGCGTGGCGGCTGATCTGGGCATCCGTGTGATTGATGTGCACGGCATTGAGTCATTCAAAGATTTGTGTTTCTGGGCCGAAGACATGGTTCATTTTTCGGGCCACGGGCACATCAAGGTGGCCAATGCGGCAGCTGCACTGCTTGGTGTTTCGCACCGAATGCGCGAGGCGGCCCACTTTGAGATGACCCCGCCACCACGAGGGTTCTTCGACACCGTGCGCTGGTTTTGGGTTTGGGTTTTGCCGTTCTTTGAGCGCCGCATTCGCGGAACCTCATCGGGCGATGGCATGCAGCCAAAGCACCTGCAGTTAGTGCCTTATGCGCCTAGCGCGTTTGACGGCGAACTGACGCTCGCTGCTTGAACCAGTTGCGCAGCACCTCGATCGGGAACGGCAGTGAACTGACCACAATCACAATTAGCACCGCCAGCTCAAGGTTGTGTTTGACTGCCGGAATCTGACCGAGCAAATATCCACCGACCATAAAAACACCGACCCAGGCAGCAGCACCAATGATGTTGAATCGAAAAAACTTTGGTCGCTCGAGATATGAAATGCCTGCCAGCATGGGCACTAGCGCACGGATAATCGGAACAAACCTGGCCAAAATCACAGCGCGGGCGCCATAGCGCTCAAAGAATTCGTGGCTTCGCTTGATCACTTTCGGATTGAAGATCCAGTTGCTGCGTCGCTCGAAAAGCGGTGGGCCGATCTTTAGGCCAATTTCAAAACCGACCTGACTGCCGCCTATGGCCGCCGCCAAAATGAGCAGAACCGCGAGAGCAAAAGGTGGGTGATTCGCTGCCGCCGAAGCCGTTGAGAGTGTGATGCCGATTATGAAAAGCAGGCTGTCGCCAGGCAAAAATGAAGTGAAGATGAATGCGGTTTCAAAAAAGATAATCAGCGCGACAGCGGCGACCGCATAGCCGCCAAAATTATCGATAACTGATTGGGCGTCAAGCCAATTCAAGACTTGAAGCCTTTGGTGCTGCTGGGTTCAGCTTTTGGTTTTCTGCCATGGCTAAACGATAGTGCTCGATCAGGCGAGCATTGTTTGCCTCCCATGAGTTGCGCAGCACCGCACGGCGGGCGTTTTCACCGATGCGAGCGCGAAGCTCTGGGTTTTTAGCCAATTCGGTCACAACCTGGTTAAAACCAAACTCTTCGGTCGGGTGAGCTAGAAAACCGGTTTCGCCAGAATTGATCAAGAATTTTGGGCCGCCAGATGCCGGCGCAACCACCGGCAGGCCGCTGGCCTGGGCCTCTTGAATTGTTTGACCGAATGTTTCTTCGGTGCCAAAGTGCACAAACGCATCGAATGCTGCATAGGCGTTTGCAAGGTCAATGCCGCTCAGCTTGCCAGCAAAGGTCACGGGCTTGCAGGCGAATTCTTGCTCTAGGCGCGCGCGCTCTGGGCCATCGCCAACGATGACGAATCGCGTGTTCGGAATATCGAACAGCTCGGCAAAGCGGTGCACCTGTTTTTCGGCGGCAATTCGACCAACATAGCCGATCACAGTTTCGCCGTTAGGGGCATACTGCGCTTTAAGGTTTTTGACCTGGTCATCGAATTTGCGATTCGGGTGATATAGGTCAAGGTCGACACCGCGACCCCAAACTGCAACCTTTGGCACGCCGAGGTCGCTGAGATATTTTGCGCCCTCTGGGGTTGGTGCCAGGTTCATGGTCGCCGGGGTGTGAATGGTCTGCACTAGCTTGTCGAGAATTGGGCGAGCGAAGCTCAGGTTATAGCGGTCCATGTATCCACTGAGGTCGGTCTGATAGATCGCCACGGTTGGAATTCCGAGTCGATTTGCCGCCGCAATTGCCTGGCCACCGAGCATGAATGGGGCTGCAACGTGAATGACATCGGGGTTGAATTCTTCGAGTGCCTGCTGAAGCCAAAGGCCCGGAATCGCCATCGGAAACTGCATAACGGGCAGGCTCGCGGTCTTGATTACCTCGAAGCCGAGATAGTGAGTGTGGGTGATTTCGATTGATGAATCGTTGGCATCGTTGGTGCTTGTGCTATTGCCGTTGGTGCTTTTCGCTGCCACGGTTGGCTTGGTGGGCGCAATGATTAGCGCCTCGTGGCCCTGCTGTTTGAAGGTGTCGAGAATTCGCAAAATCGAGTTCGTCACACCGTTAACCGAAGGCAAAAAGCTCTCGGTGACAATGGCGACCCTTAGCTTTTCACTCATGAGTTCAGATTATGAAATCAAGGTTGAATTAGAGTTTGCCTTTGTTGAAGGTCAGGTGAACGGCAAATAAATAAGGGGCCCGGCGCATTGCCAGACCCCTTATCGTTTGCGGTTGATAGCCGCTATTCAGACTTAGTCGCGCAGCGTGATTGTGATTCTGCGACGCTGGTTGTTCTCAATTGTGTCTTGCTTTGCCTTTAGCGGCAGCTGCACAAATGTCTTTTTCAAGGTCTTGCGAACATAGCCACACGCGTTAGTTGCGCGAGCCTTCGAGAGCGCCTTATCGGTGCTCAATACGGTTGGCCCCTCGGTGAAGCCGATGCATTCAATCGTGCGATAGTCCGAATACTTCTTTATGAACGAGGCGATACGCTTGCCGATCTCAGCTGTGATTACCGGTGAGCCATCGATGAAGTTTCCGATAGTGACTGTCACTGGTGGGCGCTTGACTACCTTTACCGACAGTGGGAAAAGTGTGATTGAACCAAGTGACGCCACCTTGAAGGTTGCTTTGGCAACTCCATAGAAACCTGGCTCTGGCGTGAATTTCACAACGTTGTTCGCAGTGACGGTCCAGATTCCTTCACCGGCAATCACAACCTTTCCGGTTGAACAATCGGTTTGATTCTCTTGAAGCAAACATGCTGTTCCGCCCTGAGGCACCTCAGGCAGAGTTAGGTTGACCGGAGTCTTGGCCTTGGTCGACTCAGCAACCGGCGCGCTGCTGGTCACCGGTGTCGGTGTCGGGGTTGGTGTTGGAGTTGGAGTGACAGTAGGGGTTGGGGTTGATGAGCCGCCACCGCCGTTATTGCTGTTGTTGTTCTGAGCTGCGGTCACCTGGAACGAGCGAGTCACCTGAGTTGCAGCTGAATATGTAGAGTTGCCTGGCTGGTTTGCAGCCAGGGTGCAGGTGCCTGCGCTCAGGATCGTGACGACAAAACCTGAGACCGTGCACACCGATGGAGTGCTAGAGGTGAGCACAACCGTCAAGTTTGAATCGGCGGTCGGCGCAAGTGTGACCGTTGATGTAGCTGTTGTCACATCTGCCGGTTGAGTGAATGTGATTGCCTGAGGGGTTGGCGACGAAGAAGTGGTCCAAATTGCATAGAAAGTGGTGTTTGCAGAAATCTGAACTGAACTACCAACTGCGTGAGTGATGTATGCACTCGAGCGAACGCTGTCGGTTGTCCAACCGCTTAGGGTCTTGCCGGTTAGAACCATCGACCCCTGACCGGGCATGGTGATGTGAACGCCATTTATTGATGAAGGGTTTGTGCCCGTAGCGGCGGGATCCCACTTGTTAAAGTTGGCCAAGTAGTTCGTGCCGGTGATGTTGAATGTGCGAGTGATTGTTGCAGCAGTGGCATATGAACTTGAACCTGGCTCCGTAGCGGTCACCGAACACAGGCCCGCCCCGACTGGAGTGATTGTCGACGGGTTGACAGTGTTGTCAACCGTGCAAACACTTGGTGAATTTGACTGCAGCTGCACCTGCAATCCGCTTGTCGATGAGGCCTGGGCATCAAATGCAGGGTCAGTAACCTGTTTTGACGCCGGTTGTGGGAAGGTCAAAGTTTGATTGTTTGTCGCCGCATTCAGAGTCAGCGTGTTTGCAGTTGCCGAGTTGGCAAGTCCGTCATTGACTTTGAATTGCAGGCTGCTGTTCGCCGTGTCGGTTGAGCTGCGCGTGTATCGAAGATTTCCGGCTTCTATGTCTGCTTTGGTGATTGAGTCGTTTGCACTGACAGCAACCCAAGCAGTGCCGTTATATTTCTGCAGTGTTCCGACCGATGGCAATGCAGTAATGGTAACCGAAGAAAGCGCGTCGCCCTGTGGGTCAGAGTAGTTTCCGAAGTCGCGAACCGACAAAGTTATTGAGTCGTTTACTGGTGTGTAAAGAGTCGTGTCGGTGGAACTTGGTGGGGTGTTGTTTGCATTATCGACGAATGCCGCATCGGTAGTGCCGTCTGGCCAAGCAGGTCCAATTCCCCACTCCATTCCATAAACGGCACCGCCGCCGTCTGCGTCACCAATGAATGTTTCGAGTGTCGATAGAGATGAGTAGAAAACTTCAACACGGCCTAGATCATAAGAAGACCCTGTGCCATTGTTTGCCGAATAATTTGCGGAAGATTTCCACGCGAACCTCGTGCGAAGCGGAGTTGATCCGCTAACAACAGAAGTTCCTAGATAATTCGAGTTAGTAGTTACGGCTAGCTTAGATTTTTGAAAACTACTGAATTCAACGTATTGCGCAGCGTCAACGTCATAGACGCTAATCCGCACGTTGCTTAGTGTGACTGCAGTGCCAGAACCTGGACCGGTATAAGTTCCCGTTTCGTAAAAACTGAAGCGAAACTTCACTCCACCTGCAGGTACTCGTATCGTTGAAGTACCAGCGCCAACTAAGGCAGATGTGCTTCGCGAATTGGCGAAGGGGCCAAAGGCTCCATCCGA
>ERZ650311.1050-NODE-1050-length-14718-cov-4.056946_pt1 | contig 14718 bp, 16 predicted proteins | sample MGYA00376247_ERZ650311 | MGnify/ENA primary metagenome ERZ650311 (study PRJEB26733, sample SAMN07839324) | wastewater metagenome | biome: small river; feature: stream; material: water | place: USA: North Carolina | collected 2016-07-28 ... | reverse complement strand
CTCCCCAAGAGATCTAGCGCCGACCGTGCCCGTGCCGATAATTCGGGGGTTTTGGTCAGGGGAGACGCAGATGTCATGGCCAAACTCGCCCGCTGCTGCACACCTGTTCCTGGCGACGAGATCATTGGTTTCGTCACACGAGGTTCAGGGGTATCGGTTCACCGAGTCGATTGCCGCAACGTGGGCGACCTGCGCAAGCAGGAGGGTCGAATCATGGAAGTCTCATGGTCGGAAGCCGGCAAGAGTCTGTTCCTAGTCCAGATCCAGATCGAAGCACTTGACCGCGGTGGGCTGTTGTCCGACGTGACCCGTGTTCTCGCCGAGCATCACGTCAACATCCTCTCGGCATCGGTTTCAACCCGCGCCGACAAGGTCGCTCTAAGCCGGTTCGTGTTCGAAATGGGAGACGCGCAACTTCTGGAGCATCTTTTGAACGCGGTGCGACGAATCGACAATGTCTACGACGTCTATCGAGTGAAAAACAGCTAGTAGGGGCTTACTTTAGCCCGCGACAACCTTTAGCCAAGCCTCGCGTGCCGCTAGCGCAGCCTCTGCATCGGCAATCTTCTTGGCATCCTTCGAGGTCTTGGCGGCCTCAAGTTCAGCCTCTAGTTTGGCAATCGAATCCTTGATCTGAGTGGCAACTGACTCATTGCGAGCGATGACCGCCGGGTCAGACTTACGCCACTGCTCAGCTTCAACCGCCTTTACTCGGTTCTCGACGGCGCGAAGCTTGTCCTCGATTTCACGCACCTTGTCGCGCGGAACCTTGCCGGCTTTCTCCCATCGAGCTGAAATGTCACGCAGCAGTTCCTTTGCCTTAGCCAGATCCTTCTCAGGGTCGATTGCCTTGGCCTCGTCAAGCAGTGCCAACTTAGTTTTGAGATTCGCCTCGAACTCTACGTTCTCGACTGCCATCTGTTCAGACTTGGCAGCATAGATGGCATCACCAGCAGCCTTCAAACGCAACCATAGAGCGTCGTCTGACTTGCCCGGAGTGCGTCCCGCTGCCTTCCATTCATCGATGAGCTTTCGGTACTCGACAACAGCCGCAGCACCCTTTTCAACGAGCTTCTCGGCCTCTTCGACGATGGCGTTCTTGCGAGCTCGGGCCTGCTTGTTTGAGGCATCCAAGGTCGCGAAGTAGGCGCGCTTTCCAGCTTCGAAGCGGGTTCTGGCTGAAGAGAAACGCTTCCAGATGACATCCGATTCGCCGCGGTTTACTTTGACACCGTTCTTCTGAAGCTCCTGCCACTGCTCGAACAACTTGGCAAACTCGGCGCTCGACGCTTTCCAATTGATCTTTGCGGCATCCTGGTTTGCAATTCGCTCGGCCTCGACAGCAATAGCCTCACGTGCAGAAAGCGCCTGAGCTTGGCTCTCCTTTGTAGCCTCTTGGCGGCTCTGGTCAAGAACTTCAATTTGGGGGAGAAGACCTTGGATTCTCGCTCGAAGCGAGGCTAGATCGCCAACAGCGTTAGGTGACTCGAGTTCCTTGGTGAGCTTCGAGATAGCTGGCTTGAGACTCTGACTGTCAACCTTGTTCTTCACTCGCTGCTCAAGGTTGCGCACCTGGAACTCGAGGTCGTCGAACTTGCGCACGAAGTATGCAAGCGCATCTTCAGCCGAGACGTTTGGGTACTGGCCGACCCTTCGTTCGACACCGGCGTCAGTCACATAGACGTTGTTTTCGCTGTCGACACGGCCAAAAGTTGCTGCTGCAGACACTTAGGTCTCCTGATTCGCTTGCTGAATGTAGGTTCTAGTTTACGGACACGCCCTTGATCACGGTCGTGATCTTTGGCTGGCCGTCACCGTTTGGGCTGGTTGTGCCTGCGGTGATGATGTCCTGAATGTTGTCTAGGCCACCAATCTCGCCGAATACGGTGTAGCCACCGGCGCTGTCGCTTGGGATAGTCGAATCGGCATAGACGATGAAGAACTGACTACCCATGCTGGATGCGTTTCCGCCCTGGCGCGCCATGGCTAGGTAGCCGCGCTTGTACAGATTGTCCGCTGGGGCGTTTTCGATTGGGCCAAAGCTGTATCCCGGACCTCCGGTGCCATCACCGTTTGGATCACCGCATTGAAGAACGAAGATGCCGGCTGTGGTGAGGCGGTGGCAGGAGATGCCGTTGAAGAAGCCCTTCTTAGCTAGGCTGACGAAGCTCGCAACAGCTTGAGGTGCCTTATCTCCGAAAAGAGTCACCGGCAGGTTCGCTTGATTGATTTGAATGTTTCCCTTCCAAGCTCGACCCTCTGCGATGCTTGCGGCCGGTACTGGCCCCGAGTTAGCAGGCGCGTCGGCCGCTGCACTCTGTGACGGGCTAGGTGAAGCTGCCGTTTCGGCCTTGGGGTTCGCCACAGTTACAAACTGCACGCCAACGGCGATAGCGACAGACGCCACGATTGCCGCGATGGCGACCTTGATGTCGAAACCCTTTCGATTGGCTGCGGCCTCGCGCTTTGCCTGTTCCTCTTGGTAAGAGGCCATTCGCTTGGCAGCCGTCGAATAAAGATTCTGTTGCTTTTTCTTTGAAGTCATTGTTTGGGCCTATCTCGAGCAAAACCTCGACAATTCTATTTGACGCTGCGTGTTCAAACCCCTCTCAACAGGGCAGCGGTCATACCGTTATTCCATGCCAGATCTCCTAAGCGTTCTACATGCCACTTCTCCGCTGGCAAATCGGATGCGACCCACCTCACTTGCTTCGTTCCTGGGATCGGCTGTTTCCAAACGTCAGGATCTGGCCAAACTCTTCGCCAGTGAATTCATGGGGAATCTTCCATCACTGATTCTCGTGGGGCCGCCAGGTTCAGGAAAAACTTCGCTTGCAAAGTTGCTAGCGGGTCAGTCGGGCAGACCGCTTCATGAACTCAGTGCTGTGACTTCAGGGGTAAAAGACGTCCGAGAAGTGCTCGAGACCGCCGAGAAACATCAGAGTGCCTACGGCATCCAATCGATTCTCTTTATCGACGAGATTCACCGGTTCTCGAAGAGTCAGCAGGATTCGCTGCTCGCAGCCATAGAGCGCGGCACGATTTGCCTGCTTGCCGCTACCACAGAGAATCCATCCATCTCGCTGAATCCCGCTCTAATTAGCAGAACTCAGGTGTTGCAGCTTGATCCGCTAAATCGAGCCGAACTGCATCTGCTGGTTAGAGCAGCCATTGATAGCGATGCTGGCCTGGCCGGATTTGTTTCGGCAAGTGAAGAAATACTCGATTCAATAGTTGCTTCTGCGCTGGGCGATGCTCGAGCGTGCCTAGGCATCCTCGAGGCAGCTGCCCTTGATGTATTGACCGTTGCGGTTTCAGATCCAAACGCCTCTGTTTCGGCTGAAGGCCCAATTCCACTTACACGGGATGCAGTAAAGCGTTCAGCCGAGGCGGTCAGGCGCAAGTACGACAGTTCAGGGGACTCGCATTACGACTCAATCTCGGCATACATAAAGTCCATGCGCGGCAGCGATGCAGATGCAGCGGTCTACTGGCTGGCTCGGATGCTCGATGGCGGAGAAGATCCGCGCTTTATCGCCCGGCGACTGATGATTTTCGCGTCAGAAGATATCGGATTAGCCGACAACCAGGCCCTGTTGCTGGCTAATGCGGCGGTCACAGCTGCGAATCAGTTAGGGATGCCAGAGGTGCGGATCCCGCTCGCGCACGTTACGGTCTATCTGTCGCTGGCACCCAAATCAAATAGCGCATATCGAGCAATCAATGAAGCGCTCAGGTTGGTGAAGAGCGGAACTTCAACGACCGTACCTGAGCATCTTCAAAATCTAGAGTCGCTAGATCCAGAAGTTCGCGCCCGAGTCGAGAAATACGTTTACCCGCACGACTTCAAGCCGCCGATTGTAAAGCAGGCATACTTGCCCGAACCACTCGCAGACGTACGCCTCTACGAGCCGAAAGATTCTGGTGCAGAGGCGAGCTTGATTGAAATCAACGAAAGAATTCGGCGCGCGCTCGGCAAGTGACTTGTGCCGCGAATTCTTTACCAAACTGGCTGGATTGGCTAGACTGTTCAGGTTGCCGACTGGAGATTGAATCGCGGCTGATCCACAATCTCGACGGTGCGACCATCTAATAGCCGGATGGTCCGTGGCAAAAGATGCTTCTCTCAGCATCGATTTGTGAACAGTAATCGCTATTTAGGTCGCAAGACCGCTATGAAAGGAAAACGTGTCAAAGACCACACGTACCCGCAGCAAGACTCGTTTGTCGCGCTCGCTCGGGCTAGCACTAACCCCTAAGGCCGCCAAGTACCTCGAGAAGCGTCCATACGCTCCAGGTCAGCACGGTCGCACCAAGAAGAAGGCTGACAGCGACTTCGCCGTCCGCCTTCGCGAGAAGCAGCGCCTACGCGCTCAGTACGGTATTCGCGAGGCCCAGCTCCGCAAGACTTTCCAGGAGGCTAAGCGCACTGAGGGTCTAACCGGTGAGAACCTGGTTGAGCTGCTTGAGATGCGTCTCGACGCTTTGGTTCTGCGTGCAGGCTTTGCCCGCACCATCGCACAGGCCCGCCAGATGGTTGTACACCGTCACATTCTCGTAAACGGTGAGCGCGTTGACCGTCCATCGTTCCGCGTTAAGCCCGGTTCGATGATTCACGTTCACGAGAAGAGCGAGAAGACCGAGCCTTTCCAGGTTGCAGCAGCCGGCGGTCACGTCGATGTTCTTCCAGCAGTCCCCGGATACCTTGATGTTCAGCTTGACAAGTTGCAGGCAACTCTCGTTCGTCGCCCTAAGCGCGCTGAGGTTCCGGTTACCTGTGAAGTACAGCTCGTGGTTGAGTACTACGCAGCTCGCTAATAGGCGAATGGTTTAGGAGTTCAGATGAGCGGCGGCGACGTAGCAGCAATCATTGCGGCGATCGGCTTTGTAGTGCTGGTGCTCTTTTTGGGTGTGCCACTCATGAAGCTCGGTCGCGTTCTCGATGAGACACGAAACTCGATTCGTGACTTGAACGAGAGCACGGGGCCGCTGCTCACTGAACTAACCGAAACGGTTACCCAAACCAACAAGCAACTTGCAAAAGTTGATGTCATCACTGAAAACGTTGCCGAAGTCACCTCAAACGTCAACAGTCTGGTGGCAGTATTTTCAGCGGCAGTTGGTTCGCCGCTAGTCAAGATTGCGGGTCTCACTCAGGGGATTCGAGCGGCCATGAACGGCAAGGCAAAGAAGTAGGAACATGAAAAAGTTTTTCTGGCTCATCACTGGCGTAACCGCCGGTCTTGTCATTGCCAAGCAGATTCAAGAGAACCCTAAGGCTCAAGCAGCGGTTGATGACGCCACCAAGAAGGCCAAGGAATTCGGCGCTGCGATTGCTGAGGGCTTCAAGGAGCGCGAGGCCGAGCTAGTTGCTTCAGTGCCAGCCAGCAAGCCTAAGGCCGCAACCAAGACCCCATCAACGAAGCCAACAGCTAAAAAGCCAGCTTCAAGCTCGGCGAAGAGTGCCGCTAAGCCGTCAACAGCGAAGAAGGTGCCTGCCGGCAAGAGCACTGCAGCCAAGCCTTCATCGGCCAAGAAGACCTCTAGCACCAAGTAATGCGCACCGCTGAAATTCGCCAGCGCTGGCTGGACTTTTTCGAATCAAAGGGTCACACTGTTGTGCCCTCGGCCAGCTTGATCAGCCAAGACCCGTCGCTGCTTTTCACTGTCGCTGGAATGGTTCCGTTCATTCCTTATATGTCTGGCACTGTACCCGCTCCATACCCGCGCGCAACTAGTGTTCAGAAGTGCGTAAGAACTCTAGACATTGAAGAAGTGGGCAAGACCACGCGTCACGGCACCTTTTTCCAGATGAATGGAAACTTCTCATTCGGCGACTACTTCAAGGCAGAGGCAATCTCATTTGCCTGGGAGTTCCTCACGAAAGCACAGAGCGAGGCGGTCTCGGGTTCGACCCGCAACTGCTCTGGGTGACCGTTTACAAGGACGACGAAGAGTCGATCGCCCTCTGGCGTGAAATCGCTGACATTCCGCTCGAACGCATCCAGCGTCGCGGTATGAAAGATAACTACTGGTCAACAGGGCAACCGGGCCCTGCTGGTCCGTGTTCTGAGATCTACTTCGATCGCGGGCCTGCTTACGGTCGTGACGGCGGACCCGAAGCGGATGAAGACCGCTACATCGAAATTTGGAACCTCGTTTTCATGCAGTACGAGCGTGGCCAGGGCACAGGCAAAGACAATTTCGAAATCCTCGGTGAATTGCCAAAGAAGAACATCGACACCGGAATGGGTCTGGAACGAGTCGCGTTTCTGATGCAGGGTGTTGAGAACCTTTACGAGATTGACCAAGTTCGACCAGTTCTTGATTTGGCAGCCAAGATTTCGGGCAAGACCTACGGGGCAAGCGTTGAGGACGATGTCCGACTTCGAGTTGTTGCCGATCACGTGCGATCCGCTCTGATGCTAATTGGAGACGGCGTCACACCAAGTAACGATGGTCGCGGCTACGTTCTTCGCCGACTCTTGCGCCGAACCGTGCGCTCCATGCGCCTTTTGGGTGTAGAGCGCCCAGTCTTTGGCGAGCTGTTCACGGCCTCCAAGGACGCGATGAAAGAGTCGTACCCCGAACTCGAAACCGACTTCGATCGCATCCTTAGGACAGCGGTTGCAGAGGAAGAAACATTCTTGCGCACCCTGGTAAGTGGCACTTCAGTGCTTCAGGATGCGATTACTCAGACCAAGGCGTCAGGTGCCGACCGTCTGGCGGGTGATGCCGTGTTCATGCTGCACGACACCTATGGGTTCCCGATCGATTTGACCCTAGAGGTCGCCGAGGAGAACGGTTTGACCGTTGACCGAGACGGCTTCACCGCTCTGATGGCCGAGCAGAAGGCACGCGCCAAACAAGATGCACGTGAGAAGAAGCTGGGTGGCGTTGATCTTGGCGTTTATTCTTCAATTCGCGCCAAGGGTGAAACCAAGTTCACAGGATACGAAGAGCTTGAGACCTCGGCTCGGGTAATCGGGCTTTTGGCAGATGGTGAACTCGTAAACGCGGCTGCAAGCGGTCAGATTGTTGAAATCCTTCTAGACCAAACATCGCTTTATGCAGAATCGGGTGGCCAAGAAGCCGACGCCGGTCGCATTCTGGGCGATGGCTTTGCTGCGCGGGTTTTGGATGTTCAAAAACCCGTGAAAGGTCTTATCACCCACAAGGTGCTGATTGAACAGGGTGAAATCGGTCTAGGCGCTTCCGTCAGCACACACGTGGATCGCGAGTGGCGTCTCGGTGCATGCCAGGCACACTCCGGAACCCACGTCGTGCACGCAGCTTTGCGTGAGGTTCTCGGCCCTACTGCGCTTCAGAGCGGCTCGTACAACAAGCCTGGCTATCTGAGGCTTGACTACTCGTGGGCTCAGGCTCTCAGTGACGAAACCAAGTCAGAAATCGAAGAGGTCTCCAACCTTGCGATTCGCAATGACCTTGCGGTCTCGGCCCAATTTCTTCCGTTAGCCGAAGCCAAGGAGTGGGGTGCGGTAGCCCTATTCGGAGAGACCTACGACGAAGACGTGCGAGTTATCCAGATTGGTGGCCCTTGGTCACGTGAACTCTGTGGTGGCACCCACGTCTCAAGATCGAGCCAAATCGGTTTGGTGTCACTCATTGGCGACAGCTCAGTTGGTTCAGGTTCACGCCGCATCGAGGCCCTGGTTGGCATTGAAGCATTCCGGGCGTTGGCCACCGAACGAGCATTGGTGTCACGACTCGCGGAGGCCTTCAAATCGCCAAAGGATCAGCTCGAGCAGCGCATCCTGGCAAGCGTAGAGGACTTGAAACTGGCACAGAAGAAGCTGGCCAGCCTTCAGCAATCGAGTCTTGCACTGCAGATTCCTAAGCTCGTAGATTCAGCCAAGGTCACTGCGAGCGGTCGATTGGCGCTGGTTTCGCTGGGCGAACTAGATAGTGCGGATGCCGTTCGCGCTTTCGCGACAGACCTGCGCGCTGCTCTCGGTGCCGATGGTATTGCCTGCGTGATGGCCGTGGTATCGGAGAAGCCAGTTGTCATCGCGGCGGTAGGCTCTGCAGCCGTTGCCAATGGCGTCAAAGCCGGTGCGCTTGTCCGCGAGGCAAGCGCTGTGCTCGGCGGAGGTGGCGGCGGCAAGGATGACCTTGCTCAGGGCGGCGGTGTTGACGCGTCCAAGATCTCGGCCGCACTGTCAGCGATTAGCGCATCCCTAGGTTAGGCGTGCATCATTAGGCAGCTTGGTGCGCTAGGTGTTGACGCCGGGATGTCTCGGGTTGGCTTAGCAAAGACGGACGCTTCTCGTGCGTTTTCATTTGAGGTTTCATCCATCGAGCGTTCGAGGATGGCAGATGCCGGCTCTGTGGTTAACGCTTTCACTCATGCGCTAGGTTGCGATTTCGACGATCTGAAGTCCCTGTTCGAGGTGATTTACGTCGGACTCCCGTTGAATCTCGGCGGAGCCGGCACTCAATCCACCACGAATGCGATCGACCTTGCCGAACTCATTGAGGATGCCACCGGTATACAAGCGAGATTGATTGACGAGCGATTGACCACCAAATCCGCATCTAATCTGCTGCACTCTGCAGGTCGCTCTAGCAAGAATCAGCGTCATGTGATTGACGCCGTTGCAGCTCTGCTTATTCTTGAACAGGCAATCGCACTCGAGAACCTCATCGAGGGATTCGCGGGCATGTCTATCGAGGAGGCACGGCAAATTGACTAGTCGCAAATTCCTCATACGCCGCCTTTCAGCGGTGGCAGTGGCGCTATCAGTGCTTGGCGGCGTCGGTTTCGCATTTAGGTCCGAAATCCGCAGCGGAATCGAAGCGATTTCGGGGAACGACTTCGCCGGAACCAATCAGACCGACGTCAGCTTTGTTGTTGAAGACGGGCAAGCGGGTTCCGAAATCATCCAGAATCTTGTTGACCAGGGAGTGGTCAAGAGCTTCCGGCTGACGTCTCGACTCGCCACCGAGCAAGGCACCACGTTTTTTCCTGGCACGTATCCGTTGCGACTTGAAATGAAGTCGTTGGATGCGCTGCGCGTCCTCGGCGATCACGCCAACGCGATAGTGAATCGAGTGACCATCCGCGAAGGCTTGCGGATTGGCTCTGTATTCGCGAAACTGAGCGAGGCGACGGGCATTCCAATCGCCGAGTTCAAAACCGCCGCCAGCGACCTCTCAAAGTTCAGTGTGGGTCAGGGCGCGCCGAGCCTTGAAGGTTATCTGTTTCCAGCAACCTATAGCTTTGAGCCGAAGGCGACAGCGTTGCAAATACTGCAGCAGATGAACAGCCGAATGGTTTCTGAACTCGAGAGTTTCGGGGTTCCGAAGACCAAGTGGCACAGGGTGCTGACACTTGCCGCGCTGGTGCAGGCCGAGGCCCGGCTCAAGCCAGATTTCTACAAGGTTTCAAGAACATTCCTGAACCGAATCGACGCAGGTATGAAGCTGCAGTCTGACGCGACAGTGAGTTACGGCGTAAACGGCAAGACAGTAGCCACCTCAGCGGCCGACAGAGCCAACGACAATGGCTACAACACCTATCTTCATGCAGGATTGCCAATCGGGCCCATCTCTGCACCGGGGAATGTTGCTATTGATGCCGCCCTAAACCCAGCCAAGGGGGAATGGCTCTACTTTTGCACGGTCAATTTGGCCACGGGTGAGACCTGGTTCAGCAACACCTACGCCGAACACGAAATTGCCGTTCGAGCTTGGCAAAAGTGGATGAAGGAAAACCCGGGCTATGAGTAAACAATTTCTGGTCGTGGGGGACCCGGTCGATCACTCAAAGTCTCCGGATATTCACCGAGCCGCTTATTCGGTGCTTGGTCTGGACTGGACTTACGGTCGGCTTCGCGTTGCCAAGAATGACCTGCGCCAGGTGCTCGACAACGCACCTGATTCGTTGGCGGGGTTCTCGGTAACCATGCCTCTGAAGGATGAGGCTGCCCGAAATGTTGTCTCGATGGATTCCTTCGCCCAGAAAACAGGTGCGGTGAACACCATCGTTCGCACTGAACAAGGCTGGGTAGGCCACAACACCGACGTTTTCGGCATCATCATGGCACTCAGGGATCTCGTTCCCGACGGTCAACCTACCTTCGGAGTCGTCGGTGCGGGTGCTACAGCCAAGAGCGTATTGGTCGCAATCAGCATCCTTAGACCAAAGTCGAGAATTCGTGTTTTCTGCAGGTCCAAGGATGCCTTTGAAGCGCTAAAAAAGTTCGGCAAGGGTCTGGATCTCAAACTCAAGCGAGCCAAGACACTCAAATCTCTGGTCTCGAAGTCAATGTTGACTATTTCGACGCTCCCGTCCGGAGCCTTGGACGGATACCTCGAGCGAGAAAAATTGCAGAAGCACATTCGCGGACCACTCTTCGATGTCGCCTACAACCCTTGGCCGAGCGAAGCCGCAAAGCTGTGGTTGGCCTCTGGGCAGCGAGTCGTTTCGGGCATTGAGATGCTCATATGGCAGGCCGTCGCGCAACTTCGTCTTTTCGTGAACGGTGATCACTCCGAGTTGACCAATGAGGTTGCTGTCGTGGAGGCCATGCGTCACGCAGCTGAGTAACTGTGGCAATATTGGAAGATGCTACGTTGGTTGACTGCCGGAGAATCCCATGGCCCCGAACTCACTGCGGTTCTTGAGGGGCTTCCAGCCGGTGTGCCTGTCACCAGCGATCTGATTTCAAGCGCCCTGGAACGTCGTCGTTTGGGTTACGGACGCGGTGCTCGCATGAAATTCGAGCAGGATGTGGTCGGCATCAATGGAGGTGTGCGCCACGGGCTAACCATGGGTGGTCCTATCGCAATTTCCGTTGAAAATTCTGAGTGGCCGAAGTGGCAGGATGTAATGTCCGCCGATCCAGTCGAACCAGAGAAACTAACGGGTGCACGCGCTGAGGCACTGACTCGACCTCGTCCAGGCCACGCAGATTTCACCGGCATGCAAAAATACGGCTTCCTAGACTCGCGTCCAATCCTGGAGCGTGCAAGCGCACGCGAGACGGCAGCTCGAGTCGCGCTTGGAGCCGTCGCTTCGAGTTTTCTGAACGCACTTGGTATCCACGTGCTCTCTCACACAGTGGCCTTGGGCACGGTGAGCGTGCCCGCAGCGGCGGCTCTTCCTAGTCCTAATGACGTTGAATACCTCGACGCTGATCCGCTTCGCTGTTTCGACTCGGAAACCTCAAAAGCGATGGTTGCCGAGGTGGATCAGTGCCACAAAGACGGTGACACTCTAGGTGGTGTTGTAGAGGTTCTCGTTTACGGGCTTCCGCCGGGTCTGGGTTCATTCGTCCACTGGGATAGGCGCCTAGACGCGCAACTATCAGCTGCGCTCATGGGCATCCAAGCCATAAAGGGCGTTGAGGTGGGTGACGGCTTCGAAACCGCCCGCCGCCGTGGTTCACAGGCTCACGACGAGATTGTTCGCGAGAACGGTGTCGTTGAGCGCTTGACAGACAGAGCCGGTGGTGTCGAGGGTGGCATGAGCAATGGCGAGATTTTGCGTGTTCGTGCAGCCATGAAGCCTATCTCGACGGTTCCAAAGGCTCTGCAGACCATCGATGTGGTTTCTGGCGAGGCCGCAAAGGCGCATCACCAACGCTCCGACGTCTGTGCCGTTCCTGCTGCGGGTGTGGTAGCCGAGGCCATGGTTGCACTGGTTCTGGCAAATTCAGTACTCGAGAAATTCGGTGGTGACTCGTTGCCTGAAACCAAACGAAACATGGTCGCGTATCTCGACAGCATCCCCGAAGTGCTCAGATCCACCGGGGTCTAGCCTTGGAAGAGACCTCGCAAACAACCGAGCGCAAGGCCAGATGCGTTGTTCTAATCGGCCCGATGGGTGTCGGCAAAACCACGATCGGCAAGAAGCTAGCGAGATCGCTAGGGCTACCCTTTATTGACACGGATGCCCAAATCGTTTCGGTGCACGGGGCTATACCGCAGATTTTCGAGACTCAGGGCGAGAGCGCATTCAGGGCTCTCGAGACGAATGCGCTTTTCCAAGCTCTTCAACACGATTCGGTCGTAGCAACTGGTGGCGGCGTCGTCTTGAGTGCCGAAAACCAAGCCTTGCTTTCGCCGCACACCGTGGTTTATCTCAGCACCGATGGCAGACACATGGCTAATCGGCTGGTGCAGGGAAAACGTCCGCTGTTGAAGAACGGTATGTCAGATTGGCGCAGAATCTACGAAGAGCGCAGGCCACTGTATGAGGCGTTGGCGACCTTTGAGGTTGATGCCGGCGGGCAATCGCTTGCCCAGTGCATTCAAGAAATTCGAGGAAAGTTGGGTATCGATGACTGAGACGACCACCATCCAGGTGACTGGTGACTCGAACTACGAAATCGTTGTCGGCAGGTTCCTGCTTCATCGTGTAGCCGAAGCTCTTGGCTCGACTGTTAAAAAGGTGTTGATTGTGCACCCCGTCGCCCTAAGTGCCAGCGCTGAACTTCTGCGCGAGAGTCTGATTACCTCAGGCTACGAGGCAATCCTTGCTGGTGTTCCTGACAGTGAGGAGGCAAAACAAGTTCAGGTGGCCGCGTTCTGCTGGCAAATCCTCGGACAGGCTGACTTCACTCGGTCAGATGCCGTCATTGGCTTCGGAGGTGGTTCGACCACCGATCTCGCGGGTTTTGTAGCGGCAACCTGGCTTCGCGGTGTGCGACTCGTTCAGGTGCCGACGACGTTACTGGGCATGGTGGATGCGGCAATCGGTGGTAAGACCGGCATCAACACCGCCGAAGGCAAGAACCTCGTAGGGGCTTTCTATGCTCCATCCGCAGTGGTGTGCGATCTCGAGACGCTGCGCACGCTGCCTCGCAACGAGATACTCGCCGGTTTCGGCGAGGTTGCGAAGTACGGTTTCATCGCAGATGAACGCATCCTAGAACTCATTGAAAGCGACGTCACAGTGGCAACAGACCCTGGCAGTGACGTTTTCAAGGAAATCGTCGAGCGCTGTATCGCAATCAAGGCGAGAGTAGTTTCAGAGGATTTCAAGGAGTCAGGTCTTCGAGAAATACTGAACTACGGTCACACGCTCGGGCACGCTATCGAACATGCGGAACGCTATAAGTGGCGACATGGCGCGGCCATCGCAATTGGCATGGTCTTCGTAGCGGAATTGGCTCGAATCGCGGGCAGATTATCGGATGAAGCAGTCGAGAGACATCGCAGGATCTTTTCGTTATTGGGCCTTCCGATGACCTACTCGGCACACAAGTGGCAGAGCCTGCTTGAAACTATGCAGCGCGACAAGAAGTCACGAGCCGGCAACCTGAGATTTATTGTTTTGGATGCGATCGGCAAGCCGACCGTACTAACCGCACCGACCAATGAAATGCTGTTCACTGCCTACCAAGAGATTGCAGAGCACTAACCTATGAGCATGCGCAAGGTGTTTTGTTTGAATGGTCCGAACCTCGACCGACTAGGCAGTCGCGAACCTGATGTTTACGGTTCGATGAATCTAGCCACGCTGAAAGAACAGACAGTATCGCTCGGTCGCGACCTAGGTCAGGACGTAGATTTTCGGCAAACCAATAGCGAGGCCGAGCTTATTTCTTGGCTTCACGAGGCCATCGATGCTGGCGCTGATGTTGTTTTGAACCCAGCCGCATTTACCCACTACAGCTATGCGATTCGCGATGCGGCCGTGCTTGTACCGAAGGCGGGCCTGAAGCTGATCGAGGTACATATTTCGAATCCTCACACCCGTGAGCCGTTTCGACACAACTCTGTGATTTCCGAGATCGCGACAGGAGTGATCGCTGGTTTTGGATCGCAGTCTTATTCTTTAGCGCTTCGTGCTCTCGCTAGCGCCTGACCAAAGGGCTTCGGACTAGACTATTCAAGGCTCTTTGCCGCAAGCGTTTGGTTCGAAATCGAACCAGTACATTTCGAACAAGAACAGGTGTCTCATGGCTACTAGTAATGACCTCAAGAACGGTTTGGTTCTAAACATCGACGGCCAGCTTTGGTCGGTTGTTGAATTTCAGCACGTAAAGCCAGGCAAGGGTCCTGCATTCGTTCGCACCAAACTCAAGAACGTGCTTAGCGGCAAGGTTGTTGACAAGACTTTCAACGCAGGTGGTTCCATGCTCATCCCGAAATCAAAGCCTGGCATACTCGATACCAACGATACCTCCAAGGTGTGCAGTGCTGGAACTGCAACACGTCCGACCTCATCGTTGGCCGACCCTGTCCCTCCTGCGGCAAGCCCATCGGACGCACCGTCAGCAACAGGTTCGGGTTCCGTCGCATTTACTTTGATCGCGTTGACCGATTGCTACCCGAAGCTCTCGCCTGGACCCCTCAATCAACCGTCGCTTTCTGCACCGAACTCGGTTGGGTTTCAATGGAACAAGGCCCTAGCTTCCTCGCCCAATTCGCCCACGCAAAGGCGACCGAGCAGAGCTGGGCTGCGAACCTAGTAAACCCAGACGCTCATGCCAAATGGGGCCACATCGTCCAGTTCCTCCTGCAGGTCCACGACTCAATCATCTTCCAGGTTCCGCACAAGCACGAACCTGACATCCCCGAAATCGTAGCGGACATGCAAGTCCGCGTCCCCTATCCCGATCCCCTGTGCATCCGCATGGATTTCAAGCAATCTCGGGTTTCCTGGGGTGACTGTGAAAAGGTAGCTGTCTAGCATCATGAAACTCCCAGCAAAGATCCTCATACTTGACCTGCTAGTCGTGGGTCACA